>Ga0182015_10000530_pt1 | contig 54617 bp, 48 predicted proteins | sample 712P3MmetaG_FD_120478 | JGI IMG/M metagenome (GOLD analysis project Ga0182015, IMG submission 120478) | Permafrost microbial communities from Stordalen Mire, Sweden - 712P3M metaG | ecosystem: Environmental > Terrestrial > Soil > Wetlands > Permafrost | place: Sweden: Stordalen | collected...
CTGTAATAGACGTACTAGACCCCGTCAATACAATGGTCGCCGACGCTTTACACATTGTGCACCACATGATAGAAGCCTGAATCACCTGTACTTAGGGGCAGGTTTAGCAGCTCGGCTCGTCACGGTCGTTTCACCCGTTCTCCGAACCAACTAATAGTCACGGATAAGAGCGGAGGCAGTAACTTGGGCCAATGAAGGGCCACTAGACTCATGGTAGCGATTGGAACGGACAAAATTTGCGCCGTAGTCGCCGCAGAGCGGTCAGGTTCCATGTGGAACCAGCTTACGCGAGCGCTGGGGCAGACTCGAACCGTAGAATTGCGCCTCGATTGGCTTACAAATGGGCGCGAAGTTTATGCTTTCCTCCAGCGACTTGCAAAGAAGCGGCCACGCGCGACTCTGATCGCTACGTGTCGCCGCCGCGAAGCGGGAGGGCGCTTTCGTGGACCCATCGCGAATCAACTGCTCGTTCTTGCCGAAGCACTGCGAGCGGGATGCGCCTGGTACGACCTCGAAATCGAAAGTAGCTCGCGCTGCACGCCGGAACTGCTCGATGTACTCCTCGATGGCGGACGCCGGATTGCCTCGGCGCACTTCTTCGGAAAAAATCCTACCAACCAGCGCCGAGTTGCGGCCGCTCTTTGGAACACCCGTCCGGACGCGATTAAAATCGCCGCGAATTGTAAATCCCTCACCGCCGCTATGAAATTACTCCGCCTGGCGCGGGGCAAACGAAATACCATCCTCATTCCAATGGGCGATGTTGTGCTGCCTTTGCGATGTCTGGCATTGCGCGCGGGTAGCGCACTTACCTACGCCCCAGTGGAAAACGCCACTGCGCCCGGTCAAGCGTCGCTCGATAGTCTCAAAAATCTCTTTAAGGCAGATCGGATCAGCCGGAAAACCTCTGTGTACGGCGTCATCGGAAACCCAATAGCTCACTCGCTTTCACCGCAATTGCAGAACGCAGGCTTCCAAGCTCGCAAGATGGATTCGGTTTACTGTCCTTTCCTAGTCTATGATCTCCGTGATTTCCTTGGCGCACTAAACCCGCTGGGCATCCGAGGATTTAGCGTCACCCTCCCGTATAAACGGGAAATCCTGCGCCATCTCAATAGTTGCGATCCGCTAGCTTCTGCAATCGGTGCGGTCAACACAGTTGTCGTCAGCGCCGCCGGAAATCTCTACGGGTACAACACGGACTACGTCGGCGTGCTTCGAACACTCCAAGAACGCGTTACTCTTTCTCAAAGCCGCGTATTAATTTTAGGCGCGGGAGGCGCAGCGCGGGCCGTGGCCTTTGCGTTGGCACAGTCTGGCGCCTTAGTCGGTATTTATGCGAGGAGGCCGAAGGAGGCAAAGAAACTCGCGCGGGCGGTGGGCGGACAAGAGTTTCCACGTTCCCGGTTGAAGAGCGAGTTTTTTGACGCCATCATCAACGCTACTCCGGTCGGCATGTATCCAAGAATCCAAAATTCGCCTCTGGCGGCGAACGAGTTAAATTGCAGACTTGTCTTCGACTTAATTTATCGTCCGGTTACAACCAAGCTTTTGCAACTTGCTTTGCGGCGCGGCATCGAAACGGTGTCGGGTCTCGAAATGTTCCTGGCGCAGGGTATCGCGCAGTGGGAGATGTGGACCGGCCAGCGCGCGCCCGCTGCGGCTATGCGCAAGGCCGTTCTAGATGATCTTCGAACCGAAACAGCAAGCTTACGGGCCCACGCGTGATTCAGCCTAACTTCACAACTTTTTCTAAACTCGCGAAGCAGGGGAACCTCGTACCAGTTTATGAGACTTTTACGGCGGATCTGCTGACGCCCGTAGCCGCTCAGCTTCGCCTCGGCCACAAATCGAAATATTCGTTCCTGTTGGAGAGTGTTGCAGGTGGAGAGACGGTAGCCCGTTACACATTTACCGGAGCCAATCCCGCAGAGGTGTTTCGCGCGCGTGGCCGCAATTGTTCGCTCGAAACAGTTCACGGTCGTAAGCCTCTCGACGGCGATCCCATCGAGAATCTGCGACGGCTAACTTCGCGTTATAAACCAGTTCGCCTTCTAGGGTTGCCCCCGCTTACGGGCGGCGCAATTGGTTACTTTGCCTACGACATGGTGCGTCTGGTCGAGCGCATTCCAGCGTCCGGCGATGACGACTTGGGCCTCGACGATTGCGTCATGATGTTCTACCAAGGATTAGTCGCCTTCGATCACGTGCAACATCGTTTGTGGATCGTACACAACGTTTTTACCGAAGGTCCTGGGACTCTGCGTGAGAAGTACCACGCAGCAGTGCGCGAAATCCGAAAGACGCACCGGACATTAGCGGGTCCAGTGCCGCGTCAGCCTCGATCCCGTAAACACGGCTCTCTACGATTCAAATCCAATTTTACTAAAAGCAGCTACCTGGCGGCCGTGCGCAAAGCAAAAAACTATATTCGCGCCGGCGATATTTTTCAGGTAGTTCCCAGCCAAAGATTTTCGGCGCAGACAGACACAGATCCTTTCGAAATCTACCGCGCGTTGCGCGTGGTGAATCCGTCTCCATATCTCTATTTTCTCCATCTCGACGATGTTTCGGTGGTCGGAAGTTCGCCGGAAATGCTCGTCAAGGTACAAGGTCGCGACGCGTATTATCGCCCAATCGCCGGCACGCTTCCGCGCGGCAGTAGCGAAGCGCAAGATCGCGAACAGGAATCGAAACTCCTCGCCGATCCGAAAGAGCGCGCTGAACACATTATGCTCGTGGACCTCGGCCGCAATGATTTGGGCCGTGTCTGTGAGTATGGTTCGGTGAGTGTCGAACGCCTGGTCTTCGTGGAACGCTATTCGCACGTCATGCATTTGGTGTCGAGTCTGCGAGGCCGTCTTCGCAGTGATGTAGACTGTTTTGAAGCGCTCATGGCTTGTTTTCCGGCGGGCACGGTTTCAGGAGCGCCCAAAATTCGAGCCATGCAAATCATCGATGAGCTCGAGCCCACGCGACGCGGACTTTACGGCGGCGCGATACTTTATGTCGACTTTGCGGGTAATTTGGATTCGTGCATAGCGCTTCGCACCTTGGTTGCGAAAAATGGACGCGCCTACATTCAAGCAGGTGGAGGGGTGGTAGCCGATTCGGTTCCGGAGCTTGAGTACCAGGAAACAATCAATAAGGCCCGCGCGGTGAAGGCGGCCCTTGAAATTGCGCACAACTTAACCTCGGGCCATCGAAAGTTGTGAGCGTTAGTTCCGTTCCCGTGAAAAAAGATGATTCTTCTCATCGACAACTACGATTCTTTCACATTTAATCTGGCACAGTATCTTGGCCAAATGGGACAAAAGATCGAAATCCATCGAAACGATCAAATTACCCTGGACGAAATCGAAGGACTGAATCCTGAGCGCATCATAATTTCACCAGGTCCGTGCACGCCGAAAGAAGCCGGCATCAGCGTGCCGGTGATTCAGCGCTTTGCAGGAAGCATCCCTATCCTGGGCGTTTGCCTTGGTCATCAAGCCATCGGCGCTGCGTTTGGAGGCCGCGTAATTCGCGCGAAAAAGATAATGCACGGCAAAACCAGCGACATTCAGCACGATAGCAAAACAATCTTTCGTGGCCTGCCCCAACCATTCGTTGCTACGCGCTATCATTCGCTCATCGTGGAACGAAAATCTCTTCCGCGCACGCTCGAAATTTCCGCTGAGACTTCAGATGGCACCATCATGGGTTTACGTCACCGCAAGTTGCGCGTCGAAGGTGTCCAATTTCACCCTGAGTCGGTCCTTACGGAGGCCGGTTTCCAACTCCTTAGAAACTTTTTAACCATTTAGTGTGAAAGTGACGATAAACGCCGGCGCGACGTGAAACACAGGATAGCCAACTTCGTCCTTTCTTCCAGCCTCGTCTTGATGGCTGGTTTTTTGCCAGTGCGACCTGAAACTAATGTCGCGCAAGTTGAACAAAACTCTTCATCCGTTTACCTCGGTTTCGACGCCAATGATTATCCCGGCGATGCGGCATTCCCGGACTTGAGAAAAACTTTCGCTTTCTCCGGCTATTGGCTAAACGTGCCGGCCGGCGCAAAGACAAATCCGTGGATCGGAAAGCGGGATGTGCTGATAAAAAATCACTTTGGGTTTTTGGTGCTCTTCAACGGTCGATTGTCCAAAGAACTCAAGTCGCCCGCCGATGCCGGCGAGTTGGGTGCGCCGGATGCTGAACAAGCCGTCTCCGCCGCGCAACGCGACGGATTTGCGGCCAACGGAAGTATCGTCATCTATTTAGACATTGAAGAAGGAGGCCGCATGCTTCCTACCCAAATTAGTTACATTGAGCCCTGGAGCGCAGGCGTAAATTCAAAAGGTTTTGTCGCGGGAGTTTACTGCTCCGGGATAAAAGTAAAGGAAGGAAAGGGCGCGACCATCACTACCGCGGATGACATTCGCCAGCGCCTGCCCATCATCAGTGCTTATTTCGTTTACAACGACGAATGCCCGCCTTCGCCCGGCTGCGTCATTTGGAAAAATCCTCCGCCCCCCTCGCAGAGCGGTTTTTCCGGCGCACGCGTTTGGCAGTTCGTCCAGTCGCCGCGGCGCCGCAATCTTACCAGTCGTTGCAGCGCTACCTATAGCCCGGATGGCAATTGCTACCCCCCAGCTGGCGCTGGAACCGATCACATCCTGCTCGATCTGGATGTCTCGGCGTCTCCCGACCCTTCCACGATCGCGTCGCCCGGTTCATTAAGTCGCGCGAGAGAAAATAAATCACGACGCGGATTGGCTTGCCTGCCCTGAGGCAGATTGTGAAAACGCAACCAGCGCTTCCAGCCGTTCCCGCGCTGCGCCGGAATCGATCGACTCTGTCGCGATTCGTACGCCGTCGACCCAATCGGTGGCTCTTCCCGAAGCCACGAGCGCTGCTGCAGCATTCGCGCGAACGATATCGCGATGGGGTCCGTGCGCTCGGTAAAGCAACGAACGCCCCAGTACTTTATGGATGATCTGCGCATTGTGCTTTGCATCCCCACCCAAAATATTTTCCAACGATGCGCGTGGCAGTCCAAAATCTTCGGGGACTACTGTGTAACTCCGCACCACGCCATCGCGGAGTTCGGCCACACAGGTTTCGCCACCGATGGAAATTTCATCCAAACCGTCCGCGCCATGCACCACGAATGCGCGTTTTACGCCAAGCTCGCCCAGCGCTCGCGCCATTAGCTCCGTGAAACTAGCTTGATAGACGCCGGCCACCTGCACTGAGGCTCCGGCTGGATTGGTTAGTGGCCCCAGCAAATTGAACACCGTGCGGCCTCGCATTTTCCGACGCGCCAGCATGGCATGGCGAGTGGCCGCATGTATGGCCGGTGCGAAGAGAAATCCAATTCCAGTTTCATCGATACATCGCGCCACCTGTTCGGGCTCCATGTCGATTCGCACGCCCAATTCTTCAAGCACATCAGCGGAACCGCATTTCGAGCTAATCGACCGATTCCCATGTTTCGCTACACGCACGCCCGCGCCCGCCACCACAAACGCAGCCGCAGTCGATACGTTGAATGTGCCCTTAGCATCCCCTCCAGTGCCGCACGTATCGACGAGCGGCTCACTTTGGCGCGCATAATTGCTCGGGAAAATCTTCGTCGCGTGCCGGCGCATGGCGGTGGCAAAACCAACCAGCTCATCCACCGTTTCACCTTTGATTTGCAACGCGCTTAGTAACTTTACAATCTGCGTGTCTGTCGCGCCTCCGGACAGGATTTGTTCCATCACGCCATCGGCTTCCGCCCGCGTCAGGTCTTGCCCCGCGTCAATTTTTTTCAAGATTTCGTCGATCATAGCCTTACCGTCGGAGGCCCTGAGCAGAATTGGCAGACACGCTGGCGATCAAGTGATGTTCCAACCGGAGACAATGCCGCTTTCGAGTTGCGCCACTTGACTTGCTCGCCTCTACAGTTACGGGTAAACTCTCTGATTCATTGTACTCAAACATCCGCGCTATTCAACGCGACCGTCGGGAGCCAATCGGACCTACATGAAAATCCACGAATATCAGGCCAAAGCAATCCTCGCGAAATTTGGCGTTCCTATCCCGCGTGGCGAAATGGTTTTCAAAAAAGATGAGGCGCGCGCTGTAGCACAGCGGCTCGGCGCACCGGTAGTTGTAGTCAAAGCGCAGATCCACGCGGGCGGCCGCGGAAAAGCTGGTGGCGTGAAGCTGGCTAAGTCAGCCGACGAAGTTGCCTCGCACGCCGATCACATACTAGGAATGAAATTGGTGACGCCGCAGACCGGCGAAGAGGGCCGCATAGTTCACCGTCTTTTGATTGAAGAAGGCCTCGACATCAAACGCGAGCTCTACGTCAGCGTCCTTGTGGATCGCGTCGCAGGCGCGCCGATTTTTATGGCCAGCGCCGCCGGCGGAATGGAAATTGAAGAAGTTGCTAAGGAAAATCCGAAAGCCATTCTGCGCGAAACCATAGATCCCGCAAGCGGGTTCCAGTCATTCCAGGCACGCAAGATCGCATTCGGCTTGGACCTCGCGCCTGCAGTGGTGACTGCAGCAGTCCCATTCCTTCAGTCGCTGTATCGTGCCTTCATCGAAACAGACGCCTCCATGATCGAAATTAACCCCTGCGTGGTCACAGGCGACGGCCGCCTGATTGCCCTCGACGCAAAAGTAATTTTTGACGACAACGCGCTCTATCGCCATCCCGAATACAAAGATTTGCGCGACCTCGACGAAGAAACGCCACTCGAAGTGGAAGCTTCAAAGTTCAAGTTGAACTACATCAAGCTTGATGGCACCGTCGGTTGCATGGTCAACGGCGCAGGTTTGGCCATGGCCACCATGGACATCATCAAGCTGAGCGGTGGCAGTCCCGCAAACTTTTTGGATGTTGGCGGTGGCGCTTCCGAAGACCAGGTAAAGAATGCTTTTCGCATTCTGCTCAGCGATTCCAACGTCAAGGCAGTCTTCGTGAATATCTTCGGAGGCATTCTTCGCTGCGACGTTCTCGCGAGCGGTGTCGTCAATGCAGCGAAGGAGTTGCGTTTCAAAATTCCGGTGGTCGTGCGGATGGAAGGCACCAACGTGAAGCAAGGTCAGGAAATTCTTCGTAACTCGGGTTTGAACTTCACCATCGCCAACGGAATGAAAGACGGCGCCGAAAAAGTTGTGAAACTTGCCGGAGGTGCGCGATGAGCGTTCTGGTCGGCAAGAATACGCGGGTGTTGGTGCAAGGCCTCACCGGCCGCGAAGGCAGCTTTCACGCGCAGCAGATGCTCGATTACGGGACGAAAGTTGTCGGAGGCGTCACGCCCGGCAAAGGCGGTACCAAGCATCTGGACGTTCCAGTTTTTAACACTGTTTCAGAAGCCGTGAACGCGACTGGCGCAAATGCTTCTGTGATTTTCGTGCCCCCGCCTTTTGCCGCTGACGCAATCCTCGAAGCTGCGGATTCCGGGCTGCCACTCGTCATATGCATCACCGAAGGTATCCCAACTCTCGACATGGTGCGCGTCGCCGCCGCGTTGAAGAATTCAAAAACGCGCTTGATCGGTCCGAATTGCCCGGGCATCATTTCTCCCGGAAAATGCAAAATCGGAATCATGCCCGGTTCGATACACAAACAAGGCCACGTCGGCCTCGTTAGCCGCAGCGGCACGCTTACCTACGAAGCGGTTGACCAACTTACGCGCCTCGGCATCGGACAATCCACCTGCATCGGAATAGGCGGAGACCCCATCATCGGCACGAGCTTTCTCGACGCCGTGCGCATGTTCAACGAAGATCCCGATACACACGCGATCGTTCTCATCGGCGAGATCGGTGGAAACGCCGAAGAAGTTGCCGCGGAATACATCAAGAAAAACGTACGAAAGCCGGTCGTCGGGTTTATCGCCGGCCAAACTGCGCCTCCCGGACGTCGCATGGGCCATGCCGGAGCAATCATCAGCGGAGGAGAGGGAACTGCCGCGGCAAAATATAAAGCGATGCGCGCCGCGGGCATTCACACCGTGCAAAGCCCCGCTGAAATTGGCCACACGCTCGCCGCTGCTTTGGGCAAGCAAAACAAAAGCTCAAAAAAGAAGAACTCAGCCGGCAAGCCGAAAAAGAGAAAAAGTAAGAAGTAGCTCTTGAAAACAAATCCGTCGTTGATTGGAGACTTTGAATGGCAATAGAGCGAACGCTCGCAATTATTAAGCCCGACGCAGTGGGCCGCGGCCTCACCGGCGAAATACTGAGCCGCATCCATGCTGCTAAATTTCATATCATTGCCATCAAGACGCGGCGGCTTACCAGAAAGGAAGCCGAAGGATTCTATGTTGTTCACCGCGAGCGCCCGTTTTTCGATGAACTAACAACCTTCATGAGCACGAGCAAAGTGGTCGTCATGGTTCTGGAAGCCGAAAACGCGATCGCGAAGTGGCGCGACGCCATGGGCGCCACCGATCCGGCGAAAGCTGCTCCCGGCACAATTCGAAAAGAACTTGGAGCCAGCATTCAATACAATTGCACGCACGGTTCGGACGCCGCGGACACAGCCGCCTTCGAAATTAGCTATTTCTTCTCAGGCTCGGAGTTGGTTTAAGAGCATTCAGAATATTTCGCCTAACCTTATATTTCGCCCAACCTTCGGGCGATCGATTTCTCGCTGCAGACCATCCATGTAAGTGCTGGAGTAGAATAAACTCCGATGGATCCTCTTCGTGAAATCGGCAGAGTCCTGCTCGTCATTGGCATCGCCATCGTCGGAGTGGGCGCATTACTGTTATTTGGGGCAAGACTCCCATTCCGCCTTGGACGTCTGCCCGGCGACATCATCGTGCAAGGCCGCAACGGCAGCTTTTATTTTCCCATCGTGACGTGCATTATCGTGAGTCTGGCGCTCACCTTATTAATGTGGATTGTAAATTTGTTCCGGCGCTAATCTCATGAGCCAAGCGAATCTTTTCAACCTGATGCCCGAGCGGCGCGTATGGAAAGTCAGCGAGCTGAACGCGCGCATATGCGAGCTGCTCGAAGGATCCCTTCCTGACATTTGGCTGGAAGGCGAAGTCTCCAACTACCGCCCGGCGCAATCAGGGCATTTGTATTTCACATTGAAAGATGCGCAATCCCAAATCCGTTGCGTGTGCTTTCGCGATCAAGCGCGCGGCCTGAAGTTTCGCCCGCAAGACGGACTTAGCGTCACCGTGCGAGGCGCGCTCAGCGTCTACGAGCCCCGCGGCGAGTATCAGATTTACGTCAGCCACATCGAGCCGGTCGGCGCCGGCGCTTTGCAAGTAGCTTTCGAGCAATTGAAAAAGCGTCTCGCTGATGAAGGCCTGTTCGACGAAAGTAGGAAAAAGCCGCTCCCTCTGCTGCCGCGTTGCATCGGCGTGGTCACCTCGCCCAGCGGAGCCGCAATTCTCGATATTCTGCGTGTCCTGAAGCGGCGATTTTCCAACGCGCACGTGATCTTGTACCCCGTGCAAGTTCAGGGCGATTTCGCGGCGCGCGAAGTTGTGGCGGCTTTGCGTTATTTCAATCGCGTGAAATCTGTAGAAGTGATCATTGTCGCGCGCGGAGGCGGCTCGCTTGAAGATTTGTGGGCGTTTAACGAGGAAATACTCGTTCGCGCGATTGTCGCTTCCGAAATTGCGGTGATCACCGGCATCGGCCACGAGAGCGATTTCACCATTGCGGATTTTGTTGCCGATCTTCGCGCTCCCACGCCTTCGGCTGCCGCGGAAATTGTGGTCCGCTCGCGCCAGGAGTTCGAAAACCATCTCGCCGAGCGCTCACGCCGCCTGGTCCACCAAATGCGATACCATCTTTCAGAATTGCGCCATCGCTCGCGCGATTTGCAAACTCACCGCGCCTTCCGACAGCTCGAATTATTACTACGCCGGCGTCGGCAGCAAGTGGACGAATTCACGTCTATTCTTTCCATCGGCTTGCAGGCAAAGTTCGTGATGTCGCGCCAACGTCTAGTACAAGCGAGTACGCGCGTCGCTTCGTTCGATTTGCGAAGCCGAGGACATGTCCTTCGTCGCCAGATTGAAAGGGACCGAAACGCCCTGCAATCCGCGCTCAATCAAGTCGTCACGCGTAAGCGGCGCCAGTTTACCGCCGCACGTTTGCAGTTTGCCGCGCTGGATCTACGCGCTCGCGTTGGACGATTGCGCCGCACGCTGGATCAGCGCTATGCCGAATTGCAAAAGCGCATAGTCCGCGCCCTGGTCGCAAAACGCCGCCGGCTGGAAGCCGCCGCGCTTCAATTGGAAGAGCGCAGCCCCTTTCAACTCCTCGAACGTGGCTACGCCATCGCCTATGACGCGGAAGGAAAGGTTTTGCGTTCGCCCGACCAAGTCTCGCTGGGAGAAGATATTTCAGTGCGCTTGGCTCGCGGCGAACTCGGCGCCACCGTCCGCACCAACAAAGTAACCGAGCCGTAGCTCGAGCCCCTGCACATCAAAGCGTTCAAATATCTTCTAGACTGGTCTTTAATTTCCTGCAATCGATACTACTCGTCATCGGACGAGGAGCTAGTGACCTTCAACACGGCAAGGAAAGCTTCCTGCGGAATATCGACGCGGCCCACTCGCTTCATGCGCTTCTTGCCTTCTTTCTGCTTTTCAAGAAGCTTCCGTTTGCGCGAGATGTCACCGCCATAGCATTTCGCGATCACGTTCTTCCGAATTGCGCTGATAGTTTCCCGCGCGATCACATGGTTTCCGATGGCGGCTTGCACAGCAATCTCGAACATTTGCCGCGGTATTAATTTCCGCAAACGAGTCACCAGTTCGCGCCCGCGTTCGTAAGATTGATCGCGATGGCAAATGATCGTCAGCGCGTCCACTGGCTCACCCCCAACCAGCACGTCGAGCTTCACCAAGTCGGACTCGCGATATCCGGACAAGTGATAATCCAATGATGCGTAGCCGCGCGAGACGCTCTTCAATCGGTCGTAAAAATCCAGCACGATTTCGTTCAGCGGCATCTCGTACGTGAGCATAATTCGCGTCGGCGAGAGATATTCAAATTTCTTCTGCACGCCGCGCTTCTCTTCGCACAGTGAAAGAACTCCGCCCACCGATTCTTCTGACGTGATGATCATGGCCATCAAAATTGGTTCTTCGATTTTTTCGATCGAACCCGGCGGCGGAAACTTCGTCGGATTGTCCACCTCCATCGTTTCATTGGCCTTCGTGGTGATTCGATATTGCACGCTGGGGGCTGTAGTGATCAGGTCGATGCCGAATTCGCGCTCGAGACGTTCCTGCACAATCTCCATGTGCAGCAGGCCCAGAAACCCGCAGCGAAATCCGAAGCCAAGTGCCACGGAATTTTCCGGCTCGTAGAAAAATGCTGCGTCGTTAAGCTGCAATTTTCCCAGGGCGTCGCGCAACATTTCGTAATCGCTGGCATTCACTGGAAAAAGCCCGGCAAAAACCATCGGCTTGATCGCTTCAAATCCCGGAAGAGGCGGCGCTGGCCGGTTTGCTTCGGTTACCGTATCACCCACACGCGCATCGGCCACGCGCTTGATATTGGCGATGATAAATCCCACGTCGCCGGCAGAAAGCTCATCCAACACGATGGGTTTTGGCGTCAGCACTCCCAGATCTTCCACTTCGTACTCGTCGTCGCTGGCAGCCAGGCGAATCTTCATGTGGTGCGTAAGACGGCCTTCCATCACGCGTACCAAAACGACGGCGCCGCGATAAGAATCGAACCATGAATCAAAAATAAGCGCCCGCAAAGGAGCATCCGCCGAGCCTTTTGGCGGAGGTACCAGCCGAACGATTGCCTCCAGCACATCCTCCACTCCGATACCGCTTTTGGCGCTGATGGCCAGCGCGTCGTCCGCGGGAATCGCCAGGACATTTTCAATTTGTTCTTTGACGTGATCGGGCCGCGCAGCCGGCAAATCGATTTTATTGATCACTGGAATAATCGTGAGATTGTGTCGCGAAGCCAGAAAAGCGTTTGCCACCGTTTGCGCTTCCACACCCTGGCTCGCGTCCACCACAAGAAGAGCCCCTTCACAAGCCGAAAGCGCGCGCGAAACTTCGTAAGAGAAATCCACGTGCCCCGGCGTATCGATCAGATTCAACCGGTACTCGTGGCCATCTCTCGCGTTGTAATGCAGCCGGACGCTCTTCGCTTTGATGGTAATCCCGCGCTCGCGCTCCAAATCCATGGAATCGAGCACCTGCGCCGTCATCTCGCGCTGCGTGAGCGCGCCGGTAAGCTCGAGCAAACGATCGGCCAGTGTGGATTTGCCGTGGTCGATGTGCGCGATGATGCAGAAATTCCGGATGAACTGAGGATCCATGTCTATTTTTGCGCTGTGCGTAACCGCTTAAAGCGGGATTGTCTGCAGCCGCCCGTTGCGTCCTTCAAACCATCGAGTGTGCCATAGATTCACAACTCCAGCCACCGCCAACACATGAAAGGGAACTGATTCCGCGAGTCGTTCGCCGGATCGAATCTATAGAAATCAGTCAGCCCTTATTAGTCGGCGTGTTCGTGGGCCTTTTTCCAAAAATCTACTTGCGTTTGTAGTGTGTACCATGGTACATATGTACCATGGGGAAGGCGAACAATGATGCCCGGATTGAAGTGGAGCGTGTGCAAACCGGCGTGCGCTTGGAAAAGCGCTTACTAAAGATTCTAAAAGCCGTTGCGGAACTAAAAGACATGTCTCTAGGCGACTTGCTGGAAGGAGTCGTTCTTCATGCCTTCGAAGGTTTAACTCCCTTTTCCGCACAAACGCTGAAAGAGATCGAGCAATTCAAGAAAATCTACGGGCTAACACTGAAGGCGTCCGACAGTCATCAATTAAAGGAGCGGCGCAAGTGAAAATCACGTTAATCGTAGTATCTGTTCTGTTGCTGATCATAATCACGACCTTGGCATTTTTACATTTGCGTTCGCGGCGTGAAGACACGGGGCCGGTCGTGCACGTCGAAAACGAATTCGAATTCACCGCTCATGGCCCATATAAAACGGTCGCACCGCTCTTCGGCGCCTCTGCCGAGCGCGCTTGGGGAGAGGGCCAATGGAACCCGAAGTTCTTATATCCTTCGCCCGAGCGCGACATTTTCGGCGAAGTCTTCACCGTTGCACACGGCCATCTGCGGAGTGTCTGGGTGAACAGCGCCTTCGATCTGGAAAAAGGTCACGTCCAATACGTTTACGTCATCCCTGATGCGCAAGCAGTCCTGATCGACATTCATCTCGAAGATGAAGGACCATCCGCCACGGGTGTGAAAGTTGTTTACCAGCGTACCGCCTTAAATCCCAGTCTCAACGAACACGTCACCGAGTCCGGAAATGGTGATCGGGAAATGGGCAAAGAGTGGCAAACCGCTATAGACGCTTCTCTGCAGGGAAACGCGCGCTAACCCTCTACTCCTCAAGTGTAATACGCGCGGGAAACTTGGCCACTGCCTGCTGACTATCAACGAACTAGCGGTTGCGGCTACACTTCTTCGTAACTGTCGTGCTGCGGTAATTATCTCTACTCTTTGAACGTGACCCCCGGGCAGGTTAGAGGATTAATCCTGGCAAACCCAGCTAACTCACGGATTGCCTCGCAGACCTTGTTATCGTAGGCTGTACCGGGTTTCGGGTTCCTTTCGCTGTTCGGCCCCAAACGCGTCCTTCGTGAACTTATGAAGGGCGATTCACAACCTACAATGATGATCGAGCAAACCACGCCAAAGTTATCGAGCCCTTCGAATTGATCACCCTGTTCCAGACCGCCGAGCCTGAGAGGTCCAAAATCCCCTTGATTTTCGGCTACACCCTCTCAATCGGGTGTCTCATATGGGTACTGCACGATTTCCACATCGTCCAGGCTATGAAGGATTTTTCCAACATAAGCTGGAAGTGGGTACTGATCGGCATGACGTTCGATGTAATCAGCTATGGTGTTCAGGCGCTCCGCTGGAAATTCTTGCTCACACCGTTCAGAAAAATCCCGCTGTCGCACGCTGTTCGCGCCGTCTATGCCGGACTTTTTGCCAACCTGGTTTTTCCGCTGCGCCCAGGCGAACTGCTCCGTTGTTATCTCATCTCCGATTCCGAGGACATTACCATCGGTCGCGTGGCCGGTTCTGTAGGGGTTGAGCGTCTCGTCGACCTTGTAATCGCTACGGCCTCGTTAGCCGTTGTTTCCCTGATGGTCGATTTGCCGAGGAAATTCCAGCGCGTGGCCGATACCCTCGGCGTCGTAACTCTCGCCCTGCTCGCGATTATCGTAATGATGATTTTTTATCTTGAAGTAAAGCTCAGCAAGGACCCTTCTCTCGGGACCGGTCCCCGCAAGTTACCCGGAAAAATGATGCGGGCTCTTCTCGGTCTGCATGCCATGGGAACGGCGCCCAGTTTCTACCTGGCCGTACTGGCGTCTCTGTTCATGCCGTTCTGTCAAGTGATGGGATTGTGGGCCATGATGGAGTCGTATCACTTGAAGCTGCCGTTTCTAGCAGCAATAGTCGTTCTGCTGATTATCAACTTGGGCGTTTCCCTTCCTAACGCTCCCGCGAACGTTGGCTCTTACCAGTTTTTCTGCGTGTTAGGCCTTAGCGTGTTTCAAGTGGATAAAAACACCGCCACAGGTTTTTCATTTTTCGCATTCCTGGCCCTGACCATTCCATTTGTTTTCCTGGGGTTCGCAGCGCTCCTGCGGAGCGGCTTGTCCCTTAAATCCATGCGAGAGACCGTTACCCATTTGCCTTCTCAGACGCGCGGATCCGCCACTTGCTCCACCTAGAGCGGTCCTTTCTCTCAAGTAAATTGGTATTTATTTGGTATTCTTCGCAACTTCTTCGCATTGATTTTTGGACAGGATATCCGTCCGTTATATAGTTGTAGCTTAGGTTCGCGCAGTTTTTTTGGCGCGCGGCAAGTTTCGCGGCAGACGCAAGCGAGCGGACTTCCCCAGCAAGCCCGTGAATTCCAAGCGTGCGCCACTTCCCATGGCTCAGGACCTAAACAAACATCTCGACCGCGCTCGACGCAACCTCGAAAAAAATAAGCTCCGCGAGGCTGTCGCTGAGTACCAGGCCGTTCTGGAAGAGGTTCCCGTACACCAGGAATCGCTGCAGGCTCTTGCCGACATTTATACCAGGCTGAACGAACCGTCCGTTGCCGCGCAATACTATGGCATCCAATTTGACCGGCTGATCGAGGCCGGCGATGGCGCCAAAGCTTCCGCGGTCTTTGTGCGTTTTCTTCGCCCGCATCCGCAGCCTGCCGATCGCCTGATGCGTTACGGTACGCTGCTCCAAAAGCAGAATCGTCTCTCGGAGGCGATTGAACAGTTTGGAATCGCCGCCGAGCTTTTCCAGCAGCAAGGACAAGGCATCGAAGCTCTAGCTTGTTACGAAAGCATGGCCATGCTCGATCCGGATAATCCCGCGCGCCACGCCGTCCTGGGTGAACAGGCTGAACGCCTAAAACATTCCGACATGGCCTCGCGAAGTTATCTACGAGCAGGCCAACTCATACAAGCGGCGGGTGCCTTGGACGCAGCTCTTGAATATTTTGGCCGCGCTCACCAGCTTTCACCCGAAGACCGAACCGCCGCATTACTTTTTGCCGATGCTAGACTACGCAAAGGAGACGCGGAAGGCGCCGTAGTTCTTCTTGGGCCCCTTTCATCCACCGCCGCCGACGCCACTTTTCTAGCTCTTTACGGCGAAGCGCTCTTGCGCACGGGGAAACTAGATCGCGCCAGAGAAGCTTTCGAGTCTTACTACAAGCAGAAGCCCGATAGCTTCGGGAAGCTCTTTGAAGTGGCCGGAGCTTACATCGGCGCAGGCCAGGATGCGAAAGCAGCCGTCCTTCTGATGCAGACCAAAGAATGGATGCGCGCCAGCCGAAAGGAAGCTGACCTGTCCGAGCAAATGGACCGGCTTGCCGCACTCCATCCAGCTTCCGTCGCCCTCGCCGAGGTTGTCGCGCGCCTCTACGAAGAACTGAATCGCGAGGCCAAATATTTCGACGCGTTGATGCGTCTATTCGATTTGTACCTGGCAGCCGGTCAGGTGAAAGAAGCCTGCGAGGCCCTCGACCGTTTGGTGGACATCGATCCTTACGATTATCGCAACCAGGAACGCATCGCAAAGCTCGAAGGCAGAGCCGATCCCGCATTCTTGCAGAATATTCTTGCGCGCGCCGCAAAAGCCGCCACGGTTTCCACTCGTACGGATGGTTTCACCGGCGCCGGACGAGACACTTCCGAAGGTGTGGGACCGCTGCCCGAGGAAGCGCGCGCGCAACAGGCGCTCGAAGACCTGGTAGTGCAAGTGGAAATCTTCCTGCAATACTCCCTGCAAATGAAAGCGGTGGAACGCCTCGAACGCATCGCCGAGCTTTTTCCGGGCGAAGAAGAAAAAAACGAACGCTTGCGCACTTTGTATGAGCGCGCCAATTGGTGGCCCAAAGGCGCGCCGGTGAAGGCTGCCCCAAAGCCCGCCTCAGTTACAGCGTCCCCCGCAGAATTGTTGGGCGCGCCTTTAGTAGCCGCACCCACGGCCGCGGAAACCCACCGCGATCTCGCCGCCATCGCGGAAATTAATCGCCTGATGTATCGCCAACCCACGCCGCAGGAAGTTTTATCCACAACCTCTGCCGGAATCGGTAAACATCTGCGCGCTTCGCGCTGTCTGGTGGCTGTTGGCACGCCCGGAGAAGGTCCCCAAACTACCGCCGAATATTCCGCCGCCGGTCTTCCGCAACTCGGTGCCTCCGGCATCTCCACCATCGTCGGACTCTTGTCGCAAGTGTCTCCGGATTCTCTCGGCGGAGTCGAACTGCAAGCCTCTGCATCCCCAGCATTGCGTCAATTGGGACTGGAGTCCGCGCTGGGTGTCTTGCTTACGGATAAAGAGACGCAAGCGCCTTCCGGAGCCTTGTTGGTCGGCGAGCCATTTGCTCGGAAATGGAAGCCAAACGAAAGTTTTTTTCTTCAAGCGGTGGGCGATCAACTCGTTCTTTCGGTAAACCACACCCGATTAAGGTCGCTGGTGCGCTCTTTGGCTGTCGCCGATGAAAAAACTGGATTGCTGAATCGCGGCGCTTATATCGATTGCTTGCTTGCCGAATCGAATCGCGCCCGCGCGCAGAAGAGCTCTCTTTCGCTGGTCATTATTCACATCGACCGCGGCGGGGAGCTGGTGCGTCAGCATGGTGACGCCGCTGTGGAGAATTATATCGAGCAATTAGCGCGCACTCTGTCTTCCGCGGTTCGCCAAACCGATATCGCGGTGAAATATTCTGCTTGGTCGCTCGTATTTATTTTGCCGGATACTTCTCTTGAAAGCGCGCAAACGCTGGCCGAAAAGCTTCGTCAGGTCGCTTCCACCGCGCGTCCATCCTGGGGCGCTGCAGATTTGACCATCAGCGCTATCGTCGCCGAATCGTCATCGCGTCCCGGAGACGAATCCGAAGATCGTGTGACAGAATGGATCAACCGCGCCGAAGCCGGTTTGGATGAGGCCCGGCAGCTTGGCGGTAATACGCTTGTAGCCCTTGCGACTCCATAAAGCGATATCCTGCAAATTGTTACAATATAAAATCATAAAATCGAGGACACATGTTCATAACTGACGCCGTAATTCTGCAGGGAGCGCGCACGCCCATGGCGCGTTATATGGGTTCGTTCGACAATACCAGCGCAATTGAACTGGGCGCAGCCGCTGGCAAGGAAGCAGTTCGCCGAGCAGGCACCGACCCCTCCGAATTTGATCACGTCATCTTCGGCAATGTAATGCAAACCAGCGCGGACGCTCTGTATGGCGCGCGCCACGTTGGATTAAAAGCCGGTCTGCCGATCGAGACGCCCGCCGTTACGGTCAATCGATTGTGCGGCTCGGGCATGGAATCCATCACGCAGGCCGCCCAAAGAATTTTGCTCGGTGAAGTGAAACTCGTTCTGGCCGGCGGCATGGAAAATATGTCGCAGTGCCCGCACGTGATCCGCGGCGCGCGCGCCGGGTTCCGGTTGGGCGAAGGCAAGCTCGAAGATTCGCTGATGTCAGGCCTGTACGACACCTACTGCGGCTTTAGTATGTCCGAGACCGCGGAAAATCTCGCCGCCGAACATGGAATCACGCGCGTTGCTTGCGACGAGTACGCCCTGCGAAGCCAGCAGGCTGCCGAAGCAGCGGTACGCGATGGCCGCATGAAAGACGAAATCGTTCCGGTAGAAGTGAAGAAGGGCAGGAAAACTGTAGTTGTCTCCGAAGACGACCACCGCCGGCCTGAAACCACCATGGAAATCCTCCAAGCGCTTCCGCCCGCCTTTCGCAAAGAAGGCATCGTAACCGCGGGAAACGCCAGCGGAATTGTTGACGGCGCCGCAGCCGTTGTGGTCACGCACTCTAAAATTGCGAAAGAGCGCGGATGGAAACCTCTCGGCCGCATCGTTGGCTGGGCAACTGCCGGAGTTCCTCCGCAGATTATGGGTATTGGCCCCGTTCCCGCCATCCAAAAAGCCCTTGCACTCGCCGGGCTTAAGCTCGATCAAATGGACTTAATCGAAGTGAATGAGGCCTTTGCCGCGCAATATCTCGCCGTGGAAAAAGTTCTCGGCCTTAAGCGTGATAAAACGAACGTTAATGGCGGCGCAATCGCCCTCGGTCATCCATTGGCTGCCAGTGGCACGCGGCTTGTCTTAACTCTGCTTTTGGAGTTACGACGACGTGGGGCGCGTTACGGCATAGCCAGCGCGTGCATTGGTGGAGGCCAGGGAATCGCCGTCATCGTCGAATCCCTGGCCTGAAACGACACCTCCCGTCCTGCACAATCCGCACCAATTCGGTTACTATGACGGGGCCGCAATCCATCATTTTTGACGGGGAAATTATGGCTTACGAAAATTTGCTTTATGACGTGAAGGATCAAATCGCGCGAATCACATTCAATCGGCCGAATGTTTTGAACGCGCTGAATCGCAAGACCATTGAAGAGTTGGGCCATTGCTTGAACGCAGCGCGCCACGACGATTCCGTCCGCGTCCTGATTCTCACCGGCTCTGGCGAAAAAGCCTTCATCGCTGGAGCTGACATTAACGAACTCGCCCAGCGCACGCCAATCGATGGAAAAGATTTTTCCTTGTTCGGACAGCAGATTATTCACCGCTTGGAGACCATGGGTAAGCCTTCAATTGCAGCGATCAATGGTTTTGCCCTTGGCGGTGGATGCGAACTCGCGCTCGCCTGCACCATGCGTATTGCCAGCCGCAACGCAAAGCTCGGGCAGCCCGAAGTTAAGGTCGGCATTCTCCCCGGTTATGGAGGCTCGCAGCGCCTGCCGCGTCTTTGTGGAAAAGGCGTGGCACACGAACTGATTCTTACCGGTGAGATGATCGCTGCTGACGAAGCTCTGCGCATAGGGCTTGTAAATCGTGTCGTCGATTCCGCCGAACTGCTTTCTGCCGCGGAAACGATAGCCAAGAAAATTATCGCTAACGCGCCTCTCGCGGTGAAATATGCGATGGAAGCGGTCGAACGCGGTATGGAAATGCCGCAGGAAGAAGGTTTATTCCTAGAAGCGACTCTTTTTGGTTTGTGTTGTGCCACCGAAGATATGCGCGAAGGCACCCGCGCTTTCATCGAGAAACGGCTTGCAAAATTTCAGGGGCGCTAAATGGCCGGAGAATTCAAGCCACCCACCATACGCGGCGAGTTGAACTCTACAGGCCTTCACTTTGGAATCGTTGTCAGCCGGTTCAATAGCTTTATTACTGATCGTTTGCTCGCCGGTGTTCTCGAAGCGTTGCAAAGCGTTGGCACCGCCGAAAAACAGATCGAGATCGTTCGCGTTCCCGGCTCTTTCGAAATTCCAATTGCAACAAAAAAGCTAGCCGCGTCAAATCGCTTCGATTCGATTATCTGCGTCGGGTGTATTCTGCGCGGAGAGACTTCACATTATGACGTCGTCGTTTCGGAGACCGCCCGCGGCATTCAGCTCGCGCAACTCGATTCCGGCGTTCCCATGATTCTTTGCGTGCTCACCTGCGACACTCTCGAACAAGCCATCAATCGCGCTGGCCTGAAAAGTGGAAATAAAGGCTACGAATCCGGTCTTGCTGCGATTGAAATGGCCCGCTTGTCGCGCAAGCTTTCAAAAAACACTGCGCCCGGCTCGAATCGTCGCCACCGGTCGCCTTCCCGTAAATGACACTTCGCCGCAAATCCCGCGAGTTCGCGCTTCAGATGCTGTTTGAGTGGGACGTGACCCGCCAGAAGGCGTCGCGCGTCGAACAACATTTCTGGAAATCCGCGCGCGCCGCGGATTCCACCAGAAAATTTGCGAATCAACTTTTTGAAGGCGCCATTGCAGAAGCGGAGCCGAACGACAAGCTAGTTCAAAAACTCTCTGAAAACTGGAAGCTCGAACGTTTAGCAGCGGTAGATCGCAGTATTCTGCGTCTGGCAATTTACGAGTTGCGTTTCGGCACCGCGCCACCCAAAGTCGTGATCGACGAAGCTCTCGAGCTCGCCAAGAAATTCTCCTCAGCCGACTCTGCTTCATTCTTGAATGGAGTTTTAGACGCGGCCTACAAATCTCTCGAAGTTTAAGCAGCCCTTCCTGATACTTCGCGGCTTCGTCAGCAAAGAACTTGCACGGTTCTAGACTCGAAGTGTTTTGAAATCATCAAGCTTCGATCTCGCCCTCGAAAACGCGCACCGCAGATCCGCTCACCTTGGGAGTGAGCTTCCCGCGCTCTGACGCCACGACCACGCGTATCTCGCTAGGACGTCCCATTTCGACTCCTTGCATGATCGTCAGCTCTTCCGACTCGCGTAATTGTCCATGCTGAACCAGATAAGCCCCCAACGATCCGCCTGCCGAACCGGTTGCCGGGTCCTCCAGCATTCCCCAGGGAAGCATGCCCCGCGCAAATACTTTCCCACGTCCATCTAAAGCAAAACAATAAGCCATCGTCCCGCCCGGCGAAATCAGTTGAGCGAGCGCGCGCATATTCATGTGAACTTTAGGCAGCACGCTTCGCCGGCTCAACGGGACCATCAGGTTCGGAATTCCCGTAGACACGAATTCGATCGGCAATGAAGCAGCCAGGTCGCTCGGCTTCAATCCTAGCGTTCCGGCAAGCGCCGCGCGAGAAAAAGCGGCGCGCTTAAAAACCGCCGGCTTCTGCGTCATTGTGACCAAAACCGGCCGCCCATCATGGAACGTAAATTCGACAGGTAGGATTCCCGCGCCTGTCTGCTGCAGTATGTGAACGCTTCCTTCGGAAGCCGGCACCACCCCCAGTTCCGCCAGCAGGAACCAGGTCCCAATCACGGGATGACCGGCCAACGGCAGCTCTTTTGTAGTAGTAAAAATTCTTAAGCGTGCAAGCGCGCGGTTGTTCGTCGGTTTCTGTATGAACACCGTCTCGGAAAGATTCATTTCGCGCGCGATAGCCTGCATCTTCGCCGTGGAAAGCCCGTCGCCGTCCGTAACCACCGCAAGCGGGTTTCCGGCAAACCGTTTGGTAGTAAAAACATCAACCGTATAAAGTCGCCGCTTCATTGTTCACCCTCTCGTCCCATATCGAACGCATCGCATTTACAGTTTAAAAGCGTTCCAACTTCATAAGCGTGCGTTCGTTTCGTACATTACCCGTATTAAGCGTCGTTTTAGGCTCGATCAGAACCACTTCAACTTCCTCGTCCGCCACCGGCATATGCTCCACGCCCTTCCGCACAATGATGAACTCGCCGGGTTTCACTATTTCTTCGCGATCGCGAAATTTCATGCGCAGACGTCCTTTCACCACTAAAAACAATTCGTCCTCGTTATCATGATGGTGCCAGAAAAATTCTCCCGTGAATTTCACGATCTTCACGTAAGTGTCGTTCAACTCGCCGACAATTTTCGGGCTCCAATACTCTTTAACTTTCGCCAGTTTATCGTTCAGATTTACAACTTCCATGCTCCCGCTCCTTTTTGACTTTGTACCGTCAAAAATATTTCAATTGGGATTCCTGACGAGCTCCGTAACTCGGTCGAGAACGCGACGCGTGGTATCCGCTCGCCTCGTCTCTGAATAAATCCGCAGCATGTTTTCAGTGCCGGAAGCCCTCAACATCACCCAGCCGATATCGCCAAGATATATTTTCAGGCCATCCAAATTTTCGCGGTTAGTAACCGGCCAATCGAGAACTTTCGTCAATTTCCCATTCGCGAAGTAGTTCAGCGCCTCCCTCTTCTGCCCATCCGTAACCTCAAGATCCACGCGTCCGTAATGATGCTCGCCGAATTCATGATGAAGCATGGCCACTAGTTCACCCAGTCGTTTGCCGTGCCAGGCCATCACCTCAGCAAGCAACAGCGCATTCACCGTGGCGTCACGCTCCGGGAGATACAGCTTCGTCCCGATTCCGCCGCTTTCCTCGCCCCCCAGAAGAATGTCGCCCTCCAGCATGCGATCGCAAATGTATTTGAACCCAATCGGTGTTTCCCAGACTTTGCGTCCGAACTTGGCGGCGATCTTGTCAATCATTTTCGTGGTGGAAAATGTTTTTGCCACATCTCCGCTCACTTTCCGCGTCCCTGCCAAATGCCAGAGCAAAATAGAAAAAATCTGGTGCGGCGTGATGAAAGTTCCGTCGCTATCCATCGCGCCAATACGATCGGCGTCGCCATCAAACGCGAATCCTGCATCGTAGTTGCCCCCGCGCAACGCCTGCCGCAGAGCTTCCACGTGCGGTTCGATCGGCTCGGGATTCACGCCGCCAAAGAGAGGGTCTCGCGTGCCGCGAATTTCCTCGCATTCAATTCCATTGCGGCGGAATAGATCGCGCAACAGCCCGCGCCCGGCCCCATGCATCGGATCGATGAGAAACTGAAATTTCGCCGCCCGCAAACGTTCCCAATCCACCAGGCCTGCAAGAGTTTCCAAATACGGTGTGCGCACATCCAGCGAACTGATTAAATCTTTTCTCGTCGGAAGCGGCGAAACATCGCCGCGCATTACCTTCACCAGTTCCGCTTCAATCTGCGCAACAATCGCCGGAGAAGCGGAACTCCCATAGCTAGCCTTGAATTTCATTCCATTCCAGCGGAAGGGATTATGGCTTGCGGTAATTTGGATTCCTCCGGCCGCTCCGCGCATGCGCACCAGAAGTGAAAGCGCCGGCGTCGGACAAGCCTCTGTGGCAAGCGCTACTGGAATACCGGCAGCCGATAGAGTTTCAGCCGCAACTCGCGCGAATCTCTCCGACCCGAAACGCGTATCAAACCCCACCAAAACTTCCGCTCCCGGTTTTTCCGCGCGCACCACGTAACGCGAAATCGCACGCGTCACCGTACGAACGTTTTCGTAAGTGAAGTCGTCGGCGATAACGCCGCGCCATCCATCGGTGCCGAATTTAATCTGTGTCACGGTTCAGAGTATAAGCGATGCATTTTCCACGGGGAAGGAACTGTTACCGACGCACGCCGGAAATTACCGGCCAAAATGGGAGGACGCGTTCGTCGTGCAGTTCACAACAAGTGCTTGTGCTTCTGCTCCTCCAGCCATTTCACGATCTTCCCCACATCCTGCGATCTTTCGCGCGGGCAAAGAAGAATCGCGTCATCCGTCTCCACCAACACCAAATCATGCACGCCGATTGCCGCTACGAATTTCTTCGGACTCCAGAAATAATTTCCGCTCGCGTCTGCCGCAAACATGGGACCGGCTGAAACGTTTGCTCCGGGCTTCAACGCCCGCAGTTCGTGCACCGCGGCCCACGATCCGATATCACTCCAGCCCACCTCAGCAGGAATTACGGAAACATGTATGGATGACTTGTCTGCGCTCTTGCGCTTCCAGGCCGCCCCGGATTCCGACCGCGTCGCCGGCTCCATCACCGCATAGTCCACGGAAATATTGTCCAGCCGTGGATACATTTTCCGTAGCGCCGAAGTATACCGGCGCGTCCCGATGTTTTTCGCCAGTTTAATCAACACCGCATGTGTCGCCGGAAGAAACCGCTCCAAAGCATCCAGAAAAGTTGAAGCGCGCCAGACAAACATCCCCGCATTCCAAAGATGTTTTCCGGACGCGATGTACTTGCGCGCCACAGGTAGTGAGGGTTTCTCGGTGAACCGGCGCACATCATATGCCGCCACTCCGTGTGCCCGGGCGAAAATCCCGCTTCGCTCAATATACCCATAACCGGTTTCAGGACGCGTCGGCGCCAGTCCGAGAACGACCATATTCCCAGGCGTCCGCGCCAACTCCACGGCCGCACGTACCAGTTTTCGATACAGCGCCGCGTCCGCAATATAGCTGTCCGCGGGGAGCACAGCCATGACCGCGTCGCCATATTTGCGCCGCAAATGAATCGCAGCCAAACCGATCGCCGCCGCGGTATTACGACCAACAGGTTCTCCCAGTATTTGGCTCGCCGGGAAGCCGCGAAGTTCGCGTCGCACCGCGGCCGATTGTTCGGCGTTCGTCACCACCCAGAAATTCCTCGACGGAACGAGAGGCGCAAGCCGCCCAACAGTCTCGCGCAACATTGTCTTATTCCCGATAATGTTTAGCAGTTGTTTCGGCGTGCGCAATCGGCTGCGCGGCCAGAAACGCGTTCCGCGCCCTCCTGCAAGAAGCACCGCGCATGTTGGAATTGTCTTTTTTGCCGAGGAATTTCTGTTAGCGCCGCTCACAGATGCACCAGCCGCGACCAATCTTTTTTACCAACGCCGCGATCCTCTAGCACCCGCCCAAATTCATCCATATCAACCGGCACGTAGGTTTGCAATACCTCCGAACGCGATCCCGGTCTCAACTCAAATGTTCCCAGCGCCGCCGGGAGTAACCAGACTTGCGTTGGTCCGTACTCAACCTGTCCGCCGTCCCAGTGAATCTCGCCCGCGCCTTCCAAAAAAATCAGTAGCTCGAACCGCTCAGGCCTCACTCGCCGACTAAGACTCTTATCAAATTCCCATTTCTCAGTAACAAAATATCGACAAGCGGCGAAGTAAGTCGTCGCCAACGAATCGCGCTCGATCCGGACCGGCTCAATCTTTCCCCCCTTTTGTTCGCCGAACCGAATCGTATCCAGCGCTTTTTCCACGTGCAGCGCGCGCGCCTGTCCCTTCGCATCGCGCCGATTGTAATCGTAGACGCGATACGTCAGGTCGGAGTGCTCCTGAATTTCGCAAAGCACGAATCCTGGTCCAATCGTATGCGCCGTGCCAGCCGGAACAAAAATCGCATCGCCTGCAAGAAGTTCCAAGTGACGAAGGCACTCCTCCACAGTTCCATCCTGAATCGCTCCTCGGAACTTCTCGCGATCCACTCCTGGATTCAGCCCGACCATCACTTCCGAACCTTCGCGTGCTCGCACGACATACCACATTTCCGTTTTGCCGCGGCCACCCGCCGCTTGCTCGTGACGCGTAGCGAAATCGTCGTCCGGATGCACCTGTACGGAAAGCTTGTCTTCCACAAAAAGAAATTTTACGAGAATAGGAAACGACATGCCGCGCGCACAACTTCCAGTCCATTCGACCGGCATTTCTCGCCACGCGTCCGCGAGTCTTTTGCCCGGGTACGGGCCATTCGCAAAAACGCAGTCGTTGCCCGTCAGCCAAGCCTCGCCAAGTGGCTCGGTCAAATTGGATTTTTCAGGGAAGAATGGCGCCAGGCTTCGCGCGCCCCAGGGACGCGGGCTGAAAATCGGCTCCAGTCGCGCCGGACAAAGTTTCACGCCGCACGGCCGAAGAAGTGCCCGAGCCGTCGCAGGCCTTCTTGGATTCGCTCCATGGACGTCGCGTACGAAATGCGAATGTATCCCGGCGCGCCAAATGGTTCGCCCGGAACAACAGCGAGATGCTCGCGCTCCAGAAGCTGCTTCGCGGCGGCCACGTCGTCCGGCATTTGTTTATTGAAATGCGCGCTAATATTAGGAAACGCGTAGAACGCGCCATGCGGTGTGGCGCAACTAATCCCCGGGATGGCGCGCAACCCTGCCAGAATACTTTCGCGGCGCCGCGCGTATTCCGCCAGCATAGTCACAACCGTGTCCATGCCTCCGCGCATCGCCTCCAGCGCCGCATATTGCGCGATCGAATTAGGATTCGACGTGGACTGGCTCTGCAGTTTCGCCACAGCATCCACCAGCGGCTTCGGCGCCAGGACATAGCCCATGCGCCAGCCCGTCATTGCAAAAGTTTTCGAAAAGGATCCCGCGATAATCGTATTTTCTTTTGCACCCGCTACGCTCGCAATGGAAAACGGCTTCGCTTCGCCGTAAGTGAAATGGGAATAGCATTCATCGGACAGCAGCCAGACGTGCTTCCGCTTGCAAACATCCAGAATCTTCGCGAATTCATCCGGAGGAATCACTGCACCCGTTGGATTGCTCGGAGAATTCACGATCACCATGCGCGTTCGCGCACTGATCGCTTTTTCCACTTCGGCAGCGCGTAAAACGAATTCATCCTCAGCCCGCGTTGGAACTACCACCGGTTTCCCGCCCGCATACTTAATAATGTCGGGATAGCTAACCCAATATGGCGCGCCGATGATTACTTCCTCGCCCGAATTAATCAGCGAACACACCGCGTTGAAAATCGCGTGCTTGCCGCCACAATCCACCACACACTCCACGGGCTGATACGACGATCCCAATTGCGCGCCGTGCCAATCGCAGATCGCCTGTCGCAACGGCGCGATACCCGCCACCGGAGTATATTTTGTGCGATTGTCGTCCAGCGCCTTGATCGCAGCACGCTTGATGTGCTCCGGCGTCGGGAAATCCGGCTCCCCGGGACCGAAGTCCGCCACATCCACTCCCTGCGCCTTCAGCTTCTCCGCTTCTTGCAGCACCACCATCGTTTGCGAGACGCAGATGCGATTAACGCGGTCCGCAAGTCGGATGGTTTCTTCCATTTTTCTCCCCGTCGCAGGTTCCATTGTTTGTCCTCAGCTCACTTTCGCGCGCAGCCGTTCTTCCACAATCGGCGGCACCAAATCCTTAATCGTCCCGCCCAGTCGCGCCAGCTCTTTCACCAAACGCGAACTCAGGTAGCTGTACTGCTGCGCCGGCAGCATAAACACAGTTTCAACCGATGGCTCGATGTGACGATTCATCATCGCCATTTGCAATTCATATTCGTAATCCGATACCGCGCGAATGCCGCGAACCACCACTCGCGCATTCTTCGAGCGCGCGTAATCCATCAGCAAGCCGTCGAACACATCTACCTCAACATTTTTCCAGTCGAACGTCACCGTCTCCAGTAGCTCCACACGTTCTTTCACTGCGAAAAGCGGATCCTTTTCCATGTTGTGGGCAACCGCAACAATCAGCTTGTCGAAAATCATGGCTCCGCGCGCAATTAGATCTAGATGCCCGTTCGTCACTGGATCGAACGAGCCCGGATAGATCGCAATCACTGGTTTGTTCCCGTCTGAAGCCATTTGGCGCGTAATTCTAAAGCATTGTATTTGAAAATTATAGGCTGTAATTGGCTCCCGGAGAATCCCACTCCCGCTCATCTTCCCAGTTCCTCAAACACCGTTCCGCAAGGGTTTCTACCCGTTTAGCCCCAATTTTCACCCATTCCCTGAATCCAGTTTGACCAACACGACTAGAATGGTCGTGTATTAAGCCATTGTGAAATCAGGGGTTGCAGTCGCAGAGTAGCTTGACAAGCTGTACGAGTCGGCCTTACAATTCAAGTGCGACTTATTTAGTCGTATTTGACTCTAAATGATGAAGCTATCAAAAAAGGCGGACTACGGCTTAATCGCGCTGAAGCATTTGGCGATTCACAACGGCCACGGATCTTGCAGCGCATCTGATATCGCTGAGGTTTATAAGATGTCCACGCCGCTGATGGCCAAGGTGCTTCAAAAGTTGGCAAAGGCTGGATTAGTCGACGCGCGGCATGGTTCAAGCGGGGGCTATACGTTGGCGCGCGACGCTTCTACGATTTCAGCGCTTGATGTCATTCGCGCGATTGACGGACCTCTATTCATCACGTCCTGCATTACATCGCGCGGCGCGTGCGGCGTCACCACCACATGTTCGATTCGCGAGCCGCTGCGGCGGGTGAACGACAGTATTCTGGAAGTTCTTGGGAAAGTAACAATTTCACAGATGACCGACGAAGTTCCCATGTCGGAGGTCGTCGAGTTAAGAGTTTAGGAGAATAGAATGGCAATTAAGCTTCCGATTTATATGGACAATCACGCGACTACCCCTGTGGACCCGCGCGTTGTCGAAGCAATGCAGCCCTATTTCACTGAAAAGTTCGGCAACGCTGCCAGCCGCAACCATGAATTCGGTTGGGTAGCGGAAGAAGCCGTTGAAAACACGCGCGGCCAGATCGCCAAGTTGATCAACGCCACGCCCAAGGAAATTATTTTCACCAGCGGCGCCACGGAATCCACCAACCTCGCCATAAAAGGTGCCGCGGAAATGTACCGCGAAAAAGGCAATCATATTATTACGCAGGTCACCGAGCATAAGGCCACGCTCGACACCTGTAAGCGTCTCGAAAAGTACGGCTACGAGGTCACCTATCTCCCGGTTCAAAAAGACGGCCGTATCAATCTGGATGAATTGCGCAAAGCCATCACGCCCAAGACCATCCTTATCTCCATCATGTATGCCAATAATGAAATCGGCGTCGTGCAACCGATCGCCGAGATTGGCAAGATCGCAAAAGAGAAGGGCGTTTTCTTTCATGTGGACGCCGTACAGGCCGTGGGAAAAATCCCCGTGGACGTCCAAAAAGACGGCATCGACCTCATGTCGATTTCCGGCCACAAGATTTACGGACCCAAGGGTGTTGGCGCGCTGTACGTTCGCCGCAAGAATCCTCGCGTGCAACTCGCGGCCCAAATCGATGGCGGCGGACACGAGCGCGGCATGCGCTCTGGCACGTTGAATGTCACCGGCATAGTCGGTCTCGGCAAAGCCTGCGAAATTTGTCAGAACGAAATGGCTGCGGAAAGCGAGAAACTCCGCAAGCTTCGCGACCGCCTTACCGAGAGCATCATGTCGCGTCTGGACGAAACATTTATCAACGGCTCGATGGAGCATCGCTTGCCGCACAACATCAACATCAGCTTTGCTTTTGTCGAAGGCGAATCGCTGCTGATGGGCATCAACGATATCGCCGTTTCCAGCGGCTCGGCTTGCACCTCCGCCACGCTCGAACCAAGTTACGTGCTGAAGGCCCTCGGCGTCGGCGAAGACCTGGCTCACACGTCCATCCGCTTCGGCATCGGCCGATTTAACACCCCCGAGGAAGTTGACTATGTCGCCGATCGGGTCGTGGAAACCGTGCAACGCTTGCGTGAACTCTCTCCTCTATATGAAATGGCGAAAGAGGGCGTTGACGTTAGCAAAATGACCTGGCAGGTAAGCGCAGAGCACTAAAATGAAATATCAAGGAACAATCGGAGTGCATGCCACGGTGAGCGAAGACACGCCGGTCTTTGACGTTTTCTTCGCGCCCAACATGAACAAGAGCGCCTGTAACTCGCGTAGGTTTCGCGAGCTGCAAGAGCTTGGCGAATTCCTTGAATCTCTCGCGGTGAAGCGTGAACTCGTCACACGCACTCTCGACGAAGTTCGCAAAGGGCGTTCGGCCTCCATCGAGAATATTGTTCTATCGGATGAAGTGATTTTTGACGAAGGTTTAGACAGCACTATTACTTTGAATAGGAGAGTCAACTAATGGCTTACAGCGATAAAGTAATCGAGCATTACAACAATCCGCGCAACGTGGGTTCGCTCGACAAGAAGGATCCTAACGTCGGTACCGGCCTTGTGGGCGCTCCGGAATGCGGCGACGTCATGAAGCTGCAAATGAAAGTGAACCCGGCCACCCGCATCATCGAAGAGGCCAAGTTCAAGACTTTCGGTTGCGGCTCAGCCATCGCCAGCTCCTCGCTCGCTACGGAATGGGTGAAGGGCAAGACCGTCGAGGAAGCTCTCGCGATCAAGAACACTGACATCGTCCGCGAGCTCTCGCTTCCTCCGGTAAAGATTCACTGTTCGGTTCTCGCCGAAGACGCCATTAAGGCTGCGCTCACCGATTGGAAGAAGAAGCAGGGTGATTCGGAAGCAAAGTCGGCCGAACCCGCAGCCGCAGCAAGTCACTAATTTATCGGGCCGCGCAGCCTAGACTCGTCTTTCACTAGTGCCGGCTAGGCTCGCTGTAAGAGTTGTGAGTTCGCGGCATAAGCTGCTGAGGTTTCCGGCAGTGGCTCACTTGGAAGGGCGGGATCTTTGTGGATCGTGGCTTTAGCCGCGACATTACACCCAAAGAGAAGAGGCGGCTTTAGCCGCTGGAGTTGCGCCACGCGGCGATTTAGCATCAAAGGATCCAGAGGATCATGATTCACGTAAGCGAAAAAGCAGCGGCGAAAATCCGCGAATTGCTGGCAAAAGAGGGCGTGCCCACTGACTCCGGCGGGTTGCGTGTTGGTGTGCAGGGAGGTGGCTGCTCCGGTTTAACCTACGCGATGCGTCTCGACACCGAAGCGCGCAATCGTGACAAGGTCTTCGAAGAAAATGGCGCTCGCATTTTTGTGGACCCGAAAAGCTATCTCTACCTTCACAACACCACGCTCGAATACGTCGAAGACCTGATGAAGCAGGGCTTCGTATTTCAGAATCCGCAGGCCACGCGTAGTTGCGGTTGCGGCAGCTCGTTCACCGCCTGAGATCGCAATGAGTGGTATCTGCTCGGCCCTATTGTTCACAGCGTCTTTCAGCCTAGCCGCGTCGAAAACCTAAATAAAGATATGAGTGTTACGCAAACACAACGCGACGAAACGGGCCACGCTTCCGGCACGAAGTGCTGGAATTGTCAGGCCGCGACGACTGCGACGCACTTCTGCGCCGCATGCGGCAAAATTCAACCGCTGCCGCTCGGCACTGATTATTTTGCCTTCTTCGGGTTGCCCGAAAAATTGGCGCTCAATGCTGCACAGCTCGAATCCGAATTTCACAAGCTGAGCTGGAAACTCCATCCTGATAATTTCGTGCGCGCCGGCGAGTTCGAGCGCGATCTTTCGCTCGATCGCTCCTCGGAATTGAACGACGCCTATCGCACATTGCGCGAGCCGATTTCGCGCATCGAATACCTGCTGTTGCGCCGCGGACTCAGAAAAGAAGGCACCACCAAGCAACAGGCTCCGCCCGAACTGCTCGAGGAAGTCTTTGAGTTGAACGAATCGCTCGATGAGCTGCGGGAAGCGCGCGCTGAAGGTGGCGATCTAGTCGCGTTGCGCGAGCCGCTCGTCGCGGCGCAGAAAAGTTTTCAGCAAAAACTGGAAGAAGTGGATGCGGAACTCGCGCAAATCGGCCGGGAGTGGGACGCCGCTCTCGACGCAGAGCCGGATCAAGCGAAACCCCAAGCTTCGCTGGCTCGTATGAACGTAGCGCTAAACCGCCGGAGCTACATTCGCAACCTGGTAGCCAGCGTGCAAAAAGAGCTGACCGAAGCTCAATAGGCTTTAAGTTGTCATCCCGACAGAGGCCGCCTTTGGCCGACCAGGAACCTGCTTTTTGAGCGGCAGGCATCAATGAAACATTCGCCAAAAAAGTTTTGATCAGAGGAAAAATGGGACGCGTAGTAGGCATTGATCTCGGTACAACTTTCAGCCTGATCGCATACCTCGACCCGCAAACAGGCGCGCCGGAGTGTATCCCGGGCCCGTACGGTGCCACGCTTTGTCCATCCGTAGTCAGTGTCGACGAAGATGGCAAGATAATAGTCGGGGAACCGGCGCGCGCGCTTCTGCTCACCAAGCCCGAACGCACAATTTATTCCGTGAAACGCCTGATGGGACGTGGCGTCGCCGACGTCCAGGAAGAACTGAAGATTTTTCCTTTCCGCATCGATCCCGCCGGCCGCAACGTAATCCGCGTAAGCCTGGGCGACAAATGGTTCACCCCGCCGGAAATTTCCGCGTTCATCCTGCGCGAACTGAAATCCTGGGCCGAGAATTATTTCAAGGAGCCGGTCGACCGCGCGGTCATCACCGTTCCTGCCTATTTCAACGACGCGCAACGCCAGGCCACCAAGGACGCCGGCCGCATCGCAGGCCTGGAAGTTTTGCGCCTGGTGAACGAACCCACCGCCGCGGCTCTCGCTTACGGTTTGCACAAACAAAAACGCGGCTACGTCGCCGTGTACGATTTTGGCGGCGGAACATTCGACATTTCGATCCTGAAGCTCGTCTCCACCACCGAAGGCGATATCTACCAGGTCCTCTCCACTAACGGTGACACGCACCTTGGCGGCGACGACATCGACAACGAGATGCAGCGCAGGGTACGAGGAAAAATTCTTCAGTCGTTTGGAGTCGATCTCGCCAATCGCCAGGAAGACATCCAGGAACTCCGCCAAATTCTAATTGCTGCGAAACATGCTCTCTCATCGCAGGACAGCGTGCTGCTCCGCTTCAACGTTTCCGGCGGCAAAGTGTTTGAAGAGCTTCTCACCCGCACTGAATTCGAGAAATGGATTGAACCCATCGTCGCGCGCACCATGGCGCCCGTGAAAATGGCTTTGACTGACGCAAAACTATCGCCCGGCCAGATCGAAGAAGTGGTTTTGGTAGGCGGCTCCACGCGCATTCCGCTCGTGCGCAAAACCGTCGGCGATCATTTCGGACGCGTTCCACATTGCGAGCTAAATCCCGATGAAGTTGTCGCCCTGGGCGCCGCTGTGCAAGCCGATATCCTGGAGTCTGGCGTAAAAACTATGCTTCTCCTCGACGTTACGCCGCTCTCGCTCGGCATCGAAACCATGGGCGGCGTAGTTGCAAAAATAATTCCGCGTAATTCGACGATTCCCGCGAGCGCGCAGGAACTTTTCACTACCGGAGTGGAAAATCAAACCGGCATCGACGTTCACGTCCTTCAAGGCGAACGCGAACTCGCCAAAGATTGCCGCTCGCTGGCAAAATTTCAGTTGAAAGTCCCGCCGGGCCCCGCTGGTTTAGCTCGCATTGAAGTAAAATTCTTGATCGATGCCAACGGAATTCTCCAGGTTTCCGCGCGCAATTTACGAACGAACGCCGAGCACACCATCGAAGTTCAGCCCAGCTACGGCCTATCCGACGAGGAAGTCGAGCGCATGCTCGAAGAGTCCATCGAGTTTGCCGAGCAGGATTTTTCCGAGCGTCAAGTCATCGAAGCGCGCACCGAAGCCGAAACCATACTCGCAGCCACCGAAAAAACTCTGGCCAATCCACGCGCGAGCGAGCTGGCCCCTGACGAGCGTCGCGCCATCGATGATTCCGCGGCGCAATTGCGCGCAGCCATGGCCGGTTCCGATTACAAATTAATGCGTGAACGCATCGACGCCTTAAATCAAGCCACCATGCATCTGGCGGAAATCCTGATGAATGGCGCGCTACAAATCGCGCTGGAAGGCAAGCGCCTCGAAGATGTTTAGCCGTAGCGCAAGGAGCGTTTAAGAATGGGCGGCAAGAATCCTTACATTGAAGAAACTAAATTCACGCCGGCGACTAAGAAATATAAAATCACTTTCGTCAAAGACGGCCAGCCGGTCGAAGTCGATCCCGAAAAAATTCCCTATGGCCACGACGGTCTGCCCGGCAGCATCCTGGATATTTCGCAGGGCTGTCACAAAGGACTCGACCACGCCTGCGGTGGCGTCTGCGCCTGCTCTACCTGCCACGTGATCGTTCACGAAGGCCTGGAAACGTGCAACGAAGCCACCGACGCCGAGCTCGATCAGCTCGATGAAGCCCCTGGTGTAACGCCGAAATCGCGCCTTGGCTGCCAGTGTGTACCAGACGGCACAAAGGATATCGTCGTGGAAATTCCCGAGTGGAACAAAAATTACGCCAAGGAAGCCGAGCACTAGGTTCTCGCTTTTGTAGCGGCGACCTCTTGCCCTGCTCAGGAGAAACCGTGCCGCAAACATTCGATTGGGACAATCCGGAAGAAATCGGCATCCAGCTCGCCGAAAAACATCTAGGAGTCGATCCTCTCACCGTCCGCTTCACCGACCTTCATAAATGGGTCACCGAGCTGCCGGGTTTCACCGGCGATCCCAAGCTATCCAACGAAGGTAAGCTCGAAGCCATACAAATGGCCTGGCACGAGGAATTTCAAGAGAGCCAGGGATAGCCGCGCTGCGAGATGCGCGTGTTTTGGTCTTCCTCTACTCTTCAGTTTTTGTTTTTCTTGAATCCCGTTTTCGCCGGCGACATCCCATACTCAAAATGGACGGTGGCAATTCATTTGCAAGTAGTCTCGGCTTTAAACTAGGAGGGAAACTGCAATGGAAGCAGACCTGCGTTACCCCATCGGAAAATTTCGTCGTCCCGAAGCAGCCTTGACCGACGACCAGCGCCGCGAATTTATTGACGCAATCGAACATACGCCCGCGCACTTGGCCTCCGCCGTAAAAAATCTAAAGCCCGAGCAGCTCGATGCGCCCTATCGTCCAGGCGGATGGACGGTGCGTCAACTCGTGCACCACGTCCCGGACAGCCACATGAACGCCTACGTGCGCATGAAACTAGCCCTAACAGAAGACGTGCCCACCATCAAGCCCTACGACGAAGCCCGCTGGGCTGAGTTGCCTGACAGCAAGACCCCCATCGAGCCATCCCTCGCGATTCTCGAAAATTTGCACAAGCGCTGGGTCCTGCTGCTGAAGTCGCTGACTCCCGCCGAGTTCTCCCGAAAGTACGGCCACCCCGATTGGTCTAAGCCCATGTCGCTGGACGACACCCTGGCCCTCTACGCCTGGCACGGAAAACATCACGTCGCGCACATCACCACCCTGCGCGAACGCAACTCCTGGAAATAATTTTTCGTGCGGCTTATTGTCGGTCGGCATACCGTGCGTCTATTAAGTATCCTCAACCGCTGTGAAAAACTTATTCAGCCGTCGTTAATTTTCATGGATTGACACTAAGTGAGTTTCCGGAAAGCAGTTGGTAGCGCTAACGGGAATCGAACCCGTATTTCAGCCTTGAAAGGGCCGCGTGCTAACCGTTGCACCATAGCGCCAATGGTATTTCGCTTTTCTGAGTTTAACGTACTCGTCTCCTTTTACCAATGCTTCGCGGAAGGCCGCCGCGCCCCACGCCCGTGGCGCAACGCGTATCTCCTGGCATGCATTTCCAGCCTCCTCACACGCATTCGGTACGCAATATCGTACAAATTATTCCCTGAAACATTTAAGGCATTCCCCGTATAGCCGCAACTCTACCAACGGTGCAAAATTCCTCCGATTCGGCGCAATCACCGGAACACCGTAGGCCGCCGATCGGGTTTTATTGCTCAGCAAAATTCGGGATCTGCGCTACAACGCGCACTCCCGCAAAAGGAGCAACCAAATGGCAGATCAAACGACTTGCAGCAAGTGCGGACGAAGCTTCGGCTCATCAAGGGAAGCCAGAGAGCACGAGAGAAATTGCCAGGGAAAATCCAGATAGATTTATTGCACGGTCGCGATTCATTCCATTCATAACAGGGCGGTCCTTCGGGGCCGCCCTTTTTTTCGCCTGCGAAGTGCACACGCCCGACTGCACATTTTGCCTGCGGTCTTGTTGCCATTGACCACGGGAACTGTGTCCGATGTTCACGCGTCTGGAAATCGCCCGCTCTCGCCAGGAAATCGCGATCGAAACGATCCGCCGTTATTAGCGGCTGCTTTCAAACCGTGCATTTCATGTGCGGGGGGAAAATTATGACTGCGACCTAGCCTGACATACCCCACGCGTATAACCGAACCAGCACATTCAAGGAGGTTCGGCATGGTTGGCTCTTCGGAAATTCGTTTGGCTCCCTCGATGACGGCGACGAACGCTTTCATCGAACCCCACAGGCAGTGGATCGAAAATGTCTTGGGTTGCGTGGCATCGGATTCGCTCACTTTTGAGATTGAACTTCCATTCGGGCATTTTGCCGCTGAACAAACATTGAAGGGCGTACCCTTAGACCGCCAGTGTCTCTTCGGAGCGGACGAAGTGCGCCCCGTGGCCGTCAGATGGGAGACACCGCCGGGCATAAGTCCGCGAATTGAGTTGATCCATTCGCGCGAGGCGGGCTCGCTCGTTACGGAGAGAAAGCGCGGCTGGGACCCGCACTGGCGCGAAACCCCAATCGCAGTTTGGCTCAAGGGGCTTAAGCACGCATTGGTCGCCGCTACGATTCCCTACGTATCTCTCGGCCAAGGCATGGCCGACAGATGGCAGGATGTGCTGATCTTAAATCGGAAAGAGGTCGTTCCGGCGCTCGGCCTCTTAAGCCAAATGTTGGCAAAGCCGCCACAAAGGATCACAGTCATCGGCGGAAAAAACATCCCGTTGCGGAACCAAGACGCCGGCTGGGAATCGCTCGTGCTGGACAGCTCAATAAGAGAGCTTGTCCAAAAGGATTTCGAGTGCTTTCTCGCGCGCGAGAAATGGTTTCGCAAATCGCATCTCCCGTTCCGTCGCGGATACTTGTTCTACGGTCCTCCGGGAAATGGCAAGACCAGCGTGATCCGCGCCATGCTGTCGGAAGCATCGATTGCGGCTTTTACCATCGACTTTTCGAACATAGAGCTTACGAATGCCGACTTATCCGGTCTCTTCGAAACTGCAGAGCACAACGTTCCTTCACTCATCATTTTTGAAGATCTCGACCGCGTGTTCAACGACCACGGCGAGCCCGAATTCCACACTCGCATCACGCTCCAACATCTTCTGAATTGCATCGACGGGCTCGGCAGCACGGACGGCACGATTGTTGTAGCCACTGCCAACCATCCGAAGCGACTGGACGCGGCCATTCTACGGCGCCCGGGAAGATTTGATCGCGTCGTGCCGTTTAATAATCCTTCACTCCCGCTGCGCGCCGAATATTTTCGGAAACTTGCTTTCGCGATCGATGATGAAACCGCGTTTGAAAGTGCCGCCGCGCAGTCCGAGGGCTTGTCCTTCGCGCAGCTTCGCGAAGCCTACATCCTCGCGGGGCAGACTGCATTCCAGCGCGCCGGCGAAGATATTGGCGGCGAAGATTTGCTCAATGGTGTGAAAGGCGTCGGAAATTCCGTAAATGGCGGGCACGGTTACCTCGGCGAGCGCGAGGCCGGTTTCACACCGCTCGCTTCTGAGTCTTCATTCTGATTGCGCTTTAGAACTGACGAAGGGCCGGCCGGACATGCAAGATATGCGCTCTGGTTCCAATAGCCCGTTGCAAAGTTACCTCGGCGGAGCTTGTGCACTCCCCCGGTGTCGATTAGTATACCCTCGAGAGAGCCTCAATCCAATTCGAGTTGAAGATCAATGAGGAGGACATATGGGGTATGGCGACATTTTCTCAGGGATCATGCGAAAAGCCATTGAGCGTGAAGAGTCAGAATTGAAAACATTGAGAAAGCAGGGATGGAATCCAAAGATAACCGATGATTCTCTACGCAAGTACTACGAAGCCTGGATTTGGCCCGCATTTCTTAAGGAAGCGATGTGCAACGCTTCCTGCCCGGCCCTTGCCTTTGAGCAGGGTGGCCGGGCTGACTGTTCTTTTCTGGAAGACGCCGAAACTAAGGCCACGTTTGAATTGAAGCCCTTCTTTCCCGCGAGCCCCCATCCTCAATACTTCGCAAGGATACTTTTGGATTTCAAAAAACAACTACGACGGGCGAAAGAGACTCCCGCCTTAGAGCACTACGTGGTTCTTATCCCGTGGGGAGAAATAGCGGAGATTCAAAAGTGGAAAAAAGAGCAATTGGAACCACGGGTCATTGAGGAAAATCCAGAGATTAAATTGCAAGAGATTCCGACTCCGCCACCTATTACGCTAAACAATAATGCCGATGGCGAAGCATTAATCATAGTTTTTCGCGTGACGTAGGACCGAATTGAGCCGGAAGGCGCCAGGAGTTTTCTGAGCGTGGAGCATTTTAAACCATTAAAAGGCGGCCCTCTTGGGTCGCGGTGATCAATTTGTCCGGCAATGGACGCTAGTTCGGCTGCTCTCGGGCCGCACAGGGCGAACGCTGGCGTCGCTTAAGGCTGAGCTTGGAGCTGGCAAGCGAACGGTGCAGCGAGACATCGCAGTCTTGGAAAGCGCGGGATTCCCGGTAGTTTCGGAATCGCGCAACGGAACCGTGTTCTGGCACTTCATGGGAGGGTTTCACGCCGAAGCGCCTGTGTCCCTAACGTTGACGGAACAGATGGCGCTCTACTTCAGCAAAGGCCTGTTCAAGCCTCTGCAAGGCACCCCAATTTACGAGTCGCTCAAATCCGCCCTGCAGAAAATCGGTTCCGCGCTGCCGCCACAAAGTTTCCAATTTCTTCGAGGCCTCGATCAGGCCATATCCGTGCGGACCCTCGGATTCAAAAATTACAGCCAGTCGAAGGAAGTGATCGCGGGCCTCACGCGCTCTACATTCCATAGATTCACAACTCAAATCCGTCACCGCGCTGCCAGATTCAAAAAAGGAATCGACCGCGAAGTTGATCCTTATCGCCTGTGGTATGTAAACAATGGAATCTACCTTGTCGGATACGATCATCGAAGCGGTGAAATACGTTCGTTCGCGGTCGAAAGGATCTCCGCAGCCAAAGCGACAAATCGAAGATTTGAAATTCCCGCCGATTTCGATTTCGAAAAATTCACTCAAAGCGCATTCAATGTCGTCTGGGGTGAACCCCAGCAAGTCAAAATCCGCTTCTCCTCCGATCAAGCGTCTTTTGTCGAAGAGCGGACCTGGCATCCCAGCCAGAAGATGGAAAAACTCCGGAACGGTAGCATCATTCTGACCCTTCAAATTGCAAATCTGTGGGAAGTCCAACGTTGGCTAATCGGGTTCGGCAGCGATGCCCTTGTGTTGGAACCACGGGAATTGAAACAGCAAATCGAACGTGAATGCACGAAGTTGCTAAGGCGGCGCTCAAAGCCTCTTCCGATGTAGCCCGATTCCGCAACTACTATAGATAGTTGCCCTCATCCGGGAGTCTGACCCAGTGATGCGCTTGCTTCGCGCGAGCCGTTCGCTTACGCCACGCCTCCTGTTGACATCCCACATGTCTTTTGAGAAACTCCTGTGTGCACGCCACAGGAGACCCGATGGTGTCCGCTGACAAGTCCGACATTCTCCAAGGTACCCTCGACTTGATGGTCCTCAAAACTCTCGACGTCATGGGCCCCTTGCATGGCTACGGCATCGCTCGCCGCATCGAACAAATCAGCCAGGAAGCCTTGCAAATCAATCAGGGCACAATTTACGCCTCTCTGGTGCGCTTGATGCAAAAGCGCTGGATCTCCGGCGCCTGGGGCACCTCGGACAACAATAGAAAAGCTAAATTTTATTCCATCACCAAAGCGGGCCGTAAACAGCTCAACGCCGAAGCCGAAAACTGGCAGCGAATTTCCGCCGTGATTGGCCGCGTCCTGCGTCTTGCAGACCGAGGATGACGAATGTTTCCCTGGATAAGAGCGGCTTTTAACAGAACTCGCACGTGGCTCTCGCCGCGCGCAGTCGATCAAGATTTTGCCAACGAGCTTGATGCCCATCTCGATATGCTCACCGACGAAAATATTCGCCGAGGCATGCCGCCGGAAGAAGCCAGGCGCGCTGCTCGCATCAAACTCGGCGGCGTCACGCAACTGAAAGAAACCAACCACGAACTCCGCGGTCTGCCGTTTATCGAAACTTTTCTTCAAGACGCGCGTTACGCCTCCCGTATGTTGCGAAAAAATCCCGGCTTCACCGCCGTCGCCGTGCTTACTCTGGCTCTCGGCATCGGTGCAAACACAGCGATCTTCAGCGTCGTATACGCCGTGCTCCTAAAGCCGCTCCCTTACGCGAATCCCAATCAATTGGTCTCCGCATTTCAGGCGAACACTCAGAACGGAGTTCCGGAAACCGGCACTTCGTATCCCAATTTCGAAGAATGGCGCGCTCAGAATCATGTTTTCAGCGAACTCGCGACAATTGATTTTCACCAGCTCACACTCACGGGACGTGGAGAGCCTTCCGAGGTGAACACCTGTGTCGTGACGCCGGAGCATTTTGCTGTTCTCGATGTGAAGCCACTCCAGGGGCGCGTTTTTTTTCCTGAGGACGGCAAGCGCGGCGCTCCTCCCGTCGTAATCGTGAGCGAGAATCTGTGGCGCGGGACCTTGGGAGCGAACCCAAACATCCTTGGAAGCTCGATTATCCTCGACAAGCGTCCGTTCACCGTCGTTGGAATCATGCCTGCCGCCTTTCGCTCTCCTTTTATCAACAATAAGCCGGAGGTTTGGATCCCGCTCGTTCAAGATCCTCTCTTTGGAAGCTGGATGGCTCGACGTGGAGGGCATTGGCTAGCAGTCTTTGGCAGGCTGAAGCCCGGAGTTTCCATCGCGCAGGCTCAGGCCGAAATGGACGCGATCAGCGAAAGGTTGGCGAGCGAATTTCCGGCGGAGAATAAAGGTTGGACCGTCCGTCTGGTGCCGATGCAGAAAGAAATTGTGGGAGACGTTAGAACCGCGCTGCTGGTCCTTCTAGGTGCGGTCGGCCTCGTGTTGCTGATCGCCTGCGCCAATATCGCGAACTTGCTTCTTACCCGCGCCACTTCTCGCTCGAAAGAAATCGCCGTCCGCACCGCGCTTGGCGCCGGACGTAGTCGCATCATCCGCCAATTGCTCAGTGAAACGTCCGTGCTCGGTCTTCTCGGTGGAGTAATTGGAATCGCTCTCGCTTACTGGGGAGTACGAGCTCTCAGCTCGCTCCTGCCCGACAACCTTCCGCGAATGAACGCGATCCGCGTGGACAATTTCGTTCTAATTTTCGCCCTCGCACTTTCCGCCATCGCCAGCGTTGCTTTTGGTATGGTGCCTGCGCTTTTCGCATCCAAGTCGGACATCCAATCAACCCTTCGCGAAGGCGGCGGCCGTTCCGGCGAAAGCGGCAATCGCCGCCGCGCGCGCAGCTTTCTCGCTGCCGCGGAAATCGCGCTCGCCATGGTTTTATTGGTGGCCGCCGGTTTGCTCCTGCGCAGCTTTTCCAAGCTCACTTCGGTCAGCCCCGGCTTCGACGCTCAGCACATCGTGAAAGCTGAAGTCTCGCTTCCTCAATTTCAATATTCCAAGCCGCAACAGTGGACCGCCTTTTCCGACGAATTGCTCGCGCACCTCCAGGCACAGCCCGGATTGCAAGATTCCGCCATCGGCATCCCCGTGCCTATCACCAACGGCTACATCAACCTCGGCTTCGAGATCGTTGGTGTTCCTCCAGCGTCCCAATCCGATTCGCGCCTCGCGAATTACGTCTCCGTCAGTCCCGATTATTTTCGTGTGATGGGAATTCCGCTTTTGTCCGGCCGCCTCTTCAACCAGCAAGACATAGCCTCCGCGCCTTCCGTCACGCTGATCAGTAAAGCATTGGCGGAACGTTATTTCCCAAATCAAGATCCTATCGGCAAGCGCCTCAATTTTGGCTTTCCTCCCAATGGCGACGTCGACCGCGAAATCGTCGGAATCATCGGCGATGTGCGCGACATGTCGCTCGGTGACGCTCCCGGCCCTATGATGTACGTGCCTTTCGCCCAAGCGCCTTTTTGGGGCGCGAATTTAGTGGTGAAAAGCAACTTGAGCACATCCGCGGTGACCGCCGCTATCCGTCAGGAAGTCCGGAAAATCGATAAAGACTTGCCCGTCACCGACGTCGGAAAGTTGCCCGATTTCCTCGACGCTTCCGTCTCGCAGCAGCGCTTTCGCACGTTTTTGCTCGGGCTTTTTGCCGCCATGGCCCTGATCCTCGCTGCCACAGGAATTTTCGGCGTCATCTCGTATTCCGTTTCCTGCCGCACCAACGAAATCGGCATCCGCGTTGCTCTCGGCGCTTCCCGCGCCACCATTCTTCGCATGATCTTGCGTGAAACTCTGCTCCTCACGTTTGCAGGCCTCCTCATCGGAATCCCCTGCGCCCTCATTGCCGCTCACCTGATCGGCCACATGCTTTTCGGCGTCTCCGCAAACGACCCCGTCACCCTCGCTGCCGTCGCGTTCACTCTCACCGGCGTAGCCACCCTCGCCGGATTCATCCCCGCCCGCCGCGCCATGCAAGTCGACCCCATGGTTGCCTTACGCCACGAATAATTCGCCGCGAACAATGCGCCGCTACGAATCAGGCCCACCAACAATCGCCACGATAATCGTGACCGAGCAATCCACTGAATACGCGGAATGACCCCTTCGTCGCGCTGACCGTTGAATAATGTATGTGCCCTTTGTCCTAGCTCGTTCATCTTCGAACTTCGAAAGGGCACTGTCTCTGTGAAAAGATTGGAGAGGAAACTGTCGTCACCGCGTAACCTCAGCGGTGTACAATCCAAGCTGGTCCGGATTTAAGTCGGAAACTTAGGTCGGTGTTCCGGGGCGAATCATTATGAAAAACCTTCGCAGTTTTCGATTCTCAATCTGGTTCGGATTTGTTCTCGCGCTCGCGGGCACTCTCTTCGCGCAAAGCACCTCCGATAAAGTTCTGGTGGTCAATGGCAAGACTGTTGACTCCGGCCTGATCCAAATTGGAGGGCGCTCCTACGTGGACGTTGAAATGATCGCCCAAGCCACCAACGGCAGTTTCGTCGTCGATCCGCATCGCGTCGTGCTCAACATTCCTGTAGGAAACGCTCCGGCTGCAACCGCCGCAGTCACCACCGCACCCACCCCCGCAGTCGCCGCTGCGCCGGCCGCTGCCGTCACCGTGCCAGCAACCGCCGCGCCTGCAGCCCAAACCGCCGCCGATAAAGCTACTGCCCAAGTCACCGCTCCCAACGGCGGGGCGCCTGTTTCCGCCAGTCCGGCCGCAGCTGCGAACGAAGCCGCCGCCGAAGCACCAGCTCCCGCACCGCCTCCCAAAGGAATTTCCCGCCAATTTGCCAGCGTGGCCATCGCTACGTTAGCCGATATGCGCGAGTGGCGCGGCGCTATCTCCGTGATGATCAGCCACGGATTGGCTGTCAGTGACGCATGGGCCGCCGGCTACCGCGATCAAGCCCAAGCCGATCTCTCGCAAGCCGAAGTCGCCGCCAACACTGACGACGACCACAACGCCCTCCAACTCCTCCGTAACGAAGAATCCAACCTCGAGAGTTGGTGGAACACCGTGCTCGGCCAGCGCCAGGATCTCAACGGCGCGTCCACCATCGATCCCGACGCGCTGAAGAACGATCCCATGCTGGCCAAAATCCGCTCCTGCAGCCAGTTCCTGAATTCCATGATAGTAAGCGGCGCGTACACCGATAACTCCGCCTGCCACTAGTCACGCCGTCGTAGAGACGGCATTGACGCTGGGCATCTTTGTCAGTTGGATTTTCTAACTGTCACCTCCAATCGCCCTTCGAACCGCGCTCCTTTACCCGAACGTTCCTGAACTGGGGCGCTGTATCAACTGGGCGAAATTTTGTGTTCTAGGTTGGCAAATCTTGAAAATCCTAATGTGTGTTCTGGCCTCGGTTAGAATTTTTTATGTCGTTTGTTTTGAGTAACTTGCGACGAATTCTGCTTGTGGTGCACTGTCGGGTAGAAATGGGCGAAACCAGGGGCGTTTTGCAAGTGACAACTGGCTCGTTTGGTGAGCGATTTGGGCTGGTTACTTCCGCAAACTATCGGCACGTATCCTCCTATAGCGCCACTGCTGCCACCAACTCACGGCACTCGTCGTGAAGGCGCTCAGGGTGAATTCCGTTAGGAATTCAGGCACAATTCGGCGCTGGCCCCTTTGTCGGGGCACAAAAATATTATTAGATTATTTTGGGATGAAGATTTTGTAGCCCGGGTTTGGAGCGATTACAAGGAGCGGTGTGCTGTGTGCGCGAAATATTTCTGCGGCCCAGTTCCGTTTTGGGAAATGCGGTGAAGGACGGGTCAACGCGTCGCGCCCGTTGACTTTGGAAGGGCCGGGATTCATCCCCGCCATAAACAGATTCGCTCTAAGCTCCGTACCGCTTGCGCCGTTTCACCCGCGCAAGCTCTTGCATTAGCAGTTTCGAACCACGGACCACCAACAAGAAAGGGAATCGCAGCTCTAATCAGCCTTGCGGTTGCTATGCTATGATTCCGCCAGAGGGAGCTATGAAATCCACCGGCAAGAAGTCCAAAAAGGCGCAAGCGAAAACCTCCGTGTCACGCGACAAGGCTCGTAAAATGCGGGACGATTCTCACGCCGTGAAAAAGATTGGCAAGATCAGGACTCCTCTTGCAGAAAGACGCTCGGAAACCCGTGCGCAGCGTCATGTGACGAAGGAAAATTTGAAAGAAGTTCAGTCGAAGCTCAATCCATCTTAGCTTTCGCCTACTCCTCCGCGACCATCAAATGAATTGAGAGGTAAGACTTCTCGCCCACCACCCGGCTATCATGCCCACGCCCCCCGCGCGTCGAAGCGCTGACCATTAAGCAACGAGTGACTCAAGCTTGCTCAGTATCAGAGGACCTCGTCTCACTTTCCAATGGCCAACTATTCCCCGCGATTGAAAATTTCGCGAAAGCTCAGCCCATTGAGGGTTGGCGGTATGTTTACACCGAAGCGGCGACAACCGTGATAGCCTGACTATGTATACTAAACCAGCGAGTGCGCGAAGCTCTGTACTGGACGCCGCATGAATTTTTGCTGCGAGTTAGTAAAGGAGAAATGAATTGCCGCAATTAATGAGGACTTCAAACCCGGCCCTAAACGATCAGGCATTTCGAGGAGCGGGCGTCGCCATCGGCGAACCGATGACGCTGCAGGGCACGGTGAACAAGACGGGCGTGCTGCTCCTGTGCGTGATTGCTACCGCGGCGTGGACCTGGAATATTTTCATGCGTTCTCATTCGCAGGAATCTGCGATGAGCCTGGCGATGGTCGGCGGCATCGGCGGATTTATCGTCGCGCTGGTCACAATTTTCAAGAAGACCTGGGCGCCGGTGACGGCTCCAATCTATGCGTTGCTCGAAGGCCTGGTGCTCGGCGGAGTTTCCGCCATGTTCGAGCTGCGCTTTCCGGGCATCGCGATCCAAGCCGTGAGTTTGACGTTTGGCACGCTGGCCGTGCTGCTGCTGGTGTACCGCTCGGGGCTGATTCCGGTTACTCAAAATTTCAAGCTGGGAGTGGTAGCTGCCACCGGCGGCATTGCGCTCTTCTATTTCGTGACAATCGTTCTGGGATTTTTCGGCGTGCACTTTACGACGATCAACGGGTCGGGACCGATCGGAATCGGCTTCAGCGTTTTTGTGGTGATTATCGCGGCGCTGAATCTGGTGCTCGATTTTGATTTCATCGAGCACGCGGTTGGCGCAGGCGCACCGAAATATATGGAGTGGTACGCCGCGTTCGGCTTGATGGTCACGCTGATCTGGCTGTACTTCGAAATCCTTCGCTTGCTCTCAAAATTGCGGAGCCGCAACTAAGACTTCTTCGCAAGATCGCAAAAATTTCTCGAGATTTTGCGATCTCGTTAGACAAAATTCGTCCGGCAGGTGGCCTCCACAACGGTAACATTTCTACCCCATAAAATTTGGCGCGAACCTCGTCGTCCGTCTCATCTCTCTGCAATCTACAGATAACATTAGACTTGCCGTCCCCGCGCCGTGGCCTACCAAATGCACTTCCGATAACAGATTTTAAGGTCAGCCCGCGCCGTTACCGGGCGACCCGAGGTCGTAAACGTGAACCTTCCGCAACCGAATTCTGAGAGCACCCGACGTTCCGCGAATCGAGAGCGCGGCTTCACCATGATCGAGCTTGGCGTGGTGATCATGATTATCCTGATCGTTTCGGCCATGGCGATCTTCGCGTTGCAACCCAGTATGCAAAACGCGAAGTACGACAACGCCATGCGCCAGGTGATCGATCAACTGCGGCAAGCGCGCGAATACGCCATCGCGAACCGCCGTTACGTCCAGGTAACATTTCCAATCGTCCTGGTCGCCGGACAGCCTACTCAGTATCAAGTAGTGACCACCCAGAAAAACGTCGCGCCATACGGGCCGGCAGGCGCGGGAGCCGATGCTGTGCTCAGCACCGTTCCTATACAGATGCCCGCGCAGTATTTCTTGTATCCCGCCGCCCCGGATACACCGGATGGTTTCGGAAACGCCGCTGCGGTTGAGTTCGAAGGGCTAAATGGCGGGCCGATTCTCGGCATGATGTTCCAGAGCGACGGTGAGCTGGTTGACGGCGGGACCTTCCAACCGATCAACGGAACCGTCTTCATCGGTTTCCCAAATGCGGCGACAGCTTCCAGAGCGGTAACAGTTTTAGGCGCCACCGGCCGAATCCGCGGCTGGAAATATACGGGGGCAGCATGGTTTCAATTCTGAAGGAGATCAGGACAATGCAGCAAACAAAAAGACACCGGATGGCAGAGGGCTTCAGCTTACTTGAAACGATGGTCGCGCTGATCGTTCTGTTCGTGGGAATTCTCGGTCTGGCCGCGCTGCTCTACGATTCGCTGTCTTACATGCAGGGTTCGCAGGACGATTTCATCGCGCAGCAGAAAGCGGAAGAAGCGGCGGAAGCTATCTTCACCGCGAAGTACAGCGCCAACGCGACGTTTGCGCAAATTTCAAATAACTCCGGCGGAAATCCGGGAGGCCTGTTTCTGACGGGCCCGCAACCGCTGCTTCAAGCCGGGCCTGATGGACTTGTCGGCTCCATCAACGACGGCGGTGCCGCTCCTGCTTTCATCGTTTATCCCGGACCGGACGGAAAGCTAGGCACCGCGGACGATATTCAGGCCCCGCTCACTAATTTCACTCGCACGATTGTAATTACCAATCTTGCGAGTGAGCCGACTAACGATGTTCGCGATGTAAAGATAACGATCAACTACACCACCGGAAAATTTACGCGCCAGTACCAGCTCGAGACTTATGTTTCGGAATTCTAACGTGGCGAGGAGCGAGGGAATGAAGCGGCAAAACGGATTCACTTTAATCGAGCTGATGGTCTCCATGGCCATCATGGTAGCCACGGTGGGAGTGGTGGTGGGCGCGCTACTGCAAGCGCAGCATGCCACACAGGGCATAGCGTACGAAGCCAACACGCAGGAAAACCTCCGCGCTGGAATGCATTTCATCATGGAAGATCTGATGCAGGCTGGTGAGGGAATTCCGCAAGGCGGGATCACCGTGCCGTACAACGCTGCGGGGAATTCTAATATCGTTCGTCCAGGAGCGTTCGCGCCGACTCCACCCACTTTTCAGAATCTGCCGGCGCCGTTCGAGGCATTGCCCGCGATTTCACCGGGTTCCGCACAGGGCCAGGATGCCAAGACCGTGAACCCAACCAACGGTGCAATTCTAGACGGTAACTTTAAGACCGATATCATCAACATTCTCTACGCAGACAATAGTCTTAAGGATGCTTCGGCCAACACGTACTACCTCTATAGCTTTCCGGTAAATCAATTAGCGACTTGCCCAGCCGGAGTTATCGATCCGGCGGGCGCCTTTGTGACGCTCGATGCAGGTTGCTTCTTGATGCCTGGCGCGACCAAGCCAATTACCGTCGGCAATCTAATCATGTTTCATAATTCAAACGGAACTGCGCTGGGGTACGTGACGAGCATTAACGGGCAAAGAATAAATTTCGGAGCTGGAGATCCTGCCGGTTTGAACGCAACCGGGCTGCCCAATGGCACGATAGCAAGTTTGCAGAACACGGGCGGTGGTTATCCGCCGACTGCCATTACGCGAGTGTGGCTGATTACATATTACGTAGACTCGACGACGAATCCGGCGGATCCGCAATTGATAAGGCAGGTAAATTATCCGAACTACCCTGCTGGCCCGGCTGCGGTAAATCCTCCGCAAGCGATAGCGGACAACATTGAGAATCTTTCGTTCAGCTACGACATTACCGCTTCGAATTATCCAGGAATTGGAACTTACCCCCAGGGTCCCGGCAACGCGCCTACGCCGGTGAACCCGGATACTCCCGCCCAGATTCGCGCGGCGAACGTATTCCTGGCCGGGAGATCGGAAGCGCCCTATCAGGGATCTGGATATCCGCAATATTTGCGCAACAACTTGACCACCCAAGTCAGCATTCGCAGCCTTTCATTTACAAATACCTTTACGACCGCCGCAGCAGCGACATCTCCGTAAAAGGCGCTGGCATCGTTTTGATAAGTTTTTCCAAAGGAGACTTGCAGTGAGAACTCAACGCCAAAGTGGAGTTGCACTACTAACGGCCCTATTCGTGCTCATCCTGGTCACTGCGTTAGCGGTGGGGATGTGCTGGATGGTGATGACCGACCAGCGGCTGGGTGGAAATAACCAGTTCCGCGAGACGGCGTTCTATGGGGCGGAAGCGGGCATGGAGAAGCTCACCGCGGACGTCGGAACTACTTTTGCGAACGAAGGCTCGCTCTCCACCGCGGATATGACGACCCTGACTTCGCTCGCTAATCAGCCGACACTTACCGGCATACAATTTCTGGATCCTTCGGGCAATAACACCTATCAGATTTTGTGCGGAACTCCGCTTGCCAGCCCGTGCATTCCTTCTTCGAACAATGCCACCATGCTCCCGCCAAGCCCGTATGCCGGGATGCAGGGACTCATCACTCCGTTCACGCTCTCCGTTACCGCGCGCGGCACAGTCACAGGCGCGGAAGTAAAGTTGACGCGTCAAGTGCAAGTGGTAGCCATTCCCGTTTTCCAGTTCGGTATTTATTCGGATTCGGATGTCAGCTTCTTCGCTGGTCCTCCGTTCGATTTTGGAGGCCGCACGCATACGAATGGCAATCTCTGGTTAGCTGCGAACAGCGGTCCTCTGTATCTAGCTGACAAGGTGACCGTAGCGGGCCAAGTCGTCCGTAGCAACTTGGAAAATGGCACTGCGCTCACCGGCACAAGCTATACAGGAGTGATCTCAATCGCGACTACGCCCAATCCGGCTACTCTGCCGCCAGGTCCGGCTTACTCAAATGCTCAGTGGTCTCCCTTGGCGCTAACGGAGGGCAGCGTTACGGCCGCCGGGGGCCCCATCAACATCACCAACGTCGCCTTGGCCACCCCGAATGGAGGATGGCCCGCGGTTGAAAACAGATATAACGGGCAGCTAAATAGCGGCGTCCCGATTCTTTCTTTGACGACCACAGCTCTAGGCGGACTCGTTCAGCCCATTTCCTTGATCCGGCGCCCAACTCCCGGAGCCACTCAGGCCGTGTTGAACGAGCAATATTTTATTGAGGCGTCACTGCGAATTCTGCTCGACGATTATCCGGCGGGCGTAACGCCGGGCTCTGGGGGAGCCTGCCATAACGCAGATATGATGTCCGAACAGACGGTTACTACCGGAACCGATCCCGTCGACTTGGCGATTCTCGCGACAAGCCCCGCTACAATTTATAACGGTTCTCTCAACGTTCCCAACCTCGTGATTCCGTTGCCCGAGTCAGGCGCGGGAGGATCTTATTCGGCTACCAATGGATATTGGATCCAGAATGGCAAACCCCTGATTACGGGTTGCTTGAAAATAGAATATCAAAATGCAGGGGGAGGCTGGACCGACATTACACCGCAAGTTCTGGCCCGGGGATTTTCAGGACGGAATATCAATCCCGGCGTATATGCTGGGCCACCAACGCTTCCTGCGTTAGGGAGCAATGTTGCGCAAGGGCCCACGACCAATCCCAACGTCACGGCTAAGATCCCGTGCGGCGACCCGAGCCCGAACGCCATCATCCGAATCGCACGCTTACGAGATAACCCCGCGACGGCCACGGCTGCGAACCTTTACTGTGGCAATACGTTAGCCGCTGGGACCGCTGCCCCGACAGACTACTGGCCGATGGCGCTCTTCGATTCTCGCGAAGGAACAATGCGAACCGTGTCAACACCCTCCCAAATCACTGCGCTCGGTGTGATGTATTACATCGAGTTGGACGCCGGAAACTTGGCGTCTTGGATTAACTCGGGTGCCTTTGCGCTCAACAACGCCACCGGAGGATTCACGGTTTACTTCTCGGATCGTCGCGGTGAACTGCCCGATACGAATGTGGGAGGCGTCAAGACAGGTAGCTTCGGATTCAACGACGTCGTCAACTTATCGAATCCCGGGAATGGATGCCCCAATCATTCCATCGAGCAGGGCGAAGATCTGGAAGGCGATGGCGTGCTACGGACGTATGGTGGCGCTGAGACCATCCCACTCTACCCGCTTGCTACAGGAGCCAATAACTGGACACTTGCAGGATTGTGGACCGGAACTAACCTGGCAACAACTGGTGTGAACGCCGTAATGCAAGGAAACAGTGTCTGTGGGGCTCCGGTTCTTGCAGCGCCGATGAACGCCTCCAATTGGCCCGGAGTGGAGTACTTAGATGCTCGTCAGGCGCGCGAAAATCCCCCGGTATTTTTTCGCCGCGCTTTGAAAATCGTAGACGGTCAAACCTTGAATCTAGGCACCACCTGCGGTCCGATTCCATGTGGATTGACCATTGCGTCGGAGAACCCTGTATATATCCAGGGTGACTATAACGCGCCGGCTGACGGTTCGTGGAGTGGCTCTAGCGTAGCCGCTGCGGTTGCAGGGGACGCCATAACATTGCTCTCCGACAACTGGAACGATGTGAATTCGTTCGTTTGGCCATATGCAACCAACAATGGTCAGGCGAACGATCGTAATGCGGTGCAGACGGCCTATCGCACGGCTTTGATTGCCGGAAAAGGAATTCCGTTTATCAACCCGGCCGGAGAAGCGCCGGACTTTGGAACGGACGGAGGAGTGCACAACTTCCTGAAGTACCTCGAATACTGGGGAGGAGTTAACGCCTACTACGAGGGTTCGCTGGTGAGCTTCTACTACAACCGGCAAGCCGTCGGAACTTACAAGAACTGGGGCGCGGTTTACAGCCCGCCAAACAGAAATTACTTCTTCGATCAAAACTTTACACTGGGCCCGCAATATTTGCCTCCGAGAACGCCGTCGTTGCGCTCGATCAATACGATCGGATTCTCGCAGGAGCTTCTGGCGACCCAGTAAAGCAGGAGCATCTAGAACACAGAAACGGCTCCCGAATTTTGGGAGCCGTTTCATTTGCTGCAGGCTGCAGCCAGCGTAAGTGCTACGGTTCCCGTTCGTCCTGACAATCTCCTACCGCTTTAAAGGAAAATTACGGCGACGCCGGCAACGTTCGCACGTTGAAATTGGTGTTTGCCGCGGGCGCAATGCAGGATGGCGTCACATCCTGTGAGCACAAATCCGCCGGCACTTCGAAGTCAGACGGAAGCGCGATGCCCACTAGCGGCTCGGCGTACAAGTTGTAATTGCGCCCGACGGGCAGACGTTCCAGATCGTACGAGCCATCAAATTGAGTAGGTGGACTCGCCGCGTCGCAGCTTCCGCTGGAGAACGCCCCGGCTACGACGGCGCCGGTATCCGCATCCAGCGCCACTACTTGCGCACCAACCATTCCAGTAACCGACGAACCTGTTGATGTAGCCGGAACAGCAGGCAAAGCAAATGGATTGGCAGGAACAATTTGTCCGCGGATTGCGCCGATATTCACGGTGTCATTTGGATCCGGGTAGAGCACACGAATGCCCGTGCGATCATCGTCGCTTAACGGACCATCGGGCACTTGCGTCGTGGGACGCAAACCCAGGAATTGGCCCGGCGGCGGAGCGTAGGGAAACATCATCGCGCGAATTACAGCGGAATGGTCCAGGCCCATCCAGTGGCCAAGTTCGTGGGTGAGAAGCGATTCCAGATCGTACGCGGCAGCGCCCTGCGTGGTGGCGAGAGCGGCAGGCGTGGCGAAGGTGACTTCGCCGGTGTTGCAGAAGAGCGTGTCGGCATCCAGGATTTGACCGGCAAAAACAGATGGTCCGCTGGCACCCACGCTGACGCCCGGAGCATTCGCGACAAACGTTCGCGTGAACGCCAGCACCCCGGCTGTGAACGCGTCGCTCGATTGGTCGAAGCAAATCGTGTTCAGTCCATCGACGTTGTCACCTGCATCATCGGTGCAGGAATCCGCGTTGGTCACACGCGCGATCGGAGCTTCCAGTCCCGGATACGCCACGGAGTTAAACGTTGTGCCGGTAACTCCCGCCCAAACTGAAAATGAGTCGGAGATGGATTGCTCGATCTCATCAAGTTGAGCGGATGACCCTGGGGGCGCAACAGTGATGATCACAGGTGACGCCGTGGTAGGCAACGACGTGCTCCACTGGCGATCGAGCGGCGAGCCTACCGACAAATTCCAATGGTTTGGCTGCGGGCATCCGCCGGATTGCGAAACCGTGGATACATAAGTGTAAGCCTGCGCCCCAGGCGCAAAGCTTGTCATCCAGAAAAACAACTCTATGGTGAGCCACGCGATGGCTTGCTTCATTTTTGTGCTCCCGGTTTTTGAATTAACGCGGCGGTTACTTGCGCATGCAATTCTTCCAGCGAAATATCGCGAATGCCGGACGCCGCGAATGTTTTGGTGGAGGGATCGAAGGTGTCGAATGACGCGCTGTCTTGCGTGACCGTGTCCGCACCCGTTCGAGGATCCCGGTGAACGCGGAATGTTCCCTGCGCCCAGCTCACCACGGAAAAATCTCCACGCAGAGTCGGTGCAAGAAACAGCACGGCTTCCTCGCCGACGCGGAAGCGCGGCACACCTGAAACGTACGAAGTTAAATTACCGACTCTTCCACCCAGCAGTCGAACATTCACACGCGCTTGGGCGGAACCTTTCCAAATTTCGGTTGGTTCCAGCGCGGTAAACGTCCAGATTTCCCCGGCATCCCAGGCGGCTTTGTTTTCAACGCAGCGTGCCCGGATGATTAGTCGAGACGACTGCGTTAGCTTCGCAATCGACATGCGCGCGAGCGTGGTGGAAACCGCCGTGTTGCATAGCAGCAGCGAAACGCACAGTACAAATGCAAAACAGCGGCCTAATCCACGGGTGAATTTCATTTTTATTGCACCTCAATCATTGCGGTAGCTGCGGCGCGGTCGTTGTTTAGCGTGGTAATGAAAAGAGTTCGCACGCCGGGAAGGGTGGCGCTGGAAATCTGCAAGTCGAGTTCAATAGTGTTGGGAAATAGCCCGGTGATGGCCGAGGCGGTGACGGGAATATCTCCTCCAGGCGGCCCGGTGAAAACGTATGTGAATGTGGGATCCAGCAGATTGCCGTGAACGCAAAGGCTCACGGTTGCCGTGCCGGAAGCCGGTCGCGTGATCGTAATGGGCGAGGCCTGGATCTCGCACGTGCTCCCGCCGGTAAGCGGGCCAAAAAAATCCACATTGATGGGCGCAGAAGCCGCCGCGGTGGTGGGTTCGGTGACGATGATATTTGTCCCCGTGGATGCGGGCTGCCCGGCCGTAAGTGTGATTTCGCCGACTGACACGTCGAAGGGCACGATGACGAAGGGTACCGGGTTGGAGAGTCCCGAAAGCGGAGGCGGATTTTGAATTTGGATGCTGAGCGTGGCGGCCGATTGGACGTCGGACGGATTGAGTGCGGTGCTGCAAGTGGTTGTATTGGGGCACGTGGACGCGCGCGGAGTGCCGTTGATCAGAATGGAAGAAGCTGCGCTGCCGGAACCGGCCGCGAAATTGATGCCCGCCACCGAGAAAGGAAAACTCTCTACCGCGCCGGCAATCACGCTCGAGGGAAGGATCACTTCGATTGTGGGACCGCTGGTGATTGCAACCGCGGCAGTGGCGGATTTTGTGGCGTCGGCGAGGCTCGTGGCGATCACGGAAATGGCGTTGGGCGAAGGAGCCACGGTGGGCGCGGAGTAAAGGCCGCTCGCGTCCACCGAGCCGCAGCCGGCGCCGGAACAACCTTGCCCCGGCACCGCGCTCTGCACCGCCCAGGTGACGCTTGTGTTCGAACTTCCAGTGACCGTGGCGTAAAAGCGCTGCTGGGAAATTGTAGCGCTCGAAGGCGCGATGAAGGCAAACGGCGGCGAAATCGAGACGGATATGGCTCCCGTCGGGCCGGTGATGATTACGATTGCGTTGCCGCTTCGCGTGGGATCGGCTGCGCTGGTCGCAGTGACGGTGACAGGATTTGATGTGGGCACACCGGCGGGCGCAAGAAAATCGACGCCGCCGGAAGCCGGTCCCGTTGGCGCGACGCATGGAACTGTCGCGTGCTGGCAGATTTGCCCGAGGATTGTGTTTCCGTTGGCGATACCGTTTACCAACCAGGTGACGGCGGTGTTTGACGTGCTAGCGACCGTGGGAGTTAGCGTGACGCGCTGGTTGATGGCCACTGATGTGGCGGAGGGCGCGACAGTGACGCTGACGTTGCTGACAATTGTGACAGCGGCAGAAACTGCGGCGCTACCGGCGACTGCATGAACCGCAACAGGATTGGCCGTAGGCAAAGATGTCGGCGCAGTGTATTGGGCTGTGCTCGCGCTGGCGCTGACGATGGTGCCGAGCGTTGCGTTGCCGCCGGCAATTCCGTTCACGTCCCACACGATTGCCACGCTGGCCGTGGGACAGAATGTGGCGGCGAAATTTTGCGTTAAGCCCAGCGCGACGTTCGCGGCATCTGGCGAGATTGAATTTGTCCCGGAGCACGCGATAGTAACGATGGCGCCGGCGGATTTTGTGGTGTCCGCGACGCTGGTGGCCGTCACAACAACGGTGGGCGGAGTGGGCGTCGCTGCAGGCGCGGTGTACAAAGCTGCCGCCGAGCTGCTCGCGACGA
>Ga0182015_10000531_pt1 | contig 54596 bp, 52 predicted proteins | sample 712P3MmetaG_FD_120478 | JGI IMG/M metagenome (GOLD analysis project Ga0182015, IMG submission 120478) | Permafrost microbial communities from Stordalen Mire, Sweden - 712P3M metaG | ecosystem: Environmental > Terrestrial > Soil > Wetlands > Permafrost | place: Sweden: Stordalen | collected...
GCGAAAAATCATCTTAACGATTACAATGGTGCTATTCTTGACTGCAATAAAGCTATTGACCTAAATCCTCAATACGCTGAAGCCTACAATAATCGCGGGACTGCGAAACGCGGCCTTAACGATCACAACGGTGCTATTGCTGATTATGACAAAGCTATCGAATTGAATCCTCAATACGCAAACGCCTACAGAAATCGTGCGGAAGTGCAGGCGCTTAAAAAGCAATTTAAGAAGCAGTAAACCTCGCAAATACATTGATTTTACTGGACATTTAACAGATTTAAGCGGGCGTTGCCGCCCGCCTTTGCCGTCGCAGAAAATTCCGCCCCTTAGAGCATTTCCATCAATCCTGTAGCGTGCGCCTGCGGCCCCGGCAGGGTGACTGCGTCACGGCCACCAAGAGGGCACACCTCATCCAGCCTGCGGCCACCCCCCCCATCGCGGAGAAGGGAACGGCGGGCAGGCTCCCTCACTCAAGACTTGCCAAAAGCCAAAAACCCTCGCTCCGCATCGCTACATCATTTCTGTCAATGCTCTAATTGGGCACGCTGTTGGTGCTGCTGTCCGTGCTGTCAGGATTCGCCTTCTTTTTGCCGCCAGATTTTGCCCCGAAGCGAACGCTCGTCGCGCTTAATTTTCCATCCGCGCCCTTTTTGTAAGCGCCGCCAGCCATTTCGCCCACCACGCCGTCGGCCAGGGTCGCCGGCTGGCCGTCCTTGGTGATTTTGGTTTCCGACGTGATTTCAAAGGTGCGTTCGCCGACCGTCAACTTCATGGCGTTCGTGTCAACGGCGCTCAATTTGCCGTGAAACGGCAAAACGTCATGCTTCCGGTGTATGACTGGCGCGTTGGTGGTTTGGACGAAGGTTTGATCCACCGCTGCTGGAGCATTGGTGGACATGGTGTCTTGCGCGCGGATAGTCGCGGGCAACGCGACCATTGCCGTCGCGAGCAGATTCAAGGCTGTGATTTTAAGGATGGTCTTTTTCATCGGGATTTTATGGTTGTTGGTTCGATTTGAGAGACGGCTTAAAATAGAAATGGGTTCCGAACAATTCAACCAATTTTACCACGCGCCCTCGGTGATCAGTTCGGTGATGTTCCGCGCCAGATCCTCCGCGAGCAACGGCGACGCCTGCCGTTCGGCAGACGCCAGATCCGTGCCGACAGTCACCAGCGTATAGCCGGTCACATCCTTGTCGAGCAACACCCTGCCCGTGGCGCGGTCGCGCACGACGACGTGGGCAACAAGGTTGACGCGAAGACTTTGCGCGGTCATGACATCGCTGTTCAGATAACTCAAGCCGATGCGATTGTAACGTGTGATAACGCCAGTGACGACGACATCGCCGCCGCCGTGCGTGTCGAGGTGATAAGTGCCGTCGGTCTGCAGCCGTTCGCGCAGCGCCTGCGTGACCGCGTCGCCGAGGCGCGGCTGGAGCGTCTGATTGTTGAATGGCAGGATTTCGATGGATTTCCCGCCCGCGCCCGCGCCGTTGACCGGGCCGAGGTGATAACCGGCGCAACCGGCAATCAACAGCGCCGCCGCGCCGGCCAAAAAAATTCCGGGCAGGCGCATTTTAACCGGCAGGCTGGGTTTGCAACAGCAGTTTCAGGGCTTCGATGCGTTGGCGGGCGGACGCGGCGTAAGGCGAATTGGGATTGAGCTGCAGCACTTCATTGTAATAAACAATCGCGCCGCTGTGCCGTTGCGAGGCGCTCAAGATTTTGCTGTTTTCATAAAATTGCGCGACGAGAAAACTGCCGCGCACCTGCTCGACCTTGAGCGCGACGATGGCCTTCTCCGCTTCAGTCACCCGCTTGTCGTCAGGGAAAAACGCGATGAAATCGGTGTAGGCGCTGATGGCCTGCCCGGCCTTGCCCTGGTCGTATTCGGCCTTCGTCGCCTGCTTTTGATAAGCGATGCCCAGGCGATACATCGCATCCGCCGCGATGGCCGGCTGGTTGTTGTAACGGTCGGCGGCGGTTGCGTAGGCTTTCACCGCCTCCTCATAACTCTTCTCCTTTTCGCGCGCGGCGCCGATTTGCAACTGCGCGTGCGGTCCCACGTCGCTATATGGCCCGCTGTCCACAATCTTGCCATACATCTTTGCGGTTTCGTCCATCGAGGTGTAAAGCGGCAGATAGCCCCAGAAAATTCTAAAAAATTCGCCGGCATAAAAACGGTTGGCGATTTCATATTGCCGCCACAGAATTTCGCCGAAATTCTCATTGTGCGGATGTTTCTTCAGGATATTCTGGTAGGCGTCGAAGGCCGCTTCGTCCCGTCCGTTCGCTTCGAGGCAGCGGCCGATGAGATATTGCGCGCGCGGCACATAATCCGACAACGGCCAGATTTTCAGGATGCGATACGCCGCGTGCAGCGCGGTGGAATAATCCTTGTTTTTGAACGCTTCCTCCGCCACTGCGAGCTGGTCTTTCGCGAGGATGCGCGTCCATTTCTCATTCGCGCCTGCCGGTTCGTAATACCAGCCTTCGCCCGGCGAATAAATCAACGGGGCCGGCGAGCGGAACGGCAGCAGGGCCACGAACGCAGCGACCAAAAACAGGAAAGTGAACCGACGATTCATGTGCTGACGTTAAAGGCCTGAAATTCCCAAGTCAAGGCGTGCGAGTTGCTGGTATTGTATCATTTTGAAATCCAAAGGGGTATTGAAAGCTGGTCAGTCTCCTAAAGAAGCGATGATAAATGTATCCACCGAAAAAACGAGGATGATTGAAGAGACAACAGCAACGATTGTCCAAAATCGCGAAGGCCGAGCGCGGCGCAGACCGATGACCAGCCCAACGCCAAGAAAAGCCAAGCTGAAAACGAAAGGAAGTAAATACCACAGAGAATCAGGAACGTGTAAGAGCATTTCCATAAAACCGTCACACAATGCACAAACCACAGTGGCTAAAACTATTAATATGATGAAATTCATATCACCCACCGCCCAAACCCTGAACCCGCCGTGCCGGAAAATCAAGCCGCCAATGCCTTCATATTCCGGTGGTTCGATTGTTTCCCCGGTCATTTTCACGCCCGGTAAATCACCAGCACGCCGTAATCGTTCAACAGCTTCTGTGTGCCGATGTCCAGCAGCGAGTAGGAAACCGTGTGGATGCCGATGATGCTCGACTCGCCCACCTCGTTCAAAAATTTCGCGACCACTTCATCAAACTTGTCATGGCCGGATTCAACGCACGCCGCGTGCCGGATGGTGTGGGAACGAAGTTGTTTGCCCGTGCCGCGCACCACCGCTTCCAGCGGCGGCTTCGGCTTGACAATCAACCTTTCACCCGGCGTGTCACGCACCGGCACCTTGAGGTGTCTTTCAATCTTGGCGGCGGCGGAAGTGGAGATGGGGCTGGCCGCGAGGCTCGGCGGCGGGTCGGCAGGCGCAACATTTGCGGGCGGTGCCGGAATGGTGATGGTCTCGTGACACGACGGACATTCGATGTCGGTGCCCGCACCCGTGCTGTCCACCGCCAGTTCCTGCTCGCAATTCGGGCAATCAAAAATTATATCCATAAACGTAAAAAGGTTTTGGTGTGACTGTGCGCCGACATTAACGCCGCGCCGCGGCGCAAACCAGAAAAAAATCAAGGCCCGGTTCTGCCTGGGCGGCCACCGCAAGCGCGTCCTTGTGAAAATTATCGAAGAGTAAAAATCCCGGCGAGATTTGGTATTTCATCATTTTCAATGGCAGGGACGCCGCGCAGTGGCGTCCGGACAGTGCGGCGCGCCGTCCCGGTCTTCAAGCTGATACAATAACTGCTTCCTGCTTCTGCACCTTTGCGGCGTTATTCCCACTCAATCGTCCCCGGCGGCTTGCTCGTGATGTCGAGCACGCAGCGGTTCACGCCCTTCACTTCGTTGATGATGCGGCTGGCGAGTTTTTCCAGCAGGTCGTAAGGCAACTTCACCCAGTCCGCCGTCATGCCGTCCTGCGATTCCACCGCGCGGATGGCGATGGTATAATCGTAAGTGCGTTCATCGCCCATCACGCCCACGCTGCGCACGGGCAGCAACACGGCAAAGCTCTGCCAGATTTTGTAATACAGTCCGCTTGATTTCATCTCTTCGACGACGATGGCGTCGGCGTTCCGCAAAATCTCGCAGCGCAAAGGCGTGACTTCGCCGAGGATCCGGACGGCGAGACCGGGGCCGGGGAAAGGCTGGCGATGGACAATCTCCCCGGGCAGGCCTAATTCCAGACCGAGCAGCCGCACTTCGTCCTTGAACAAATTTCTTAGCGGCTCGACCAGTTGAAACTTCATGTTCTTCGGCAAGCCGCCGACGTTGTGATGGCTCTTGATCATCGCGGCGGGATTGCCGGCAATCGGCACGGATTCAATGACGTCGGGATAAAGTGTCCCTTGCGCGAGGAACTTCGCCTTGCCGACACGCTTCATCGTGTCCTGAAAAACTTCGATGAAAGTTTTACCGATGATTTTGCGTTTGCGTTCCGGCCCGGTCACGCCTTTGAGCCGCTGCAAAAATAATTTCGCCGCGTTCTCATATTGCAATCTGATCTTGAAATGGCGTCCAAAAACTTCCTGAACAACTTCCGTCTCGCGGGCGCGGAGCAGGCCATTGTTGACAAAAATGCAGGTCAGTTGATCGCCAATCGCTTTGTGAATCAAAGCCGCGGCGACGCTCGAATCCACGCCGCCGCTCAAACCGAGGATGACTTTTTCGCTGCCAACCTGCGCGCGAATTTCCTCGACGGCCTGCCCGACGTAATTCCGCATCGTCCAGTTTTTGCCGCAGCCGCAAACCTGGTGGACGAAATTGGAAATGATTTCCGCGCCGCGCGGCGTGTGGACGACTTCGGGATGAAATTGCAGGCCGAAAAATTTACGCGCGCGATTCTCAATCGCCGCGTATTCGGAATTTTCCGTGACGGCGACGGATTTGAAACCGTCCGGCAGCTTCGTGAGCTTGTCGCCGTGCGAATTCCAGACCTGCAGCGATTTCGGCAATTTTGCAAACAGCGCGCAGCTTGAATCCTTCACCATGAGCGTGCCTTTGCCGTATTCGCGTTTCTGGCCTTGCTCGACCCTGCCGCCGAGAAATTGCGCGAACAATTGCACGCCAAAGCAGATGCCGAGAATCGGAACGCCGAGCGCGAAAATATTTTTATCCGGCAGCGGCGCGTCCTTCGCATAAACGCTCGACGGTCCGCCGGACAAAATGATTCCACCCGGCTTAAGCCTGGCGATTTCATGCGCCGGCGTGTCGAAGCGCAGAATTTGGGAATAGACATTGCACTCACGGATGCGCCGCGCGATGACCTGCGTATATTGCGACCCGAAATCGAGGAGAATAATCTGTTCGTTCATGAAATCAAAAACCGGACGCGGATTGTCTTAACGCCCGCCCGTCTTTGCGAGCGAAAAATGTTTTGGCCGCACACAAAATCCGTTATCAAAGTCCGGCATGGCCGCATCCACATCGCTTTCCGCCGGAAACACATGGGACAAAATCCGCAACTGGCTGGCGGTTCATCCTTGTCTCGCACTGACGCTGGTTGTGTTTGCCGCGCTCGGCCCGTTTCTCACCAAGCCGTTCAACATTGATGACCCGCTATTCATCTGGGTCGCGCACCAGATCCAAGCGCATCCGTTTGATCCTTACGGTTTCGATGTGAACTGGTATGGCTCGGTGTCGCCGATGTGGACGGTGACGGAAAATCCGCCGGTGGCCGGATATTTTTTTGCGCTGGCGGGCAGCATTTTCGGCTGGAGCGAAATCGGATTGCATTTCGCAGGACTGCTCGCGGCACTCGCCGTCATTTTGGGGACGCACCGGCTGGCCTTGCAGCTATGCGGACAACCAATGCTCGCGGCCTGCGCCGTTTTGTTCACGCCAATTTTTCTCGTCTCGGCCAACACCGTCATGTGCGACATGCTGATGCTGGCGTTCTGGACCTGGGCGGTCGTCTTTTGGGTTGAAGGCCTGGAACAAAAACGTTCCGCGAAAATATGTTCCGCCGGCCTGCTCATCACGCTGGCGATGCTGACAAAATATTTCGGCGTGGCGCTCATTCCGTTGCTCGCGGTTCACGGAGCGATGCAGAAACGCCAACTGGGAGGCTGGGTGATTGGTTTGTTGATTCCGCTGGCTGCGCTCGGCGCATATCAGTGGCTCACGAATTCACTTTACGGTCACGCACTCTTTTCCGACGCCGCCTTTTTCGCCGCCTCGGCGCAAAGCACCTTGGGCTTTTCAAAACTAAAAGGTGGACTGATTGCGCTGGCGTTCACTGGCGGCGGGGCAGCGAGCGTCCTTCTGCTCGCGCCGTTGTTGTGGCGGGCGCGGACGCTGGCGGTTGTCATCGGCGGCACGGTGATTGTTGGCGGGGCGCTTTGCTTCAGCGGAGTTGCCCTTCAAAAATACGATGCGCTGGAAGAGACTGCCGCCCGGACGGAAGTGGCGGTGCAATTAATTTTCTGGGGGATCGGCGGCGTGTTGGTTTTGTTGCTGGCGGCGGCGGACGTTTCGCGCAATCCGCGCGACCAAAATGCGTGGCTGCTGGCTTTGTGGATCGCCGGAACTTTCGCGTTCGCCGCGTTCGGCAACTGGACAGTCAATGGCCGTTCCCTTTTGCCGCTGCTGCCCGCCGTGGGGATTTTGCTCGTGCGCCGATGGGAATTCATCGGACAAAATCGTCCGCGCGCGTTGCAAATCGGTCTCGTGGCAAGTGCGCTGTTCTCGTTGCTCGTGGCACAGTCGGATTTTCAACTCGCCACCGCCGTCCGCCGCAGCGCGCAGGAAGTTTTCGCCAAATACGGCCACGGCAAGACGAGCGTTTGGTTCGAGGGACACTGGGGATTTCAATATTACATGGAAAAACTTGGCGCGCAGCCGGTGGATTTCAGAAATTTCACGCCGACGCCCGGCGACATTCTGGTCATGCCGCTGCACAACACTTACGTTTCCGAACCGCCACCGGGAATCGTCGCCCGCCGCGATGTTCTGAACTTTCCCAATTCCTCTTGGCTCACCACTTGGAACGCGGCCATGGGCGCGGGATTTTATTCGTCGGTGGTCGGGCCTTTGCCATTCGCCTTCGGCACCCCCCCGGCGGAGAGCCTCTTCGTCTATGAATTGAAAACGCCTGCTGCAAAATAAACCGGGCGACAGGCTTTCCATTGCCACGCGCGGAAGTTTGGGTTACATAGCCTGAATGAAACTTCACCGGGGCAACGGTTTCTCGCTGCTTGAACTGCTCATCACGGTGGCGTTGATAGCCATTCTCACCACGATGATGTATGGTTTTGCCTCGGCCAAACATCAGCGCACGCAAAAACAACTCTGCGCGGACAACCTTCAGAAAATTTATCTGGCGATGCAAATTTACGCGAACGACTTCGGCGGCAGGCTGCCGCAAAACACCAACGCGGCGACTTCCGAGCAGGTGCTGGACGAACTCGTGCCGCGCTACACGGCGGACACTTCCATCTTCATCTGTCCCGGCGGACGCGACGCGCAGATTCCCTCCGGCGAACCGCTCATCAAACACAAGATCAGTTACGCCTACTACATGGGGCGTCGCCTCGACACGCCGCCGGCGGTTTTGATGTCCGACCGGCAGGTGGACACCCAGCCAAAAGTCGCGGGCGAATATGTTTTTTCCCCGAACGGAAGATCGCCGGGCAACAACCATCACAAATACGGCGGCAATTTTCTTTTTTGTGACGGCAGCGTGCAGGCGGGCGGACCGCAACTCGCGTTTTCACTTCCCGCCACGCAAGGCGTCGTGCTATTAAATCCGAAACCGTAGTCGCCATGAAAATCCAATGTTCCTGCGGCGCGAAGTATAGTTTCGATGTCACGCCTGAAATGGCGCAGAACCCGATGCGCTTCGTCTGCCAGAACTGCGGGCTGGATTCGTCGGACCATGTCAATGAGCTTGTCCGGCGCGAAATTGCGGAAAAATTTCCCAACGCAACTTCATCTCCGCCGCCCGTGACACCCGTCGTTCCGCGCCTGAAGATTTCGCACGAGGAAAAACCGGCGGAGCCGCCGCCGGAAACCGCGCCCGCTTCAAAGTATTGCCCGAAGCATCGCACCATGCTGGCGACGGAGAAATGCGCGGTTTGCGGGAAACCGATCTGCCCGCAGTGCATGGCACTGTTCGGATACTTTTGCTCGCCGCTTTGCAAAAACAAGGCCGACCTGCAGGGCATCGCCGCGCCGGTTTACGCCGGACAAAAATTTCAAGTTGAAGCGCGGTTCTGGCGCAAGGCCGGATTGATTTTGGGTTCGATGGCCGCCGCCATGGTTTTGGCCGTTGGATTTTGGGTTTGGTATGCGTGGTTCGGCTCGGTGCCGCACCCGCTTTTTTCCGTGCGCTTTGACGACACCGACCGCGCGTATTCCGGCGCTGCGGAACCGGCCGGCAAAGATCAGATTATTTTTCTGCACGGCGGCACGCTGGCGCGTTACGACCTGAAAACGAAAAAACAAGCATGGTCGCAGGAACTCATCACGCAGGAACAGATCGCCGACATCGTCAAAGCGGAAAATGATCAGCGCGCGCGCGACAATCAGGGGGGCGACTATGACCGGATTCCGCCGCCGGGATCGCAGGAACGCAAGGCGAAAATCGCGCTCCAAGGCGCGCTGGCGTTGCACGTTTCCGGCCAGAACATTTGGGTGGCCAGCCCGGAAAAACTGACGCATTACGATTGGGACAGCGGCAAGGTATTGCAGGAAATTCCGCTGCCGGAATCCGGCGGTGAAGTCGTCGAACGCGGCGATGAATTGCTTCTGGCTGGCGCCCAGTCCGTCGCGCACATCAATTTGGCGAGCGGTGAAACCCGCACGGAAAGTTTTTCTGAAACCGGCACGCCGACCACAGTTTCAAAGCAAAATGCGGACAGAGGAAGTTCCACCGGCGGCGGATTGCCGTTGGCGGGCGCAAACAATGGCCAGCCGTCCGACGCGCAGAAACTCGCGGAGCAGGCTCAAAATTTGAATTTGCCCGGACGGATTGCGTTGCCCGCGCTGCTCGGCAACGCGGCACATGAACAGCAACTTGAAGCCGCGCTCAAAGATGACGACTCGCGGCATCCGCCTCCGCAAAACGCAAATTCATCCGCCCGCGCCACCGGAAATCTCACTTTGATTCCCAGCGAAAATGGGTTTGTGCAATTTTCCACGCGCCTGCTTCAAAAAAACATCGTCGCACGCGAGGCAATGCGGGCGCCGCCACAAAAATCGGTTCTCAACGATGCCAATTTGGATGTCTCGCAAACCACCGAAGCGGCGAACGAAACGTTGAATGAAATGCAACGCAACAATGGTGGTGACACGGTTTTGGAAGACGACAGCCGTTATCAAGTGACGGTTCACATTCCAAATTCGCCGGACATTGCTGATTGGACGGGCGAAGTGGTCGGACCACCGCAATTATTTTCTTTGAAAACGGTGAACGTGATTGCCGCCGGCAAAACCGTCGTCATTCTCGACAAGTCGAACAAAAAACTCTGGGAAGCCACGCTCACTTACTCCATCTCCGGGGCCAATCGTGATTTCGGTGAGGCAGGGTCGCAATTCGGCGAAGGCCCGTGCGTTGAACACGACGACATGCTTTACGTTTTTGATCAGGCGGTTTTGAGCGCCTTTGATCTGGCCACCGGCAACGCGCGCTGGCGTTTGCCAACCATCGGCGTCGTCGGTTTGTTTTTCGACGGTGAAAATAATTTGTATGTCAACACCACGACCGGCAACCCGGACGACATCAAGTATTCCCGCCAGATTGACGTGACAAAATCCACCGACGCCGTGCTGCTCAAGATTGATCCCAAAACCGGCAAGACCTTGTGGATCGTCAAGCCCGGCGGCTTTGTTTCTTATCTGTCGGGGAAATTTATTTACACCGTCCAGTCGTATGACCCCAATCCCACCGACGAAGAAGTCTTGAGCGACACGTTGCAAGGATTGCAAAAACCGCCTTATCTCCGCATCGCGCGCATCAACCCAAAAAATGGGCGCGCGATGTGGGAGTATTACGACCGGAACCGCTGCCCGATTAACGTGCGCTTCGACGGCAATTCCATCGAACTTGTTTTCAAACGCGAAGTGCAGGTGCTGAAATACCTGTCGTTCTGAAAAACCTACTGCGCCACCACGTTCACTTCGCCCTTCGTCGCATCGTAATCCAGCTTGTAACCGGCCGGCAAGTCGGGAATTTTGGCGACGTAATTCGGCGTCAGCTCCTGCAGCGTTTTCGGATAACGTCCTTCCTGCACGTTGAACAGCTGGATCGCCTGGTTGAGCTAGGCCACGTCGATTTTTTTCTCCGAGGATTTTTTTGCCTCCACCAGCGTGCCGAGATAACCCGCCGGCGCATTGGTGTCGGCCGCCGTTTTTTTGGACGTGTCGTCACCGCAACCGGTCAAAAACCATCCGGCGACGATCGTGAGTAATTTTTTTTTCATGACCATAAATTAATCCGGCACGCAAAAAAACCAAGCACGAGTTGTCCGCCGGAAAATCAAATGATCCGCGCCACCAGTTCCCGCGCCCGACGGATCAAATCCAAATCTTCCGCCAGATCGCCGAAGCGGAATTTTGGAACACCGCTCTGTTCCCGGCCAAGCAATTCGCCCGGCCCGCGCAGTCTCAAATCCACCTCGGCGATTTTGAATCCGTCGTTTGTTTCCTCCAGAATTTTCAACCGCGCCTGCGCTTCCTCATTTTTCGCGTCCGAGATCAAAATGCAAAAACTTTCATGCGCGCCGCGTCCGATGCGCCCGCGCAATTGATGCAACTGCGCCAGCCCGAATTGTTCCGCGTTTTCAATCAACATAATCGTCGCGTTCGGCACATCCACGCCGACTTCAATGAGCGACGTTGAAAGCAGGACGTGAATTTTATTCGCGCGAAATTCCGACATCACATTTTCCTTTTCCGCACCTTTCAAACGCCCGTGCAACAGGCCGGCGCGAAACGGCGCAAGCAGTTTTTTAAGATTTTCAAATTCCGTCGTGACGGCCTTCAATTCCTTCGCGCCCGAATCTTCCACGCGCGGATAAACGACGAACGCCTGTCGTCCATGGGCAAGTTTCTCGCGGATGAATTCCAAAACTTTCGGCAACTTTTCCGTCGTTCGGACAAACGTTTTTATCTGTCCGCGACCGCCGGGCATTTCATCAATCATCGAAACATCTAGGTCTCCATAAAGCGTCAGGCCGAGCGTGCGCGGAATCGGCGTCGCCGTCATCACCAGCAAATGCGGATAATTCCCTTTGCGAACCAATTGCTCCCGCTGTGCCACGCCAAACTTGTGCTGCTCGTCAATGATGACCAGGCCGAGATTTGAGATGTCGAAACCGGATTCGATGACTGCGTGAGTTCCGATGACGAGAGTTTTGTTTCGCGCTGTTTGTTCTGTTCTTTTCCTGCTGCCCGTTTGTAATTCCACCTTCACTCCCAACGGCTCAAACCATTTTGTAAAATTCCGAAAATGCTGCTCTGCCAGAATCTCCGTCGGTGCCATCAACGCGACGTTGAAGCCGCTTTCCAATGCCATCAACACCACGCACGCCGCGCACGCCGTTTTGCCGGAGCCGACATCGCCTTGCAGCAACCGCCGCATCGGATGCGCGCCGCCCATATCGTGACGAATTTCGCGGAGCACGCGCGTTTGCGCTTCCGTCAATTTGAAGCCGAGCCGCGTCAAAAACGGTTTCATCAAATGGTTGTCTCCGCCGCACGGCAGCGCTTTCGTGCGTGCTTCAAAATTTTTCCGGCGCGACTGGATCTGCAATTGCAGTGCGATGAACTCGTCCAATGCCAGCCGTTGCCGCGCGATTTCCACATCTGTCAATTCCCCGGGAAAATGAATCATGCGAACCGCATTCGCGCGCGTCGGGAAAAATTTCGGATCCAACGCTGGCTTTGGCCCGGTGATTTGCGTTTCAAATTTTTCCAGCGTGCGCCAAATGAGCCCGCGCAGCCAGCGTTGCGGCAAACCTTCCGTCAGCGGATAAACCGGCGCAATGCGGTTGATGTGGATGAAGCTCTCTTCGCCGCCTTCGATAACTTCGGTTTCAGGATGCGTCATCACGCGTGGTTTTGTTTCGCTCAATTTTCCAAAGACGAAAACTTCGTCGCCCATCGCAAAATAATTTTCCAAGTATGGCAGATTCCACCAGCGGCAATGCAATCGCGCCGAGCCGTCGTCAAGGATGATTTCAAAAACGGATTTGCTGCCGCCACGAAATCGTTTGAGGCCGAGCGCGACAATCGTTCCGCGCGCCGTGAACGGTTCGTCCTTGGTGAGTTCGGAAATTTTTCGGAAATGCCGTCTGTCTTCGTAACGCTTTGGCCGGTGCAGCAGCAAATCTTCAATCGTGAAAATTTCCAGTCGTGCGAGTTGCGCCGCGCGTTCCGCGCCGACGCCCCAAAGCGAAGTCACGGGATTTTTGAGCGGAGAAATTTTATTTTCCGGCGGCGACATCGCCCGCACGATACAAACCGATTGAGATGGCTTCAACGGCAAAGGAGCGCGGACGAGCCGCCCGCGCTCCGAACTCAAGCGCGTTTTGGAGTCTTTCGATTTTGCGTCGGCAGAAGCCATGTAGCCAACACAACGAGCATCAAAGGCCAACTAATATATGAAAACTCATTCAACCAAAATCCGTCGAGCGTGTGCGCCAATCGTCCGTGATCTGTTTGAATCCGATATTTGTAGGCTGCCAATGCTTGATAACCATGCGTAACAATAAGGAAAGCGATTATGCTGAAGGCAAAACGCAAGCGAGATTTGAAAAATGCTACCAGTGTATTGTAACGCTCGAACAACTTTCCTTTCGCCAAAAGGATAGCCAAACAAATCGGTGGAAAATAAAGTAACACCACCCAAGCATATGCAGACACCAATCCGAAAAATCCACTTGTCCAATTATGGAGCGGAATGCAACTCACAAGACTCGTCCAAAGGCAAAAAGCCAGCCAAGCAAGCACCATCCAAAACAATCTTTCGCGCCAAATTTTAGCTGGATTGGCTTTGATAAATTCGTCGCCGAGTTGTTGCGGCTGGCCGACGCGGCGGCGCGCGAGCCAGAAAGATTCTTCGTCGTTCAAACCCGTTGCTGGAATCCGGTGATGGCATCGCGCAGGTGCGTTTCCAGTTCGTGCCGGTCGTCGGACGCGAGATTGGGTTGCGCAGCGAGTTCCTTCCGCCAGTCTTCCACGGCGGCGTTCAGATCGAAACGGGTTTGATTTTCCATAATTTGCTCAATGTGTTGTGAACGGTCAGCCATTGCTGGCGTTCGGTTTTGAGGGCTTTGCGTCCGTCAGAACTGATGACATAGTATTTCCGCTCGCGCCCAGTGTCGGCTTCCTTCCACTCGGAATCAATCAGGCCGTCACGCTCGAGCCGGTGCAAAACAGGATAAAGCATCCCGTCGCTCCACTCGATCTGGCCGCCGCTCAACTCGCGCACCTTCTGGATGATTTCGTAGCCGTAACTTTCACCGCCGGCGAGGATGGACAGCAGCAGCGGTTTCGAGGACGCGGCGACCAGATCTTTCGTAAGCATGGCGGTTTTATACATTGAACAGGAATGTATGTCAAGAAAAATTGCGCGCAAGGCTTTTCCAAGTTATTTTCCATGCAGTGTCCAAACCAGCGACCCATTCCGCGCCCGCGCCGCTGCTCCTGCTGCTGCGCGTGAATGCGACGCACAGTTGGCGGCGGCTGCTGGCGTTGCGCGAGCAATCGCACCTGCTCACCGGCATCATCGGCCTGTTCATCGTCGGTTATCTCGCACTGTCGTTCTGGCTGTTTTACGACGGGCTGCGGTTCATCGCGAAATTTCCCGGCCTGGGCGCGGTGCTGACGGAACGGCTGATGTATGTGCTGTTCGCGTTTCTGTTCGGGCTGCTGCTGTTGAGCAACCTCGTCATCAGCTATACGAACCTGTTCCGCAACCGCGAGACGGCGTTTCTGCTGACGCTGCCGGTTTCGACCCAGACGATTTTCCGGTGGAAATTCATCGAGTCTGCTGTGCTGGCGTCGTGGGCGTTTTTATTCTTGATCGCGCCGCTGCTCGTCGCGTTCGGGCTGGTGCGTGAAGCGCCGTGGCACTTTTACGTTTTGACGATGTTTTTGATTGCGCTGTTCATCGTGCTGCCCGGCGTCATCGGCGCGTGGCTGGCGATCTTGATCGGAAGATTTCTGGACCGGCGGAGTTTTCAAATTGCGCTGGTGGTGACGGCCGTGGCCGTGCTCATGGCGGCGGCGTTTTGGTGGAAGGCAAACCCGGCCACGGACGAGTTGCTTGACAAACGCACGCTCGAAGCGCTCGACCAGTTGCTCGCCAAGACACGCTTCACGATGTTTCCGTTTCTGCCGAGCTATTGGCTCTCGGCGGCGGTGCTGCAATGGGCGGAAGGCATCCTGCGCGGCTCCGCATTTTTCGCGCTGGTGTTGTTGAGCAACACGCTGTTTTTCGGCGGCATCGCGTTCACGCGTTTTGGAAGTTTATTTTACGGCACGGCGTCGGCGGTGCAAAGCCGTGGGGGCAACGGGTTCAAGCTTAATTCATTTCACCAAAAAGAAAATCGCCCGCTGTCCATCGGGCTGCTGGAAAAAACCGCCGCGAAATTTTCTTGGTTCGACCGCGCCACCCTCGCGCTCGCCGTCAAAGACGTGCGGATGTTCTGGCGCGACACGACGCAATGGGGGCAGTCCGTGATGCTCTTCGGCCTGCTCGGCGCCTACATCATCAGCGTGCGAAATTTCACGCACCAGCTCACCAGCCCGTTCTGGATCAATTTGATCGCATTTGCAAATCTCGCCACCTGTTCGCTGAATCTGGCAACGGTGACGACGCGGTTTGTATTTCCGCAATTCTCTCTTGAAGGCCAGCGGCTGTGGATCGTCGGGATGTCGCCCATGGGACTGGAGCGCGTCGTCAAAACCAAATACTGGTTGTCGAGCATGCTCTCGCTCGTCGTGACGGTCGGTCTCGTCACGCTCTCGTGCTACCTGTTGAAAATGCCCTGGAGCGACGTCGCATTTTTCGGTGCTGTCATCACCGTGATGACCTTCGCGCTCAACGGTCTTGCGGTCGGCCTCGGCGTGCTGTATCCGAATCTGAAAGAAGCCAACCCCGGCAAAATCGTCAGCGGCTTCGGCGGCACGCTCTGCCTCGTGTTGAGTTTTCTTTACATTCTCGCGTCCGTGCTGCTGCTCGGTTTCGGCACGACCGGTCTGCACGGGCGCGTGAGTTGGGCGATGGAAAGCGTCATCACCTTTGTGCTGTTGTCGTTTTTGATCGGCTGGCTGCCGCTGAAAATGGGGCTGGCACAACTGAAAAATTTCGAGGCGTGAAATCAAAATTGCCCGGGTGTGATTTTTTCCAGCACCTTGAATAATTTTTCAGCGTCCGGCAGGTGCGTCTGGCCGCCGCACGTCACCAGACCGAAACTCTTGCCGTAAGCCGGACCGTTCGCCACGCAAAAATCCGTCGCGCAATCTGCAAGCTGCCGTTGCGCCGCGTGAATGGCAGCTGCGCGTTTGCCGTCCGCCTCGAATTTCCAGCCGACGATTTTGGTTTTTGGAAACCAGCTGCGCAGTTCAGTGATGATTTTCGGTGTCGGCACCAGTTCGATGAACAGATTGCCGCCGCGCGTGGCGATTTTTTTGGACGGCGCGACCGGCTTCAGCTTTCCCGCCGCATCGCGCGTGAACAATTTTCCGAACGCAAAGTCGCTTACCGCCGCCACGTGAAAAATGGCGTCCATTTTTTTGCCGGAAAACGACTTCAGCTTCGTCCGCAAATCCGACGTGGTGGAGAAAGTTTGCACCGACTGCACCTTGCGTTCGCCGCAATAAGTTGCTGATTCGCCAACGAGGAGCGTGACTTTGTGTCCACGCGCGGCGAGAAAATTGGCGAGTTCCGTGCCAAGCCGGCCGGTGGAGAAGTTCGTGAGCCGGCGCACGTCGTCGAGTGGTTCAAACGTCGGCCCGGCGGTGACGATACAGTTCATGGCTTTGAAGATGGCGGGTAGTGGCTCAGTTTGAAATAGTATCTAGCTTAACGCCGTTCAACTGACCGGAAAAAATCAGAGAAAAGAGGAATCCTAAAAGCAGACCACCAATCATGTGAAACAAAGAATCAAGACGATAGCTGGCTTCCTTACCAAGCGTGAACCAACCCATTTTCCACATCAGTCCAATGACACCTTTGGTAATCCCGATGACTGCACTAATAGCAAAGACCCATTTTGCCCACGGCGCTCGTATGCGCTTCCTATCAAATGGAGCGAACGCGAGTATGGAAAAACCAACAATATAAATGCTGTAAATGACTATCCAAGAGTTCATAATGTCAAAGCCGCCTAACGCCCCAAACCTGAACCCGCCGCGTCTCAAAATCAAGGCAACAATTCAACGAAACGCAGCACAGGCCACCAGCCTCTGTTTTGGATTTCACAGACTGGAAGTCTGTGTCACTTTATCACCGTGAACAACAATCGCCATCTCGTCAACATCGCGCTCATCGGTTTCATGGGCACGGGCAAGACTTCCGTGGGCCGGATCGTCGCCGAACAGTTGCACTTCGAGTATCTTGACACGGATGAGTTGATTCAGGCGCAAACGGGGTGCAGCATCACAGACATTTTCGCCAGGGACGGCGAACCGGCTTTTCGCGCGCTCGAACAAAAGATTGTCGAGGAGCTTGCCAGCCGGACGAAAACGGTCATTGCCACCGGCGGCGGCCTGCCGGTGAACCCCAAAAATCTTGCCAGCCTCAAGGCGCACGCGCTGGTCGTCAGCCTCTGGTCATCGCCGGAAAAAATCTGGGAGCGCGTGCGCCATCAAAGCCATCGCCCGCTGCTGCACGACGAAAATCCGCAGGCGAAGATCCGTGAACTGCTCGCCGCGCGCGAACCGTTCTACCGGCAGGCCGACGTGCTGCTGAACACGGATTTGCGCTCCGTCCGTGAAGTCGCGCAGCAGCTCGCCCATCAATTCTGCCTTGAGGCTTCAAGCCACCGATGAAAGCCGCCATCCGACAACGGGCGCTGGAACTGGACTTTGATGACTGCCATTTCACCACGGCTACCGCGCCCGCGAGCGCGGAGCAATTTCAAAACTGGCTCGCCGGAAAAAATCACGGCGAAATGTCGTGGCTCGAACGCAACGCGCCGAAACGAATTGATCCGCAAAAAATCCTGTCCGGTGCAGATAGCGTCATTGTGCTGACCGCGAGTTATCAGGTTGAAAATTCGCAAACCACAAGCCGCCATCCGCAAGCCGGTGTCGTTGCCCGCTACGCGCAGTTTGATGATTATCACGACGTGCTCGGCGACCGGTTGAAATTGCTGGCTGAATTTGTGGATCACCTCGGCGGCGCGGAAACGCGTTCGTTGTGGTATGTGGACACCGGGCCGTTGCTGGAGCGCGATTTGGCGCAACGCGCCGGGCTGGGCTTCGTCGGCAAACACACGAATCTCATCAGCCGCAAATTCGGAAACTGGATTTTTCTCTGCGAAATCATCACGACATTGGAACTTGAACCCGACGCGCCGGAGAAAAATTATTGTGGAAAATGTTCGCGTTGCATCGAAGCGTGTCCGACGAATGCCATCACCGCGCCATTTCAACTTGATGCCCGTCGCTGCATTTCCTACCTGACGATTGAATTAAAAGGCTCAATCCCAATCGAATTGCGCCCAGCCATCGGCAATCGCATCTACGGCTGCGACGATTGTCTGGCGGCGTGTCCGTGGAATAAATTTGCGCACGAGGGGAAATTGATGAAATCGCACGCGCGGGGAAATATGGCATCACCAGATTTGGTTGAACTGTTAAATTTAGATGATGCGAATTTCAAATTATTTTTCACGGGCAGTCCTATTTTACGGACAAAGCGGCGCGGACTTTTGCGGAATGTTTGCATCGCGTTGGGAAACATCGGCGATGAATCCGCCCTGCCCCATTTGCAAAAAGCGGCGAAAGACTCCGAGCCGTTGATTTGCGAACACGCGCGTTGGGCGATTGAGCAGATTGAATCGCGCCAAAAATAAAATTTATTCAGGAATTGTTTTCAATTGCGGCTCGCCATTGATTGCAGGTTTGCCGGCGACGGTAGCGCGAACGAGTTTCACATCATCGGCAGCGACTGCGCCGGCCTGATTGCCCCACGAACTGCGAACGTAAGTCAGCACAGCGGCAAGGTCGGCATCGGACAATCCCGCGCCCATCGCAGCCATCGAAGCATTCCATTCTTGTCCTTTGACGTGAACCGTGCCACCAAGTCCCTCCAGCGGAATTTGCGCGAGCCGCTTGTAATCTTTTGCATTGACCCATTCTGAACCGGCCAGTGGCGGAAATTGTCCTGGTTTGCCCAGACCGTCGGTGCCATGGCACACCCCGCAAACAAACTCGTAGGTCTTTTTACTTTGCGCGAGCAAGGCTGCGGCACCGGACTTCGGCTGATACGATTCCAGTTCGGCGGCGTTCGCATACGGCGAATAAACCTGCTTGTCGAACCAGCCGCTGTGACGGTCGAAATAAATCCCGCCCAGATACAACAGCGCCAGCATTAGCACGAGAATCCACATCGGCAGATGCGAACGCGCTGCCGTGGGTTCGGCGTTGGACCGGGTGGAACAGGATTTCGGTTCGTCGCTCATTGTTTATTGGCCGGAGCATTTGTGGAAACTTGCGGCGGCGTGAAAGGAGCATCATACAACGGCACATCGGTGTGCAGGCTCAACAGATACGCCACAAGTTGCTTTGCTTCCGCCTTCGGCACGACTTCGTAACCGGCGGCAGGCGCGAATTCCTTCGGCAAATTCAAAGCATCCCGCGAAGGTGCGTCGCCGATTTTTTTGGTTTCAAACAAATAACGGAACGGCGGCATCGCCGAATCTTTCACGACATTTTGCGGCGCGTAAAGATGGAGCAACTGCCAGTTCATGTCCGGCAAACGCGCGCCCACATCCGCCAGATCCGGACCGACGCGGATGCTGCCAAGTTGCACCGGACTGTCGTAGAGAAAATCTTCCGCGACACTGTGGCGCAATCCCCAGCCGCGCGAAATATCCGGGCCGGTGGCGACAATGTGCGTTTCAACTTTGCCACCGGCGGTGGTGATTTTGTTGGCAGCGGCTTCCGCTTCCCTTTCATTGAGGCCGCGTAATTTCAAGGTTGAAATCAAATTGGATATGACCGTCGGATTTTTGCCCGCAGCCGTCAGCACCACATCACAAGCAAAGCCGGCTTGCTGCACCTGTTCCGTGTGACACGCCGCGCAGCCGTTCGCGCGATAAATTCGCAAACCTTGATTCGCCTCGCCGGGACGATTAAGCGGATAAACGTCGGATGAATTCAGAACAGACACTTGCTTCGCACCGCCGAGTTGCAATTGCGGCGCGAGGACAAATGCGCCCCAGGAACTCGCCAGCACGGCAAACGCCGCGAGAAAAATGACAAAGCCGTTTTTCATGCCTTCACCTCCGACTTTTCCAGCGGCGCAGTAACGGCGGCAAAAACGGATTTGGCCACCGACCATTTCCAAGCCAGGATCATCGCAAAAATGTTCAGGGCGAAAAGTAGGTTGGCAATCACGAGCAGCAGCAAACCCATCGTGCTGGCGCGCTGGAACGGCAGCGCGTTTTTTGTCACGTCAGCGAACGCGACGCCCGGATCATTTAATTTCATGCCTTGTTCGATGCCGCCGACAGCCAGCGACACGACAAAAATGACGAGACCAAGCATGGCGAACCAATGCTGGACGCGAATAAGTTTCGGGAAGGCAAATTCAATCCCAACCACGCGCGGCAGGATGTAATAAATCGCGCCGAACATGGTGATGGCAAAGAAGCCGTAGAGTTGCAGTTGCGTCTGCGCCGCGCCTAACCAGGTGAACTGCGTCAGGCGGCTGAAATGCGGACAGGCCGTTGCGACCAGCAGCAACGCCGACAGCACGAACGAGACGAAACCAAATTTGATCATGCAGAACGAACCGCCTTTGCACTCCTGATTCGCCACGCCGCAAACTGTTTTCCAGCCGATGACCGCGATGGCGATGACGGGAACAACCAGCAGCAGCGAATTCAGCGCGCTCAAGGCCGGCAGCCATGCCGGAACAGGCGCGCCCGCCGGAATGCCGCGCATCGAGCCGAAGATTATCAGCGTCCAGAACGCGAACAACGCGTAGTAATACGTTTGCAGCGGACGTCCGGTGAATTTCGGCAGGAAATAAAACGCAGCGCCGATGCCGACGAGGTTCGTCCAGACGAAAACCAGATTATCTCCAAACCACCACGCGATGATGGCCTGCACCACGCCGCGCACCGGCCAGCCGACGATGAGGATGTTGGCGGTCGAATAAATCCACGGAAACCAGAACAGCGCGGCGATCAAAAACCAGTGCGAGGGAAATAATCTGCTCTCACGGCGTCCGGCGAAATTCATCAACGCCCACAACCCCAGCAACAGATACGCAAAAAACAGCAGCGACGAACCGCCGCGCGGAAATTCCAGCCACGCAAAGCCGGTGCTGTCGCCGACAAAAATTCCGACCAGCCCGACAAGCACGCCGAGATGCCAGAGATGTGCCGCGACGACGGGAACTATCGCCCCGCGCAATGGCGTCTGGCCGATGCGCGTGAAAATCCAGAGCGCGACGCCGAGCCCGGCCGGAATACAAAAACCGTAGAGCAGCGCGTCATCGGCGGCGGGCTGGACGTGGCCGTAGGTCAGCCACGGACAATCGCCGAATTTTTCCGGCATATGAAAAGTGAGCGAGGCGACCAGCGCCAGCACTGAACCGACGCCGAGCCACAACGCCGCGCCGCCAAACAGCACAAGCAAAGGCACGCGACACGAGGCGTCAATTTCTTGCGTGGTCGGATTTTTTTGAATTATTTCGTTCACGCTCACTTAAATGGGTTTGGCTTTGCCGCCTGCTTGGGCAACGGCGCGGCGGCTTTTTCGGCGCGGGCAATCAAATCAGCGCGCGCAGCGGCGGGATTTTTAGCGGCGCGTTCGGAAATTTGCAGCGCGGTTTCAATCGGCAGGCGCACGATGTTGCGGTCTTGATCATTCCAGCCGGGCGTGATCAGCGCGGCCGCTTCGGCCGCACGGATTTCGGCAAGTGCTTTTGTCCGGACGGCAGCGCGGTCGGCATCAATCGCGGGAACCAGCACGGAAAATTTCACGACGGCCACGAGCGCGACAAACAGAAAGCACGCGACAACGAAAATAATTCCGAAATGCCAGACGGGTTTTTCGGTGGTTTCAGGATTCATGGATGGCCTCCGGTGGTTGACGCTGCGCCGGAAATTTCTTCACACGCGAGGTGATGGATGCCCATGGCTTCGAGCAGACGCGGATCCTTTTGCGGATATGGCGGGTGGCTCTTGAATTGATTCACGAACACCCGGCTCAAAAAACCGCCCATGAACGCCAGGCAGCCGAACGGCAGCCAGAGCCATTTGAGCGGATAATGGTGCGGATGCAGCGCAGGTAAAATGTTGAACGCGAGGTCGGCAAAATGCATCGCCCACGCCCAGAGGCAGACAGGCAGCATGATTTTAAAACTGGTTTTCACTTTCACCGGTAGCATCACGAAAAATGGCAGGAAAAAATGGCCCAAAATCAGGATCATGCTCAACCACCACCACGACCGGTTTTCACGGATAAGATACCAGAAGGTTTCCTCGGGCATATTCGCGTTCCAGACGACGAAATATTGCGCGAATTCGGAATAGGCGGAAAAAACGGTGAAGGCGAAGAACAACATACCGATGAAGTAGAAATAATTTTCCTGCAACACGCCTGAAAGGATGCGCTGCCGTTGCAAAATGGCGGCGATGACATAAACCGTCGCGAGCGCAACCCACGCGCAATCCGAGAAAAAGTAAATGCCGTAAATCGCGGAGAACCACTGGTATTGCACCGATTGCAGCCATAATACTGACGCGCCGGTGATTGTCGCCGCGAATGCCACGATTCCCCAGCCCGAATGAAAACGCATCTTGTGTGTGCACAGCGCGTCGCCCGTCACGTCCTGCCGCAAAGACCAGTAACGCAGTCGCGACGACAGGAACCACCACACGCCAAAGAACAGTGCGGACACGACCACGAAGCCAGCGCAGGTGAACACCGGCCAGCGCGCGTGGATGAGTCCATCCGTGGCCGGTAATGTCAGCCAATGATAAATTTTCGGCGAGAGCAGCAGGACGGGAATAAACAGGATCGCCAGCCACGGAAACAACAGCGACGCGATGTGTTCACAGAACCGGCGGATGCCTACCGACCAGCCGGCATCGGTCAGATGATGCACCATCACAAGGAACAGCGCGCCGAGCGCGATGCTCAAATAAAACATGAACGCCACGAGCCACGAAAAGCCGAATTCCTGCAAACTGATTCCCGCCCCGGCGACACACAACACACCGCCGACGGTCATCAAAGCAGCGGGCAGTTTTGACCACAGGGACAAGTCCAGCGGCGGCGGCGGCAAATGAGTTTTTTTGTTATGTGAACTCATGATTATTTTTTCAGTGCGGTGCGTTGTTCCGCCGATAATTCATCCGGCGAACCGAGCCAGCTTAATTGCAACGCGCGCACGTAGGCGACAATCGCCCAGCGGTCTTCCACCGCAACGATCGGTCCATACGCGCCCATCAAACCTTTTCCGTGGGTGATGGTGTTGAAAATTTCGCCGTCAGTCATTTCAACGATGCGTTTGTCGTGCAAGTTCGCCACGGCGGGCATGACGCCGATTTTTTTCGTGATGCCGTTGCCGTCGCCGAGTCCGCCATGACAGGGCGCGCAATAAATGTTAAACTGTTCCCGTCCGCGCTGGAGCAAAACTGCATTCACGACCAGCGGATTTGTTTCCACAAAATTCGTTGTGCCGGAAATTTTTCCGGTGTTGACGGGCGAATCTTCAAATGGATAAACCGCGCCGTTGGCCGTTTGGATTGGCGCGCTGCGCGCGATTGTTCCAACAGGCGGCAATTGCGAGCTGATGCCGTTCGGAAAAAAGTCGTTTGGCTTTTGCGGGCGCAGTTTCGGCTGCCGATTCATGTCGGGAAAAACTTCGAGGGGCGGCTTGCGCGACAGGTGGCCAGGGATACCGATAATGCCGAACATCACCGCTGCGCTAGCGACGAACACCAGGATAAAATAAAGCAGATAGCGCATCAGTCCTTGATGATCTCGATATGCGCGCCGCCGAGGGATTCAAGCAGCTTGCGGGTTTCGGTTTCGGAAAATTTTGGATCGGTCGAGCCGATCAGGAGGGCGAACTTGTCGCGCGAGATTAGCGCGAACCGTTCGCTGTTGAACAGCGGATGATGAAAGCGCGGCAGTTCGTTGAAGGCCAGCATCCCGATCAACGCCCCCACCGCGCTGCCCAGGATCATCATGATGTAGGACGGCACGAACGTCATTGGCACGCTGAACATCGGCTTGCCGCCGACGATCAGCGGATAATCAAACGCATTACAGAACCAGATCAAGCCGACGACGGACAGGAACGCGCCGGCACCCATGAACAATGAAACCCAGCCAACGAGGGAATTTTTCAGACCCATCACCTTGTCCATGCCGTGAATCGGAAACGGTGTGAACACATCCCAGCGGGAATAGCCGGCGTCACGGACTTTTTCCGCCGCGCGCAGAATTGCCGCCGGCGAATCAAATTCAGCAAGGATGCCGTAAGGTTTTTCGTTCATGGCCTGGCGCCTTTCGCACCGCCAAGCGGATGATGCGGGTTGCCCTGCGGCATCGCGCCCTTCACTTCCGAGATGGCGATCAGCGGCAGGAATTTCACGAACAGCAGATACATCATGAAAAATGCGCCGAGCGTACCGATGTAAAGGGCGACATCCCAGCGTGTCGGAATATATTTGCCCCAGCTTGAGGGCAGGAAGTCCTGATACAACGAGCCGACAACGATGACGAAACGTTCCGTAAACATGCCGATGTTGATCAACAGGCCGATGACGAATAGCGCCGTCAAGTTCGCGCGAATTTTTTTGAACCAGAGCAACTGGGTGACGCCCACGTTGACGACGATCAGCGTCCAGCCAAGAAACCAATAAGTGTGGCCAAAGAGACGGTGGCCGAAGACCCAGCGCTCGTAAGGATCGTTGCTATACCAAGCAATAAAAAATTCCATCGCGTAGATGTAGGCGATGATGAGGCCGCTCACCAGCGTCAGCTTGGCGACCTTGTCCATGTGCGACATCGTAATGACATTTTCGAGGCCGCACCATTTGCGCAACGGAATCAGCAGCACCAGCACCATGCCGAAGCCGCAGAACACCGCGCCGATCACGAAGTAAAGCGGGAAAATCGTCGCGTGCCAGCCCGCGATTTGCGCCGTGCAAAAATCCAGACCGACGATGGAGCTCACAGTAAACACGAGCAACGTGCAAAGGCCGCAGAGCACGACGTAGGCTTTCTCGTAATGATGCCAGTGCCGCGCCGAACCGGTCCACCCCATTGCCAGCAGGCTGAAAATGAATTTGCGCGGACGTGTCGTCGCCCGGTCACGCAGCACGGCCAGATCGGGAATCATGCCCATGAACCAGAACAGCATGGAAACCATCAGGTAAGTGTTCACGGCGAACACGTCCCACATCAGCGGCGAACGGAACTGCGGCCACATGCCTTCATAAGTTGGCACGGGAAACATGAACCAGTCGAACCACGCGCGTCCGACGTGAATGGCCGGATAAAGTCCCGCCATCATCACGGAAAAAACCGTCATCGCTTCCGTCGCGCGGCCAATCGTCGTGCGCCAGTGCTGTCGCGTCAAAAACAGCAACGCGGAAATCAACGTGCCCGCGTGCGCCACGCCGACCCACCAGATGAAACTCACGATGTCCAGGCCCCACATCACCGGATGGTTGTTGCCCCAGACGCCGACACCGATGGAGATCTTATAAATCAAGGCCAGCGGCAGCACCACCGTCGCGCAAAATGCCGACGGAATAAACAGCATCCACCACCAGCACGGAATTTTGCCCTCGGCGAACGCCGCGAGCTTGTCCGTCAACACGCCGAGACCGCGATTATTTTCAACGACCGGCGCGCGGCGCAATTCCGTCGGCGGCGCGAGCGATTCCAGATTGATTGTGGATTCAGCCATTAGCTGTTCCCTTTCTCAACGGCTTTGTATTCGTTTTCAAACGGATTGCCGTTGTGAAGCTCAAATTCTTCAAAGCTGTAAGGCCATTCGCGGTAATCCGGCATCAGCGGATTCGGATTGCGGATGCGTGCGAGATACGTCGTGCGCGGTTTCGTGAGCAGATTACCGAGGACGGAATAATTCCGATCCAAAGTTTTCAATTTGGAAACCGTGCTGTTCGGATCGCTGACATCACCAAAAACGATCGCCTGCGCCGGACATGCCTGCTGGCACGCGGTCTTCGGAATCGTCCCGGCGGCTTCCGTCAAGCGCACGTCGTCGGATGCACCGGCCTTGACCTTTTGTGCGATCTTCGCCTGCTCAATGCGTTGCGTGCAATAAGTGCATTTTTCCATGACGCCACGCATCCGCACCGTCACGTCGGGATTTTTCGACATCTTGATCAAATCCCATTCGTCATCCTCGCGCATTCCACTGTCGGGATTTTTCCACCAGCGCAGCATGTCCCATTCACCGCCCGTCTTGTGCAGCAGCGGCGTCGAATACATCGTTCCCTTGAGTTCCGTGAGCGGACGCTTGTTGAAATCGAGATAATTGAAACGGCGAACCTTGTAAGGACAATTGTTCGAGCAATAGCGCGTGCCGATGCAACGGTTATACGCCATCACGTTCAAACCTTCCTGGTCGTGGACGGTCGCGTTGACCGGACAGACGTTTTCGCACGGTGCCGCTTCGCACATCTGGCAAAGCATCGGCTGGTTCACCGCCTGCACGTCGTCAATCCATTCCGCAAATTGCTGGCCGGCGTCCGTCTGGTTTTCGTCGGCGTTGGGATCAAAGAAGATCGGGTTGTTTTTCCGCTTCGGATCGCTCGTGTAATAACGGTCAATACGCATCCAGTGCATTTCGCGACCGCGCAACACCTGATCCTTGCCGACAATCGGGATGTTGTTCTCGCTCTGGCACGCCAGCACGCAGGTGCCGCACCCGACGCACGCGTTCAAATCCACCGTCATACCCCATTGATGCAGCGCCGTCTTCTTCGCCTCGTCGAGCGGATTCGGATAAAGCGATTTCACGACCGGCGGCTCTTCGCCCTGCATCACTTTCGCAAAATCTGCGTGCTTGGCGTATTCCTCGACGTTCGCCTCGCGCACAATTGCGCGGCCTTCCATGGACCAATGACTTTGCGTCGTCGCCAGCGTGTGCGTCGCGCCGGTCTTGCGAATCGTCGCGCCGGTCTCGATATATTTTCCACTGAAAATTTTATACGCGTTGAAACCGACACCGTTGCCTACGCGACCAATCTTCTCATGACCATAACCGAGCGCAAGGCCAAGCGAATAATCCGCCATGCCCGGCTGCGTCCAGATCGGCCCGATGACGCTGCGCCGGTTCAACGTGATTTCGATGAGGTCGCCGTTCGCCACGCCAAGTTCGCGCGCGGTCTTACGGCTGACGAGCACCGCGTTGTCCCACGTCATCTTCGTGATGGGATCGGGCAACTCCTGCATCCAGCCGTTGTTCGCGTAACGTCCGTCGTCCATCTTCGCGTCGCGATAGAAAATGACTTCGAGGTTGTTTGCTGATGGCGCAATAGATTTAACAAATGGTGCAATGCCTTGAAATTGTGCCGTTACAGACTCGGTGCGCATTGGGTTAACAAAACCATAGAACAAAAATTTCTTCCACAGTCTTTCAACAGCAACATCAAATGGGTCACCAATTGGCGTTGCAATTGTTGTGCGAACAATGTCAGCAAAAGTTGCACGAACAGTATCGTAAGGTTTTGTTTCCGATTCACCAGCGAGCCGCGCCAAAAACTCCAGTTCCGTCAACCCGCCGAAAAGTGGTTGAATCAACGGCTGAACGGGAACAACCCCGCCTTCGCTGGTCGTTGCATCGCCCCAAGATTCGAGATAGTGCGTCGCCGGAAAATTCCAATTGGATTGTTCCGCCGTTTCGTCTTCGTAATAGCCAAGGCGGACGATTGTTGTTGGAACACCCCTTGTCCTTATTTTGAACTCGTCCCAATGCAATGACGAATCATAAGCTGGATTTCCGCCCAGAATAACAAAAGTATCAATGCCGTAATTAACATCTTTTAAGTTTCCGCCGGAATTTTCTTCCGCCGGAATTAAAGTCACCGTATTGCCAATCGCGCCAAGGTCTGAATTTAATTTTTGCGCGAGCAGATGGACTTCAAGTGGCTGGCGCTGGCCTGCGACCACGAGCGCGTCTTTTCCGAATTTGAGCAAATCATTGGCGCAGTTAAATGCCCACTGGGATTCAAAATCCGAATTGGGCGGCGGCACGCCAACATCACGGGAATCAGCCCACGTCGAAATTAATTCCGCGATTTTTCCAACCGTGCTCGCCGGCACACGCAACCGATGATCCGCATTCGCACCCGTGAGCGTGAACAACGATTCGACGGCATAAAGCCGGCTCATTTGTGGCGTAAGTGGCGCACCGCCACCGCCGCCCATATGGACTTCGACTTTGCGACCTTTGGCAAAACATGCGATGTGATTATGCGCGTTGTCCTCGCCGCCGAGAAAGTCACAGTCGAGCGAGAGGATGACTTTCGCCTTGTCAAAATGGAAAACCGGACGCACCGGTCTACCAAATGCCTGCGTTGCCGCGCGTTGATGGATGCCGGAATCAATCGCGTCGTAAGTGAACCACCGAGCCTTCAGAAATTTTTGCGCGATGATTTTCTGCAGCCGCGCGCGCGACGGCGAGGTGCTGCTCTCGGCGAGAAACGCCAGACCTTCGCCTTGATTCGCAGCGAATTTTTGCGAGAGGCAATCAAGGAACTTCAACGCTTCGTCGCGCGAAACGGTCTTGCCGGCGTGCGTGAAACGCTTTGCGCGGTCGGGATCGTAAAGATTAAGGATGGACGCCTGCGCGTAACAATCCGTGCCGCCGTTGCTGCCGGGATACAGCGTGTTGCCTTCGATTTTTATCGGACGGCCTTCATAGGATTTGGCCACGAGCGGAATCGCGCCGTTGCGCGTCGGCATCGCCGTCGCGTAAAATTCTGGTTTGCCGTAGATATAATTGGCGGGCTGCTGGCCAAACGGCTCCAGCTTTTCTTCTGGTCGGCGGCAACCCGCGCCCGCCAAACCCAGGCCTGCGAGCGCGAACGACGCAGACATGATTTTCAAAAAGTGCCGGCGCGAAACGTCGTCGGTGAATTCGCTCGCGCCCTGCGGAAATTCGCGATGCAGCCAGTCCTTGAACTCCGGCGTGTTGGCCAGTTCGTCCAAACTGCGCCAGTAACGGCGGCCATTTGCCGAATTTGAAATTGGTTGTTGGTCGTTCATTCTGTGGCGGCAAAAAGAGCTTGGTTCGTTGAATCGTGAATTGTGGATCGTTGAATCGAAAAGCCGCGTGCGATCGCAGCGTCAGACTGCGATTCACGATGTAACGATGTAACGATATAACGCATAAATTATCTATGACAGGCCGAGCAGCTCTGGAGCGATTCCACTTTCCAATCGTGGACGAATTTCGCGCCGTTCATTTCTTGCAATTTTGCAGCGTCAACGGCATTGGTGCTCCATTGCCAGCCGAGGTCGGTGACTTTGTCCAGCGGACGGATGTGCGCCGCCGGGTCGCGATGGCAATCCAGACAAAAACTCATGCTCAACGGCTTTGCGTGGCGCACTTCATCCATCTGGTCAACGCGTCCATGACATTCGACGCAACTGATGCCGCGCGCGACGTGGACGGAGTGATTGAAATAAACGTAATCGGGCGTGATGTGAACCTGCACCCACGGAATCGGCGTGTTGTTCGTCGCACTTTCGCGGACGAGCGCGAGTCGCGGATCATCTTTCAAAACCTGGCTGTGACAATTCATGCAAGTTGAAGCCGCCGGAATGTTTGCCACCCATGATTTTTCCACGCCGCTGTGGCAGTAACGGCAATCAAGTCCCAATTGCCCCGCGTGAATCGCGTGCGAAAACGGCACAGGCTGGACCGGCTCGTAGCCGACGCGCGTGTTTTTGGGCGTGCAATAAACCGTCACGCCCGCAGTCACCGCCCCGCCCACCAGCGCGAGGCCGATGGGAATCAGGAACGGTATCTGGTTGGTCCACTTCGGGAAAATGGCTGACATCTCAAATCGCGCTCCAGAACTTCAAGCGCGCGGGAGAATGATTAAACATCTGCGCGCCCACGTGCAAGAAAAGTTTGTGAAATTTTTCACTTATTCAGCGCAGCCGGTAATGCTTGGGGTAAGAACAAGCCCGTTATCAATAGCTCAAAATAGCCAAGCCACCGACATTTTCTCCGCCTCGCAGCCAATTCAAGATTAAAATTTACGCGGACGAATATCAGCCGCCAAACAAAAAGATTCCCAGTGGTTGAGTCTGGACTGTCCGAGCCGATTGCTTTAAAAATTTGAAAATCCATTCAATGAAACTAAAAATTCCGGCCATGCATCGTTTTCCGTTTTTACTTGTCGCACTTGGATTGGTGTTCGCCAACCTGGCAACTGCCGCCGTCCGCGAAAACACCCTGCTTGATTCCGGCTGGCGCTTTCAACAGGCCGATCCGACCGGTGCGGAGCAGATCAATTTTTCCGACACAAAATGGACGACGGTTTCCATCCCACATAATTGGGGTTGGGATCAGGCGCAACGCGGCGAAAAATATTTGCGCGGGCCGGGCTGGTATCGCCGCGATCTGAACATCGGCCAGCCGCAGCCGGGACGACGCTATTACCTGCGCTTTGAGGCGGCCAGCATGGTGGCGGACGTTTATCTCAATGGCAAATTACTCGGCGAACATCGCGGAGGCTTCGGCGCGTTCTGCTATGAGATCACCAAAGATTTGTCGGACACCGGCATGAACCTGCTGGCTGTGCGCGTGAGCAACGCGCCGCAGCCGGACATCGCGCCCATCAGCGGTGATTTTTCCGTCTATGGCGGATTGTATCGCCCGGTGCATCTGATTGAAACCGATGCAACGTGTTTCACCCTCACCGATCACGGTTCGCCCGGAGTCGCGTGGTTGCAAACCAGCGTGACGGCGACGCAAGCCGTCCTTGACGTGAACGTAGAGATTTCCAACGGCACGAAATCGAAGCAGCCGCGCACGCTGGTTGCGAGCGTTCTGGATGCGGACGGCAAAACCGTGGCCGGCACGGAACAAAAAATCACGCTGATGCCCAACTTGACCGAACCGTTCACCCTGCGCGTCATCGTGACGCAACCGCATTTGTGGAACGGCCGCAAAGACCCTTATCTTTACCGCGCCGTCGTGGAATTGCGAACGGTGGATGAAGTGGTTGATGCGGTCACGCAGCCGCTGGGTTTGCGCTTTTATGCGATTGACCCGGACAAGGGATTTTTTCTGAACGGCCAGCCGTATCATTTGCATGGCGTCAACAAGCATCAGGACCGGCCAGTCGAAGGCTGGGCGATTTCAGATGCGGATCTGGAGGAAGATGTAAAATTGATTTCAGAAATCAGCGCGACGGTCGTTCGCTGCTGCCATTATCAGCACAGCGATTATTTTTACAGTTTGTGCGACAAGGCGGGAATTCTCGTGTGGGCGGAAATTCCGCAAGTCAACGAAATCAATCCGTCCCCGGAATTCGCCGAGACGTCGCGCAACCAGTTGCTCGATCTCATCCGGCAGAACATCAATCACCCGTCCATTTTCTGCTGGAGCTTGTTCAATGAAATTGGCCTTGTCACGACGGCCGACCCGCACCGTGAATTGCAGGATTTGAACAACGTCGCCCACGGCGAGGACCCGACGCGGCCGACCATTGGCGCGACCTGCACGGATCGGCTTCCCCAAATGAATAAAATTCCCGATCTGCTCGGCTGGAATGTCTATCCCGGCTGGTATCCCGGGTGGGGTTCAAAAGATGATTTCGGTGCTCTGCTTGACCAACACCGCTACGACAGCCGCCACGGTGGATTTTGCGTGAGCGAATATGGCGCGGGCGCGAACGTGACGCAGCACGAACAAAATCCGGCGCAGCCCAAACCCACCGGCCAATGGCATCCCGAAGAATGGCAGAACATCGTTCACGAGGAAGCCTGGAAACAGATGAAATCGCGTCCTTTCGTTTGGGGCACGTTTGTCTGGAACATGTTCGACTTCGTCGTCAGCTCGCGTCACGAAGGCGGCGTGATCGGTCGCAATGACAAGGGCTTGGTCACTTACGACCGTAAAACCAAAAAGGATGCGTTCTTTTTTTACAAGGCCAACTGGTCCGATGAACCGGTGGTTTATATCACCAGCCGGCGTTTCACTGAACGCACGAATGCCGTGACCGATGTGAAAATTTATTCCAACGCCGATGAAGTGGAATTATTCATCAACGCCGCCTCGCAAGGATCGCGCACAAGCGATGGCAACGCGGTTTTCATCTGGCAGAACGTTCAACTCAAGCCCGGCGAAAACATTGTTGAAGCCCGCGCGCCATTCCACGGCACCAACGTAAGCGACCGCTGCGTATGGAATTTAAACGCCGCCACCACCACAACCCATTAAACGTTGCTGCTGGGCGTGTTGATCAAACCGGCTGCCCGATTTTCTGCGTCGGGGTTTTCAGCGGATAAAGTCCGGGACAACAGCCGAATGTCTCGTGGAACGCCTGGCTGAAATGGCTCAAGCTCGAATAGCCGACTTCCAGTGCGGCTTCGGTGACGTTGAATTTTCCTGACTTCAACAATTCCGCCGCGCGTTCCAGACGCAATTGCCGCGTGTATTGCGGGATTGTCATACCCGTCGCCGTGGAAAACGTCCGGCTCAAATGAAACGGACTACAGCCGACTGCGCGCCCGATTTCTTCCAGCGTTGGTGGTTCCGATAATTTTTTACGGAGAACGGCAATGACTTTTTCCACGCGCTCGGCGGAAATCCGCTGCTGCCGCTGGCAGAATAATTCCTGTTCGCCCGGCGCGACGAAGAAAAATTCCGCCGCCACTTCCAGCGCCTTGGCCTGATACCAGACCGATTGCGCGAGCGCGAGCACCGGTGTTTCGCGCAGGCTCGCGAGCAATTGCTGCTGCCGGCTCGTCAAACGCATGGGCGGCGCGATGGCGGATCTTTCCGATTGCCCGGAAACGATTTCGCGCACGAGCGGATGCAGCGACGTGACGAATTCACCCAAATGCCGCCGCAGAAATTCAAACGACATTTCGACGGTAAGAAATTGATGCCGCTGGTTCGCCGACCGTGTCGCGCGTAAAATTTGTTCGCCGCGCCGGTAAAATCCGGCGGTCAACGGAGCGAACGCGGCTTCCTGTTTGTTGAAACTGACGCGGCCGTCGCCTTCAAGGTTCAGGCAAACTTCGACGCTGCCTGGGTGAAAACTTCTGGCCCAATCAAATTCTGCGTTCGCCTTGAAATCGTGCCACTCGAAACTCACGCCCGCGCCGCGCACGCTGCCGTGCAGATGTCGCCAGCCATCGCCAATCGCGCGCCACGCCGGGCGTTCGGTGAATGCAGACGCGACGGCAAGTTCGCTCGCCTCGCCATTTTCAATTTGCCGTTTGGCAGGTTTAGGCACGGCGACAATGTGCCATTTTTTTGGGGGCGGGCAAATAATCTTGTGACGCAACCTGCCACTAATAAATAGCAACTGAACGGAAGCGGACAAAAAATCTTTTTGACAGCGTCACGGCATGAAAAGAAATATGAAGTGCGGATTTACGTTGATTGAACTGCTCGTGGTGATCGCCATCATCGCGATTCTGGCGGCGATGCTTTTGCCCGCGCTGACGAAAGTGAAAGAAAAAGCCAATGGTGCGGCCTGCGCGAGCAATGTACGGCAATGAGGGCTGGCGCTGACAATGTATCTGGACGACGCGAACCAGATTTTTCCACTGGCAAAAATCGCCAACGGCACGCCGGGCGCGCCGTCCGGTTACAATGAAGACACGCCGTATTGGAGCGATTTAACGGCTTTTCACGCCGCCGGCCAGGGCGATACTGTTTGGTATAATGTGCTGCCCTCGTATGTCGGTGGACAACCGCCTTGGCAAATTGCCAGTAATCCGGCCAATTTTGTGACCGTTAAAAAGATTTTCGATTGTCCGACAGCGGCGGCGCTGCCTTCGGATTTTGATTCGACGCGCATCGTTTTCAATTACGGGATGAATTATAAAGGCAACACTGGCTTGCCGGCGAACATCGGTTACGGCACAAACTTCACCGCCACGTCTGTCTTGCATCCTTCTGCATTCATTTTTCTTTCCGATGTGCGCGCGCATTCGACGGAAGTTCCGTTTTACGGCTCGAATCCAGCCAGTGAAGTCGGCTGCTCGCATTGTTGGGCTGCGCAAATTTCTTCACGGCACAGCGCGGGCGCGAATCTGAATTTCGCTGACGGCCACGTCGCCTATTTTAAATACTCTTACATCTGCTCCAACGCCGTGACCCAGGTTGCCGATCCCGGAAATCCAGACATCAATTGGACTTACAACGGTCAGCCCATGCATTAACTATTACAATTGTAACGGCATAAAAGTTTGACGGCAGCGCATCGGAGAATCTTTTGCGCGCTTTACTTGTAAACAAGCTGTCGTCACAAGTCTTCCGCGTTGTCAAAAATCCGCTTGCGGACGGCACGCCGCCTGCTATTTTGCAAACGCTTTGCAACACAGAAAGTGTCAAATCAGCCGCCGAACCCGCCAGCGTCTTTACTTGGCGGCGGGTGGGTTGTCGCTGGCCGTATGGCTGTTCATGGCGGCAGCCGAAGTGTGGACGCCGCTCCATGCGTGGCTGCATGGCGGAACAATTCCAAAAGACGATGACGATTGTGCCATCGTCGCCATCGCACACGGAAAAATTGAAACCGTGGCGTGCGACATTCCTGTCGCCGTGCCGATCACTTGGATTGAAGTCGCTCCTCGCATTGAATTTTCCATTTTTAGCAAGGGCATCGTACTCCTGCCAAATGGCCGCGCCCCGCCTGTCTTCTCTGCCGTTTCCTGATTCGTTGGTTCAGGCGTTGCCGGTCGCTTCGTTTGAAATTGTTTTCAAAAATAAATATTTGTGCGACGCCTCGTGGCGTTGTGCAAAAGGCAAATCCCAAAAGGATTCGCGGAAGTGTAGTTAAAAATTTTAACCCGTGGAAGATTATGATAAAATTTGCAGAGAGAAAAAACAGAAAAAAACGGAATTACAAAATTTATTTGGCGGTGATTTCGTCGGTGGCGCTGTCCTGTGGCGGGACAGTACTGGCACAGACGAACAGCGTGCCGACGACGAATGTCGGGTCTTCGGAAAATTCGACCAATGTAGTAGCATCAGGCAGTTCGACGAACATCACTGACCTCGGAAATGTCACGGTCGTCGGGCAGTTGGACCAGGCGCGCAGCCAGATTCTGCCGAATCTCGGCGCGACGGTTTACACCCACACGGCGGACCAAATCGAGTCGCAATCGCAAGGCGACAACGCGCCGATGAATCAAGTCATCTTGCGTTCACCGGGCGTAGCGCAGGATTCGGCGGCGAACGGCGATTTGCACGTTCGCGGCGAACACGCAAATCTGCAATATCGCATTGACGACGTGCTGTTGCCCGAAGGCATCACGGGATTCGGACTTGAACTTGATCCGCACTTCGTGGAAAGCATGCAACTGATCACCGGCTCGCTGCCTGCGCAATATGGTTTCCGCACAGCGGGCGTCATAGACATTCAGACGAAAAGCGGCGTGTTTGAAAACGACGGCACGGCGGAAATATATGGCGGCAGTCATGACACGATTAATCCCAGTTTTGAATACGGCGGTTCGGATGGAAAATGGAATTACTTCGTTGACGGCAGCTACGACCACAACGACCTCGGCATTGAAAACGTCACATCCAGCAGCGAAGCAATCCACGACGTCACGGATCAATACAAGAGCTTCATTTATGCCTCGCGCATTTTGAGCGATACAAGCCGCGTGACCATCATGGGCAGCTTATCCTATGCTGATTATCAAATTCCCATAAATCCCAACCAGCAGCCTGTTCAATTCCTTGGCAATGGTGAGGCATGGGTGCCACCACCGGGGCTAGGAACGCCTGCCCCCACCGATTTGAACGACAATCAAAATGAGCAGAATTATTATGGCGTCGTGGCCTACCAAAAATCGGCAGGGGATTTGAACCTTCAAGTGGCCGCGTTCGGGCGAAATAGCAGCGCGCATTATGTGCCTGGCAACATACCCGCCAGTCTTTACTACAATGCTGGCGTGGCCACCGACGAGAATCGAATTCTCTACTCCGGCGGATTGCAGGCCGACGCCAGTTATGATGTCGGTGACAAACATACCTTGCGCGGCGGTTTGATGACGATGGAAGAAGCCGTCACCGGTGACACGACCACTTACGTTTACGATATAACGGGAGGCATCCCACCCGTTGGTAATTATTTTCCCATTGTCCAAAATAACGCGCCCCGTGCTTTGTTTGCGGGCGCGTATTTGCAGGATGAGTGGAAAATCGTGCCCAAGGTTACCCTCAACTATGGCGCGCGGTTTGACGATTATTCTTCATCCTTCGACAATGAAAACCAAGTCAGTCCACGGGTGAACATAATCTATCAACTCACGGACAAAACCACGTTGCACGCTGGTTATTCGCGTTATTTCACGCCGCCACCGCTTGAAACCGTGCCGCAGTCAAACATAACGCAATTCAACCCTACCACAGGGGTATCCGGTGTCACAACCGGGATCACTCCGGTGAAAGCCGAGCGTGCGAATTATTATGACATCGGCATCAGCCAAAAGCTCGCGCCCGGATTGCAAGCAGGCGTGGACGGCTATTACAAAACTGCCCAAAATCAATTGGACGACGGATTATTCGGACAGTCACTGATTCTCTCTTCGTTCAACTACGCTGAAGGACGGATTGGGGGCGTGGAATTCACCGGGTCTTACACCAAGGGCGGTTTTTCCAGCTATGCCAACCTCGCTGTCTCGGTGGCGCAGGGTAAAGGCGCCTCTTCAGCGCAATTCCTATGGCCAGATCAGGGCACTGTGGATTACGTCAATAGTCACTGGATTTACCTTGACCACGATCAACTGGTCTCTGGCTCTTTCGGTGTGGCCTACAAGTGGAATGAATCGGCACGCTGCAGCACGCGGGTTTATGCCGACGCAATTTACGGCAGTGGATTAAGACAAGACGGCGGCGGGACCATAGGTGGATCGTTGGATCCCGAGGATCCCATTCCCAACGGCTCGACTGTGCCGGCATACTACACAATCAACGTCGGCGCGGAACAAAGTGTCGAAGTTAGTAAACGCCAGTTTTTGAAAGCACGGCTTGATATTGTCAACTTGACCGACAACAGTTATGAACTCCGCAGCGGCAGCGGCGTCGGCGTCAACGCCCCGCAATATGGCGCGCGGATCGGGTTCTTCGGTTCAGTCAGTTACGAGTTCTGAATGTTCGGCGGATGAATAACACGGATACCAATCGAATATCGCCTGCTTACGAGTTGAAGGATGAACTCGCGCGGCTTTGCCTGCCGGCGGCCAACCGCGACGCGACCTTGAAGCTCGCGTGGGTGAACTCGGTTTGCATTCTTTTCCTGCTCATCGGCATCATCGGTGCGCGGCGCGGTTTGATCGCCATCAAGCCCGCGCCGCCGCTCGAAGATATTGTTCCGGTGATCGTGGAGCCGGTGACCTTGCCACCCCAGGAAACGACAAAAAAAAAGGAAACTGACGAGGACAGAAATGATGCGCCGCGCGTCGCGGTCGCCATTCCGCAATCGCCAAACGTCAGCTTCAGCGTGCCAACCATCGGCTCACTGGTGGTTCCCGCCAATCTCGCCAGTGCGCCACCACTGGAGTCGTTGCGGACGGCGGCAGCCATCAGTTCCGTCAGCAGCACCGGCGGGGGCGGCGAACGGCCGCAACCGCCTTATCCAAAAATCGCGCTGGAAGAAGGCGAACAAGGCACGATTCTCCTCGAACTCGGCGGTGACGTGGCGGGCAATGTGATTTCCGTGGACGTGAAGGAAGCGTCAGACTTTCCGGTTCTCGACCGGGCGACGGTGGATTTCATCAAGCGTCACTGGCATCTGCCGGCCGGCACGGGCAACCAACTGTTTCAAACCCGCATCACTTATAAACTGCAACTGAACTGATTTTCCAAACCAAACACAAACCATGAATCCCATGCTTGCAAACATTGTTTTTGAATTCTTCACCAAGGGCGGCCCGGTCATGTGGCCGATTCTCGTCAGCGCCATCGGCGCCGTCGCCGTCATCGGCGAACGCACGTTCTGGTGGTTGCGCGAAAGCCGCAAACGTGACCCGCAAAAACTGGAGCAACTGCTCGCCGCGCTGGAAAACGCCGACGTCACCGCCGCGAGGAACATTTCCGAAGGCTCGGAAGACCCGGTCATCCGCATGATCCGACACGGCCTCGGCCATGTCGGTCATAAACACAGCTCGCTGCTTGGTGCGCTGCAACTCGCCGCTGGCATCGAACTCAAGCGAGCTGGACGATTTCTCACGGTCATGGACACGCTGGTCACGCTCGCGCCGTTGCTCGGCTTGCTCGGCACGGTGACGGGATTGATGCGCGCGTTTCGTTTGGTCGGCAGCGCGGAGTTATCGGTCACCGGCGTGACCGGCGGCATTGGCGAGGCGTTGATCGCCACGGCCTGCGGACTCGGCATCGCGATTTTCGCACTGGTGCCGTTCAATTATTTTTCCGCCAGGGTGACACAGTTACAGTTCGACCTCGAGACAGCGGCGACGAACGTTGAGGTCATGGTCGGCGGCGGAAAGGCGGGCGACACGGTTCATTTGCACAAGCCAACGCCGCCAAGTCAAACCACGAGCCACTGATTTTCGCCGATGAAAATCTCCTCTCCCATTCCGAAGCGCCGCTCGCGGATTGTCATCATTCCGCTGATTGACATCATGTTTTTTCTGCTCGCGTCGTTCATGATGATCAGTTTGCAGATGAGCCGCACCGCGAACATAAAGGTCAATCTGCCGTCCGCCACGCAGGCCGCACAGGATTACAAGCCGGATATGGTCAACATTGCCGTGGACAAGTCGGGCGCAATCTGGCTGGAAAAGAAAACGATTTCGCTGCCGGACTTGAGCCTCATCTTGAGCAACCGTTTCCGCGCCGACACGAATCTGCCCGTCTATATCAGCGGCGACCGTGACACGTTGCACGGCGACATGGTGAACGTCTATGGAGCCGTCCGCAGCGCGGGGATCCAGAAGGTCGCGTTCATGACCGGCAACCCGGATCCAAACGCGCCATGAAAATCCGCACACCCGTTCCTGAAAAAAAGTCGCGGCTGGAAATCATCCCGCTGATTGACATCATGTTTTTCCTGCTGGCGTCATTCATGATGATCAGTCTCCAGATGCAGATTGTCCGCACGGTCAAGGCAAATTTGCCGACGGCGACGCTGGCGACCTCCAGCACCAAGCCGGACATCGTGAACCTGCTCGTGAACCGCGACGGCCAGGTTTCCGTGGACAAAAAAGCCATTTCATTTTCCGACCTGAACATGCTGTTGACGAACCGTTACCGCCTGAACACGAACCTGCCCGTCTACCTCACCGGCGCGCAGGACGCCACGCACGGCTCGGTGGTTTATGTTTTGGATTTAGTGAAACGCGCCGGCATCCAGCATGTCGCCATCGCCGTCAAAGCCGCCCCCGACCAACCATGAAAAACTTTCAACAAAACCTCCTCATCGTTCTCGCCCTCGCGCTCTGCGGCCTTTGCGCCTATCAATGGCATGAACAGACCGTCCAACGAAAAGAAATCACCACCTTGAACGGGATGGTCTATGAAAAAAATGTCACCTTCCAGGACGCGACCAATTCCATCGCCACGCTGAATCACCAGATCATGCAGCTGGACGCGAGTCTCACGGAAATCAAGGCCGCCGCAGCGACAAACGAACAGAGGGTCGTTTCGCAGAAGGCTGAAATCGCGCAGTTGCAATTCGCGGGTGATAATCTCACGAACGAAATCGCGCAATACAAGGCCGCCGTGGGCACACTGTCTTCAAAATTGAAGGAAGTTTACATGGGCATCAACCAGCAGAATGAAGCCATCACCAACCTGGTCGCCCAGCGCGATGACCTCGTGAAAAAATACAACGACAGCGTAAAAGATCGCAACGATGTCGTCGCCAAATACAACGACCTCGTCAATCAAGTGCAGAAACAACAAGGTGGCGGCACGAAACAGTGACTTTTGATTGCTGCGTCTTAACTTGATGGTCGGAGCCATTAAAATAAGTGCACGGAAGCAGCCATATTTTATGATTTTTCATAAAAGTTTGACGGCGCGCGCGCGGTGGAGAATCTTGTGCGCGTTCCGGTTGTGATTAAGACGTATTTCAAAAACCGCCAATGGCTGCTATCCCTCGCTTTGTCGGGCAGTCTTTTTTTGTCCGCCGGTGCCAAACCCATCTTCTCCGAAAAATCCTACGGCCTCACCAACCGCGCGCCCGTCGGCGCATTTCTAAACGGCATGATGCCCGAAGTCGCGCCCAATATTTCCGGCAACTGGTCGGCGGTCGACGCGTTCACAAATCTGCTTTTCACCAACAGTGTCGGCCTCACGCCGGTTCCAGGCACGGATGAGCTTTGCGTCTGGGAACGCGAAGGCCGCATCTGGGCATTTCAAAATTCTCCCTGCGCGTCCCAGAAAAAACTCGTCCTTGACATCAACAACCAATGTCAAGGCTGGGATGATTCCGGTCTGCTCGGCATTGCGTTTCATCCGGGCTTTGCGACGAATCATTTTATGTTTGTCTATTACACCTGGGTCAAGCCCGGCACCGTCGCCGGTTCACCAACTTCGCGCCCGATCCCAAATTTGCCCGACACCTATCACGACCGGCTCGAACGCTACACGCTTGATGCGAATGGCGTGGCAATTCCCGGCTCTGTAAAAATCTTTGTTGATCTCACGAACCAGACCGTCTGGCATCACGGTGGCGGGATGTTCTTTCATCCGACGAATGGTTTTCTTTATTGGACGGATGGCGACAATTCCGTCGGCGACAACGACCAGATCATTGATAAAAGTCTGTATTCAGGTGTCTTTCGCGTGGATGTGGATTGTCGCGGCGGCAACGTGAGCCACGCCATTCCGCGCCAGCCGACCGGCGGTTTCACCGCAAATTATTTCATTCCGAACGACAATCCGTTCGTCGGCCAGTCGAACGTGCTGGAAGAATTCTTTTGTCTCGGCTTGCGCAGCCCGCATCGTATGACCTACGACGCGCCGAGCGGGAAAATTTTCATCGGCGATGTCGGCGAAAGTTCGCGCGAGGAGATTGACGTGATCGAACCTGGCGAGTCCGGGCTGAATTTCCAGTGGAACCGTTGCGAAGGCACGCTGGGTGAAATGAAGCCGCCTTACATCGGCATCAGCCGCGGGCCGGTTTTGGATTATCCGCACACCGACGGGCGCGCGGTGATCGGCGGCTATGTTTATCGCGGCAAAAAATTCGCCGCCGATCTCGGCGGCAAATATATTTTCGGCGACAACGTCATGCGCACGGTCTGGGCGATGGACGAAACCACGACCCCATTCCAAAAAACCCTGCTCTGTGTGATGCCCAAAGGCAGCGGCCCCAACTCCGGCTCCGATTACACCGGCCTCTCGTCGTTCGGCACCGACGCGGACGGCGAAATCTATTTCTGCCAGATGAGCAGCATTGGCGGACGCATTTACACGCTGCAACGTGGCGGCCCGCCGCCGCCGATGCATCCATTGCCGAAGCGGCTCTCGCAAACCGGCACGTTCGCTGACCTCGCCGGTTTACAGCCGGCGGATTTTCTGATTCCGTATTCCGTCAATTCACCGCTGTGGTCGGATGGCGCGGTGAAGACCCGCTGGTTCGCGCTGCCGACCAATTCCGTCATCAGCTTTTCCCCGTCCGGCGAATGGACTTTTCCCGGCGGCACCGTTTTCGTGAAAAATTTCGATCTGCCGGTGGACGACGTGAATCCAAAAATTCTCCGCCGCCTCGAAACGCGCCTGCTCGTTTGCGATACGAACGGCTACGTTTATGGCGCCAGCTACAAATGGCGCGCGGACAACCGCGACGCGGATTTGGTCGCGACCGGAATCACCGAGCCAATTGAAATCAAGACCGCGACCGGCACGCGCACCCAACGCTGGTTTTATCCCGGACGGCAGGACTGCCTCACCTGTCACACGCCGCAATCCGGCGGCGTGCTGGGCCTGAAGACACGCCAACTCAACGGTGATTTCAAATATCCCAATGGCGTCACCGGCAACCAGCTTCGCACGCTCGGCCATCTGGGAATTTTTGATGCCGCGTTCGATGAGCGGAAGATTTTCCATTATCCGCGCCTGGTCAACATCACCAACACTGCCGCTGCGCTCGAACTCCGCGTCCGCTCCTATCTCGACGCCAATTGCGCGCAATGCCATCGTCCCGGCGGTGCCGGCGCGTTCTTTGATACCCGGTTTGACACGCCGCTCAAAAAGCAGAGCCTCATCAACGGCCCGGTCGCCAACCAGCTTGGCATCATTGGCGCGCGAATCATCATTCCCGGCGACACGAACAAATCGATCTTGTTCCGGCGCGTCAGCATCACTGGCGAAGGCCAGATGCCGCCACTGGCCAGAAACCTCGTGGATGACAAGGCCGCCGCCGTCATCGGCAAATGGATTTCCACCTTGCGCACGACCGCCGCCAACCTGCCAAAAAGCTGGAGCAGCACGGACATCGGCAACGTCGGCGTTTCCGGCGAGGCGAGTTTTCTCAATGGCCGGTTCAACCTGCTCGCCGCCGGCAGCGACATCTGGGAGAACACCGACGCGTTTCATTTCGCCCGCCGGCCGCTCGCCGGCGACGGCAGCATTGTCGCGCGCGTCGTTTCGATTCAATATACCGATCCATGGGCGAAAGCGGGTGTGATGCTACGCGAAAATGATTCCGCCGGTTCGAAATATGTCTTCATGGCGTTCACGGCGCAGGGCGGTTCCACGCTGCAATCGCGCGCGATGGCGGAGGCTTCCACCGCCAGCACCGACGGCCCGGAAGCGAAACCCCCGCACTGGCTCAAGCTCGTCCGCCGCGGCGATGTTTTCAGCGGCTACGTTTCCGCCGACGGCGCGAACTGGTTCACCGTCGGCAGCGTGACGAATGTGCTGAACAAAAATCTTTCCGCCGGGCTTGCCCTCACCGCGCACAATAATTTCGCCTTGAACTCCACGCTCTTCGACAACGTCGCCGTGAAACCATGATCTTTGGCCACAGCTGGCCACAGACAAGCCAGCCGCAGATCAAGCAGATTTTCACAGAAGTGAATTTGCTCAAAATCAATCTGCGTGAATCTGTGAAATCTCCGGATAAAGTTTTTTACCCGTGTTTATCTGTCCTTGTCTGTGGTTGAAAAATTTTCGTGCCTCGACAAGCCGCCGCGATTTTCTAAATTGACAGTGATGCGAAGGGGCCTTTTTCAATTTTCATTCCTGCTGTTCGCTCTCGCGGTGTTCGCCGCGGGCTGCCGTTCGCCGGGTGCGGCCACGCGTTCCGCTGCGGAACTGCTCGCCGCGCGGACGAATTACCCCGCGCACTGGTGGACGCCCGTTCCCACCAACGGCGCGCCGTCGTGGGAAATTTTGCCGCAGGCCGCCGCTCCGGGTGAAGTCATCCTCTCGAAACGCCACGAGCTTGGCCTGCTTTCCAATTTTGCACCCACGCCGTTCTGGTTTCACGGCCGGCGTTACGCGAGCCTCGAAGGTTTCTGGCAGATGATGAAGTATCCCGAAAGCTCCGCCGATCCGCGCGCGATATTTCCGGGACTGACGTGGGCTTACACTCGCGACCAAGTTGCACAGTTCACCGCCTTTGAAGCGAAAAAAGCCGGCGACCTCGCCGGGGCGAACATGAAAACGATGGGCATCGGCTGGGTGACGTTTGAAGGCCGGCAGATGGAATACCGCGCCGCCGGGCATGGTGAATTTTACCAGCTCATCGTCGCCGCCACGCGCGAAAAAGTCCGGCAGAATCCCGAGGTGCAAAAAGTTTTGCTCGCCACCGGCGATCTCATCTTGAAACCCGATCATCATCAGGAGATCGATGCGCCCGCCGCGTGGCATTACTTCGAGATCCTGACGAAGATTCGCACCGAGTTGCAAAAGAACGGCAAGTTGCGGGACAACTAGCGGCGCGAAATACTGATTCCGCGTCCGCGCCAGCCACGGCCACGCCCATGGCCCTTGGAGCCAGATGGCGGGCGTCAGTTCGCTTGCGGATCAAATTCTTCCCGCCTCGACAACGGGCTGGAATTTTCTAAATTGTCTGCGATGTCGTTTTCAAATCAACCGCTCGTCATTGCCGGACGCGAATTCCGTTCGCGTCTGATTTTGGGCACGGGAAAATTCTCGTCGCCGGAAGCCATGCGCGATGCGCTCGCCGCCAGCGGCGCGGAAATGGTCACGGTCGCTTTGCGCCGCGCCGATTTGAGCGGAAAAAATGATCCGTTTGCGAACATTCTTGAATTCATTGACCCGAAAAAATACCTGCTCCTGCCCAACACCAGCGGCGCGATGAATGCCGGGGAAGCCGTCCGCCTCGCGCGTCTCGCCGTCGCCGCCGGTTTGCCGAAATGGGTGAAGCTCGAAATCCATCCCGACCCGCGCTACCTGTTGCCCGACCCGATTGAAACTTTTCGCGCGGCGGAAATTCTCGTGGAGGAAGGTTTCACCGTGCTGCCCTACATCAACGCCGATCCGGTGCTGGCGAAACGGTTGCAGGAAGTTGGCTGCGCGACGGTGATGCCGCTCGGCTCGCCCATCGGCTCGAATCGCGGCATTCAGACCCGCGACCAAATCCGCATCATCATCGAGCAGGCAACGGTGCCGGTGGTCGTAGATGCCGGCATCGGCGCCCCGAGCCACGCGGCGGAAGCGATGGAACTCGGCGCGGACGCCGTGCTGGTGAACACCGCCATCGCCGTCGCCAATGATCCGGACAAAATGGCTGCCGCTTTCAAAATGGCCGTGGAAGCCGGGCGCGCCGCTTACGAAACCGGCTTGGACGCGCAATCGGAAACGGCGAACGCGACGAGTCCGTTGACGGCGTTTCTAAACTGATAATCAGCCACCGATGAAACATGGATTGAACACAGAGAAAGCAAACTGACTTAAAGCTTATGAAAAAAATTCTCATGGTTTTAGGAATTGTCGCCCTGTTGTTAATTATTTTTGCTGCGGCTTCAGTTAATTATGTGGCGTTCAGAGGTCGCCAGCTTGATGCTTCGAGTAAAACGTATGTAGATGCAAGTATTCTCGCCATTATTTCTACTTGGTCTGCCGATGAATTGCTGAAAAGATCGAGTGCAGAATTTCGCGAAGCTACAAACGAAAAAGATTTGAATCTGGCATTCTCAAAATTGAAACAACTAGGAATGCTTCAAAAGTATGAAGGCTCTAAAGGAGAATCTAGCAGCTATTTTAATTACAAAAATGCAAAAGTGACCAAGAGGGCATATTACAACGCTTCTGCAACTTTTCAGAACGGCACTGCTGATATGCAGGTCGGATTAATTCAGAAAAGCGGACAATGGCAGATTGATGATTTTAGGATAGATTCACCGATTTTCTCCAAATGAACTCAAAAACTTTATCCGCTTCGCGCGCCCGGCAGATTCTGGCCGCCGCGCAAAAGACCCGCGTCCTTGTCGTCGGCGACGTGATGCTCGACCAGTTCATCTGGGGCGGCGTGTCGCGCATTTCACCGGAAGCGCCGGTGCCGGTGGTGGATTTTCAACGCGAGAGTTTCATGCCCGGTGGCGCAGCCAACGTCGCGCGTAATCTCGTGACCCTCGAAACGCCGACGGAACTTTTCGGTGCCATTGGCAATGACGATGCCGCCCGCAAGCTGCTGAAACTTTTGGGCGAACAAAACATCGGCTACACCGGCCTTGTCAAAAATTCCACGCGGCATACAAGCATCAAGACGCGTATCGTCGCGCACCAGCAACAGGTCGTGCGCATTGATCGCGAGACGTGTGGCGGGCTTGATGCCAGGACCACCGCGCGGCTGCTCGCTGGATTCAAAGCTGAACTTTCCGGCGCCGATGCGGTCATCGTCGGCGATTACGGCAAGGGCGTGGTCACGCAACCGTTGTTGAATGAAATCAAATCGCTATGCCGCGAGCGCGGCGTGTGGTTGAGCCTCGATCCGAAGCCGGTGCATCACCTGAATTTGAACGGCCTTTCACTCATCACGCCGAACCGCAAAGAGGCGTTTGAACTCGCGGATTTGCCGGACGAAACCAAGAATGAAAATCCGTTCACGGACAAAAATCTGATGCTGGTCGCGGAACGGCTGCTGAACGAATTGCGGCCGGCGGTTCTGCTCGTCACGCTTGGCGAACTGGGAATGTTGCTGTGCCAGCGCGGGCAAAAGCCGTTTCACATTCCCACGGTCGCGCAGGAAGTGTTCGATGTTTCCGGCGCGGGCGACACGGTCATCGCCTCGTACACGCTGGCGATTGCCGCGGGCGCGTCGCCGGTTGAAGCGGCGATTCTCTCCAATCACGCGGCGGGTATCGTCGTCGGCAAAGTCGGTACGGCGACGACCACACCGGAGGAATTGCTCAAGAGTTTTTTGTGATTGAACCTTTTTGATTGTGCGCGCTTCAACATTTGCTTTGATTTTTCTTCAAGCAAACCGACATGAATAGAATTTACGAATTTGAAGACCCGGCCGTAGTTGAATAGTTGTAATGATTGGAAAAAAAATAACAGTGGAAAGCATTCGCGCCATGAAGGCGCGCGGCGAAAAAATCGCCGCGCTTACGGCGTATGATTATCCGATGGCGAAGCTGCTCGACGAGGCGGGCGTGCCGCTCCTGCTCGTGGGCGATTCGCTTGGCATGGTGGTTCTCGGCTATTCCGACACGACGCATGTGACGATGTCGGAGATGGAACATCACGTCCGCGCCGCCGCGCGCGCGAAACCAAATGCGTTGCTCGGTGCCGATTTGCCTTTCAAGAGTTACGAGACAATTTCACAGGCGGTTGAAAATGCAAAAAAACTGGTCTGGGCGGGCGCGGAATTTGTGAAGGCGGAAGGCGGGCGGGAAATTCTGCCACAGGTCAAAGCCATCATCGCGGCCGGAATCTCGTTTTGCGGTCATCTTGGGATGTTGCCGCAGCATGTTTTGGAAGAGGGCGGCTATCACATCAAAGGTAAAAAGGACGCGGAACACCAGGCGTTGCTCCAGGACGCGCAGGCGCTGGCCGAAGCCGGCGCGTTCGCCATCGTGCTGGAACTGGTGACGCCGCCGGTGGCGAAGCAAATGTCGCAGAGCATTTCTATTCCCACCATCGGCATCGGCAGCGGCGCGGATTGCGGCGGCCAGATTTTAGTGACGCCGGACCTGGTTGGGCTGTTCCCGTGGTTCACGCCGCGTTTTGTGAAGCCGCGCACGGATTGCGCGGCGGAAATCAAAACGGCGGTGGCCGCGTGGAAAAGCTCCCTGCAAACTCCGGACAAATAATTTTGCGCGCAACCCTTCATCAACCAACGGTGTTAAAATTTCAGATGAAAACTTTGATCGCCCTTTTTATTTTGTCGCTGGCCGTCAGCGGTTGCGTCACCCAATCCAAGGCCAGGGCCGATGCCCGCGCGGCTTATCTGGCCGGCCAGCGGGACGCGTTCGCCTCCGTCACCGCCACCCAACGCACCAGCATCAACGTCGTCGGCCCGGTACAAAATCACGACGTGCCGTGGGTGGAAGGCTTGACCCTCGCGCAGGCCATCGCCACGGCGAATTATACCGCCAACGGCAATCCCAAGGAAATTCTCCTGTTGCGCCGGGGTGAAAGCGCCACCATTGACCCCAGGGATTTGCTGAACGGCCATGATGTGCCACTGGAGCCGGGCGACACGATCACGCTCCAGTAAGTTCCGTCGCACTCGTCTGATTTCTTTCTCCGAAGCAACGTTCTAAAACCAAAGGCCAAATTCAGGGACGCGGTGGAACGCATCCTTACCATTCGTGGCAGCGGACGTGAGTCCGCTCTGAACATCTTCCTTGCCGCGGCAGGGACGACTTCCACATCGTCACATTCTAGAGCATTTCCATCAATCCTGTAGCGTGCGCCTGCGGCCCCGGCAGGGTAACGGTGTTTTTGGCATTTTGGCTGCGTTTGGGCTCGGTCACAGGCCGCTGCGGGCATGTTCCCTCACTCAGCTTGCCAAAAAGCCAAAACCCCCCGCTCCGCATCGCTACATCATTTCTGTCAATGCTCTAAACTCGGGACTTATATCTAAAGTTACCCTGAAAAAAGCCAATAAAAATGGGGCTTTTATAGAGGGAAGACCGCTTTATGCCATTGCTTGTGGCAAAAGCGGGCGGTTTGTTCGCTTGGATTTGCCTGGCAAAACGTCAATCCGGCTTTCAAAAAAAATCTTTTTGCTTGGACAGCCTTTGTCCTACCCCGCCTGCCAGAATGTCGCGCAAGAAAGGTTAATTATGACAACCAACGCGACCAACGAACAACTCGAACTCGGATTCAACGGCCTCCCGCCGCAAGTCAACACCGTGCGCCACGAAAGGCGCATCGCCCGCGCGAACTGGTGGTTCGCCAAGATGCGCGAAGCCGTGGAAAATGCGATGGACTGGCAGACTGTCAATGAACCGCGCCCGGAACAAATCTGGATGCCCGGCGCGAACCGTGAAATAAAGATTTAAATTCGGCGGGGCGGGACTGCTGGCGAGCCGGTTTTTCCACTCACAACCCGGCTCGCGGGGACGCCCGCCTCATCTGCTTATTCATAACCGGCGCGCACAAAATTGCGGATCACGGCGAGTTCAGTTTCGCCGTGGATGGTGTGCCCTTTTTGGAATTCATGCCATTCCACATTGAGGCCGGTGGTTTTGAGCAGGGGAATCTGCGGGCGCACCTTTTCGATGGGCACCATCGGGTCGCTCGTGCCATGAGTCATCAATAACCTCTGTTGCCGCGCGACGGGGGAAAGGTCCTTCAAAAGATTTTTGATTTCAAAAACCCAGCCGCTGATGCCGACGAGTCCGGCGAGCCGATGTGGATAGCGCAGGCCGGCGTCAATGGTCATCACACAACCTTGCGAAAATCCGCCGAGCGTCGTTTGCTCCGTCGGAAAATGTTTCGCCGGCAGATCGTCGAGCAGGTCGAACAACAGTTTCCGGCTGCGCTGGACGCCGGGCGCGTGATCTTGCAGATCGAACCATGAATGGCCGCCGTAATATTCGTCGGGCGCGTTGACGAGCAGAAAGTTTAACCACGGCAGGTTCATGGCCTCCGGCATCCAGCGATAACCTTCGAGGCTGTCGCCCAGGCCATGAAGCATAACCATCAGGCGGCGTGAGTTTTTGTCGGCGGCGGGAATGAATTCGCTGTAGAGCATGAAATTATTTTGCGGATGATTTTAACTTTTCCGCCTCGGCGTCGAGCCAGCCGGTCAATTCCTTGCGCTCGGCATCCGTGAGCCGGGCATTGGCATGGATCGCAGTATATTTCTTCGGCGGCATGTCACCATAACCGATTTCCTCGCTCATGTTTTCCAGCCGCTTCGCCAGGCGCGCGGGCTGGTCGGCAGGCCAGTCGGAAAGATTCAAATGCCTGCGGCCTTCGTTCACGTCGTCCGCGATCAGCCACGACAACGGCGCGACCTGGCCATACCACGGCCATTTTGTTTCGTTGGAATGACAATCGTAACATGCCGCGTGCAGCATGGCGGCGACCTGCGGCGGCGGTGCGTTCGTGGCCATCAAATCATGAACGACCGGCGGATTCGTGCGCGGCGGATTCGTGAACTGCAACAACCCGAACGCTACCATGAGCGCGCCGACCATCCATTTTAGTCTCTGCTTCATGCCAGTTAAAAGCGCCAGCATGAGGAATAGTTCCCCTGCAAAGCAACCTTGAATTATTCAGCACGAATAATCAGGCGCGCCCGCCACTTTCTCTTCCCTATCTGAGTGGCCTGACAAACCGGCATGCCACGGTTTTGTGGCACATCACTTTCCATGAAAACTGTTCCAAATCATTTTTTATCTGGCCTGCCCGGTGGAATTTAGGCAGGAAATCAGCGTTAATATGTAACCGGCAAATGCTGCATTTCGCCGTCCCATTGAAAAATCGTCTGCCACAATATGAAGGTAGGGACGCCGCGCTGCGGCGTCCGGACAGCGCGGCGCCTTCAAATTGATACAATACCCCCAATATTTGGGATTTGACCCCCGGCCGGCGTGTGATATTTTATTCTACAATGTTCGGACGCAAACAATCTTTACCCTGCGCGCCCCTGCGTCAACAACGGCCAATACCCCAATCGAACCCAATCGTCAGTATTCTATGAATCGTCCCTGTCACTCCACATTCCATTATGTCGCCATCGTTGCCGCCTTAAATCTGGCCTGGCTCTGTCTCAATGCCCGTTCTCAAACACCTCCGAATTTTGGCCCGAACGTCATTATATTCAGTCCTTCGACGCCCGCGGCAACGATTCAAGGCACTTTAAACAGCCTATTTGCATTGCAGTCGGATGTGAACGCGAGTCAATTCGACACCAACCGGTACGCCATTCTTTTCGAACCCGGAACGTACAACGTCGCCATTAACATGGGCTACTACATGCAAGTGCTCGGTTTGGGACAATCGCCCGACAATGTCACAATAAACGGGGCGCTGCAGTCTTACAACTTTGGTGGTGAGTCTACTGAAAATTTCTGGATGTCCGCTGAGAATCTGGCCGTGGTTCCCACCAACAACACGACCATGACTTGGTCTGTGTCACAGGGCACCTCCCTTCGCCGCCTGCATGTCAAAGGCAGCCTGAACCTGTCGGATGGAACCTATGCGAGCGGCGGCTTCATGGCTGATTCCACGGTTGATTCCACGGTCAGTTCCATTTCACAGCAACAATGGCTCTCCCGAAACGACATTTGGGGAAACTGGTCCGGAGGAGTCTGGAACATGGTTTTTGTCGGCGTTTCAAATCCTCCTGCCGGGAGCTGGCCCGGCACCTCCTATACGGTCATCACCAATACGCCTTTGATCCGTGAAAAACCCTATTTGTCCCTCGACAGCAACACCAATTTCGTTGTCATGGTGCCAGACCTTGAGACCAACAGTTCAGGAACCACCTGGGCCGGCGGTCCAACCCCCGGTGTTTCAGTGTCCATCAGCCAGTTCTATCTGGCGCAACCAGGGATGGACAATGCCGCAACCATCAATGCCGCTCTGAATGCGGGGATGGACCTGATCTTCACCCCTGGTATATATCATCTGACCAACAGCATTCTGGTCACGCAGCCGGATACGATTGTCCTTGGTCTTGGATTCCCGACGCTGATACCAACCAATAGAAACCCCGCCATGGTGATTTCTGATGTTGATGGCGTGAAGGTGGCGGGGCTGATATTCGATGCTGGAACCACCGCGTCACCATCGTTGTTGGAGGTCGGGACTGCGACCAGTTCCCTGGATCATTCGGCGGATCCAATATGCCTGTACGACATTTGTAGCCGGGTGGGCGGAGAGTTCGTCGGAAGAACGACCAACTGCGTCACGATTAATGCCAACAATGTTCTGGGTGACAACCTCTGGCTCTGGCGGGCGGATCATGGCGCAGGCTCAACCCCATATTGGACCGGGAATCCAAGCAACAGCGGCCTGGTGGTGAACGGCAATAACGTGACCATCTACGGCCTTTTCGTCGAGCATCATCAGCAGTATCAGACGTTGTGGAACGGCAATGGCGGACGGGTCTACTTTTATCAGTCCGAAATGCCCTATGACCCGCCATCTCAAGGCGCATGGTCCGAGGCCCCCGGTGTGGATGGTTATGCGTCCTACAAAGTCGGGAATGCCGTAACGAGCCATGAGGCCTACGGACTTGGCGTCTATGGGGTGTTTATCAACTCAACCAACATAGATTGCTTTAATGCCATGGAGACTCCAACCAATTGCCAGCAGGTCAATGTGCATGATATGATTACTGTTTTGATACCCGGATCCCCGGCAAACGGAAACAGTGAGATTTATCATATCATCAACGGCACCGGCAACGAGGTCGGTCCCGGCTTTGGCACGGCAACGGCCAACTACCTGTGGCAGAATCCGACATTTAATGTCAGCGCAAGTCTTGGTATTACCGGGACGAACATCAATATTACCTTGCCCACCGAGTCCTGGCATGCTTATCAACTGCAGTATATGAACGCAGTGACTGGTTCAAGTTGGTTGAATCTCGGCAGTCTCTTTGGCGGGAACGACACGCTGGAGACGGTCACCGATTCCACTTCGGCTGCCAGCCGGTTTTACCGCGTTGCGGCTTATTGATTGCCGCTTCCGATCTTCGCAACCCAAAAACCACGGTAGGGATGGGTTCCACCCCGTCCCAAACTAACGGTAAGGATGGGTAAAAAAAAGTGGCAGCGAACGTCAGTTCGCTCTGATTGAAAAATCAATCAAGTTAAAGCAGACTTTATGATGCGCTGAACCGGCTGACGAACTTGGTGTGGCAGACCAATGGAATTATCATTTCCAGTTTTGGCTACACATTGGGGCTGACCGGCAACCGGACGGCGTTAATTGAAACGAACCATGCTGCCATTCACAATTATACCTGGCAATACGACGCGTTGTATCGCTTGACGAATGAAACCATCACTGGCACTTCGCCTGCTGGAACTCTCGCTTACGGTTATGATTTCGTAGGAAACCGATCCGTCAGAACCAATATTTCCGGGAGTCTTGGCCCGACGAATCAGAGCCTGTTCGCCTACGACGGGCTTGGCCGCAGGGTGCAGATTATTGAACTGACGAATGGCGTGGCGGCGAGCACGAATAAATATATCTGGTGTGGACTGGAGTTGTGCTAGCAGCGAGACGTAACGGGAGCGACGGTGACGGAACGATTCTTTAGCGAAGGCGAACAGGTTTCCGACACAAATTATTATTTTACGCGGGATCATCTTGGCTCGGTGAGGGAAGTGATGAACGCGGCGGGAGTGATGCAGGCGAGATACGATTATGACCCCTACGGTCGCATGACCGTCATTGCCGGAAGCTTCACTGCGGATTTTGGCTATGCGGGAATGTATTATCATCCAGCCAGCGGATTGAACCTGACGCTTTTCAGGGCTTACGATTCAGATTTGGGACGATGGTTGAATCGTGATCCCATCGGCGAACGGGGTGGTTTGAATCTGTATGCTTATGTCGGCAATAATCCCATTAACCGGGTTGATCCTCTTGGTTTGTGTCCGAACAATTTTGACTATACTTTTTTCGGCAGCTTCAGCCTGTTTAATTTGTTCAATGGAAATCTAGCCCAATATCTTCAAGATTTTATGATATACGGAAGTATTAAGGCGGCGCTTGTTGAGGTAGTGAACACATAGGGCATACTTTGGATTTATTTCAATGGCTTTGTTGTAATCGGCCAATGCGCCATCCCAATCATCCTGTGCTTGTTTCACACTTCCACGGCTGTCGTAAGCTTGAGCGTAATCAGCTTTGAGTCCTATGGCCTTAGTGTAGTCAACAATCGCGCCGTCAAAGTCTTTTTTGTCTTTCCTTACTTTGCCGCGATTGAAGTAGAGTTGAGCAAGGTCGGGATTCAATTCTATGGCTTTGTCTAAATCAGTCAGTGCGCCGTCCAAATCGCCTTTGGCCTGCCTCACAAGGGCGCGATTATTATATGCATTAGGAAATGTTGGATCGAGTTGGATGCACTTGTTGTAATCGGCCAGTGCGCCATCAGAATCACCTTTGCTTTGTTTTGCTATGCCGCGTTTGTTGTAAGCTTCAACATAATCGGGCTTGAGTTCAATAGCCTTACCGAAATCAGCCACAGCACTAACAAAGTCTCCTTTGGCAGCATTCGCAATTCCATTAGTATAATAATCTTCTGCGGTATCGCCAAACGCATGGGCTGTGACGAAAAACAAGGCCGTCAGCAAAGTCAGCGCTCTCGGTGAAGGCTTCATAAACGGATAACAAGGCAAAATCAGTATTGGAAATCCAGCGGCCAACAACAAGATGAATCTAACCCGAAACTGTCCTGTAAGTGTTACAAATTTATTTGCCATCGTAAAAATTGCCGAACTGGCATCTTAATGCCTGCCCCAATCTTCGCCCAACTTCCACCAACAACAGGCAGAACTGCATGCTTGATCTAAAATCGGATCACAACTTTTTCTTTCCCGTTGGTCGGGTAAGGAAGTGGCATTGCTGCCACTCCCTCCCCTAAGAACCGGATATCCGCCGCACTCATTTTACCTTTGACAGGTTTTGCCGGCTTTGATGGAGCAGAGATTCCTGTGCTTCCTAAAATGGCGGCGAGTTATTTGTGCAAGTTCTCGATCTGTTCCTTCAGATTCGCCGCTTTATATAATTGTGCTGGTGTTAGATTGATCAAATTCATGGGGGAATTAAAGCAATTATATGATTTTGGTCAACAGGGAAAATGTTAGCGGAAGTGTGACAGACCCTGGCCGGGCTTTGTCATAATCCGACAGAAAAAAATGTTTGTTCGGTGGTGGTCATCAACACAGCTTACCGCCGGATGAAACGTTGCCGCCATTGTGGCAGTGATTCGGATGGAGTTTGCGGCATTTCAGCCGGTTTGATTATTTCACCCGCACACGCCTTGTGCCAGTTTAGGAACGCCTTGCCAAGCGCGGCGCGCAGCCTCGGCCAGCCTTGTTCCAGTTCTTCCTCATCAATGGTCTTGACCTCCTTGAACTCGCTTTGGGCGATACGAAGCAGTTCGTGCAGGTTGACTTCAGTGGGGTTCTCACCGAGCAGATGACCATCGAGCACCAGTTCGGCGGCATCTTTCTTCTCATGAATGCCCGCCTCCAGCTTGCGGTCAATCGAGCCGTCACAAATCACCGACCACACGTTCACCGGCCACGGCGAGTTGAGCCGGTGCGCCCGGTTGATGCCCTGCTCGAACTTGTCGAACGCCCATGAGTAGGCGGTGAGGATGACATTGTTGCACAAATTGAAGCTGTGCAGTTCCGCCATGCACTCCGCCCCGGCCAGTGCCACCGGGTGCGTGCCGCACCTGCCAACCAGACCTTCGGCCACCGCCCTCGGCGGCCCCTGTTTGAACAGCTTGGCCAGTTCACCCCGGCGTTTCTGCGTGAGGCGACCATCCAGCACCAGATGTTTGACGCCCGCCTCGTTCAACCGCGCGCTGAACACATCGAGTCCGTTCTGGAACGCGCTGAACACCAGCACCTGTTCGCCGCGTTCCATCACCTGCCGGATGAGTTCGAGCGTCGAGGCAATCTTGGGAATGTAACTGTATCGGCTGCGGGGAGCGCCGGGGGTGACATCGTGTTCGGGGCGGATGAGCAAATCGCTGGTGGCGTTGGCGGCGGCGATACGCAGCGCCTGCAGCTTCGCACCGACAGCCGGACGGCCATTGAC
>Ga0182015_10000532_pt1 | contig 54595 bp, 39 predicted proteins | sample 712P3MmetaG_FD_120478 | JGI IMG/M metagenome (GOLD analysis project Ga0182015, IMG submission 120478) | Permafrost microbial communities from Stordalen Mire, Sweden - 712P3M metaG | ecosystem: Environmental > Terrestrial > Soil > Wetlands > Permafrost | place: Sweden: Stordalen | collected...
CATGAAATCCAGAGCATTGATCCCGGCTTACCCGTATTCAATGTTGTCTCTATGAATGACATCCTTGATCGGTCACTGGCTTCACGCCGTTTTTCTGCCGACCTGGTGGGCGGATTTGCTGGACTGGCGGTGCTTCTAGCCTCCATCGGAATTTACGGCTTGTTGGCTTATATGGTCGGTCAAAGATCGCGCGAGATCGGTATCCGCATGGCCCTGGGCGCGCGGCGGGACGACATTCTGAGAATGTTCTTAGGCAAGGGGGTCGCGCTTGCTGGCGTGGGCATCGCTGCCGGATTGGTCTTTTCTGCATCCACTGCGTCCATGATGGCAAGTTTGCTCTATGGGGTGCGCCCCCATGATCCGGCTGTGTTTCTGATCGTGCCTCTGCTTTTACTTGCAGTGGCCGCGCTGGCTAGTTATATTCCCGCCTGGCGAGCAACGAAGGTGGACCCAATTTCCGCGCTGCGGGAAGGATGAACATCCTGAGCACGGTTCTGCGATGAATTCACATAAAAGTGAGGACAAAATGAAGAGAATTCTTGCGATCCCCGCCTTGTTGTTACTCGCCGCGTCGGCGGTTGCACAAATAACGCCCGCACCAGCGAAGAACCCGGTCAGCGCTGCTTTAAGAGACATCCTGCCGGGTCGGCAGAAAAACACCGTGGCAGCCGTCGAAGCCATGCCTGCCGACAAATTCAGTTACAAACCCAGCGCCGACCAAAGCACATTCGGCCAGCTTGTCGTCCATATGGCCGAAACGAATTACCTGCTCTGCAGTAAGGCAGCCGCCGTCCCGGCTCCCAAGGCCGAGGAAATGAAAGACACGGACTCGAAAGAGAGGCTCGTCGGCGCGCTCAAGACCTCCTTCGATTTCTGCTCCGATGCACTGGCGAAAATGGACGATTCGAAACTAGCGGAGACCACGGAAGGATTCGGCGGAAAACAAGTTACGCGCGCCTGGTTGAGCCTGGTCCTAACAGGTGCTTGGACCGACCACTACGCCGAAGCTGCAATGTATCTGCGCCTGAACGGAATCCTGCCGCCGTCAGCGCAGCCTAAAAAGTGAGACGGGCACGGTGCATCGGGTTCAGCCAGGGCAGGCGCACCGCGCCTCGGGGCCGCATTTTCATGTGCGAATATCTTTCCCCATCCCCGCGGCCGGACTCCCTAGATTGTTTGTCTCGGAAAATCAGCGAAGCCGAAAATTAACAACTCAGGAACGCGAGATTTGCGTGGTTCAATTCCTGGGTCTTCTGTTTGTCCCCCTGCTCTGACGGAGAGGAATCGGCTTTCAGGTGCCGGTGCTCGCATGAATAGAACGGGAGTAGCCCATTCGGCACCCAGCTGCCCCACATAAATTGCGGTTCTCGCTTCAGCTAATGCTGCATCGACGGGCTGACCACTCGATAGAGCCATATAGAACCCGATTGCGAGAATTATGGCCGCAATTGATTGATAAATTTGATTGCCGGCCAATCCGATCATTTGCGGCGGGCGTACTATGATCAGACCTCTTCCATGAAAAAAGCTCCTTATGTCTCTGCGACCCTCCTGGTCATGTTCCTGTCGATGGCATTGCCTCGCCCGGCACAGAAGGCGGAGGACGCTCCCGCCAAGCCAATCGTGTGGCGGGGATGGTCAGAGAAAAACTTCGTTGACGCAAACCGGGAGCATCGCTTCGTGTTGCTGGATCTGGAAGCGGTCTGGTGCCACTGGTGCCATGTGATGGACGTAAATACCTACAGCGACCCGAAAGTCGCCAGCTTACTGCAAGCGTATTACGTCACGGTCAAGGTCGACCAGGATTCACGCCCCGACCTTTCAAATCGTTACCAGGATTACGGCTGGCCGGCCACGGTTGTCTTTGATGCCAACGGCCACGAGATCGTCAAACGCCAGGGCTATCTCGCGCCCGACGAAATGGCCTCGATGCTGCAGGCCATCATTGATGATCCATCACCTGGGCCTTCGGTGCAGCCTGCGCCAAAACTCGAAATCCCCGTGAACGCCAGCCTCAGTCCCGCGATTCAGAAAAAGCTAACACAGAATTATTTCTCCGGCTACGACTCAGAAAATGGAAGCTGGGGAACAGACCAGAAGTTTCTCGATTGGGATTCGGTTGAATATTCGATGGTCCTTGCTCGTCGAAATGGCGATAAACAGGCCGAACACATGGCACGGCAAACGCTCGATGAACAGCTCCATCTTCTAGACCCAGTCTGGGGCGGTGTGTACCAGTATTCGACCGATGGTGACTGGAATTCCCCGCACTTCGAGAAAATCATGCAGATGCAGGCAGAGAATTTACGCATTTATTCGCTCGCATACGCGCAGTTTCAGGATCCTAAATATCTTCACGCCGCGCAGGAAATCCGTCGCTATCTAAAGACTTTTTTGACGTCTCCCGAGGGTGCTTTTTATACCAGCCAGGACGCAGATCTGATAGAAGGAAAGCACAGCGCGCATTATTTTGCGTTGGACGATGTACACAGGCGCGCGTTGGGTATTCCACGAGTGGATAAACAAATATACGCGCGGGAAAACGGCTGGGCCATCAATGCGCTGGTTACATTCTACGCGGCCACCGGCGACAAAAGCGAGTTGAACGACGCTCTTCGCGCGACGAACTGGGTGCTGCTGCATCGATCGCTGCCCGGTGGCGGGTTTCGCCATGGTTCGCAGGCCACGAATGGAGCTTACCTGGGCGACACCATTGCGATGGAACGCGCGTTTATTTCGTTGTACGGCGCCACCGCCGAAAAACGATGGTTGACCCAAGCCCAAGCAGCCATGAGATTTATTGATGCAAATTTCAGGGACGAGCAAGGTGCAGGTTTCGACAGCTCGCAAACACCGACTGACCATTCCTATTCGCCCCATCCGGATCGTGACGAGAATGTGGCCGTAGTTCGATCCGCCAACCTGTTATTTCATATCACCGGAAACGAGGCCGACCAAGACATTGCAGGCCGCGCTATGCGCTTCGTCGCTGCCGAACCAATCTTGTTCCGACTGCCCGCTTCGAGCGTACTGCTGGCAGACTACGAACTTTCCAGCGAACCGCTACATCTGACGATTGTGGGTTCTCACGATAATCCAGTGTCTCAAGAACTTTTCGATCAGGCGCTGCGCTACCCTTCCAGTTATAAACGCCTGGAATGGTGGGACCCGGGCCGCGGCCGGGCCGGGCGATTGCCGAACCCGGACGTGCAATATCCGGCGCTGAAAGTTCCGGCCGCTTTCATCTGCACGAGTCGAACGTGCTCGCCTCCGATTTTCAAGCCGGGTAATCTCGAGAACAAAATCGATAGACTACTGGCCGCTTCTGCTACCTCGGAAGAAAGACAAAACAAGGGCAGCATTCCAGATTGAATTTTGTAAGCTCGGCGTTTGGGGCCTTAGCTTTCACGCTCGGATGAAATGAACAAAAGAGGCACTATGTTGGCGTTGATGGAGACAAAGATTTCACGTGCGGCGCGCGTTCTTGACCGTACGGGCGCGGCGGCCAGTGGGCGGCCCCAAGGTGGCGAAGATTGGGTCAACGTTATTTTAACGATACCTTTGGATTTCCTGGGGCGGGATCAGCTCTTGGTTGCCGCAAGGGAGGAAACTGAAACCGGCTGGTACTGCAAACGGTTTACAGAGGATGGAGATAAGGGAAGGGTCGGGCTTTACTGCTTTTCCAGAAGTAAGCAAGGATGATTATGCTTGCGAGCGCAGCATAGGCACACCACAAAGAGGTAAATGCGTATCGTTTAACCGCCATGACAACCAGTAGAATCGTAAGGTTAGCTGCGCCAAAAATTACCATCGCCCTTACCCTGGAGAAAAACAGGGAACCGCACGTCGCAATCATGTACAAGACCGCGACCAGCGTGTTGTTTGTCGCCTGGTTGATATACACGATGCTGTTTCCTTTGACGTAAACCTCCACATTGTACGCGGTCAGCGCCCACAGAATATAAACCGTCGTGGCGATGCCAATCGCCAGAAACGGGCGCATGCGTTTGCGGCTCTTCGCGTCAGGCTCAAACAACAGCACGCTTAGCGGCAGCAGGAAGGGAAGCAAGCCTTGGGCATACAGCATAAACGCCGCACCCATGTTGTGAGTTACGGTGGGCGAAAGAATTCCGTCGAGCCCCAGCCAGACGAATCCTTCGATGAACTGGTGAATGGCGAATAGGAGAGGCAGGGACGCAAAAAGTAGTTCGCGCCTGTGCTTCACTTTAGTCAATGTGACAACTCCGATTCCGCCCAGAGCCGTGCTGCCAACAAAGTTTGCAACTGCTGAAAAGCACACGATCAGTCGTCTCCGGTGCGGAAATTACACCCATTATGGCGGCAGGCAAAATAAATTCTTTTGATGGTTCCTGCTCCAAAACGGGATAGCCCGAGCTGGAGACGTTCGACGAGGAGCTCCTTATCGGCCCAATCGAAACACAGGATCAACGGTTAGTGCATTAACCCAGATTCGAAAAACTCATCTGTGATTGAAGTTTGGAGGCATGTCCTTTTCCTACTTAAAAGGACGGATCACGAAAGCATAGATAGAGGAGCATACGACGCACTCGGGATACTGGCCCTCAATAGCACTTCCAGCTGTGCGGCGGCAAGGGGCCGGCTAAAATAATATCCCTGGCCTTCCTCGCAGCCATGAGAGCGCAGAAAAGCCAACTGCTCGGCTGTTTCCACGCCTTCCGCGATCACGCGGTGTTTGAGACTTCTGCCCATGTCGATAACCGCGGCAATCAAAGCCGCTTCGCCCGAGCCGACGTCAATGTTGCGCACGAATGACTGGTCGACCTTGAGAGTGTTAACGGGGAACTGGACAAGACAACTCAAACTGGAATAGCCAGTTCCAAAGTCATCCACCGCAAGCCGCACACCCATGGCCCTAAGGTCCTGCAGTGCTGAGACGGTGGACTCGGCATGCTGCATCAGGGCCGTCTCGGTGAGCTCAAGCTCCAGATAGCGGGGTTCTAAACCGGTTTCCTTTAGAATTGTTTGGATGCTTTTCAGTAGCTTCAAATCTCTAAATTCCGAAGGCGAAATATTTACCGCGATGGGAGTCGGCGGAAATCCAGCATCCTGCCAAGCCCGCGCTTGCATGCAGGCTTGGCGTAACACCCATTTGCCAAGCTCACCTATGAGGCCGCATTCCTCCGCAATGGGTATGAACTGCGAGGGCGGGATCTCGTCCTCGCCCGAGGGTTTCCAGCGTATCAGCGCTTCGACGCCGGTAATCGCTCCGGTGCCAAGATTAATTTTGGGCTGGTAATGCAACCCGAATTCCTGACGTTCCAGCGCGTTGCGCATTTTCGCTTCAACGGATTGCCGTTCGACTGCGCGAGCATTCATCTGCGGCTCGAAAAACCTGTAGTTATTACGTCCGCTTTGCTTCGCACAGTACATCGCTGTATCAGCCGTTCGAATCAGCGTATCCACGTCTGGACCGGCGTGGGGATAGATGCTGATACCTATGCTCGCGGTGACATGCAGACTGTGTTCATCGATGAGGTGCGGCAATGCCAAAGAGGTGAGAATCTTTTTTGCGCTAACCGCTGCGTCTTCGGCGTGTGCAATCTCCGAGAGCAACACTACGAACTCATCTCCGCCTTGGCGGCTTACCGTGTCAGCGTTACGTACACACCCTTTCAAGCACTTGGAAATGGACTGAAGCAATTTATCGCCAACGGCATGCCCAAGAGAATCGTTGATGTGTTTGAAGCCGTCTGAATCCAGAAACAAGACGGCGAGCTGTGTACTACGGCGGCGTGCCGAAGCAATCGCCTGAGTAATGCGATCGTTTACGAGCGCGCGATTGGGCAGACCGGTTAAGATATCGTGCTGTGCTGAGTGAGAAATTTCCAATGCCATGGCCCGGGCTTCTGAAACATCGTGAAAAACGATCACTGCTCCTGAAACCAGGCCCGACCGGTTACGGATGGGAGCGGCGGAATCCTCAATGGCCGATTCATGCCCGTCGCGCCGAATCAGAATGCAATGGGGGGTTAGTCCGACGGTTTTATTCTCTTTGACCGCCGCTTGCAGCGGGCTTGGACAAACCTCTCGTGTAGTACCGTCGATGCTCTTAAAAATTTCCTCAATCGGCTTGCCGGAGGCCTGCTCCCGGCTCCAGCCCGTCATTTTCTCCGCGACAACGTTGAGGTAAGTAACTTTGCCCTCTATGTCGGTGCTGAGTACAGCGTCCCCGATAGAGTTGAGCGTAACTTGAGCGCGCTCCTTCTCGATGAAAAGCGAATCCTCGGCAGTTTTTCTCTCTACCATGCTGCGTATGGCGAGAATGAAAGCGTAGGCGTCCAGGTGGTTTTCGAGGATGTAGTCTTTTGCTCCGAGCCGGAGCGCGTCAAGGGCGATGGCTTCGTCTTTGGCACCCGCTAATACTAGGATTGGCACTCCTGGTGCAGCTGACAATAGCCTCGTGCACGTCTCGATTCCTTCACTGTCCCGTAGATTTAAATTTGCAAAGATCGCCCACGCGCCTGTGGATTGCAGGCGTTCGATGCCTTCGGCGAGAGTCTCCACAAACGCGCCCGTAAGGGGAGTGTCGGGAGTCTGTAGCAGAGCGTCGTTAAAGAGTTCGGAATGATGACGATCACCGTCGATTAAAAGTATGGTCCGAGTAGCCGATTGATTGAGATTCACATGTGCCCCGCTTCCCGTTCGGTCCTTCGACAATGCGCTAACTCCATTAAAAATTAATATTTCAAATCAAGACGCAATTCTTAAGGCCCCGATGCTCACGTCAGCGTTTTCAGACGTGTCGCTGACCGTGACTCACACATAAGGGAGGACTGCACGACAATAACCATCGCAATGAAGGGAGCTTTTCCAGGCATCGACTTTGAATTGAACGAATTGCCGCGAAAACAAGGATGAGATGGGTAGAGGCTAATTCCAGGGCGGGTCAATTTCCCGAAGATTGTTCCGTTTTAGAACCTGCCCCGCATGATAGTGGGGCTAGCTAAACGCCTTGACCAGAAAAGCGATGGTGCGCGACCACGCATCGGCGGCCGCTTCCGGCCGGTAGCCATTTGTGTTGTTCGGATTCTCGAATGCGTGGCCGGCGCCCGGATAGATTTTTACGTCAATAATGTGATGCAAACTCTTCATAGTCTTTTCGAAGGCCTGCACGTCAGCGGGGGTGATGCCCTTGTCATCAGCGCCGAAATTTCCCAGCACCGGTGCGCCAATTTGCTGAATATCATTGGGGTCGGTGGGCAGGGAACCATAATTCACGACGCAAGCCGCGAGTCGCGGCTGATGAATGGCTAGCTGAAGCGCCAAGCCGCCGCCCATACACCACCCGATTACGCCTATTCGGTCGGCCTTCACATCCTTGCGCGTTCCAAGATACGCGTAGGCGGCTTGCATGTCGCGAACCGCTCGATCTTGGGGCAAGCCGCGCATCAGTTCATGAGCTTCTGAAGGATCGTTGGCTGTCTTACCGCGGTAAAGATCGACAGCCAGGGCGACGTATCCTTGCGCGGCCAGTTTTTCTGTTTGTTCCTTGACCCAATCGTTCAGTCCCCACCATTCGTGAATAACGATGATTGCGGGCTGTGGGCCGGCTTTGTCGGGCAACGCCAGAAATCCGCTGACGGTTTCCTTGCCGCTTGGAAACTGTACGGTTTGAGCTTTTGACGCCTGAGCGTTCACCACAAGAGCTGCCGAAACCAAGATGAGTGCAACAGCGGCAAAGATGGGCTTGGACGAGCGATTCATTATGAACAGCCTCCCAAACGCGTAGGCCGCATTGTAAACCTCGGTGCGGCATAGACCACGCGATAGCCCGGCAAGTCAAACGCCGTGGTTACCATATTTAGATTCACGCCCACATCCATGGGTTTCTCCGGGGCCATGCGCTTGGTCTTAAATCGTCGGCACGCGGAGGATACCACAGCAATATGACTGCGAGCAGCTTCGGCGTAGCTCTGGTTCGGCAGAGGTTCTTCCCGCGTCTACCTGACTGTGACGTGGCGTGCCCAGCGCGTGCGTGATAACATAGCTATGCGTTTGTTGCTCCTGGACACCCCTTCAAACTGCGGTCTGCGCGGGATTCGATCAGGGATGCAAGACCGCGTTCTATCCTTTTTGGACCGACACCTAATGAAGAAAGATATTCGTAATATCGCCATCATTGCACACGTCGATCACGGTAAGACGACCCTTGTCGATGCAATGTTGCGTCAGAGCGGGATTTTCCGCGCTAACCAAGAATTGGTCGAGCGCGTAATGGATTCGAACGATCTGGAACGCGAACGCGGCATAACGATTTTGGCGAAGAACACCGAAATTGAATATCGCGGCACTAAAATCAATATTGTAGACACCCCCGGCCACAGCGACTTCGGCGGAGAAGTCGAACGCGCGTTGCGCATGGTAGATGGCGTTTTGGTTCTGGTCGACGCGAGCGAAGGTCCATTGCCCCAGACTCGTTACGTCCTGCAAAAGGCGCTGGCTGCGAAACTGCCTCCAATCATGGTGCTGAATAAGATTGACCGCCCGGACGCTCGCGCGGCGGCGGTATTGGACGAGATATACGATCTTTTTATCGATCTCGATGCCACTGAAGACCAGCTCGATTTCCCTGTAATCTATACCAATGCAAAAATCGGAACCGCTCATTTGGCGGTTGGCGACGATTCCACTACTTTGCAACCTCTGTTCGAGCAAATTGTTAAGTCGATTCCTCCGCCGTCGGGCGATGCCGAGGCTGGCCTGCAAATTCAGGTGACGAACCTGGATTACAGCGATTTTCTGGGACGAGTTGCAATTGCGCGCGTGTTTGAAGGAACACTACATCGCGGCACAGAAGTGGGGATCGCAAAACTGAACGGGACGATTCAGCCGACAAAAATTACCAAGCTGTTTACGTTCCGTGGGTTGGAGCGCGACGAAGCCGAACAAGTCTCAGCGGGAGATATTGTCGCAATCGCCGGGGTGGAAGGAATACAAATCGGTGAAAGCATCGTCGATCTGGCGAACCCGTTACCCCTGGAACCGCTCACAATCGATGAGCCGACGCTCACAATGGTTTTTACCATCAATACATCTCCATTCGCAGGCCGTGAAGGCCAGTACGTGACGTCCCGCGATATCCGCGCGCGCCTGGAAAAGGAATTACTCACGAACGTTTCTCTGCGCGTAGAAGACACCGGCTCGACTGACTCGTTTCGTGTTCTCGGGCGGGGTGAATTGCAGCTCGCGATTCTGATCGAAACGATGCGTCGCGAAGGCTACGAACTCATGGTCGGCAAACCGGAGATTGTTGTGCGCAACGAAAACGGCCGCCGTCTGGAGCCCCTCGAATTGCTTGTGGTGGACTGCCCGGAAGCTTTTATCGGTATCGTGATGGAATTGTTGGGCACGCGCCGCGGGGAAATGAAAAAAATGATCAACCATAACTCCGGCCGCGTGCGAATGGAGTTCACCATTCCGTCGCGAGGCTTGATCGGCTTGCGCAGCCAATTAATGACAGACACGCGGGGAACCGCGCTCATCCATTCGTTGCTTGAGGGCTGGACGGAATATGCGGGCGACATGGCAATGCGTTTGACGGGTGCGCTGGTTTCCGATCGCGGCGGCGTTTCCACGGCGTACGCGATTTGGGGCATCCAGGAGCGCGGCGAAATGTTCGCGGGCCCCGCGATTGAGGTTTACGAAGGGATGATCGTGGGCGAAAACTCGCGCGAAGACGACATGAACGTTAACATTACGAAGGAAAAGAAGCAGACGAATATGCGTTCTTCGTCCGCTGACGAAGCTATTCGGCTGATTCCTCCACGCGACATGACTTTGGAAAAAGCCATCGAGTTCATCGCCGATGATGAATTCGTTGAAGTCACGCCTAAGTCGATTCGCTTGCGAAAAAAGGTCCTGGATGCGAAGAAAAGGCCGAAGCGTTGGCAGGAAATCCGCGCCAGCGTGGATTCAGCCTCGTAAAAACCTATTTGGCTGTAGATTTCCACGTTTGACGAACCCGCGGATGGCGCCCCATGTCCCAGATACCGCGTCGCTACTACTTAATCCTGACGGGCCCTTCGAGTAGAACCTTTGACGCTAACGGGTTGCACTAAGTGCGCGGTACCCTGCTAACCAGCCCAGCGACGAAGCGTCCTCAATTTGTCCGATAGCGGGACGATTGAGTCCCACGAGCGGCCAAAATCAGCTATACTGCGCTTGTAATAGAGGTCCAAATAAAACAATACAAACCACTTACATCGCGCCTAGTGTCGGAATCTTATATGCGATACATATAATCGAGGTTAGGCCGTGGATATTGTCCGTCCGGAAGTTAAACGCAAGAAAAAAATGCGGCGCATCATGTATATCGCCGCAGCAGTGGTGCTGATTCCGCTCGTCACCTATGCTCTATCGCGCCTTAAGCCAGCGGCCCCGAGCGTCGATAGCGGCACCATCTGGACGGGCACCGTAAAGCGTGGACCAATGCTTCGCGAAGTTCGTGGGCTCGGTACTCTCGTCCCGGAAACGATCCGCCTGATTCCGGCCGTGACGGACGGCCAAGTTCAGCAGCGCTATCTTCTTCCCGGAACTCCCGTCAAAGCGAACACCGTGATTCTGGATCTCAACAATCCACAGTTGTCGCAAGAGGCGCTGGACGCCGAGTATCAATTGAAGGGCGCACAAGCAGCTTACGAACAGACGAAAGCCCAGCTGCAAAACCAGCTGATGGACAAGCGAACCCTGGCCGCGAGCGTTTCCTCGGCGTATCGCACTGCGGAAATGGTGAAGCAGACCAAGGAGGAGCTCGGAGCGAACGGCCTGGCTCCCGAATTGGACGTGAAGACGGCGCAAGTGCAGGCTGAAGAATTGGCGAAGCAAAACGATCTTGCTCAAAAAGAGGTCGACATATTTCAAAACTCGATTGCCGCGCAGCTCGCCGTTCAGGAAGCGAGCGTGAACGAAAAGCGGGCAATGTACGAATTGAAGAAATCGCAGTTGGAACAGCTTCACGTGCGTCCTGGAATTGACGGCATGCTGCAGGAACTGGACGTGGAAGTCGGCCAGAAGGTAGCCATGGGCACGGTGCTCGCGCGCGTCGCGCAGCCCAGCCATTTGAAAGCGCAACTCAAGGTTGCTGAGACCCAAGCGAAAGACGTAGTGATCGGTCAAAAGGCCTCGGTAGACACCCACAATGGAATTATTGCCGGCCATGTTATACGCATCGACCCTGCGGTGGTAAATGGAACCGTCACTGTGGACGTCGGTCTCGATGGCGAGTTGCCGACTGGCGCGCGGCCGGACTTGAGCGTCGAGGGCACAGTAGAAATCGAGCGGCTCGCTGACGTGCTGTACGTCGAACGGCCGGTTCACGGCGAAGCCAATAGCACCGTCGGGCTATTCAAGTTAGTGGACGACGGGAAGGAAGCCACCCGCGTACAAGTCCAGCTCGGCCGGACTTCGGTGAACACCGTCGAAATTCTGAAAGGACTAGAGATCGGGGACAAGGTAATCCTCTCCGACATGTCAGCCTGGGACAACTACGATCGCGTGCAATTGAAGTAGGTAAAAAACAGGGAACTTTTCGAGGTGTTAGGCTCGTACTAACAATAGAGATCGAAGGAGCGGAGCATGATGAACACGACGGAACAAGGATTGATTCGCCTCGAAGGCGTAACCAAAGTGTTTTACACCGACGAGGTGGAAACACACGCCCTTAGCGGAGTGCATCTTGAGATCAAGAACGGAGAATTCCTGTCGATCGCCGGACCGTCCGGCTGCGGCAAATCCACGCTGCTTTCGATTCTCGGTCTGCTGGATTCACCCACCGAAGGCAGTTACTGGATCAACACGCAAGCCGTGGCAAATCTTTCGCTCTCCGATCGCACGCGCATTCGCAACCGCGAAATAGGCTTCATTTTTCAGGCTTTCAACTTGATCGGCGACCTCACGGTTTACGAAAACGTCGAGCTGCCGCTTACCTATCGCAGCATGGCCGCAGCAGAGCGCAAGAAGCGAGTGCAGGAGGTGCTTGAGCGCGTGGGTATGGCTCACCGCATGAAACATTACCCCTCGCAGCTCTCCGGAGGTCAGCAACAGCGCGTAGCCGTAGCGCGAGCGCTGGTAGGATCCCCCTCCATCCTGCTAGCGGACGAACCGACAGGAAACTTGGACTCAAAAAACAGCGAAGCGGTCGTGGATTTGCTGCGGCAACTGCATCGCGACGGCGCCACGATTTGCATGGTCACGCACGATCCGCGCTATGCCAGCATTGCGGACCGAACGATCCACCTCTTCGATGGCCGCATTGTGGAAGAAACACTAGGCACGCGTACAGCGACCGTCTAGACGGCTTCTGAAAACCTAGTTGCAACAGTTACCCGAAAATAGATTTCGGGGCCACGGTATGGGTGTGCCGGGAGGCATTCAGAGATGGAAAATCTGATTCAAGACATCAAATACTCCGTACGAATGCTGCTTAAGAGTCCGGGCTTTACGGTGATCGCTGTATTGACCCTGGCATTGGGGATCGGCGCGAACACCGCGCTGTTCTCAGTTGTCAACAGTGTCCTTCTCAAACCTCTTCGGTACAGGCAACCCACCCAACTCGTTTCCCTCGCCGAGACGTCACCAACTTTCGAAACCTCTTCGATTTCCTATCCGAATTTTCTGGATTGGCAACGCAGCAATTCCGTTTTCTCCGCAATTGCTGCCGATCGCAATGAGGACTTCGTCATGACCGGGAATGGCGAAGCCGAACGTGTGCGTATCGGCGAGGTCTCCGCTGGTTTTTTCGAGATTCTAGGAATCGATGCCATTCGAGGCCGCTTGTTCACGCACGACGAAGACCGTCTCGGTACCACACCGGTCGCGCTTATTACTTCGGGCCTGTGGCAGCGCAAGTTCGGTTCCACGCCGGAAATCGTCGGAAAAACGATCACCATGAACGGCGACGGTTACACGATAATCGGAGTGATCCCCTCCAGTTTCTATCTTCAGTCTTCGAATTTCGATTCGATTCACGATGTCTACATTCCGATTGGACAGATCAAGGATCCCCTGTTTCAAGACCGTAAGGTTCATCCGGGTATACGCGCGATTGGACGCTTGAAACCTGGTGTAACGCTGGCAGCGGCTCAGGCGGACATGAACCGGGTTGCGAGCAACCTTGCGGCAGCCTATCCGGACGCCGATAAGATTGCAGGCATAAATGTTATGTCGCTTAAGAAAAATATCGTGGGGGACGTTGAGCCGTTCTTGCTCGTATTACTGGGTGCGGTTGGCTTCGTGCTGCTGATTGCTTGTGTGAACGTTGCGAACCTGCAACTGGCCCGCTCCACGACGCGTGCGCGCGAATTCGCCATCCGCTCAGCCCTGGGTGCGAGCCAGTCGCGAGTTATTCGTCAACTGCTCACAGAAAGCATTCTCCTCGGTTTGTCTGGCGGCCTAATCGGATTGTGCATAGCCGCGTGGGGCACTCAAGCGGCGCTGCGAGCGCTCCCCGAAACTCTGCATCGCGCTCAGGATGTCAGCCTCGATGGGCGGGTCCTGGCGTTCACGTTGGTGGCGTCAGTTTTGGCCGGAATACTCTTCGGCTTGGCACCTGCGTTGAAGACGGCACGGCCAAATCTGCAAGAAATGTTGAGAGAAAGTGGCCGTGGAGCCAGCGGCGTGCGTCACCGCGCTCAAAGCGTTTTCATCGTGCTTGAGATGGCCATGGCGCTCGTGCTTCTGGTGGGCGCAGGCTTAATGGTTCGAAGTTTGATGGACCTTTGGGACGTGAACCCTGGCTTCAATTCTCGCGGCGTTTTGACGTTTGCAGCTTCTCTGTCGCCCTCTTTGGGCGCAAACGTCACGAGCAGCAAAGCCGCCGTCCGCCAGATGGACGAAACTTTAAAAGCGATTCCCGGCGTTGAAGCGGTCGCTTCCACCGGCGGAGGTCTGCCCATGACCGGCGATGACGAACTTCCGTTTTGGCTTGATGGCCAGCCGAAACCGGCCAATGTCAGCGAAATGAGTCAGTCGCTCTTTTATTTCGCGGAACCGGACTATCTGAAGGTAATGGAAATCCCGTTGAAGCGTGGGCGATTTATTACCGCGGAGGACGATGAACACGCTCCATCAGTAGCTGTGATTGATGAAAACTTCGCGCACAGATACTTTCCCAACCAAGACCCGATCGGCAAGCAAATACACATCGGCATAGTAAATACCAATGCGCAGATCATCGGGATCGTGGGCCACGTGAAGCATTGGGGTCTGGATGTGGACGGAGACGCCAAACATCCGATCGTCGCTCAAGTCTACATGCCCTATATGCAGATTCCGGACCAGTTCGATAGCGGACCACCGACAGCCGAAGTGGTGGTGCGCAGCAAAGGGTCCCCAACAGCCTTGGTGCCCGCCCTCCGGGACGCCATCGGAAAATTAAATAGCGAGAACGTAATTTTCGAAATTGAGCCGATGGAAGGAATCGTGGCGGATTCGCTGGCCGACCGCAGATTCTCGATGTTTCTGCTCAGCATTTTCGCGGCACTCGCGCTCCTACTCTCCAGCATCGGAATTTACGGTGTGATTTCCTACGTAGTGGGTCAGCGCACGCACGAGATTGGCATCCGCATGGCCTTGGGCGCGCAACGCAAAGATGTTTTGCATTTAATGCTCGGCGAAGGGATGAAGATGGCTCTCGTCGGCGTGGCAATTGGCATCGCGATAGCGCTGAGCCTTACGCGTCTCATGGTCAAGATGCTTTTCGGAGTCAGCGCAACCGATCCCGCAACATTTGCCTGCGTTGCCACAGTGCTGGTCGCCGTTGCGCTTGCCGCATGTTACATCCCGGCACGTCGCGCAATGCGCGTTGATCCCATAGTTGCACTCAGGTACGAATAGCCGGCCAGAAGCGCAATCGAAACGTGGCAACGCTAATTCAGGATATGCGATTCACGCTTCCCACCTTGGCGAAAAATCCAGGTTATCGACGGTAACAGCAGACCGGCGGTCTCTACGGTCACGGAGCAAAAATGGAAACGTTAATGCAGGACATCCGTTACGGCGCCCGCATGCTAATGAAGAATCCTGGATTCATGATCGTCGGAATTATCACACTCGCTCTCGGCATCGGAGCAAACACCGCCATTTTCAGCATGGTGGACGCTTTCTTGCTGCGTCCCTTGCCGGTGAGAGACCCCGCGCAAATCACCGTGCTAGCATTTCAAGAGGAACACGGAAACGTTCTCACCAATTTCTCCATCGCCGATTATCGCGACATTCGCGATCAAACCACGGCAGTATTTTCGGATCTGTGCGCTTATCAAATGGGATTGGATGGACTCAGCGTGGACGGAAAGGCCGACCGCATTCTGACGGACTACGTTACCGGAAATTATTTTTCTGCCTTGGGCATAAAGCCGGCCTTGGGCCGTTTCATACTTCCCTCGGAAGGCGATGCGCCCGGCGCCGAACCGGTAATGGTGCTTGGCTACACCTACTGGCAGACTCGATTCGGCGGCGATCCCGGAATAGTCGGCCGAAAAGTTTCCGTGGACGGACATCCGATTACGATCGTAGGCGTCGCTCCCAAAGGTTTTTCAGGTATCGCTGCGCTTCTGGGAGTTCAAGGTTATTTGCCGCTGGGGATGGGCACGATTGCGGGAAATCCCGCGGATTTCATGACCAATCGCGAAGTCCGGAATGAATCCATATTCGGACGGCTGCGGCCTGGCGTGACTATCCAGCAGGCTCAAGCTTCATTGACGGTTGTCGGCCAGCGCCTCGCGCAACAATTCCCCGCGTCCCACAAGGATCTCGGTTTACAGGTCTATCCCGAACTGCGCGCGCGACCGAGTCCCGATCCTAAAAACACGCTGCTGGTAGTTGGGAGCCTATTCCTGGGCCTCTCAGTTATGGTGCTGTTGTTGGCATGCGCGAATGTCGCCAATATTTTGCTGGTCAGAGCGACGGTGCGCGAGCGCGAAATGGCAATTCGAGCGGCACTCGGCGCCGCGAGAATTCGGCTCATTCGCCAGTTGCTCACCGAGAGCGTTTTGTTAGCGCTACTGGGTGGAATCGCAGGGATCCTTCTCGGATACTGGGGCAGCTCAGCTTTGGCTTCCATCAATGTTCAGACCGATTTGCCGTTCTATATTGATTTCGGTTTCGACTGGCGCGTTTTCTTATTCGCCACCGGCGCTGCATTGCTCACTGGAATCATCGTGGGCATCGTGCCTGCCGTCCGCGCTTCGCGCGGAAACTTGAGCGCCATCCTGCATGAAGGCGGCCGCGGCGTGGTGGGTGGCAAAAATAAACTTCGTAGCACGTTGGTAGTGATCCAGGTGGCGGGTTCGCTCGTGCTGCTTATCATCGCCGGACTTTTCACTCGCAGCATGACGCAGGCGTATCGAATCGATTTAGGCTTCAACCCCGATCACGTCCTGAATCTGATTATGGATCCGAACGAAATCGGGTACAGCCAGGCGCAAACGCGAGATTTCTACAAGACGCTGTTGCAAAGGGTTCGCACGCTTCCCGGAGTGGTGTCTGTCGCCGCCGCGAACGCCACTCCCATGGGGTACTACAACACTTCCGACAACCTAACAATTGAAGGATACCAACCGCCTCCCGGTCAGCCTGCTCCGGCCGCTTTGTACAATACTGTGTCGACGGATTACTTCCAGACCATGGGAATCTCAACTCTGCGTGGCCGGATGTTTACCGATGGCGATGATGAGAACAGTCAGTTCGTGGCAATCATCGGTGAATCGATGGCCAAGCAGTTTTGGCCCGATACAGATCCCATAGGCCGGCAATTTCGCATGACCAGCGACCCAACGCATCCCATCGTGGTGATCGGTGTAGCAAAGGACGTCCGCTACCACGGCCTTACGGGTCCCGTCTCTCCGATGTTCTATGCGCCCTTCTTGCAACATCAAATCGGAAATTCCCTCCAGGCGTTACAGTTGCGCACTGCCGTTCCGCCCGAATCGATGATTCCCGAAGTCGAGCGTGAAATCGAGAAGCTCGCGCCTCAACTTCCGGTCTTCGACGTGCAAACCATGTCCCAGGCGCTCAACACTCTGAACGGCCTGCTGTTTTACAAAATTGGCGCCGTGCTGGCCGCGTTATTGGGAACGCTGGGCTTGGTTCTGGCAATCGTTGGAGTGTACGGGGTGGTTTCGTATGCTACGGCTCAAAAGACACATGAAATCGGAGTGCGAATGGCGTTGGGAGCCAAGCCTACCGACATTTTGAAAATGGTTTTAGGCGAAGGCGCATTGATCGTTGGAATCGGTCTCGTCGTTGGTGTTCTTGGTGCGCTGGCCGCAGGCCGCGTCGTGGGCAGTTTTCTCACCGTAAGCGCGCGAGATCCGGTTACATACCTGACCGTCATAATGCTGCTCACTACTGTGGCGATCGCGGCATGCTTCATTCCTGCGCGCCGTGCAATGCGAGTAGACCCGATGGTCGCATTGCGCTACGAGTGAAGCCATCGCCTGTGCTCTGTGCAGCGAGTGAGATTCCTCTCATTCGGAATTTGCGCTGTGACTCGAATCACAATAGAAGACTTCGGGGTTATGGCTGCTTACACCGGGGATCGATCTGCCCGCGAATTTGCAAGCGGCCACGTTTCCGCGAACTTATTCTAATGTCCTGGGCGCAGCGCACAATTGGGCCGCACATTTCTTCCCGAAGAGGATGAGCCGCAATATCATGTAGCCATTCTGAGTTATCCTCTGTGGCTAAGGTTGAAGTAGCAGCTGTCCGAAATCGCAACAAACATTCCCGCTACTGGTCATACAGATGCCTGGACCTCTGCAATCCCTCTCGTAAGCGACATGAATAAGTAGTTTATGCAGGAATGAGGGTGGTAGCCTACCTGCCCATATTCGGGAGGGATCTAACCGAGCACTCGCCAGAGATTGGTTGAAGGTGCCCCGTCAATGCCGACAATGACTGTTGACCATTCCAGCGAAGTGACTAATACCCAGCCGCGGATCCTAATTGCTGACGATCAGCCGGATGTGCTGGAGGCGTTGCGATTACTGCTTAAAGGCCACGGTTATGTGACCGAAACTGTTACTTCACCGGCCGCGCTCTTCGAGGCGATTAGCAACAAAGAATTCGACCTGATTTTAATGGATTTGAACTACGCGCGCGATACCACCTCCGGCCGCGAAGGCCTCGACCTGCTCGCGCAACTGAAATCCACCGAGAATGCTCCTCCGATCGTAGTGATGACGGGTTGGGCCACGGTGGGATTGGCGGTGAAAGCGATGCAGCAAGGCGTCGGTGACTTTGTTGAAAAGCCTTGGGTAAATTCGCGACTCTTGGAGATTCTGCAAAAGCAGGTCCAGAAAGGCCGCGATCGTCGTGAGGCGAAAAAGCAGACCGCCACGAATACACGGGCGCACGAACGAGAGATTGAAGAAGCACGCTCCATTCAGCGCGGGTTCCTGCCCAAGGAAATTCCGCAATTGGCAGGGTACGAAATCACTGCCGCCTGGCAGCCCGCCAGAAACGTCGGCGGCGATTACTACGACATTTTGCAATTCGCCGATGCTACCTTGGGATTTTGTATCGCGGACGTGGCAGGCAAAGGGATGCCCGCCGCGCTTCTGATGTCGAATCTGCAAGCCGCCTTCCGCGGATTTGCCTCTCCGTCGCTCTCTCCCGAAGATCTCTGCGACAAGCTAAATTCGCTAATCTGCCGGAATATTGCCGCAGACCGATTCATCACCTTTTTCTACGCGCAACTGGATGGCTCGACGCAGCTTTTGCGTTATACGAATGCGGGCCACAATTTGCCAATCGTGGCTCATAAAGACGGCACGCATGACCGGCTCACCGAAGGAGGAGGCGTCCTGGGAGTCTTTCCAACGCAGACCTTCGAGACCGGCAGCTACCAGCTGGCTTCTGGCGATCGCGTGATTCTCTTCACCGACGGCGTTACCGAAGCATGCAATCCCGAGAACGAAGAATTCGGCGAAACGCGTTTATTGCAATTAGTGCGAGAAAAGAGAGATTTGAGCACGGACCACCTGCAGAAAGAGATATTCAGCGCGGCCGGAGAATTCTGCGGCGGTCACTGGCAGGACGACGCGACGATTATCGTGATCGCCGTCGCATAGACCGGGCGCAATTGGAGGCACTTCGATGGAATCCCTGCTTCAGGACCTGCGCTTCGGTTTGCGGACGCTTCTGAAGAATCCCGCCTTCACCATCGTTGCGGTCTTAACCTTGGCGATTGGCATCGGTGGCAACGCGACCGTCTTCAGTTGGATCAGGGCCGTTTTGGTGAATCCGCTTCCTGGTGTCGAACACTCTCGGCAGATTGCGGCTGTCGAAACCATCATGCCTAACGGCGAATATCACACCAGCTCCTACCCCGACTACCGGGATTACCGCGATCAAAACCATGTATTTTCCGGCTTAATTGGTTTCGAACTGGTCGGCGTGGATATGAGCCTTCAGCCCAGTGCGGTGCCGGAGCGCGTGTGGGGGCTTATCGCCACGGAGAATTACTTCGACGTTCTAGGCGTTCACGCCGCAATGGGACGCACATTCCATCTGGAACAGAAACAGGCGTTGAATTCAGATCCTTACATCGTTCTCGGCAACGGCCTTTGGAAACGTCTTTTCGGCTCCGATCCGAACGTGGTGGGCCACACCGTCCATTTGAATGGTCATCCATTCACCGTCATTGGCGTTGCTCCGCGCGGCTTTTACGGAACCATTGCTGGAATCGATGCGCAGTACTTCGTCCCGATGATGATGCAGCCGCAAATTTTGCCCGGTGAAGACCTGGAGCAGCGCACTCCGACCTTTGTGCACATTGTCGGTCGCCTGGTCCCGGGCGTAACTATCGCGCAGGCCCAGGTGGAAATGAGCACCATCGACCGACATTTGGCCCAGGAATATCCCAATCCGAACACTGCCCAAGGCGTTGGAGTGTACGTGGCGCCCGTCTCGAAAGCCCATTATGGCGTGCAGGATTTCCTCCGCAGTGTTCTTGCTTTTCTGATGATCGTCGCACTACTTGTGCTGCTGATAGCCTGTGTGAACGTGGCGAATCTTCTGTTGGCTCGCGCCACGGTACGCGCGAAAGAAATGGCCGTGCGCTCAGCGCTCGGAGCCGGCACCGGTCGCATCGTACGACAACTGGTGGTGGAAAGCCTGCTTTTGGCTTTCGCCGGAGGGCTTGGCGGAATTTTTCTGGCGCAATGGGGCGTCAATCTTCTCGGAACATTTTTGCCACCCGCTCATTTGCCGATTGCCGTCGCAGTGGACGTGAATGCCCCTGTGCTTGCTTTCACACTGATTCTTTCCCTCCTTACCGGCCTCGTTTTTGGCGTGGTGCCGGCGTGGCAAATTTCCCGCGCGAACTTGAATGAGTCATTGAAATCGTCGGCTCGAACCGACAGTGCCGGCGCCGGAGGTCATCGATTGCGCGATGTGCTGGTGGTATCGGAGATGGTACTTGCTACCGTGCTGCTTGTGGCAGCCGGACTTTTGATTCGCAGTTTGCATAAAGCGCAAGACACCGGGCCCGGTTTCAACACCAATCAAATTACGCTGGCGGCTTTCGATCTATCCGGCAACGGTTATTCGGACGACCGTGCCGTCGATTATTACGATCATCTGCTCGAACGGATCCGCGCTTATCCAGGAATTGAATCGGCCAGCCTCGAACGTTACGTCCCGTTGTGGTTTACCGGCCGTGGATATTCCACCACCAGAATCGAAGGCCAAACCCCAAAACCAAACGAAGACATGGGTGTTGATTTGAATGCCGTCGGCCCCGATTACTTCCGTGCAATGCAAATTCCGTTGATCGCCGGACGCGAATTTACAGAGCAAGATCGTGCCGGTGCGCCGAAAGTCTTGATCGTCAATCAGAGCATGGCCAATCGCTTCTGGCCCAACCAAGATGCTACCGGACATCGCGTGCACATCTGGGGAGACTGGCGCACGGTGGTGGGCGTTGTGCGCGACGTCAAATATCACCGCATGAACGAACCGCCGGAATCGTTCATCTACATGCCGGAGTTGCAGGCCGACGGAACGGACGCCAACATATTAGTGCGATCGCAGTTACCACCGGCGGCGGTCATCAGCGACATCCGCGCCGCCGCCAAGTCTCTCGATCCCAAGGTGCAGCCACTGGAGACGGATTCTCTCGATCGTTTATTGCAACTTTCGATGTTCGCGAATCGTACGGCGGCTTCGTTGGCCTCCGTCCTTGGTATTCTCGGCACACTGCTCGCCGCGCTCGGAATTTACGGTGTGCTCTCGTATGGAGTGAGCCAGCGCATTCGCGAGATCGGCATCCGTATTGCCCTGGGCGCGCAACGGGGCCATGTTTTGCGTTTGATTGTTGGGCGTGGCCTTCGCCTCGCCGTTCTTGGTGCTGCAGTCGGGGTGATTGCGGCGGCGGCGATTACACACTGGATGAGCAGTCTGCTGTTCGGCGTGAGCGCCACCGACCCGCTTACGTTCGCCGTTGTGCTGCTTTTAGTTACAGCTGTGGCGGCGTTGGCTGCCTACATTCCCGCGCGGCGTGCCATGCGCGTGGACCCGGTGGTGGCCCTGCGATACGAGTGACGCTTTTGCGACGCCTGCTTCACAAGGGGGAGATCGCACTCGTCGAAGTTTCGGTTGATTAGGGAAAAGTCAAACGGAGGAAGTTCGATGGAATCGTTACTCCAGGATCTGCGCTTCGGATTGCGCACTCTTGTGAAGAATCCGGGCTTTACCGCCATCGCAATTTTGACCCTCGCGCTCGGCATTGGTGCAAACGTTGCGATCTTCAGCGTCGTCTACGCCGTCCTGTTGCGCCCGCTGCCGTTTCCGCATCCCGAGCGCATGGTGATTGTGGGGCCAAACGAGGATGGCGACGTTGGAACGTTTGCTCCTGCTGAATTCATCGCCCTGCGCCGCGAACAGGATATGTTCGATGAATTCACGGCGGTTCGCGAAGGCAGTTTTAATTTGTCCGCCGCGGACCGTCCCGAGCGCGTCACGGGAGCAATTACGTCGAGGAATTTCTTTCGCTTGACAGGGATTCAAGCGATGCTGGGTCGCGGTTTCAGCACAAAAGATGCTGCCCCGGAGGATGAGCACGTCGTAGTTCTGAGTGATTCGCTCTGGCGTTCCAAGTTTGGCGGTAATTCTGCAATTCTCGGTCAGACAGTTTTGCTGAACGGCGAGGCACGGATTGTAATTGGCGTTATGCCTCCAGAATTTAATTTTCCGGACGACTCCCAGCTATGGGTTCCACCGCGTTTTGCCGTCCCCGAACATCCGTTGCTGCCGAATGCGGATCCGTCGGCGCGCTTCGATACTCATTATTTCGAAACATACGCGCGGCTCAAGCCCAATGTCAGCATTACGCGAGCACAAGCTGCGATCACCGTCTTAGAGCGAGAAATTGCCAGGCAGAGTCCCGATGCGGACCCTGCCGTGCAAGCAAAAATCTCACGATTGCAGGAATACGAAGTAGAGGATGTCCGGCCGGCGCTTTTGGTTTTGCTCGGCGCCGTTGCTCTGGTGCTGCTGATCGCCTGCGCGAATATCGCCAACTTGCTTTTGGCCCGTGGGAGTGCGCGGCATCGGGAACTGGCCATTCGCCGCGCGTTAGGAGCTAGCGCTTCGCGTATCGGGCGCCAGTTGCTTACGGAAAGTGTGATGCTTTCAGTTGCTGGTGGAGTCTTAGGGGTTTTAGCAGCGGCCTGGTGTTTTCGTCCGCTGGCGGCGCTGGTGCCAGCTGAGCTTCGCGGCATGATTCACTTGCAATTAAACGCCCCGCTCTTGGTTTTTGCGTTAGCGGTGTCGCTTATCACGGGCGTCGTATTCGGCTTGGTCCCCGCTCTCCAGAGCGGTATCGGAGATCTGAACGAGACCCTGAAAGCAAACGGAACGCGCGGCACCATGAGCGCCGGCCGTCAACGAGTTCAGAAAGCGCTCGTACTGACGGAAATCGCGTTGGCGTTGACACTTCTGTGTGGCACCGGCCTGATGTTGAAAAGCTTCATCCGGCTGAGCGGCGTGCCGGCCGGTTTTAATACGCACGACGTGGTAGCGATGCAGTTGTCGTTAATTCAAAATGGATACGAGCAATCTGCAAAGCGCTCCCAATTTGTGGATCGTATGCTGGAGAACATTCGCGCACTGCCAGGCGTCCAATCTGCCGCGATTGTCACTCGCTTACCGTTGAATCCAGGCGCGAGTTCGCGCACCGTGACCGTCGAGGGACACAGTTATCCTCCGGATTCTCCCTTACGCCAGGAAGGTCCCGACTATACCGTTGTAAGTCCGGAATATTTCCGCACTTTAGATATTCCGCTCATCGAGGGCCGTGATTTTCAGAATACCGACGTTGCTGCCGCGCCTGGCGTAGCGATTGTCAATCGATCGATGGCTCGCGCCCACTGGTCCGGCGAAGATCCCATCGGCAAACGCTTTCAGATCGACGGCTCAACTCAATGGCTCCAGGTGGTTGGAGTCGCGGGTGATATTCACCAGCATCAATTATCGAAGCCGCCCAAGCCCATGTTCTTTGCGCCTTTTGCGCAAGATCCCTGGACGGCCGTAACGGTTGCAGTCCGGACGCGGGCAAATCCCTCACAGATCGCTGACGCGCTTACTGGAGCGGTCCGCAGCCTGGACCAAAATCTGCCGGTCTACAACCTGCGGCGGTTTGATGAAGTTCTCGCGGCTTCCGTTTCCCGTCCGCGGTTTCAATTGACCCTGCTCGGACTGTTCGGAAGTTTAGCTCTAAGCCTGGCTGCGATAGGTCTGTACGGCGTGATGTCCTATGCGGTGGCACAGCGCACAAATGAAATCGGCATTCGCATGGCGCTCGGTGCGCAACCGCGACACATATTGTCCCAAATTCTGTGGCAGGGTGCGAAGGTTGCCATTTTCGGCGCCCCGGCGGGACTGGTGGCTTCATTCGCGGTCACGCGATTTATGAAGTTCATGCTGTTTGCAGTGAACCCGCTCGATCTTGGAACCTACGCCGCAGTGACCGCATTGCTGGTCGCGGTAACAGTCGTAGCGTGCTATATCCCGGCACGGCGCGCCATGCGTGTAGATCCCATGGTCGCGCTGAGGTACGAATGAGAAGCGCCGCATACAGCGGCGCCAGGCAGGAAGCTGCCAAATCGATTGCTACGTGTGTTTGCCAAACACCGAAATCGAATTATCACGTTTTTCACAATGGAGATAACAAGTGATCAAGCTAATTGACGTCGAAAAGTTCTATGAGTCGGGTGCGGGGAAGACTTGGGTTCTTCGGCGCATCAATCTGGATATTCGCGAGGGCGATTTCATCACGGTGATGGGTCCTTCGGGCGCGGGGAAATCCACGCTGATGGGCATTATCGGCATGCTCGATGGTGCGTGGAAAGGCGAATACCATTTGCTGGACAACGCCGTTCATAAGCTTGATAACCGCCGCCGGGTGGAACTCCACAAGAAATACATCGGCTTCGTATTTCAGCAGTATCACCTGCTCGATAATCTTACCGTCGCCGAAAACCTGGATTTGCCGCTCTCCTACCGAGATATGAAGAAAGCTGAGCGCGAAGGCATGGTCGCGGATGTTCTCGATCGGTTTCAGATTGTCGGAAAGAAATCACTCTTTCCCAATCAGTTGTCAGGCGGACAGCAGCAACTTGTTGCCGTCGCTCGTGCGGTGATCGGCAAGCCCAAATTAATTCTGGCCGACGAGCCGACAGGCAGCCTGCACAGCAGCCAGGGAAAAATGATCATGGACATGTTGAAGAAGCTCAATGAGAACGGGACGACAATCATCCAGGTGACGCACAACGACGCCTGGGCAGCGTACGGCAATCGCATCATTCAACTCGCCGATGGCTGGATCATCGACGGACAAACACGAGTAGGCGAAGTGGCAGCCACCAGCAGATGAATAAGGCCGGGCGCGCGTGAGGTTTCGCGTCAGGCCGCGGCACTAGCCGCTGAGAACACGGATTCAGGTTTTGCAGACAGGCTGCGTAGCACAGGCAAAAAACGCGTCATCGTGGATGAACCTAAGAGGTAGACACTCAGTGACGAAGCAGTAAAATACACCGTTACTCTGGCGCTTCTTGGGAGCAATTTCTTATGGGCACATTTTTGCAAGATCTTCGCTACGGCGCGCGCATGCTTCGGCGAAACCCGGGCTTCGCTACTGTTGCCATTCTAACTTTGGCGATCGGCATCGGCGCGAACGTCGTGATTTTCAGCATCGTGAACGGAATTCTGCTGAAGCCTTTCACGTTTCCCGATTCTCAGCGCATCGTCACCATCTGGGAAACCGATTCCAACCGCAAAGTAACGCGAGGGACGGCTTCGGCAGCCGAATTTCTCGATTGGCGCGACATGAACCACGTATTCCAGGAGCTTTCCTGCTGGCGCGCTTTGTATTTCAATATCACGGGTGGCGGGGAGCCAGAACAAGTTTGGGGCTCACAAGTGTCTGGGAATTTTTTTCGGATGCTTCGGATATCCCCGGTTTTAGGCCGCGACTTCAGCGCGGAAGACGAACAGCCGGGTCACGATCAGGTCGTTATCTTGAGTTACGGCTTGTGGCAGCGGCGTTATGGCGGCGACCCAGGAGTCATCGGCAAAAGCATTCTGCTGGACGAGAAACCGATCATGGTCATCGGCGTCCTGCCGCGGAATTTCTCCCTATACGGCACCGTCCCCGAATTTGAAATGTGGCGGCCGTTCGCATTTAATCGCACGCAGCTCGATCGCGAAAGTCACGAACTCGTAATTTTCGGCAGGCTGCGAGACGGCGTCACCATCCCCCAAGCTACTGCCGCTATGATGACGATTCAGGGACAGCTGAAGAAGCAATATCCGGGCATAGACCAGAAAAACGGAATTCGCGTAGCCGGTTTTCATGACGAACTCATTAGCCCGCTGCGCCCGGGGCTGCTGCTCCTTCTTGGCGCCGTGGTTTTTTTACTTCTCATCGCCTGCGCCAACGTCGCGAATCTTATGCTGGCTCGCGCAGCCGTTCGCGAACGTGAAATCGCGGTTCGGACTTCCTTGGGCGCCGGCCGCAAACGAATTCTGCGTCAGCTACTGACCGAAAGCGCCCTGCTTTCACTCATCGGAGCTGCATTAGGTGTGATTCTAGCGTACGGCGGCCTGCACATCTTGCGAGGCGCGATTCCCGCTGGCGGACGCGGGCAAGTGCCGCATCCGGAGTGGATCGCAGTGGATGGCAAAGTCCTGGGCTTCACGATTCTGATTGCGCTTGTAGCGGGAATTCTTTTCGGATTGGCTCCCGCGCTTCAGATCTCGCGTTCGGGAATGTATGAATCGTTGAAGGAAGGAAGCCGCGGGTCCACGGGCGGCCAGCGCAGTCAATACGCGCGGTCGCTGCTAGTTGTCTCCGAAGTCGCCTTCTCGCTCATGCTGCTAGTAGGAGCCGGACTTCTTGTACGCAGCTTTTTCCTGATGATGTCCGAACCTCTGGGCTTTGATCCTGCAAACGTGCTGACCATGCAGATTTTCCTTCCGGAGTCACATTATCCCGCAGGGTCAAGTTTCACGAATTATTATCAGCAAGTGGTCGATCAAGTGGCCGCGTTGCCCGGTGTTAAGTCGGCAAGCGCTGTGAATTACCTCCCTTTGACAGGCTGGGCGGGCTTCTGCGACTTCGATATTACCGGCAGACCCACTCCACCTTCAGGAGAGCATTTCACCGCTCAATATCGCACTCAAGATTGGCGTTACCTCTCCACTATGGGCGTCGCCATAAGAGAAGGCCGCGATTTCGCTTCATCGGATGGGCCCAATTCGCAGGGCGTGGCTCTGATCAACGAGGCTCTCGCCGAACAATATTGGCCGAATCAAAATCCGATCGGGCAGCAAATTCGCCTGGTCTTTCCGCCGACGCTGAAACCGTTTGACGCCATTCCTTACAAAGGCCCGGTCACCATAGTCGGAGTCGTCGGCGACATACGCGATTGGGCATGGTCTGAACCAAAAATCCCGCAACTGTATTTGCCGCAGACGCAAAATCCATCGCGGGTCATGCATTTGGTCGTGCGTTCGAGCATCGATCCCACGCAATTGACATCCGCGATTCGGCACGCGGCGGAAAGTGTCGACCCCAATCAGCCGCTTACCGACGTCAAAACAATGGACGCGTATCTCGCGGTTCTGCTCGCCCAACGGCGCCTCAACATGACGCTGCTTGCGTTTTTCGCCGTGGTCGCGGCGCTCCTGGCCGCCATCGGAATTTACGGCGTGATGGGTTACGCCGTCATCCAGCGCTATCACGAAATCGGCATTCGAATGGCCCTGGGCGCCGAACCCGGCGATGTCCTGCGAATGGTCGTTAGCGACGGGATGAAGCTCGCGGCTTTTGGCCTATCGATAGGGCTGGTGGCGTCGCTGGTCATCATGAAATACCTCGATAGCCAGCTCTATGGAGTTAAGGCGCGCGACCCTTTGACGTTCATCGGAGTAGCGGCGGTTTTAGCGGTTGTCGCGCTTGCCGCCTGTTATTTTCCAGCCAGGCGCGCCACGAAAGTCGATCCCCTGGTCGCGTTACGTTATGAGTGAGGATAAAAATGAACCACGCGGCCGACGCATTTCCCAACGAATACAGAAATAAAATTCAGGGAGAAACCTTTCGCGCCATGACCCCAACCAACTCACCTCGAACACGCATTCTTGTCGCCGACGATCAACCGGACATCCGCGAGGCTTTGCGTCTCTTGCTGAAAGGCGAAGGATTTGAAACCGAAACCGTCGCGTCGCCCGCGGCTGTCATGTCGGCGCTTGAAGCGCGTGAATTTGACGCTCTGCTCATGGATTTAAACTATGCGCGCGATACCACCTCGGGACAGGAAGGCCTCGATCTTCTTTCGAATATTCGTGCGAAAGACAGCACGCTGACCATCATCGTCATGACCGCCTGGGGCAGCCTTGAACTGGCCGTCGAAGCCATGCGCCGCGGCGCAAAAGATTTCGTGCAGAAGCCCTGGGAAAACGCGCGACTGCTCGCCATTCTGAAGACGCAAATCGAACTTTCGCATGCGCTGCGCAAGAGCCAGCGCCTTGAAGCCGAAAACCGCCTGTTGCGCGCGGATGGCCGTCCTGTAATGATCGCGGAATCGCCGGCCATGCGTCCGGTGATGGACCTGATCGCGCGCGTTGGCCCCTCGGACGCCAACGTCCTGATCACAGGTGAGCACGGCACTGGCAAGGAAGTTGTGGCCCGAACCCTTTACGCGCTTTCTTCGCGTTCCGGCCGGCCCCTCGTTACGGTAAATGCCGGAGGGCTGCCCGAGGGAGTCTTCGAAAGCGAATTATTCGGCCATGTGAAAGGCGCGTTCACCGACGCGAAGACCGATCGCGTGGGCCGCTTCGAGCTGGCCGACGGCGGGACTCTCTTCCTCGATGAAATTGCCAACGTTCCGATGAACCTGCAAGCAAAACTGCTGCGCGCGCTGGAAACCGGTGAACTCGAACGTGTTGGCTCCTCGACGACCCGCCGCGTGGATGTTCGCATTGTTTCGGCGACTAATGCCGAAGTTCAAACCGAAGTGACGGCAGGCCGCTTCCGCGAAGATTTGCTTTTTCGACTGAACACGATCGAAATACATTTACCGGCATTGCGCGAGCGAAAGGAGGACATCCCGCTGCTGGCGCATCATTTCTTGCGACAATCGGCGCAACGATATCGAAAGCGTCTTGAAGGATTCGAACCCGTCGCGTTGCAGCTGCTGCTCGATCATCCTTGGCCGGGGAATATTCGCGAGCTCGATCATTCCGTCGAGCGCGCCGTATTGATGTCCGAAGGTCCCGCAGTACGCGCCAGCGACCTGGGCTTGCGGCCCGCACGCGAGGTTTCCCTACGGCTGGACGAAATGAGCATTGAAGACGTGGAGCGCGTCCTGATTCAGAAAGCGCTGGCGAGATTCGGCGGCAACGTCAGCCACGCCAGCAAAGCGCTGGGCCTGAGCCGAAGCGCGCTCTATCGCCGCCTACAAAAATATAGCCTTTGAGCCCTCTCCTCTACGAGCGCCGAATTCTGCTCCTGGCCCTGGCTGCAGGGCTGGGAGGCACGCTCGTCGCGCTGATCCTGCTGTGGACCGGCAATTTCTCCTCGAAATTGCAATGGACCCTCACGGTCGTAATGGTCATCGCCTGGCTCAGTTTTGCCTTCTCCGCTCAGAGCCGCGTGATGTTTCCGCTGCGCACCCTTTCCAATCTCCTCGCTGCGTTGCGTGAAGGAGATTTTTCCATCCGCGCACGCGGCGCGAATCGGGAAGACGTCCTCGGCGAAGTACTGTGGGAAGTAAACGCTCTCGGCGAAACGCTGCGCAAACAGCGCCTCGGCGCTCTCGAGGCCACCGCGCTGCTGCGTAAAGTGATGGAAGAAATCGATGTAGCCGTTTTCGCGTTTGATGGCGCCGGATGCTTGCGCCTTGTGAACCGGGCCGGCGAACGGATTCTCAGCCAGCCAGAGGATCGGCTGCTCGGCCGCACCGCCGCGGAGTTGGCACTGTCGGATTGTTTGCAGGGAGACACCCCGCGCATCGCTCAGATTTCCTTCCCCGGAAAATCCGGCCGCTGGGAAATTCATCGCGGCAGTTTTCGCGAAGGCGGGTTGCCGCACCAGCTTCTGGTCATCACTGATTTAAGCCGCGCATTGCGTGACGAAGAGCGACAGGCATGGCAGCGCTTGATTCGGGTTCTGGGCCACGAACTGAATAATTCCTTGGCCCCCATCAAGTCAGTTGCCGAAAACATGGGCAGCATGTTGTCGCGGCAAGACCGCGCCGCGGACTGGCAGGAAGATATGCGCAGCGGCCTGAATATCATCGCCGCGCGCACCGACGGGCTCGCGCGTTTCATGAGCGCTTACGCTCGACTGGCGAAGCTTCCGCCGCCGGTTTTTCAGGCCATGGATGTCGGCGTGTGGATTCGCCGCGTGGTGGGCCTCGAACCGAGGCTTCACGTGCAGCTCGAACCGGGTCCCGACACGATTATTCAAGCCGATCCCGACCAACTCGAACAGCTTTTGATTAACCTGCTGCACAATGCTGTGGATGCAGCGCTGGAGACCGGAGGCGGCGTTCGCGTGGGATGGGAACGCGAGAATGGAAGCATCGAAGTGTGGATTCAAGACGAAGGCCCGGGAATTCCAAGTTCAGCAAATCTTTTCGTGCCATTTTTCACCACTAAGCAAGGGGGTTCGGGGATTGGCTTGGTCTTAAGCAGGCAAATTGCCGAGGCCCACGGCGGATCGCTGACTCTAGAAAATCGAAGGATGCAAAAAGGTTCGGAAGCGCGCCTGCGGCTGCCCCTTAATAACTAGCAACTCGCGACGCTGACCTCAGGTCAAAAATTGCCTGCTATTTGCGCCTTTTACTGGTCTCCCTGCAGCAAAAAAAACGGCGGTCGGAAAATCCAACCGCCGTGCCGCAGAACACAAATTTACTGTTGCTGTTGCTGTTGCTGTTGCGAGTCTTTTTTGGCCATATCCGCTTTTGCCGGATCCGCCGAGACGCCGGTATCAGGCCGCTGAAAACGCGTAAGGAAAGGCATAAACGGCGTGACTTCAAACGGCATCTTCTCACGCGCAGACAGCAGCGGCACAGGCTTGGCCTTCACGAGTTCCACGTGATCGTTCCAGGGGTCAAGCTTGATGCGAGCTCCGACTGGCAAAGCCGAAATTTGATCGATCTTTGTCGGTTCCAAATTCGGTGCAGAACCGAGCAGTTCCGAACTCAGATACACGCGATTCCCCAGATGAGGATTGATCAAAGCCGGCAAATTTTTGGACTCCGCATCCAGCTGTTTCAAAAAAAGGCCGGCAGTCGCCAGTTTGTCTTTATATGGGGAATTCTTCAAAAGTTCGAGCGCTTTCGCATTGGCCATTTCCACCTGGGCCGGACTGTCTTTGAACGAAAAATGAGACAGCGCCTCGGTGGTACTCACGTTCGTAGTGTCGTTGAAGCCCCACTGATCGGTAGAAGGCTTTGTCACTATTATGTCGGCCAGTTCTTGAGCCAGCATCGTAGCCAGACTGGCTTCATCCGGCAATACATCGAGCAAACCCCGGCTTAAAACAATGGTGTGCCCAATGGAGAACATTTCTAACGTGCCGGTTAGCAGCACGCGGCAATGAACGTCCGGTTCGATGTCGAGATTGTTTGTTACCTCAAGATTATTCACTACAGTTTCGAGAACTTTATCCACGGCTCCTGGAGGCGCAAGCAGTCCGGTACGCTGCAGTCGATCCAACACGTTTACTTCCGCAGCGTGCTGCCACTCCCGCTCGGCTTCGATGGGGGAACGATCCTGCGATTGCGCAGCTTCGTCCTGAATCGTCGGCGATTCGATGGTCATCTCGCTGAATTCTTCCTGGCGGCCGACGTTCTTCAAATTGTAGCCCCACAAGCGGGTTTGCGACTTGAATCGAATGTTTCCGCCCAGAAAATCTCTCAGGTCGGATTCCTGGCTGTAGATATAAGCCGGCAGCCAGAGGCCTGGCTGCACATTCAAGCGCCAACTGTCGAAGTGGAGGTTGAAGCCGTTGATTCCAGCGATCGGAGTATAGACGCCGTTAAAACGCACAGTCGTGAAACCCTGATCTTCGGCCCAAATGCGGCCCTTGAACCGCCCCTTGCCAGACTTGGGCAGTGGCGTAACATCGAAAACCACGCAGCGAACATCGCCGAGGAACTCACGCCGTACATAATCAAACTGATAGTGCTGGCGGTCGAACCCGTTGGTATCGATGTAAATCATCTGAAGAAAACCCTCGGGCACGTAGGAAGACGAAAAAAGCCCGCTCATATGCGCAAGCGGATTCAAAGCATCGAGTCTGCCTTTTCGGGGATTCAGCATTGAGTGATCGACGACGCCTTTTGCGAGGTCTGCCTGGCCTAGAAAGTAATGATCTCGAACCGGTACGGCACCCATCTCTTTGTCCGATTTCATGTCCTGAATATAGGTCTCGATGATCGGGCTGAATCGTCGGATAGTCACAATTTCGTCGTGCTCTCGGGCGATTACATGATCAATAGCTTGATCAACCGTCACCACCGGTGCGGTCGTGGCACCCCCTGAATTAGCCTGAGGTTGTGTCTGATCTGCAGTTTGGGTAGTCTGTGCCCAAATCGAACCGGCGAATGTGCCGGCCAGAACCATAATGAGACCGAAACTCTTGCACGTGCGCATTTCCATCCCCCTTCAGTATGCCAATTCGAAAACGATGTGGACGATGGCGGTCGAATCCACTGGTTGGCCGTCCTGTTGTGCCGGCTTGAAACGAATTTGGCGGGCTGCGTTTTGCGCCGACTCTTCGAGACCGTAACCCAAACTCTGTACCACACGTTGCACCTTCACCTCTCCAGATGCCGTGAAAACTACTTGTAAAAGCACTTCGCCTTCGACTTTCTTGGTGCGCGCTTCGTCGGTATATTGCGGCTTTGGCTTGGAAATAATTTCAACTGGCGTTGTCCTGCCCACCGGGCTTGCGGTCTGTTTCACTCTTGGTGTCGCTGCAACAGCGCCTTCATCGCCGAAGCCGCCTTGTTTTACGGTTCCATGAGGGGGGCCGCCCGCGCTCCCTACTGCAACACCGTTACCAAACCCGGTGCTCGCGATCACGCCTTTGGCGCCCTTCGCGCCGCCCGTGCCGTTCCCGACACCGGGGCCGGACGGCATGTCGTACGAACCTTGCACATTGATATTCGCGGCCTTGTTCGTTTTCCCGTTTGCTGGCACTCCATTCGGATCGCCGAAACCGCCCGTTTGAACTTCTTCTCGGGGTTTCTTCAAAGTCGGAATAGCGGAACTGCCCATGGACGTCGGAGGATTCGGATCAGGAAATGCCTTCGCGACCTCAGTCATATCCGGCGCAGGAGTGTTCTTGTGTGCGGTCGCAGCTCGAGCGACGGGCGCGGTTGCTACCGGCGCGTAAATCTTCGGCTTCGGCGGTTCGACCACTGGCAAAGGTACAGGCGTCGGCTTGGGAATTTCTTTCACCACTTCGTGCTTTACCGCAACCGGCTTCACCGGCTGAGGAGGTTGGGGCTTCCAAGCAACAATCGGTGGCGCTTCGATCGGAGTGGTCCAATATCGCTGCACGATGTTCAGTTTTTGGGGCATCAAGAGCGGAATCACCACCAAGGCGGTTACCGCTACGACCTGAAGTCCAAGCCCAGCACTGAAAAGGTCCCACCGGGGTTGCGCTTCGGGGAGTAACGCCTCATTGAAGACAGCTCGATTTGACATGCGCGCCATTACAATCACCAGATTCCTTATGAAGAAATTAGGATGCGTCGAGACACAATAACGGATGACTGTTACTTAGTACTAGAACGAAGGGCTGGGGAGAATAGAACTCGGGTACTATTCTACCCCCAGTCGTGTTGAAAGCGACAACCCAAGGACTGGGGCTTGCTAGAAAGTTAGCTCTCGGGTCAATTCGACCTGGGTCATACAGCACTGCGCAACTCCTAAACACCAATTTTAACCCTGCTGGGGGAGGTCAGTTGCGGATTTAATTCGGGTTGTGACGTATCGGGGCGTAGCTCTTAGGAAGCTACGCCCCATCTGAAGCCGTCATTAGTTACGTGGAGTTATCACTGCCGTTCGATCATCCTGCCGTTCACTGGGGCTCGATCACCGAATACTGGGTATAGCCGCCGTGATTGATCAGCAACAAAATCGGCTGTTTGCCGACACCTGCCATTGCCTGTTTGTAATCACTGACGCTCCGAATCGGCTTGTGGTTGATCTCCTGGATCAAGTCGCCGCGGTTTAGCGGTGGCTGTGCCGCCGCCGCTGGGCTGGAAGGATCCACCGAGGTCACAACAACTCCGTGCGTGCCCGCCGGTACGTTGAGTTGCTGGGCGATGTCTGGCGTCAGCTCCTGCACTTCAACACCTTCCAAACCTCCACCGCTGCCTTCTTGTGTCTCGTTGTCAGCTACTGTCTTCTCGGGCAGTTCACCAAGCGTCACATTGAAGTCCTGAATTTTTCCGTCACGCCAGACGCCCAGCTTCACGGTCGTTCCTGGTGACATCTCCGAAATGCTGAGCCTTAGCGCAGTGTAATCGCTTACGGTTTCGCCATTTAGCTTGACGATCACATCACCCTGCTTCAATCCTGCCTTCGATGCAGGCGTATCCGGAGATACATCTCCGATAAGCGCGCCGCCACCCTGGGCAAAGTTGAAGGCCTTCGCGATTTCCGGCGTGACATCCTGAATATGGACACCCAAATAGCCGCGCACTACCTTCCCGTGCGCCAGAATTTGATCCATCACCGGCTTCGCCATGCTCATCGGAATCGCAAATCCAACGCCTTCATTTCCGCCCGAGCCGTGCGACAAAATGGCGGTGTTAATGCCCACCAGATTGCCGTGGATATCAATCATTGCGCCGCCGGAATTTCCCGGATTGATCGCAGCATCGGTCTGAATAAAATTCTCGTAGTCTTCAATACCGAGTTGCCCGCGACCGGTAGCGCTGACGATACCCATCGTTGCGGTTTCGCCGATCCCAAATGGATCGCCGATAGCAAAAATCAAATCTCCAACATTAAGTTGCCTCGAATCGCCCAAGGGAAGGGTTGGCAAATCCTTCGCCTGGATCTTTAGCACTGCGACGTCGGTCTTGGGATCGGCTCCGACCAGCTTAGCTTGAAATTCACGCTTATCAGCCAACTGCACTTTAATGTCCGAAGCTCCGTCGATCACGTGATTGTTCGTCAGAATCGTGCCGTCAGAAGTGACAATCACGCCCGAGCCCAATGCTTGTTCGCGCTCCGCGTGCGGTTTGCCCCCTCCAAACTGGTCACCGAAGAATTGGCGAAACATGGGATCGTTGAAAAATGGCGACATCTGATTAGCCTGCGGCTTCACCATTTTCGAAGTGCGAATGTTGACCACCGCAGGGAGCGCCGGCTTAATGACTGCTGAAAATCCATTGGCAAAATTTCCCAGGCTAACTGGCAGGGCATTTTGCGCGATTGCAATAGGCTCTCTCGGCGAGCCAAAAACGGTGTGGTCGGCCCAATTTCGGAATCCCTGCGAGAGCAAAGCGCCTCCCGCAAATGCCGCGAGAACCACGACGGTGGCTATCCAGCGGCGTATCTTGATGCTACTGCTTTCCATGGCTATCTCTCCTTAATCAAAGCTGAGTTGGTGACTATATCGCGTGAGCGCTACGTTGGCGCTAGGGCGAATATGGTATTTGACGTAGCACGAGGCCAATTGGTGTTTCGGACGCATCAACAAAATCCTGTACTCCGCCCCCTATATAGATGAAGGGATTGACTTTGAGACCTAAGCCCTAAAACGCGTCGCTTAGATGTCCCGGCATAACGTTATGGGCGTTTCTGCAATCCTCTGCATAGCCCGCGACTCGCGCAAAACTTCTAGCGCCAGCTTACCCTAAAGTACGAATGGCTCGGCGCTGATGAATATAACCCCTCACCACCGCCAATGTTGTGGCTAAGGGTTTTGTTTCGCGCTTAGCTAACCAACCGCGCAATAAAAAAGGCCGCGGCAGCAGCTAGGCCACCGACCACAACGGTTTGCAGCCCACCGCGCAAAGGTTTTACTCCGGTGAAGTAGCCTTTGATCGAACCGAAGATAAATAGTGCAAGCAGCGTAACAACAATTGAATAAATCAGCGCGGTATAGACATCGTGCCTGATCAGCATATAAGGGGCCAAGGGTACAAATCCGCCCACGATATACGCTGCTGCAATTGTCGCGGCACTGCGGCCCGCACGTGCGGGGTCGGGGCGTTCCAGTCCCAGCTCAAATCTCATCATGAAATCCACCCATTTTTTCTGGTCGCCAGTGATCGCGGTCACAATCGGTGCCATCTGCTCTTGTGAAAGCCCGTAATCGCGAAAAACCCGAGCCACTTCTTCCGTTTCGATATCAGGCAGCTCCACAGTCTCACGATATTCCCGGTCCAGCTCCGAGGCGTAATGCTCCGCGTCCGTCTTCGCTGCCAGATAGCCGCCCAGGCCCATCGCGATCGAGCCCGCCGCGATTTCAGCCAGGCACCCTTTCACCACGATGCCCGTCGACGCCACGGCTCCAGTAAGTCCCGCAGCCAGCGCGAATGGTACCGTCAACCCGTCCGACATTCCGATCACGATGTCACGCACGACCGCGGTAGCCGTGAAGTGCTTCTCCACGTGTTCGGTTGATGGCATCGTTACTTCCCTCCACTCATCAAATACTTCGGCCCCCGTACCGCTCCTGCCCACCAGGCGCGTATAATTATGGGGCAGGAAATGAAAATCAGGAGGTAGATAATGACCGCAACTTCAGCGCAGTCTACTGGACAAGGAGCCGCTCAGCAGATGACCTTTACATTGCCACCTTTGCCTTATTCCTTCGACGCACTCGAACCCCACATTGACGCGAAAACCATGGAAATCCACCACGACAAGCATCATGGCGCGTACGTCACCAACCTCAACAAAGCCCTCGAAGGCCAGCCGGACTTGCAGAAACTCTCCATCGAAGAGCTTCTGGCTGGAATCAATAAAGTTCCAGAAAATATCCGCACAGCCGTGCGCAACAATGGCGGCGGCCACATGAACCACTCGATGTTCTGGAAGATCATGAAGAAAGGCGGAGGCGGGGAGCCCGGCGGTGAACTTGGCAAAGCCATCAGCTCATCCTTCGGCAGCTTCACGGACTTCAAAACAAAAATCAACGAAGCTGGCACCAAGCGTTTCGGCTCCGGCTGGGCCTGGCTGCTATTCCGCGACGGCAAACTCGCCATAGAATCCACGGCGAATCAGGACAACCCGATTATGGACGGTGGCAAAGCATTCTTCGGCGTAGACGTATGGGAGCACGCCTACTACCTGAAATATCAGAATCGCCGCCCGGAGTATCTAGAAGCCTGGTGGAACACAATTAACTGGCCGCAGGTTGAAGAGAACTTCGCGCACGCAAAGAAGTAAACTCTGTAACTTCAAGCAACGTTATGTAGGGGCGGGTCTAGGACCCGCCCCTTTTTTTATTGAGGCATCAAGAAGGCAATTTTCAAAAATGATTTGCAGCCAGTCGGCCGTACTCGCCTCAAAAAAAGCTATTCGGCCCCCAGAAACGCAAACCGCAGTATAAAAATGACGCTCAGCACCCAAATCAAAGGACTGATCTCGCGATATCTTCCAGCTCCAACTTTCACACAGGTGTAGGAAAGCAAACCCAGGCTCAACCCGGTAGCGATGCTGAATGTGAGCGGCGTCGCCACCAGCGTGAGAAATGCAGGAAAAGCCTCGCTGAAATCGTCCCACTGCACTTTAGCCAGCGACCCGCACATCAGTGCGCCCACCAGAATCAAAGCCGGCGCAGTCGCATAAGACGGAATTGCGGCAACGACAGGCGCGCAAAACATTGCCAGCAAAAAGAGCCCCGCGATCAGCAGATTGCCAAGCCCCGTGCGAGCGCCGGCGGCAACCCCGGCGGCGCTTTCGATGTAGCTGGTAACGGTCGAGGTGCCGGTAAGCGCTCCGACAATCGTTCCAAACGCGTCGGCAAGCAAGGCACAATTCGCGCGCGGAAGTTTTCCGTCGCGCATAAATCCGCCCTGCTCGCACACTCCCACCAATGTTCCAACGTTATCGAACAAATCCACGAAGAAAAATACAAAAACTAGTTCGCCCAGCCCGAGTTTCATTGCCGAACGCAAGTCGAGCTTAAAAAGTGTTCCCGAAGGATGCGGCCAGGAAAAAAAATGTCCCGGCCAATGGCTCACGCCAACTGGAATCCCCGCGATGGTGATCGCGACAATGCCCAGCAGAATCGCGCTGCCGACTCGCCGCACCATCAATATGGCGATAAGCAACAGCCCCGCCGCGGCCAGTAGCACCTGGGGATCGGATGTCTTGCCAAACGCCACAAACGTAGCCGGATTGGCGACGATAATTTTCGCATTGCGCAAACCCACAAATGCGATGAAAAGCCCGATGCCGCCAGCGGTGCCATGCTTCAGACAATCGGGAATTCCATTCACAATATGCTCGCGCACATTGGTGAGCGTAAGCAGCAAAAAGAGCAGCCCAGACAAAAGCACTACGCCAAGCGCGGTCTGCCACGGCACTCCCCGCCCAATCACAATCGAGTAGGTAAAATAAGCGTTAAGCGACATTCCAGGCGCCAGCGCGATCGGATAGTTGGCCCAAAGCCCCATCACAAGCGTAGCCAGGGCTGCTGAAATGCAAGTGGCAAAAAGCACGCCCTCCACCGGCATCCCAGCTTCAGAAAGAATGCGAGGATTCACCACGACCACGTAGGCCATGGTCATAAAAGTAGTGAGCCCGGCAAGCAACTCACGGCGAACGGTAGTCTGGTTCTCAGAAAGGTGAAATAATCGCTCGAGCAAGCAAGCCCTCGCCGTAAAAATGCGCCACTATAGGCTCATCAACCACTCCAGTCAACGCATAAAGAACGTTTCGTCGCGGCCGCTTACAAAGCGAACTGGGCAGATCTAAAGTGACATCAAACGCAACCTGCTCCGTCAACTCCAGCCGCTTTCGACGAGCGAACGCTGCGGCTCGCCCACTTGTTCTCTAGTCCTATTTATGGTGAAGTCTCCGGCGGACATCCCACAAAGGAAGGCTAAATGCGCTTGATTCGAAGCAGGCTGTGGCGCGATTCGCATATTCTTATGGTTTTATTTCTCAGTTGGTGCGGAATGTCATTCGGTCAAGGCGCAAAACCGACACAATCGCGAAAAAACGAAACGGGCGAGCAGCGCACCGTTCGCGCGCTCGAATCAGTTCGCGCGAATCCGCTCGAACTATACGAATTTCTTCGGGGCATGCCCAAGGGTGCCGACCTGCACAATCACATCTATGGCGCAGTTTATGCGGAAACCTGGATCCTCGACGCAGCGGAAGATTCGTTGTGCATCGATCTAGCGACCGATTCCTTTGTCAAAGCGCCAGCAATGACCAGAGACAATCCGCCGCAACCGGAGTGCGGTGACGGGAAAGTCCCAGCCTTGCGCGCTTTTACCGACCAGCATCTATACGACACGCTGATCGACGCCTTTTCCATGCGCGGTTTCGTTCCGACTACCGGCACCACCGCTCACGATCATTTTTTCGACGCCTTCGGCCGTTTTGCACCGAATCTGGATGAGCCTCGCCATCTAGGCGAATGGCTCGACGAATTAGCCACCCGCGCAGCATCTCAAAACGAGCAATATCTCGAATTAATGCACACACCGGACTTTCAACGCGCGGCCGCGCTCGCACATGAAATTGGCTGGCCAAGTTCTGGCGATTCGTCCGTAGACTTCAGCAAGTTCCGCGACGAATTGTTAGCCCGCGGCTTGCGCGACAAAGTGATAACCGCAAAAGCCGAGATAGACCATGCGGAGGCGCTGCGGCAAAAACTCGAACGTTGCGGAGAAAAAGACCAAGCTGAGGGTTGCAAAGTAATAATTCGCTACCTTTACCAGGTTTTGCGAGGCTTCCCCAAAGAACAAGTATTCGCGCAGACGTTGTTAGGCTTTGAAACGGCCACAGCCGATCCCCGCTTCGTCGGCATTAATTTCGTGATGCCCGAAGATGGTGAGATTGCAATGGCCGACTACGCTCTCCAGATGAAAATGGTCAACTTCCTGCACGGACTTTATCCAAACGTTCACATCAGCCTGCACGCCGGCGAACTCGCGCCCAGCCTCGTGCCCTACGAAGGTCTCTGCTGCCACATCCGCCTCGCAGTGGAAGAAGGTGACGCCGAGCGCATCGGCCACGGCGTCGACATCATGTACGAAGATCACCCTTACGAATTGCTGAAAGAAATGTCAGCCAAACACGTTATGGTAGAAATCAATCTCACCAGCAACGACAAGATTCTGGGCCTTAGCGGCACGGATGAGCCATTCTCTATCTACCGCAAGTTCGGCGTGCCAGTCGCGCTTTCAACGGACGACGAAGGCGTATCTCGTATCGACCTGACGCACGAATTTGTCCGCGCCACGCAAAGCTACGGACTCGGCTATACCGATCTCAAAAAACTGGTGCGCACGAGCCTAGAGCACAGCTTTCTGCCCGGTTCGAGCTTTTGGGCCGAACAGGACGTTTTCACTAAGTCCATCGCCGGTTGCGCCCAAGAAAAACCCGGGAACGAAAAGCCGTCCGTGACATGTGCCGCATTTCTGAAGTCTAGCGAGAAGGCGCAGCAGCAATGGGAACTTGAGCGCCGTTTCACGATCTTCGAAGCGGTGCACTGAGATTTGCCATCTTCATGCGGATCGCAGGCCAGGGCTCCTGGCATACATATTTGGCGCAGAAGATAAAAAGCAACCGACGCCGGCAAACATTGAGCAGGTGCACTGCTGAGACGCGATGCCAAGCGGAGGTTTCGTTTAGCGGTGCAATCGACAGAGTTAAAATCTAGTTATGCCTGCCGACCCACTTAGCCCGCTACGACAGCTGCGCGCAGGCATCTCTCGTGGAGACGTCACGCCGCGTGGGGCAGTCGAACAGGCTCTCGTTCACGCCGATAGCAACGCGAGCCGCAACGTGTACATCGCGCGCGATGCAGAAGCCGCCCTACGTGAGGCCGACGAGCTGACGCTCAAATTCAGCGCAAATCCGAAACCGGATCTCTACGGCATTCCCATCTCGCTCAAAGATTGTTTCGATCTTGCGGGCTTCACTACGACATGCGGCTCGCGCTTTTACGCCGCCCGAAACCGACTGTCGCAGCAGGATTCCACAATAGCGGCTCGCATACGTGCGCTGGGCGCGGTCATCATCGGCAAAACTCACCTGCATCAACTCGCCTACGGAATCACAGGCCAGAATCCCGACTACGGCGATTGCCTGCAGCCGAACAATGCGCAGCGTCTAACCGGCGGATCGTCCAGCGGAGCCGCAGCCAGCGTGCAAGAAGGCTCGGCCATTGCCGGCATCGGCACAGACACCGGTGGCTCCATCCGAGTACCTGCGGCCCTATGCGGGCTCGCCGGCTATCGCGCTTCAATCGAACTCGCGCATCAATCCGGACTGTGGCACGGCAGCATGCACCTGGCGCCGACGTTCGACACGCTCGGCTTCGTCTTTCGCGATTTGCGCGACGCTCCGTTGCTCGCCGAAGCGGTTTTTGGCCTGCACGTGCCAGCACTAACGGACACATCGAACAAAAATGTAAGCATCGGCTGCGCCTCTAATGATTTTTTACATGATTGCGAACCACAGGTCCTCGAAGGCTTCCATCACTGGCAACAAACATTATCCGAGTCCGGCGCCCGGATCGTTCCCGTCGATACCAGATTCTGGAACGAAGCGATGGAGATTTTCGCGCCGATCCAAGCGCACGAAGCAGCGGCGATTCACAGCGCAAACTCAGGAGGCGAATTTTCACATTTCGAAACATCCATAGCCCGGCGCCTTGCCTGGGGCGCGTCGATCTCCACCGAAGAAATCCAGCGCTTGCGCGAGCGGCACACGGCTTTTCGCGACAAGATGGACGCCTTGCAACGCGAACATAAATTTCTCATCCTCCCATGTGCCCCGGTCACGCAATTAGTCGCCGGTGCCGATCATGCCGACGCGCGCCGCAAGATCCTGCGTTACACCACTCCAGCGAGCCTGTCGGGAGTTCCAGTGGTCACGCTTCCGGCAGCAGGGGGTGCTGGCGTACAACTCGCAGCAGCGCGTGGAGACGACGCACATCTCCTCGCATTCGCTGCAAACCTAATCCACAACGGTGGCACCGCGGACTCCCGAACTAGGACCCTTGAATGTTAAAATGGTGAACGTCAAAGTCGGGACGAGAAAACGAAACCGCATCGTTAGTAGGCCAGTTCAACCCGATGACTGGCATCCGGGAATTCCCACCGACCGCAAGGCTAGGAGCTAATGAGTCCACGGAATGCGATTGGCGGTACAAAGAGGAAACCCCGGCTGGTATGGGGGTACCGGCCGGGGCTAAACTTTTAGCTTTGCGGGTCGCCTTGTGCCCTTGGAGGGCGCGGGTGAGGCGATCACCGAGCGCCAATGTACTCAAACTCAGAATTGGGCGCAATAATGCAAAAATACTAGCCGATCGTTTGGCCAAGATTTGTAGCGACCGATCTGGCGCAATTCAACCAGACAGGGCATTGCAGCAATGGCTCGGGTCCGAGGCCACGTCGGACCGCCGCCTCAATACGGATTCAGACCCGCAGCACGAATCCTAACGCGAAAACTGCCGGTTCGACACAAGGCCGCCGAACCGTCGCCGGCAAGAATCCCGGATACCAGCACTAGAACGTGGGCTGCGGCTTGATTCCTTTGGATTCGGTGCAATCGTAAGCGCGACCAGATTGCAGGTCCCCGAAATCTTCCGTGCGGCCACCAGGCCAGTCGATCACTACGCGATCGATCTTTTCGTGGCGACCGACACCGAACGTGACTGGCAACTCCGATTGCGATAAGTAGCTCGAGCCGCCGTGCACCAGACGCGACTGAGTGACGCCGCCGCATTCGATGCGCACGCGTGCACCGATAGCGTCGCGATTCGATTTGGTGCCGACCAATCGAAAGCGGATGCTCTTGTTGCCGCCGGCCACGTCGTTTCTATAAAGATACGCAGGCCCGTTGTTGCTGGTCATTACTAAGTCGAGATCGCCGTCGCGGTCAAAATCCCCGTAAGCCAATCCGCGCCCGACTTTGCGCTCAGCAAATTCCTTGCCGACGACAGCAGCGACGTCGTGAAAACGCCCACCACCTTCATTGAGAAAAAGTTGCGGCGGTTGTGCGTAGCCCACATTGCCTCGAATATTGCGCACGGTTTCGTCGATGTGACCGTTAGCGACCGCCAGATCCAACAGCCCATCGAGATCGGCGTCGAGAAAGACACAACCGAAGCCGAGCGTATTCACCGACGGCAGTCCGATTCCCGCTTTGATGGCAATGTCCTCGAACCCACCGCTGGCGAGAGGCTGATACAGCCCAATCATTTCGTTGTCGAAATTAGTGACCGCGATTCCATCGCGACCCGCATTTTCGAAGTTACCAATGTCGACGCCCATCCCCGCGCGCGCTTTCCCCTCGGCGCTGAACGCGACTCCAGCTTCGACGCCAACGTCCTTAAACGTCCCATCCTGCAGATTGCGGTAAAGTTTATTTGGCTGCGTATCATTCGCGACGAATAAGTCAGGCCAGCCGTCGAGATTGTAATCGAGCATAGCGACGCCGAGCGATTTCGAGCTGGTGTCGAAGACGCCACTTTTCGCCGTTACGTCTTCAAAAGTGCCATCGCCGCGATTGTGGAAGAGCCAGCACGTTTCTCCGCGATAAGCCTCCGGCGTGCAATACGATTTGTGCTTGCCGTCGAGGCTGCAGAAGACATCGTGTTCAGCGGCCCACTTCACATAATTACAGACGAACAAATCGAGCAGGCCGTCGCGGTCAAAATCAAACCATAATGCGGACGTGCTGAGAGCCAAACGCCCTGCCAGGCCACTGGCCCTGGTAACATCGATGAACGCGCCTTTCCCCGTGTTTTGAAACAAGCGGCTCTGTCCGACGCAAGTGATAAAAATGTCCGGAAAGCCGTCATTGTTGTAATCGCCGACGGCTACTCCCATGCCATACATCTCGACGTCGAGCCCCGCGCGCTTGGTGACGTCGGTAAATTTGCCGTTGCGATCATTTCTATAAAGCCGCAACGTGCTGCGCGAACGTTTGTGCTCCGGCCAGTCCATGCTGTTGACAAGCAGGATGTCTTGCCAGCCGTCGGCATCGTAATCGAAGAAAGCGCAGCCGGAGCCGAGCGTTTCGGGCAAAAGTTTGCCGCCGTACGCGCCGCTATTGTGCTGGAATTGAATTCCCGCAGCGGATGTTACATCCACCAGTCGAAGGCCAGGGTTCTGAAGTTGTTGCGCTGGCTCGGCGCGGATGTTCGCGAAACGCGAGAACGGAATACACGACAGCCCGGCAAGGCTGACGAAACCACCAATCCCGCCAAGAAACGACCGGCGATTCACGAGATATTCACCAGTCCATTGCGGATGGCATAGACGACGAGCTCGGCGGTTTTGTGGATACCCAGCGTGTCCATGATATTGGCGCGGTGCACGCTGACGGTGTTCACACTCAGCGAAAGCTTGTCGGCGATCTCCTTATTCGATTTTCCATTGACGATCCATTGCAGAATTTCCAATTCCCGCGCGGTGAGTCCAGCATTGCGCTCACCCTTCAATGCTTGCGAGGGCGAGAGCTCCGGCGCCAGCAATACTTCTCCGGCGGCCACGCGCCGAATTGCCGTAGCCAATTCCAGATCCATGGCGCTCTTGAGAACGTAGCCGCGAGCGCCGGCATCGAGCGCTTGTCTTACCAGTGTGTCCTCAGCGTGCATGCTCAACATCAAAATCGAAATTTCAGGAGACCGCTCTAGAATCTTACGGGTTGCGTCCAAACCACTGAGGCCCGGCAGCGCGCAATCCATCAGGATCACTTGGGGGTGCAGCGTACGGGAGAGGCGTATGGCCTCTTCGCCGTCGTTGGCCTCACCCACTACTGTGATGTCTGCCTCATCTTCCAACATGCGCCGGAAGCCACGCCGGACGAGGCTGTGATCGTCCACCAGCAGCACTGAAATTTTATTGCCCATAGGAGCCGAGTCTTTCCCTGGGAACTTTCAAGCGGACAAGGGTGCCACCTTGTGGAGGGCTCAGCAACTCGATGGTTCCACCCAGCAGCTCAGCGCGTTCGCGCATCGCGACCATACCGAGTCCCGGCTTGGATGAGGAAACGCCAAATCCCTTTCCATGATCTTCGGTCTCGAGCTCCAGCAAATCTGGGAGAAATCGCATACGGACCCAGGCTTCGCGAGCGCCGGAGTGCCGCGCAACATTGTTCAATGCTTCCTGGAGCACTCGGTAGATGTGAATAGCAGCACCGCCGGCCACGGGATAAGGCGTGCCGGACTTTTCGTAGCTTATGTCGATGCCAGTTTGTTTCTCTATGACCGGAATGTACCAATCGATGGTGCTCTCGAGCCCGGATTCGTCGAGCATCACGGGATGCAGAGCCTGGGAAAGGCTGCGAATATTTTCAAGCGTGGTTTGTACAATATCGCGTACTTCGTGAAGCTCGGAGCGCAGTGGCGAGTCCACAGGAGTGTGCCGCTCGACGCGCCCCAGCATCGCGCCTACGGCGGTGAGAATCTGGCCAAACTCGTCATGAAGTTCCCGTGAGATATGCCGCAACGTGGATTCCTGGGTCGCAATGAGTTTTTGGGCCAGGTCGCTGCGCTGCTGCGAAAGAGCAGCCACTTGCTGGAACAAGCGCCGATTCGAACGGATCACATAAAAGCTAGTGAGCATAATGGCCAGCAAAGTAGCGGTCAGAAACAAGTACACCTGCCGCTGTACGCGATCGTAAATCTCGCGAACTTGCCGGGCAATCAGCTCGTCGCTTTCGTTATTTTGGACCAGCAACCTTGACACAGCCGTGCTGAGCGCCTGCTGTCGCGCCTGCAGCGACAGGCGAATCTGCTCGCGGGCTTGCTTTTCATTGCCGTTGCGGGCAAGGGTAAAAGTGCGGTCAACAGCGTCCCAGAATTGCGCGAGCGAGGCCGCGAGAAACTGTTTTTGGTCAGCAGTACGCGCGGCCCCCCCGAGATTTTCTTCCGACCGAATAGCGTCATCGAGATCCGCGTGGATGCGATCGAACTGGGCAGTCCAGGCAGTCAGGGGATATGGCTCGTCATTGTCCAGCATGTCTCGCATCGCCAGCGCCAGGGAATTCAAGTCGTTTTGAACGCGAAGAAGTTGCAACGAAACTTTGCGATTGCGATCGACCAGGTTGTTTTGGAGCGTACGCAGGCCCGCGATTTGATGTGTTATGTACGCGGAATAAGACACGACCGCCACGAGTGTAACAATCAGCCCAACAAATAATCCCATGGCTGGAGAACGCAAAGGTTGAGGCGGCACGGTCACGAGGATATAACGCGCGCGACAAGCTCCAACACGCGCAATGCGCTCCGGAACAGGCGCGATGAAGCCATTACAGTATCGAACATTTCTGTCAGACCATCCTCCTACCGGCGATCATGCCCAACCAGACGGAAACAAAACCTACAACGACGCTCAGGATCACGTTCAATCCAGCCATAAGAAACTCGCCCGCCTGAAACACGCGAAAAGTCTCAAACTCAAAGGTCGAAAACGTGCTGTAGCCACCGATGAATCCAATAGGAATGAAATACCACCACAAAGGGCTCCAGTGCGATTTGTCAGCAAGAATGGTCACGCTCAGCCCGATCAAGAAGCACGCTGTACAATTAACGAGAAAAGTTCCGTACGGAAAGCGCACGCCCAGTCGGGTGCCAATGTATTCCGCGACACAAAAACGCAGAATCGATCCGAGACATCCCCCAAGACCTACGAGCAAATATTTGGTCATAGCGGCGAGAACCATCTCCTTTGCATTTATTGGCACAGCAAACCAAGGCCGGCTTCGGCGTGAATTCTTTATTAGGGATCAGTGCCGGGGATATGGCTCCGCGACAAGGATCCTTGTCAGGAGTCATCATCTGTCCCGGCTTAGAAGGACAGCGGTTAAGGGGCAACTCCATGCCCGCCACCGCAATGATACTTTCAGCGCAATAGAAGTCAACGATGCCTTGTGGCAGTTTGCGCTGGAGTGAACCTGGACGGGGTTTAGGGCGGGTTATAGGGTCGAGGGTGCCATCGGCTGTTTTGGACTGGTTTGACGCAATCTTGGGAGAAGTGGGCCGCGCGTTAGTGCGCCACAGGTGCAAAAAAATGACGATTAGAACGGGACGCTGTCTTTTGTTTTGAATGAGTTGCGGCCGTTTCTAATCGGCCGGAGTGACGATTAGAAATTGGTGGATGAACTTCGATGGGAGAGGATGGGAGGGTGTGGCCAGCGGCGTTTTCGAGGCAGAGGCATTCATTTAGTGCCGCGGTTCTCCGGAACGCGGCTTGTTTTTCGACGAGCTCTTGCACGGCGGAGGTCACCTGGAGGGTGCCGGGAACATCGAGGCATGGAGTTTGGGGCTTGGCGAAGATCAATCTTTTATGGTCGCGCGGCTTTCGAAATTTTTTCATTTGGTCATTTCCCGCATCAAGTTCGCACGCGGGCGATTCGAGCGATATTGAGCGGAAGGACAGGTAAGGGACAGAACCAGTACTAGCTGTACTTTTCGAAATGCTTTTTGTGCCACGCCTGCGGCGCTTTGTTCGCGACGCGATTGTGGCGAACCGCGAGAGACACCGAGAAAATTCGTTACCTCTTGCGCACCGGAAGCACAAGTCAAAAGCTCGCGGGAACAGCGCCGCGAATGGAAGATGCTTCGCGCCGTTTTTTTACCCAGCGCTTCCGCGCTGGGCTAACTTGTGCCGCGCCTACGGCGCTTGTGCGCGGTGCGATCGCGCACCCTTTGCAAAAGCGGCAAAGAGTGCGGCACCCTCAGAAACAAAGGCAACGGCAGAGAGCAATAATGTGACGGTCTTTCCGCTGCGCGTCGTCGAATCAGGTTCTAAATGATTTGAAGGCTGATAAAATTAACGGATCTGCCTTGCTTGATTGCGGGGTGGAGTGCTGAAATCTTTTGGTTTGGCGGGTAAGAATTTATATGAAAGTGCTTTCAGTTAATGTCGCGCTGCCGCGTCTGATTCCCTGGAAGGGACAGACGTTCAAGACCAGCATCTTCAAAGAGCCGGTTCTCGGACACTTGATGATGAGGCGGTTGGACCTGGACGGCGACAAGCAGGCTGATTTGACCGTGCATGGCGGGCCCTACAAGGCGGTGTACGCGTATCCTTCGGAACATTATGCGTTCTGGCGCAGCGAATTGCCCGAGATGGATTTGCAGTGGGGCGCGTTTGGCGAAAACCTGGCTACCGAAGGCCTGAACGAGAGTGACACTCACATCGGCGACCGCTTTCGTATCGGTGAGGCTGTAGTCATGGTTACGCAACCGCGGGTGCCGTGTTTTAAGCTTGCGGCTAAATTTCAGCGCGATGACATCTTGAAGAGGTTTCTGGTCAGTGGACGCTCCGGCTTTTATTTTTCGGTGATGGAAGAAGGCATGGTGGCCGCGGGAGACACGATCGAGCGAATTCAACGAGACGATAACGGGATTTCAGTGACCGATATCAACAACCTGTTTCGCGGTGAAAGGGATATCGCTTTGTTGCGGCGCGCGATCGTGCTGGATGCACTTCCGATGGATTGGCGCGAACATTTCAGCGAGAAATTGGCGAGGCTGGAACACGAAGGCGTGGACGCCGGATGAGTTTGCCTAGAAAATCCATCCTGCATCAATCGTTTGAAGTTGGTATCTCGCTGAAGGGGGTGGGAGGCCTGCTGGAAGTGTTTGGCGGCTTGGTTTTGGGGTTGCTGAAGCCGTCGGAGATGAATGAGATCGTACGGCGAATTTGCGCCAGCCTGCTGGTGGAATTTCCTCATATCGCTGCGCACGTATTGGACGCGTCGCAAAGGTGGACCGATCATGGGGGTACGAGGTTCGCTGCGTTGTACTTGCTTTCGCATGGCGTGGTGAAAGTGGCGCTGGTGATTTGTTTGTGGATGAATAAGCTGTGGGCCTATCCGCTGACCATCGTTGTGTTTACTTTGTTCGTGGTTTACCAGGTGCAGCGGTTTACGCACACCCATGCCTGGACGCTGATCGCACTGAGCGTCTTTGATGCCGTGGTTATTTATTTAACCTGGCAGGAATATCAGGCACAGAAAAAAAAGGGAGATCAGAAGGAAAACAAATAAGGGCAGCTACTCGTCGAGCGATTCCGCGTCAATCCCGATGTTCTTTTCTCCAGCGGCTTTCTTCTCGTTGTACTTTTTTACCCAAGCGGCAAAACTTTTTCCCGCAGCCGTGTCGCGTCCGGTGAAGGCCAGTGCGGCGATTTCGCTGTAGGCGATGGAGAGCTTGCCGGGCCGGTCCCTAGGCATCACTCGGATGAAACAATCGCCGAGGGCGGGACCCTTGATTTTGCGGTCGAAGATGTAGCCTTCGATCTTTTGCCCGTCTTTCAGAGTGATGGTGAGGTCGCCGCGGTAGTCGAATGCCTTTTCCAAGGCTTCGTGAATTTCAGATACCGTGGCCAAGGCCGGGACCCAGCCTTCCAGATTTTCGTGGATGATGCCGAGGTGTTCTTCGTTCGTAGAGTGGGGCGAGAGGGATGTATTGGGTTCGGACATTGCGTTTGGAGCGCTATTCAGGCTTTTGGCGACATCGCGATCTGTACTAACTGGCCGGAATCTTTGCTTGGGTCGCGCGGAGCGCCGCCCATAGACTCTGGATCTTTGTATTTATTGAATAGCGTGCCGCGCACTGCCGCGAGGAATCCACCCAGCGAGCCGAACATGTCGTCTACTGCGCTGGCTTCATAGCCGCTGTGAACCATGCAGTTGGCACACTTGGGGTTGCCGCTTTCCGTGCCGTAGCGCTCCCAGTCGGTTTCGCGGATTAGTTCGTCGAAGGTGTCGGCGTAGCCGTCTTGCAGCAAGTAGCACGGTTTCTGCCAGCCGAAAATGTTATAGGTAGGCATGCCCCATGGGGTGCATTTGTAATTGCGCTTGCCCATCAGAAATTCCATGAACAGCGGGCTCAGGTTGAACCGCCATTTTTCGCTGCGATTGCTAAGGATCTGGCGGAAGAGATCGCGGGTTTTGCGCTTGCTTAGGAAGTGGTCCTGGTCCGGAGCTTTATCGTAGGTGTATCCCGGTGAAAGCATCATGCCTTCCACGCCCAGGTCCATCATGTCGTCGAAGAAGCGGCGGACGCTTTGCGCGTCGGCGCCGTCGAAGAGAGTCGTGTTGGTGGTTACGCGGAAGCCGCGGGCTAATGCTAGTTTTATTGCTTCTACAGCTTTGTCGTAGGTGCCTTCGCGGCAGACTGCGAAATCGTGTTCTTCGCGTTGGCCATCCATGTGAACCGAGAAGCTCAGGTACTTGCTGGGCGTGAATTCGTGGAGCTTTTCTTTCAGCAGCAGCGCGTTGGTGCAGAGGTAGATGTATTTTTTGCGCGCTACGAGACCTTTCACGATTTCCGCGATTTGCGGGTGCATCAGGGGCTCGCCGCCTGGGATGCTGACCATGGGCGCGCCGCATTCGTCTACCGCGCGGAAACATTCTTCGGGGGTCAGCTGCTTTTTCAAAACGTGGGCGGGGTACTGGATTTTGCCGCATCCTGCGCAGGCCAGATTACAGCGTAGGAGCGGCTCCAGCATCAGAACGAAGGGGTAGTGCTTGCGCCCCTTCAGGCGCTGGCCTATGACGTAGGACGCTGTGGTCCACATTTGTGATACTGGTACGCCCATGTGGTGCTGGTTTCCTCGCCTAACCTAACTTCATGCGATATTGCTTACTCCATGGTTAGACTCTCATGGTACCGGATTCGATGCCTGCTGTGAACCCTTAGACTCATTGCGGGGGTTAACTTTAGGCAAGGTTTGTGAGTGGCAGCCGGGGGGGCGTGTAAGTGCGGCGCGACGTCATTCGCATCCGATCAAGCTGAATCTAAACCGGGCGCGGCCGAGCGGCGACCCTACAGATCGTTCAGGCGATGGTTCTGCTGCTTGCGGAATTGCCACGTTTGGGCCGTCTTCGATTGTTGCATGTGGCTCTGCGTGCTTGTTTCGTGTAAATTTTTAATATCGTGACTGCCCAAGCGAAATTTAACGTCGGCTTGATACAGATGGCCGTTAGCACCGATCCCAAAGATAATCTTGCGCGTGCGAGTGCGCGGATTGAAGAGGCTGGGCGCGGCGGTGCGCAAGTGGTGTGCCTGCCGGAGTTGTTTCAGTCGCAATATTTCTGCCAGCGGGAGGATACCGCCAATTTTGATTTGGCCGAGGCGATTCCCGGGCCTACTACCGAAGCTTTGGGGCGGGTCGCGCAGAAAGCTAAAGTTGTTGTAGTGGCGCCACTTTTTGAACGGCGAGCTGCCGGCGTTTATCACAACACTGCCGCCATCATCGATGCCGACGGGAAAATTGCGGGTGTGTACCGGAAGATGCATATTCCGGACGATCCTGCTTACTATGAGAAATTTTATTTTACGCCCGGGGATTTGGGGTTTCGCGCCTTTTCCACGCAGGTGGGGAGGATTGCAACCTTGATCTGCTGGGATCAGTGGTATCCAGAGGGGGCGCGGTTGGCGGCGCTGAATGGCGCGTGCATTCTTTTTTATCCTACGGCGATTGGGTGGCATCCCAGCGAGAAGGAATCGAATGGGGACGCGCAGCGGGATTCGTGGCGGACTGTGCAGCGTGGGCACGCGATTGCGAATGGGATTTATGTTGCCGCTGTGAATCGGGTGGGGCACGAGACGCCTTCGGCTGGTGGTGATGGACTGGAATTCTGGGGTGGGTCGTTTTTGTGCGATCCGCAGGGTGTGGTGATCGCGGAGGCTTCCACCGACCGCGAAGAAATTTTGTATGGGACTGTGGACCTTGCGCATCTTGAAGACGTCCGGCGGAACTGGCCTTTTCTGCGTGACCGGCGGATTGACGCTTACAAAGGTATTGAGCAGCGGTTCCTCGACGAGACACCTTGAAACCTGCACGTCGTAGTTTTTCAGCGAATGCGAATGAAGGCCCGAGGCCGCTTGGGTTTTCCATGCCTGCGGAGTGGGAAAAGCATGAAGCTACCTGGATTGGGTGGCCGCACAATTCCAGCGACTGGCCGGGGAAATTAGAGCCAATTCAGTGGGTTTACGGCGAAATTGTGCGCAAGATCGCGCCCGCCGAGATTGTGCGGATATTGGTTAATTCGCGGAAGCATGAAGCGCAGGTTCGGATGGTTTTGAAACAAGTTGGCGTGGGGGCGAGCCATGTGCAGTTTTTTCGTTTCCCCTCAAATCGCGGGTGGACGCGGGATTTCGGTCCGATTTTTGTGCGACGGGCGAAGCCTAAGCGCGAAGTGGCGATAGCGCGATTTCGATTTAATGCCTGGGCGCGTTACCCCGATTGGCAGAAGGACGATGCGATTCCTGCGCAGGTGGCCCGGCGATTCAAGTATTGGATTTTTCCGGTTCGGTATCGCGGACGCGACGTGGTTCTGGAGGGTGGAAGCATCGACGTTAATGGGCGCGGTACTTTGCTTACAACGGAGGAGTGTTTGCTGGATCAGGAGCGGCAAGTGCGTAATCCTGGATTCAGCCGGGGCGATATTGAGGGTGTGTTTCGCGACAATTTGGGTGTGAGCAATACAATTTGGCTGGGCAAGGGCATCGCGGGGGATGATACACACGGGCATGTGGATGATCTCTGCCGGTTCGTGGATCGGAGGACTGTGGTTCTGGTGCGCGAGAAGAACCGGCGCGATCCGAATTACAAGCCGCTTGAAGAGAATTGGGAACGGTTGCGTGGCGCGCGGTTGGAAGATGGCGGCAAATTGGATGTGATGGAATTGCCGATGCCTGGGCCGCTGTACTTTGACGGTGTACGGTTGCCTGCGAGCTATGCGAATTTTTATATTTCAAATTCTGCCGTTCTTGTGCCCACCTTCAATGATCCGAATGACCGGCTGGCATTGGGAATTCTCGCCGAGCTGTTTCCGGGGCGTCCTGTTATCGGGATCCACGCCGTGGATTTAGTTTGGGGCTTCGGTACGCTTCACTGTTTGACGCAACAACAGCCCACCGTTGATCGCGTTCGAATTGATCGCAGATCGTTTCTCAGGACGCCCCCAGGTTAGCGTCAAAATCCAATCTGTAGCGCCGGCTTTGCGCTAGGCAGCCATCATCTGGATATAGTGGTTTGACGACGATTAGCTTGATCCCATCCGGTCCGGTATCGGGCAGCGCCACACAAAAGATCTCAAGCGGGTTGATGTGCCATCGCGCGGCAACGTTCATGATGTTCACTATCATTGCAATGGATCCGCCATTTTCGCTAGTCGGCTACAGTATTGACTCGGTGCGAATTCGTTACTCCCTTGCAAAATAAGGATTTACGATAGTTCGTTTTGTAATTTTACTTCTTTGCGCAAATCTAGCTACCCCACTGCGTAACGACCCCTGTGTCGCGTGGTTCCAGGACCGACTCAGCGCCGGAATTGGCAAGCGCCCAACGACATCAAAGTGTCAACTTTGTCCCGAGGCGAGCGGCCCGATTTACCTATGAGTCTTTAATCCCTAAAGCCTTGGCGGATGCCTGCGTCCACACACCTTGGAAAATTTACTCAACTGGGCTTAAGTTGCCATCTCCCTTGGGCCCGGGAACAAAACCTCCCAAAACGTGGCGTTAGCTGCTAGGGAACTTACAAAGTGGCCATCCGCTCTGACAACGCTTATTGATGCCGACACGCGAAGCAGACACCACTACCGCGGGAAGCGTCGGGACTCACCGTTCCACGCCGAATGTTATTTCGACGCGCTGCCAGTCCCGGCTGGAATCTTCCGCTAGGAAACCTACTATCAAGAGACGTTTATATTCCATTGCGTCTGGTTGCGGAATCAAGGCCGCCAGGGTTTCGAACTGGTTTTTACCATCATGCAGACCTTTTCTTATCAGCTTTAGATTCTCCAGCCGTTCTAATTCGCTATTTGAAAACCTTAATCATTACGTTCTTTAGTTCCTCGACCTTGGCAGGCTCGTTTTGGAGCTCGGCGGTACGCAATAACGCGCATGCGAACTGGCGGTAAATGCTCGCCGGTGGTTCGCCATTGTGGTCAACTCCGTAAACCTTTTTTAGGAGGGATGTACTAACGTCGTTGAATCCGGATTCCTTTATTATAAGGGTCGCTTACCGGCTTACGCCCTAGGAGCGGATAGCTATATGTCGAGGATCCATTCATCGACTCACCTGACTACTACTTGTGATGAAAACGTTTGCATTTTCAGACTGCTTTCCCTGTTAGCAACCATTCAATTGAATTGCTAAATTCCTGGCCAATTCTCAGGAGAATCTCTGCTCCGATCTGCACTTTTCCATGCTCCATCGTCGAAAGGTAGTTCTGGCTTACTCCTATGCGCTGCGCAAACTCTTCCTGGGTCATATCAATTCCTCTTAATTCGCGGATGCGCCGTCCGACCGCCTTCCAATCCACACCAACGCCTTCAGGAGGCGAAGAGCAATGAAAGAAATCAGCGGTGCAAACAGCCGGCGAGTGAGCCGCGCAGTTTCGAACAAGCAATTCATCCCGTACCGATCAAACATGAATTTGGCCCGCCGTTTCTGGGGCGCTCTCTCGCCCGCTGCTTCGAGGAGTCTGAAGGAATTGATCGCAGAATACGGGTTCTCTGTTTCTGCCGGCGACCTAAAGCTTCTCGATTTCGCGTGGTACGTAACGCATACCGGCCTGCTTCGTTTATCCTCTCGGCGCAGATGCGCTGGCATAAGGACGACGGCTGTAGCTTATCTCTCCGACCCCGCTGCCAACCGTTGGGTCTTTAAAGCGACGGTTTACAAGGACTCTCGGTCAAAGGGATTTGTCGGTTACGGTGATGCCGATCCTTCCAACACATCGCCCTTAGTCCGTGGCGCTGAAATGCGTGTTGCCGAGACCCGAGCCGTCAATCGGGCTCTGCGAAAAGCGTACGGCATCGGACTCTGCAGTGTGGAAGAACTCGGCTCGTTTTCAGCTCCGCAG
>Ga0182015_10000533_pt1 | contig 54540 bp, 50 predicted proteins | sample 712P3MmetaG_FD_120478 | JGI IMG/M metagenome (GOLD analysis project Ga0182015, IMG submission 120478) | Permafrost microbial communities from Stordalen Mire, Sweden - 712P3M metaG | ecosystem: Environmental > Terrestrial > Soil > Wetlands > Permafrost | place: Sweden: Stordalen | collected...
ATGCTGTTTCCCCTGGCGGTGTCTCCGGAGCTGTCGCGCCTGCGCGCCATCGCCCCGGGCGTGCTGTGGGTGGCGGCGCTCCTGGCCTCGCTCCTCGCGCTCGAGTTTCTGTTCCGCGACGATGCCTATGACGGCACGCTCGAGCAGTACGCACTGTCCGGGCAGTCGCTGACGTGGCTGCTGTTCGCGAAGACCGCCGCGCACTGGCTGCTCACCGGATTGCCGCTGGCGCTGATGGCGCCGTTGGCGGCGATGTCGCTCGGGGTTGCTGCGGCGGCCGTGCCCGGGATTGTCCTTGTGATGGTGGTAGGGACTGTCGCTTTGAGCCTGATTGGCGCAATTGGCGCGGCGCTGACGCTCGGTATGAAGCGCAGTGGCGCGCTGCTCGCGCTCCTGACGCTGCCGTTGTCGCTGCCGGTGTTGATTTATGGGGCGCGTGCGACCGAGCTTGCGATCGGGGGCACCTCCTTTATCGCACCGCTCGAGCTACTCGCCGCGCTCGCCGTGCTGGCCGTGACTCTGGCGCCGCTCGCGGCGGCAGCCGCCGTGCGCATCAGTCTGGAGTAGCCGCAAGCATGCGCTGGACATGGTTTCACCGACTCGCCTCGCCACCGTACCTGTATGCTCTGGCCGCGCGACTCACGCCGTGGTTCGCCTGGCCAGCGGCGCTGCTCATTCTCGGGGGGCTTTACGCAGGGCTGGTGCTCGCCCCACCGGACTATCAGCAGGGTGAGGGTTTCCGGATCATCTATGTGCACGTGCCGAGTGCGTGGATGTCACTCATGGTGTATGTGACCATGGGTGTCGCTGCGGCGGTCGGGCTCATCTGGCGAATGAAAGTTGCGCACGCGGTGGCAGCCAGCTGCGCCCCCATCGGCGCCTCGTTCACCGTGGCGGCGCTGGTAACCGGCTCGCTGTGGGGCAAGCCCATGTGGGGCACGTACTGGGTATGGGACCCGCGGCTGACCTCGGAGCTGATTCTCCTTTTTCTGTATCTCGGGTTCATGGGCTTGCGCGCGGGCTTTGATGACACGCAGCGCGCGGACCGCAGCGCGGCACTGTTGGCGATAGTGGGTATGGTTAATGTTCCGATCATTCATTACTCGGTCATCTGGTGGAATTCGCTGCACCAGGGGCCATCCGTGATGCGGCTCGGCAAGCCCACCATGCCGCCCGCCATGCTGGTGCCACTGCTGGTCCTGCTGCTCGGGTTCACCTTGTTTTTCGCGGCGGTGCTGCTGGTGCGCGTGCGCGCGGAAATTCTCCAGCGTGAGCGTGCTGCCCGGTGGATCGGCGAAACGCTGCGCGCATGAGTGCCTTCCTCGACATGGGCGGATACGCCGCGTTCGTCTGGCCGGCATACCTCGTGACCCTCGCGGTGCTGGTACTGAACATTATCTGGGCGCGCAAGTCGCTGGCGCGCGCGCTGCAGGCGGCGCGGCGGCGCACCGCGGCCGCAGGAGAAGACTCATGACGCCGCGGCAGCGCCGCCTGGGGCTGGTCATCGGCATCGTGGTGGGCGTGAGCATCGCCGGCACGCTGGCGCTGAGCGCATTTCGCCAGAACGTGACCTTTTTCTTTGATCCCTCGCAGGTGGCGGGAGGACAAGTGCCTGTGGGTGAGCGGTTCCGGCTCGGCGGCATGGTCACCAAGGGAACCGTGCAACGCGCGCCCGGCAGCCTCGAGGTACGCTTCGTGGTGACCGACTTCGCTCACGATGTGCCGGTCAGCTACTCAGGTGTACTACCGGATCTTTTCCGCGAGGGTGCCGGGGTCGTGGCGCAGGGCCACCTGCGCGCCGACGGAACCTTTGTGGCGGACGAGGTGCTGGCGAAGCACGATGAAAAGTACATGCCGCCCGCGGTGGCGAAGTCCCTGAAGATACGCCACGGCGAGGCGCGCTCGGACCCGGGCTCCTGAGCGCATGCTGCCCGAGCTTGGACAATTTGCCCTGATTCTCGCGCTGTTGCTCGCGGGGCTGCAGGCATTCTTCGGCATCGCCGGCCCCATGCTGGGCCGCGACCGCTGGCTCGCCGCCGTCGTGCCCGCCGTCGCCGGCCAGGCCGTCATGGTCGCGACCGCGGTGGGGTGTCTTATCGCCTCCTTCGTCAGCAATGACTTCTCGGTGAGCTATGTCGCCGGAAATTCCAACTCGGCGCTGCCGCTCTTCTACCGCGTGACGGCACTGTGGGGCGCTCACGAGGGCTCGCTGCTGCTGTGGATTCTGTTGCTCGCGGCCTGGACGGTGGCGGTGGCGATCGGTTCCGCGCGCCTGCCGCCGCGCTTTGCCGCACGGGTGCTTGGGGTCCTCGGAGTCGTCAGCTTCGGGTTCCTGCTCTTCACGCTCGCGACCTCCAACCCGTTCGCGCGCCTGGATCCGCCGATGCCGGACGGCCGTGACCTCAACCCGATCCTGCAGGACCCCGCGCTCGCCATTCACCCACCGATTCTGTACACCGGTTACGTCGGCTTTGCGGTGGCGTTTGCCTTCGCCTGCGCCGCTATGCTCGAGGGCCGGCTCGATCAGACCTGGGCACGCTGGACGCGGCCCTGGACCACCGCTGCCTGGGCGTTTCTCACCTGCGGCATCGCGCTCGGCAGCTTCTGGGCCTACTACGAACTCGGCTGGGGCGGCTTCTGGTTCTGGGACCCGGTGGAGAACGCCTCGTTCATGCCGTGGCTGGTCGGCACTGCGCTCGTGCATTCCCTCGCGGTTACGGAGAAACGTGGCCTGTTCAAAAGCTGGACACTGTTGCTCGCCATCCTGACGTTCTCCTTGAGCATGCTCGGCACGTTCCTGGTGCGCTCCGGGGTCCTGGTGTCGGTGCACTCCTTCGCCGCCGACCCGGCGCGCGGTATTTTCATACTCGCCTTTCTCGTGGTCATGATTGGCGGCGCGCTGAGCCTCTACGCCTGGCGGGCGCCGCTCCTGAAATCATCGGCGGGTTTTGAACTCGGCGCACGCGAGTCGTTTCTCCTCTTCAATAATGTGCTGCTGATTACCGCCGCTACCACGGTGTTCGCCGGCACCATGGCGCCTCTGATCTCGGATGCGCTCAAGCTCGGCACAGTCTCGGTTGGACCGCCGTATTTTAATCCGACGTTTCTGCTCTCCATGCTGCCGCTCACGGCGCTGTTGTCGGTCGGAATCCACTCCAGCTGGAAGCGCGGACGTCTGCGGGACAGCCAGCGCACACTGCTCATCACGCTGGTTGCCGCCGCGGTGATCGCCTGCGCTCTGGTGTACGGCATTTATGCTCACGGACATGTGCTGACTCCTGTTGGCGCACTGCTCGGGGTGTGGATCATTCTTTCCTCGCTTGCCGAGCCACTGTCGCGCTGGCGGCGCGGCCTGCGTGTCCCGCGCGGCATGCTCGGGATGACCATCGCGCACTCGGGATTGGGAGTTCTGGTGATCGCACTCACTGCCGTGCAGTCTTTCACTCTCGAGCACGATGTCGCGCTGGCGCCGGGCGCCACCACCACCGTGGGGAGCTATGCGTTTCGCTTCGATGGCGTGCAGGCTATCGAGGGCCCGAACTACGACGGCGTCGGTGCCACCGTTACGGTGAGCCGGGGCGGAGCGCCGGTGGCGGTACTCAAGCCGCAAAAGCGCCAGTACTGGGTCCAGCACCAGGCGACCACGGAAACCGCCATCCGCATGGATCACGGCAACAACATTCTCGTGGCGCTCGGAGAGGATCTGGGGGCCGGGCGCTGGAGCCTGCGCGTGCAGATCCGGCCGCTCGTGAGCTTTATCTGGCTCGCCGCCCTCATCATGGCGATCGGTGGGGCGGTGGCGGCATCCGACCGGCGTTATCGGAACTCCAAAGTGGCTGAAGCCGCGGCGCCCGGCGCTGCCGAGGGGAGTGCGGCTTGAACCGTTTCGCGCTGCCAATGGCGGTATTCGTGGCGCTGGTGGTGGTGCTGGCCATCGGCATCGAGCACTCCCCGCAAAAGGGGATCATCGCCTCGCCACTGATCGGCAAGCCCGCGCCACCCTTCTCACTGCCGAGTCTTGCCGATCCGGTGCGTGCGGTGGCTTCGGCGGATCTGAAGGGCCGGTGGTATCTGCTCAATGTGTGGGGCACCTGGTGTTTCGAGTGCCGCGCGGAGCACCAGATGCTGCTCGAGGCGCGTGACGCGCACGCGCTGCCGCTGATCGGGCTCGACTGGAAAGATGATGATGCGCAGGCGCGGGAATGGCTCACGCAGCTCGGCAATCCGTACGAGGCGGTTGCGCTCGATCACTCCGGCAGCACAGCAGTGGACTTCGGTGTCTACGGGGCGCCGGAGACTTTTCTCATCAACGCCCAGGGCATCATCGTCTACAAGTACGTCGGCCCGCTGACGCGCGATGTCTGGACGAACGAGATTCTGCCGCGCCTGCCGCCGCACGCTGCAGCCAGATCATGAGGCGCCGGGGCACTGTACTGAGGATGTTGGTGGTCGCGACGACGATTGCGGGTGCGTTACTCACCCTGCGCGCCTGGGCGGTTGATCCCACCGAGCTTCCCGACCCGCGCCTGCAGGCACGCTACCTGGCCCTGACGCACGAGCTGCGTTGCATGCAGTGCCAGAACGAGACACTCGCCGACTCGCCGGTGGAACTCGCCGCGGACCTGCGTCACCACGTGCGCGATTTGCTGCTGCAAGGCAAGTCCGACGACGAGGTGCGGGCGTGGATGGTGGCGCGCTACGGGGATTTCATTCTGTTCCGGCCGCGATTCTCGCCGCGCACGGCGTGGCTGTGGCTCGCACCGGGCGTTGCGCTGCTGATCGGGGCGGGGGTGTGCTGGCGCATCGTGCGTGGACGGGCAGCGCTCGTGGACGCCGACCGTGAGCCGGTCGCCGGAGACGACACCGAAGCGCAGGACACCCGCGGCTGATGGTCGGCTTCATTTTGTTGGCGGCGTGCCTCATGGTGGCTGCCGTACTCGTAGTGGCGGTGCCGCTCCTGCGCCGCGGACCGCTCACGCCGCCCGCGCGCTGGACCGCCGTGGCTGCCGCCGGGCTCCTCATCGTCGGTTCGACCCTGTTGTATGTCACGTGGAGCAACTGGCCGTGGCGAACGGCCCCGGCAGCTGACTCACCGCAAACCATGGTGGCGCACCTCGCGCGCCAGCTCGAGCGCAATCCGCAGGACGTTGCGGGGTGGCTGATGCTCGGGCGTTCGTACACGGTGCTGCAGGAGTACCCCCTCGCACTGCGTGCCTTCGAGCGCGCCGATCGCCTGAGCGATGGAAAAAATGCCGATGCCCTGACCGGCGAGGCCGAGACGCTGGTCTTAAGTGATAGCGAAGAGCTCGATGGGCGTGCCGCGCGGCTCATCGAGCGGGCATTGGTTGTCGCCCCCGATTCGGCCAAGGCGCTCTTTCTCGGCGCCATGATGGCGGCGCGCCGCGGTGAGCTGCCGCTCGCGCGGCAGCGTTTCACCAGGATCCTTGCGCTCAATCCCCCGGAGAATATCCGCGCGATCCTCGTGCAGCAGGTCGCTGCCATCGACGCGCAGCTGGCAACCCCAGGCGCGGGCGCCACCCCTGCGGCTCCTGGTGCCGTCCCGGCAGCCGTGAAAGTGCAAGTCACGCTCGCACCCGGGCTTAACGCTCCCGGCGGTAACTTCCCGCTGTTCGTGTTCGTGCGCAACCCTCAGCAGGCGGGTCCCCCGCTCGCCGTAAAGCGCCTGGAGAGCCGCTTTCCCCAGCAGGTCGAGCTGACCGCGGCGGACTCGATGATGCCCGGGCGGGCGATCGGGGCGGGAACGGCCGTGGAGGTGGTCGCGCGGATCGCGCGCTCCGGAAACCCCCTGGGGGCGAGCGGGGATCCATACGGGGAAATCACCTACCGGGTGGGGCAGGACGCGCTGAAGAGTCTCGTCATCGACCACGTGACGCCCTGAGACGACACGCTACGTCACCGTTTTCCCTCGCCTGGCCTGAGGGGTATGCTGAGCATGGGAAAAGGAACCTGTGCGACAGGAGAACAGCGATGGCCATCATCAGTCACGTAGGGCGCTCGTCGCAGCGCGGCTTCGCGTCCATGGAGACCGACCGCCAGCGGCAGATTGCCAGTATGGGCGGCAAGGCGGTGCCGGATGAAAAGCGCAGCTTTTCGCAGAACCGGCGTCTGGCGGCGGAGGCAGGGCGCAAGGGCGGGCAGAGCGTGCCGGGCGCCAAGCGCAGCTTTTCGCAGAACCGCGCGCTCGCCGCGCAGGCGGGACGCAAGGGTGGGCAGAGCGTGCCGGATGAGAAGCGCAGCTTCTCGCAGCATCCTGAGCTTGCCGCCGAAGCCGGCCGCAAGGGCGGGCACGCCAGTCACGGCAGCGGGACGCTGAGCTGAAGCGAGTCCGGGCCTAAGCCCGCAGCGCCACGAACCAGGCGCCCGCGGCAACCATCGCGACGCCCAGCCAGTTGATGGGCGATAAGCGCTCGCCGAGGAAGGCGACGCCGAACACCGCGACCAGCACGACGCTCAGCTTATCGAGCGGGGCGACGCGCACCGCATCCCCGGCGTGCAGAGCGCGGAAGTAGCACCACCACGATGCGCCGGTCGCAAGTCCCGACAGCACCAGAAATGCGTACGTGCGCGCGGATCCTCCCATGAGGGCGGGCAGCTGCCGCGTGGCGACAACCACGGCCGTGAGCACGATGAGAATCACGATGGTGCGGATCAACGTGGCGGCGTCGGGGTTCATCTGCGCAACGCCGACCTTGGCGAAGATCGCCGTGAGTGCGGCGAAAGCCGCGGACATCAGCGCCCAGATCTGCCAGGAAGCCATCGCGCGGCAGTGTCACATGAGGAACCGACGGGGCGCCAGAAGCGCGGGGCTCTCGCCTCGGGGGTGTCATTTCGCAAGCCGTATTGACCGCCGCCTGTCCGCGTACTACTTTCCAACGTCGAGCTAGGGGAGCCCCGGCAGGGGGCTGAGAGGCCAGCGGGCGCTTGGTTGAGCGCGGCATGGCGACCCTTGAACCTGATCCAGTTAATGCTGGCGTAGGGAAGTTTTCGCGGCGGCATTTTCCGGATCTCCCGCGCGTCTTCCGCGTCCAAGGAGTGTGCCGATGAATGCCCAGCTGAAAGTTGTCCACGAATCCCTGCCCGCATCAAGCAAGGTCTACCTGCAAGGTAGCATTCACAGTGGCCTGCGGGTGCCGATGCGCGAGATTACGCTGCACCCCTCCGCGGGTGAGCCGCCGCTGACAGTCTACGATTGCTCCGGCCCCTACACCGATCCCAGCGTCACGATCGATATCGAGCGGGGTCTTGCGCCCCTGCGCTCGGCGTGGATTCGCGCCCGGGGCGATGTGGAGGAGTACGCGGGGCGGCGCGTGCAGCTCGTGGATAACGGCCTTGGCGCCGGCGGCAAGGCGGCTCCCGAATTTTCCCGGTCAGGCTCGCCACTGCGGGCCCGCGGCGGCAAGGCGGTGACGCAGCTCGCCTACGCGCGTGCCGGGATCATTACACCGGAAATGGAGTACGTTGCGATCCGCGAGAATACCGGCCGCGCGCAGCGCACGGGCAGCGGCAGCGCCGACGGCAACTCCTGGGGCGCCAGCATTCCTGAGTATGTGACGCCGGAGTTCGTGCGCACGGAAATCGCCGCCGGCCGCGCCATCCTGCCCGCCAACATCAATCACCCGGAATCCGAGCCCATGATCATCGGGCGCAACTTCCTGGTGAAGATCAACGCCAACATCGGCAACTCCGCGGTGACCTCCTCGACTGCCGAGGAAGTCGACAAGCTGGTGTGGGCGATCCGCTGGGGCGCGGACACGGTCATGGATCTGTCCACCGGCCGCAATATCCACACCATCCGCGAATGGATCCTGCGCAACGCGCCGGTGCCGATCGGCACGGTGCCGATCTACCAGGCGCTGGAGAAAGTCGGCGGTGTTGCCGAGGACTTAAGCTGGGAAATATTCCGCGACACCCTCATCGAACAGGCCGAGCAGGGCGTGGACTACTTCACCATTCACGCCGGCGTGCGGCTGGCGTACGTGCCGCTCACGGTGAACCGGGTCACCGGCATCGTGTCGCGCGGCGGCTCGATCATGGCGAAGTGGTGCCTTGCGCATCACCGCGAAAGCTTCCTGTACGAGCACTTTGAGGAAATCTGCGCCATCTGCCGCGCCTATGACGTGAGCTTCTCGCTCGGCGACGGGCTGCGGCCCGGTTCCATCGCCGACGCCAACGACGCGGCGCAGTTTGCCGAGCTGGAGACCCTGGGAGAGCTGACGCAGATCGCCTGGCGCCACGACTGCCAGGTGATGATCGAGGGCCCGGGCCATGTGCCGATGCACAAGATCAAGGAGAACATGGACAAGCAGCTGCAGGTCTGCGGCGAGGCGCCGTTTTATACCCTGGGGCCCCTCACCACCGATATCGCTCCGGGCTACGATCACATTACCTCTGCGATAGGCGCGGCGATGATCGGCTGGTTCGGCACCGCCATGTTGTGTTACGTGACACCCAAGGAGCACCTGGGGTTGCCGGATCGCAACGATGTCAAGACCGGCGTCATCACTTACAAGATCGCCGCGCACGCGGCGGATCTCGCCAAGGGGCACCCGGGTGCGCGGGCGCGTGACGACGCGCTGTCGCGGGCGCGCTTCGATTTTCGCTGGGCGGATCAGTTCAATCTGTCGCTCGATCCGGATACCGCCTGCGCCTTCCACGACGCCACGCTGCCGAAGGAGGGTCACAAGGTCGCGCATTTCTGTTCGATGTGCGGGCCGAAGTTCTGCTCCATGCGCATCTCGCACGAAGTGCGGGCCGAGGCCCGCGCGCAGGGGATGCGCGACATGTCAGAGAAGTTTCGCGCCACGGGCGGGGAGTTGTACGTACCGGCGGAGACGGTGGCGCAGGCAGCAGCGGCGCGCGCCAAGGACGCCTGAGCATGCGCGTCACGGTCATCGGCGCAGGCGTCGCGGGCCTCACTTGTGCGCTGGAGCTCGCCGAGCGCGGGGCGAGCGTCGAGGTGCTGGAACGCAGCAGCGGGCTGGCCGCGGCCGGGTGCTCCTGGTTCTCCGGCGGCATGCTCGCGCCCTGGTGCGAGCTGGAGAGCTCCACGCCGCTCGTGACGCAGTTGGGGGCCGAGAGCATCCCCTGGTGGGCCGCGCGCTTCCCCGGGACGGTGACCAGGGGGACGCTGGTCGTCGCCCATGGACGCGATGTCGCGGAGCTCAAACAGTTCGCGCGCCGCACCGGGGAATTCCAGGAGCTCGACCGCGAACAACTCGGGGCGCTGGAGCCGGAACTCGGGGGGCGCTTCAGCCGCGCGCTGTATTTCCCGCGCGAAGGGCACCTTGATCCGCGCGCCGCGCTGCGCGCGCTGGTGCAGCGTCTGGAGGAGCTCGGCGTGAGCGTGCGCTTCGGCGTCGACGCTTCGGCCGCAATGCTCGCCGGACGAGCGGTGATCGACTGCACCGGACTCGCCGCGCGCACGGCGCTGCCGGATCTGCGCGGCGTGAAGGGCGAAATGCTGCTGCTGGGCCTGCCCGAGCTGGCCCTCAGGCGTCCGGTGCGGGTGCTGCATCCGCGGCTGCCGGTGTACGTGGTGCCGCGTGGGGACGGGGTCTACATGGTGGGCGCCTCCATGATCGAAAGCGATGAGGGCACGCGTATCAGCGCGCGCTCCATGCTGGAACTCCTGTCGGCGGCGTACGCGCTGCATCCGGCGTTTGGCGAAGCGCAGGTGCTGGAGATCGGCACCGGGGTGCGCGCGGCGTTCCCCGACAATCTGCCGCGCATCCGACGCGTAGGTGAGGCTCTTTACGTCAACGGCCTGTACCGGCACGGGTTCCTGCTGGCGCCCGCGCTTGCCCGCCGTGCGGCCCAAACGCTGCTCGACGGCCAGCACTTCGCGGAGGTGACGGATGAGGATTCTCGTCAACGGCGTCTGGCGTGAGCCAGGCGCTGCAGAGCTGGGGGCGGTGCTCGAGGAGTTCGGCTACCGGGGCGCCGTGGTGAGTACCGCCGTCAACGGCGAATTTGTCGCTACGGAGGCGCGCGCACATACGCTGCTCGCGGACGGCGATCGTGTCGAAGTGCTGGCGCCGATGCAGGGCGGATGAGTTAAGGGCGCCCAGATGCTGCAGCTGTATGGGGTCGGCGTGGGTTCGCGGTTGTTGCTGGGCACGGCCCGCTATTCGTCCCCGGCCGTGCTCACCGAGGCGGTGCGCGCGTCACGCACCGAAATTGTCACCGTGTCGCTGCGCCGCGAATCCGGGGGCGAACGCTCGGGCCAGGCGTTTTGGGCGCTGATCCGCGAGCTCAACGTACGCGTGCTTCCCAATACCGCCGGTTGCCATTCGGTCAAGGAGGCGGTCACGACCGCGCACATGGCGCGCGAGGTGTTTGGCACACCATGGATCAAGCTCGAGGTCATCGGTGAGGACGACACCCTGCAGCCGGACGTCTTCGGCCTGACCGAGGCGGCGCGCATCCTGTGCGCAGAAGGCTTCGAGGTATTCCCCTACACGACCGAGGACCTGGTGGTGGCGGAGCGGCTGCTCGCGGCGGGTTGCCGCGTGCTCATGCCCTGGGGCGCACCGATCGGCTCCGGCCGCGGGCTCAACAACCTCTTTGGGTTGCGCACACTGCGCGCTCACTTTGCGGGAGTGGCGTTGATCATCGACGCGGGACTGGGAGTGCCGTCGCATGCCGCGCAGGCACTGGAAACCGGCTGCGACGCGGTGCTCGTCAACACCGCCGTCGCGCAGGCGGGAAATCCGGTGCTCATGGCGGCCGCATTCGCCCAGGCGGTGGAAGCCGGCCGCACGGCCTACGAGGCGGGAGCCATCGAGGCGCGTGACTTTGCCTCGCCCTCGACACCGGTGGTCGGGACGGCGTTTCTGCGATGAACCTGCCGCGGGTCTATCCGATCGTAGATAGCGCCGCCTGGGTCCGGCGCCTGGCACCTATCGGCGTGAAGCTCGTACAACTGCGCATCAAGGGCGCTCCGCGTGCGCAGCTGCGCGCGCAAATCCGCACGGCGCGCGAGTGCTGTGCTGCGAGTGGCCTGCAGCTGGTCGTGAATGATCACTGGCAGATCGCCCTCGATGAACACTGTGACTTTGTGCACCTGGGCCAGACAGACCTGGAAAGCGCGGACGTGCCGGCGCTGCGGCGCGCCGGCGTGCGCCTGGGTGTCAGCACCCACGATGACGGGGAGCTCGAGCGGGCGCTGCGCCTGCAACCGGACTATGTGGCGCTCGGGCCGGTCTACCCGACGCTGCTGAAAGTCATGCCCTGGGCGCCACAGGGACTCGCACGCATCACGCAGTGGAAGGCGCGCGTCGGTGCCATACCGCTGGTGGCAATCGGCGGGCTGACGCTCGAGCGTCTCCCCGGCGTCCTGGCCGCGGGCGCCGACGTGGCTGCCGTCGTTACCGACATCGTGCGCGACGTAAACCCGGAGTCGCGCGCGCGAGCGTGGCTCGCGGCCGCGGCGACCGCAGCACCTGCAGTGGCGGCGTGATCATGGGCGAGCGGTATTCGCGGCAGACGATCCTTCCGGAGGTCGGGGCGCAGGGTCAGGCGCGGCTGGGCGCGGCGCACGTGCTGGTGGTGGGGGCCGGGGGGCTCGGTTCAGCGGTGCTCGAATATCTGAGCGCGGCCGGCGTGGGGCGGCTCACGATCGTGGATCACGACCGCGTCGAGGAATCCAACCTGCACCGCCAGCCGCTGTACCGCATGACCGACATCGGCGAGTTCAAGGTGCGTGCGGCGCGCGCGGCGCTGCTGCAGCTCAATCCCACGGTGCGCATCGAGGCGCTGGTACAACGGCTCGGCGCGGGCAACGCCGGGGAACTGGTCGCGGCGGCCGACGTGGTCGTGGATGCGGCGGACAGTTTCGCGGTCACTCATATACTGAGTGACGCCTGCCAGCGCGCGGGCCGCGTACTCATCAGTGCTTCGGTACTGGGACTTAAGGGCTACGTCGGAGTTTTTTGCGGCGGTGCTCCGGGGTATCGCACGGTGTTTCCGGAGCTGCCACGTCAGGCCGGTTCCTGCGCGCAGTCCGGAGTGCTGGGCACGGCGGTGGGCGTTATGGGCACTTTGCAGGCACACCTGACGCTGGCGGTGTTGCTGGGGCTTAAGCCCCCGGTGCTCGGGCGGCTGTTGTCAGTGGATTTTCTGACCCTGCACGTCGGGAGCTTCTCCTTCCAGGGATCCAGCGAGCCGCAAGGAACTGCATTCGTCTTCATCGATCCGGCGGATGTAACGCCTGAGGATCTGGTCATTGATCTGCGCAGCGTTGCCGAGGCACCGCACTCGCCGTTTGCCGCGGCACTGCGCGCGGAGGTGGAGGCGGTGGAAGCTGCGCAGGTGAGCGTGCCGTCAAATCCCCGGGTGGTGGTGTGTTGCCGCACGGGCGTGCGCGCGTGGCGCGCCGCACGCGCCCTCACGGCTCAGGGTCATCGCAACATTGCGCTGATCGCGCTGGGCGAGTGACCGCGGTCCTGGTCATCGCGGCCTCCGACTCCAGCGGTGGAGCGGGGCTGACGCGCGATGCAATGGTCCTCGCGCACTTCGGCTGCGACGTCTTGTGCGCGGTGACGGCCGTCACCGCCCAGACCGACGCGCAGGTGACGGCAATTCATGCCGTGCCCGCGCAGGTGGTCGCCGCGCAGATTGGCGCCGCGTTCGCGGGCCGCCGGGTGGGTGCGATAAAACTCGGCATGCTCGGTACCGCCGCCAACGTGCTGGCGGTGATTCAGAGCATTCCGCCGCGCGCCATCGTACCGCTGGTGTTGGATCCGGTACTGGCCGCTTCCTCGGGTGCTGCGCTTCTCGACACCGAGGGCACGGATGCATTGCGGACACGGCTGCTGCCGCGCACGACACTGCTGACACCCAATGTCCCAGAGGCCGCGCTGCTGTTGGGAGCGGCGCCGGCGAGGAGCCGTGATGAACTTGAGCGCCAGGCACGCGCTCTGTTGGATCTGGGGCCCGCTGCGGTGCTGTTGAAGGGCGGACACGCGAGCGGGGCTACGGCGGTTGACCTGCTGGTGGTCGCCGGCGAGCCCGCGCGCGAGCTCTGCGCTCCGCGCCTGCAGGCGACACTGCGCGGCACCGGCTGTGCACTCGCGTCCGCAATCGCCGCGGGACTTGCGCAGGGGCTCGCGCTCGCGGAAGCCTGCGAGCAGGGCAAGCGCTACGTCACGCAGTTACTGCACCGTCAACTATAAGAGTCCGGTTCAACAGCTGTCGTTGCCCAGCGACAGCGCCTGCGCAAGTCAACGGCGCACGCGTCAACCAACTTCGGTCTCATTCGCTGTAAGCACAAAGCCGCAGACCGCGGCATGCAACGCGAACAGGGACGGAACGTATGAACCGCATTATGTTGCGACGGGCGATAAACAGCGCACTCCTGGCCGGTATCACAGCGGCGCTTGCCGCGTGCGGCGGCGGGAGTTCTGGTGCAACCTCCGGCGGCGCGACCGCCGCCACCACGGGCTCCGTACCCGTGTTGGTCAGCGATGCCTCATCCGAGGACTGGGCCGTGATCGGGGTCCGGGTCCTGAGCATCGCCCTTGTACCCCAGGGCGGCGGCAGCGCGGTGACGGTCTGGACCGCGCCGGCGCAGGTGCCGTACGTGAACCTCGAGGAGCTCGACCAGATTGCCGAGAGTCTCGGCAATGCCAATGTGCCTGTCGGCACCTACAGCGCCGCGCTGCTCACCTTGAGCGCCAACCCCGGGGACGTGCTGCTGACTGTGTCAGCAGACCCCGAGAGCGGCTTCCCGGTCGCCGCCGGCACCACGATCGCGTCGAACCTGATCCAGGTCCAGGGCAAGCAGGGCAGCGCCGGCAGCTACACCGTGCCGATGCAGGTCAGCTTCGATTCCCCACTGACCGTTACCACCGGCACCAACGATGCGCTGGACCTGGAGTTTGATCTCGCGCATCCGGCGTTCATCGTCGGCCACACGCCACCCGCCGCGGACGGCAACACCCTGTGGGCGATCAATTTCAACGGCCCGGTGCGCCCGCACCACGTGCACGACCTTGCGGACCTGGTGCTGCGTCACACCTATGGCACCGTGACCGCGGTGTCCTCGGACGACACCTCCATCACCATCACCAAGGACTTCGCGGCGCTGCCGGTCACCAACCCGGAAACCGCGATCCCGAGCAACCTGTCCCTGCAGATCCTTGCCGACGCCAGCAACGGCACGATCTTCTATGACGTGGACGCGAAGACCCGCAACGTGATCAAGAACTTCTCCACCGTGGCGCCGACCCTCGACGGCAGGTATGTGCGCATCGCCGCGCGCTACCAGGAGAACGGCACGCTCGTTGCGGTGCGCATGTGGGCGAGCAACACATTCAACAACGTCTGGGTCAGCCCGGAAGGCCACGTGCTGCACGTCAACGCGAGCACGGACATCGTCACCATCGACAACGAGTCTGGTGTGGGCGTGCCGGTGACCGTGGACGCCAATACGCAGTTCTACTTCCGCACGCCGGCGAACGCGGTTGCCGATGCCACGCCGATCGGCACCGGTACGGGGTTTCTCACCTCCGATGACCTGGTGCGCGGCTTCAAGGTGCACGTGAGCGTGGTCGATCCACTGGCCACGCCGCTCGTCGCGCAGACGATTGACATCGAGACCGCGGCCTACGCCGGCAGCATCTCGGCAGCAAACACCACCGGGTTTACCTACACGCGTGAGTTTGCGACGGCAAGCGATGACTACACGGTCACCCTCGACTATATAAATGGGGGTTCGGCGAACGGCGAGGGTGACAGCGGCAATCCGCTCGTGGGTTTCAAGTGGTGGAACTTCGCCTACCCGACGCTGCTGACGAGCGGTAGTGATGCGGTCACGCAGTTCGTCGCCGCAACCAATGGCGGGGTGAGCTTCGGTGGCAGCGTCGGGAACCTCAGCGCCTGGGGCGTGAGTGCCGCGCGTTGGGCCGACATGTCCAACCCCACAGGCTGGTCACTGTCGGACGCCATCCTCATGCCAACGCCCGTGCCGCTCGGCACCGTGACCACTGCATTCGCAGGCAATTCCTTCGCCATGTCGGTGCAGGGTGGTGCAACCGTGGCGACTGTTGATGTGAGCACCACGAGTGGCTCGGCCACTCTGGTCTACCAGGTCGATCGCAGCAACGGCGTGATCACGGTGAGTCCGATTGACATCACCACCAGCAGCGGACTTGCGGCCATCACCAGCGGCCTGGCCAGCGGCGCAACCGTCAAGGTCTACGGTGTGCCGCAGGCGGGTTCCCTCATGGCATACGTGATCGTGTACTACACCGGTCTCATGCCGACCTCTGTGACGGGAAGTTGACGGCTTGCGGCGTGGCAGGGAAGCCGCGCCGTTGGGGAGAAGGGCGCCACGAAGGATCCGTGGCGCCCTTCGCTTTCCGGGTATCATGCCGCGGATGCCACAGGACAAAACCAACGAGCTCGGAAGCCTTGCGCATCGCGCGATGCTCGAGCAGGGACTCGAGCCGGACTTCTCGTCCGCCGCGCTCGCGCAGTTGCAGGCCATTACCGGACCCGCAAAAGAGACTGGCCCGCAAATCCGCGATCTGCGCGCGCTCCTGTGGTGTTCGATTGACAATGACGACTCGCGTGATCTGGACCAGATCTCCGTAGCGCAGCCGCTGGCGGGAGGCGCGGTGAAGATCCTGGTGGGGATTGCGGATGTCGACGTCACTATCCCGATCGGTTCGCCGCTCGATGCGCACGCGAGCGCCAATACAACCTCGGTGTACACAGCGGCGAAGATTTTCCCGATGCTTCCGGAGCGACTGTCCACCGACATCACCTGCCTTGCCGAAGATCAGGAGCGCCTGAGCATGGTCGTCGAAATGACCATCAGCGCCGATGGCTCCGTGACCGTATCCGATGTGTACCGCGCGCTGGTGGTGAACCGCGCCAAGCTCGCTTACAACAGTGTGGCCGCCTGGCTCGACGGCAAGGGGCCGGCACCCCCGCGGGTCGCCTCCGTTGCCGGTATGGACCAGCAGCTGCGCATCCAGGATGGCGTCGCGCAGGTGTTGAAGCGGGTGCGGCAGGCGCAGGGCGCCCTCGCACTGACCACCCTCGAACCACAGGCCGTATTCGAAAACTCGAACCTCATCGACCTGCAGGCTGACGAGGACAATCGCGCCAAGGAACTCATCGAGTACTTCATGATCGCGGCCAATGGGGTCGTGGCGAGGTTCCTGGAGGCAAAGGGATCGTCGTCGCTGCGCCGCGTGCTGCGCGAGCCGGAACGCTGGAGCCGGATCGTGGAGCTCGCCAAAGGCCTGGGTGAAACCCTGCCGGGGGCGCCCGATGCGCGCGCGCTGAGCGCGTTTCTCGTCAAACGCCAGCAGGCCGCTCCGGCGCGGTTTCCCGATCTTTCGCTCTCCGTCGTGAAGCTCCTCGGGGCCGGCGAGTACGTGCTGAAGCAGCCGGGCCAGAAGGCGGAAGGACACTTTGGTCTCGCCGTGGATGACTACACGCACGCGACCGCGCCCAATCGCCGCTTTCCGGATGTGCTCGGGCAGCGGCTGGTCAAGGCAGCGCTCGCCGGACGTCCCGCACCCTATAAGGACGATGAGCTGCGCACGCTCGCGGCGCACTGCACCGCGCAGGAAGGTAACGCGGCGAAAGTCGAGCGCCAGATCGCGAAGTCTGCCGCGGCGCTGCTGCTCGAATCGCGCGTGGGGCAGCAGTTCGACGCCATGGTGACCGGCGCGTCCGACAAGGGAACCTGGGTGCGTATCCGGCAGCCGCTTGCGGAAGGGCGGCTCATCAAGGGCTTCCAGGGCCTGGACGTCGGCGACACGGTACGGGTGCAACTCACGCACACCGACGTGCAGCGCGGTTTCATCGATTTCGCACGCGCATCAGGTTCCTGATCCAGCCACGTCGGAAAACGCCGACGACGCCTAATGCCGACACGTTGCCGTGTCGTCCTAAATGGACTTATATCGTGTGACGCTGACCGCACGGATTGCCCGCGCGGTGGGTCGATGAACAAGGATGTTGCGGCTACCGCGCGGGCAAGCCTACTTGGGACAAAGAGTGGGAGACCAAACAGGTCTTCGATCACCCACGGAGGTGTGTCAATGAAGTACTTCAGCAGTGTATTGGCCGCCACGGCCGCAGTGGGGCTGGCCTCCCTCGCCTGGGGCGCGGGCCCGGAAGATCAGTCCATGGCTGGGCCACAGCCAGCCATGTCGCCGCAGCAATCGATGCCGCAACAGACGGAGCCACCGGCCGCAACGGAGACCTCCCCGCAAACCTCCCCACCCAGCTCGCATCTCGCGGCGCTCGTGCCGGCGGGTATGACCACGGAGCAAGCCTGCGCCGGGTTCAAGAGCGTGAAGGATTGCGCCGCCGCGTTGCACGCGTCGCAGAATCTCAGCATCCGGTTCGAGGACCTGAAGGGCAAGATGACGGGCGGGCAGCGGCTCGGGGCTGCGATCCATTCGCTGAAGCCCGAAGCCAACGCGCGCACCGAAGCGAAGAGAGCCGAGGGCCAGGCTGAGGGCGACGTCCACGGGTCGCGAGGCTGAGGCCCGAAGCGCAACTAACATACTCTGGGTGCGGTCCACGGGAGGACCGCGGGCGGGCGGGCGCGGGGGAGGGATTCCCCGGCCCGCGGCGTCACAGGATGCGGGGCGGGCGCTGCGCGCCGCTCAGAATGCGATCCAACCCCACAGCTGCCAGTGCCAGGCCCTCGAAGAACGCCAGCAGGAACACGCCGTTGCGCAGCACGGTCGCAACGCCGAGGGCACTGATGTCGGCGAATGGATAGAGATAGCGGCCGGTCAAGGCTCCCAGCAGTACAGAGAATGCGAAATAGGCCAGCGGGTAACCGAGCCAGCCGATGGTCTGCGCCCAGCGCAGCCCACCCTTCGGGGCGCAGCACAGCCACCAGATCACATACAGGAGCGGCACGATGTCGTGGAGGAGGGCGTCGGATAGCTTGTGCAGCCCGGTGGGGGCCCACAGGCTCCTCAACAGCAGTGAGTAGATGAGGCCGACGACAAAAATATAGACGGCGGTCGCGGCCAGCACGCCGCGAGGTGCGACAAAACCTCGCCCGCCGATGAGGCCCGACGTGGCCACGATCGCCACCAGCAGGTTGGTGAGAACGGTGAAATAACACAGGGCGTCGAGGATCCCGGCCAGGGGTGAGCGACCGGCGTTCGTGGCGGCGCGCGCCGAGACGATCAGCTGCAGGATGAGTCCCAGCCATCCGAGGATGGCGATGAGGAGGGGCAGGGTGCGGGCCGGTCTGCCTGGGTCCTTCATGCGCCCCTACTTCAGGTAGGCGTGCACAACCTCGATCAGGTGCTTGGCTCCGCGCGCCCGCTGACGATCCCGGTCGTGCGTCGGGTCCGACAGGTGCACGCGAATATGATCTTCCAGCAGTTCGGCCATCAGTCCGTTGGCCGCGCCGCGCGCGGAAACGGTGAGCTGCATGACCTTGGCGCAGTCGGCATCCTTCTGCAGGGCGCGCTCGATCGCGTCCACCTGGCCCCGCAGGCGTCGTACACGCTGCAGCAGTTTGGTCTTGTCCTCGAGTGTATGTCCCATGTCAGCGCGGTCTCCGCAGTCCGTTTACGATAGGGTAGGGGGTATAGTATACGATGAAACGGGGCGTTCATTGCGCCGTTTGGCGCCAATCCCCACCCAGGGCCTTGACCAGCAGCACGGTGGCGTTCACGCGCCGCGTCTGGATGTCGACCGCCGCCAGCCTGGCTGCGAGCGCCGCGTTTTCGGTGCTCACGACCTCAAGGTAGGTGACGATTCCCCCCTTGTAGCGCAGATTTGCCTGCTCGAGCGCCCCTTGCGCCGCCGTCACCGCGGCCGTCTGACTCACGTTCTCGCGCTCGAGCTGGCGCAGCGCCGCGAGATTGTCTTCCACGTCCTGGTAGGCGGTAAGCACGGTGCCGCGGTAATTGGCCACCTGCTCGTCGTAGGCGGCGTGGGCGGCGGCAGACTGTGCGGCGTGCAGCCCGGCGTCGAACACCGTGAGCAGTGCCTGCGGGCCGATCGACCAGTATTCGGCCGGTGCACTCAGCAAGTTGGATGTGGCGAGAGCCTGGGTGCCGGCGCCGCCCACGAGGCTGAACACCGGGAAGTAAGCCGCGCGCGCAACACCGATCGCCGCGTTCGCAGCCGCGACACGCCGCTCGGCGGCCGCCACGTCGGGGCGGCGCTCGAGTAGCTGCGACGGCATCCCGGGATCGAAGCCGGGCGCGGCAAGATCCGTGTCAGCGCCGCGGGCGGGCAGCGTGAAGCTGCTGGCCTCCTGCCCGATCAGCACCGCGATCGCGTGCTCGGTCTGGGCGCGTCGCAGGCGGGTGTCCTCGGCCTGGGTGCGCGCGGTCTCCAGCTGCGTCTGCGCCTCCTGCACGTCGGCGATGGCCGACGCCCCGCCGTGATAGAGGTTTTCGGTCAGTTGCAGCGCGCGGGCGTAGTCGGCGACCGTGCGATCCAGGAGCTGCTGCTGCCGGTCGAGCCCGCGCAGGCTGAAGTAGTCGCTGGCGAGTTCCGCATGCACGGCAAGATTCAGCGCGGCGGCATCACCGGCGGTGGCGGCTTCCGTGGCGCGCGCCCCGGCGACGGTATTGCGGATACGCCCGAAAAGATCCACCTCGTAGGAAAGATCGCCACCGACGATGAAGGTATCTCCGGTACGGGGTTTGCCCGGCACGTAGGTCGGCGCGTAGACCGAGGTTTCCCCGCGCGTGGCGCTCGCCTGGGCGGTGAGCGTCGGAAACCACGCGGAGCGCGCGGCGCTGGTCTGCGCGCGCGCCTGCTCGAGGCGCGCGAGCGCTGCCTTGAGACTCTGGTTGGCGGTGCTGACCTCAGCCTCGAGGGCATCCAGATCCGGGTCGTGGAACATCTGCCACCACTGCCCGCGCGGCACGGCATCCGCGGGGGTCGCTATCTTCCAGCCGGCCGTCTCTTTGTAGACGGGCGGTGGCGCGGGCATGGCGGGGCGTTCGTAGTGGGGTGCGAGCGAGCAGCCACCCAGGGCCGCCAGCACCGCGAGTGCAACTGCGGCGGAACGCCGCATCAGGAGTGCCCAGTGGCTGCCGGCTTGGCGGCCGCCGGCTGCGGGGGCGCGAGGCGCACTTGATCGCCGTCTGCGATGGAGTCCGGCGGATTGGCCACCAGCACATCGTTTGCCGTGATGCCCGAGAGCACCTCGATCTCGGTGCCGAAATCGCGGCCTTGGGTGATGAGCTGCAGGTGTACCCGGTGCTGATCGTCGAGAATCGCGACCCGCAGTCCGTCGGTGCGGAACAGCACGGTGTTCACAGGGATGCGCAGCGAATCATCCACGCCCGCCAGGTTGAAGTACACCTGGGCATAAGAGCCTGGCAGCAACTCGCCCAGGGAGTTGTCGATCTGGAGCTCGACCTGCAGCGTGCGGGAGTTGGCATCCAGGGCGCGCGAGGTGTTGGCAACCACGCCCTCATAGCGCTTGCCGGGATGCTCTGCGAACACGAGTCCGGCGCTGAGTCCCTGGTGGATGGCGGAGGTGTACAGCTGTGGAACCGACACATAGATGCGCAGGCGATGCAGGTCCGCCACGCGAAACAAGGCGTTGCCGGTGCTCTGTCCGGCATTGATGAGCGCTCCGACGTCGGTGTTGCGCTGGGTGACGACCCCATCGAAGGGCGCGAGTACGCGCTTGAAGGACTCCAACTCCTGCAGCCGCGCTAGGTTGGCGGCCGACGATTGCTTGGCGGCGGCCTTGGCCGCCGCATCCCCGGCGCGCTGGTCGGCGTCCTGCTGCGAGACCGACTCAGTGGCGAGCAGACCCTTCCAGCGTTCGTTGGTGGTGCGCGCCAGGTCGTAATTGGCCTGCGCGGTGCCCAGGTCCGCCTGCGCCTGACGCAGCTCCTGGTCGACCTCCGGGGTCTCGATCTCGGCCAAGAGCTGCCCCTTCTTGACCGGCGTGCCGATGTCGGTGTGCCAGACTTTCAGGTAGCCGTTGGTGCGCGCGTAGATTGGGGCCTCGTAGAAGGCCTGCACGCTCCCGGGCAGCACCAGGGTGTCCTTGCCCGGGCCACCGCGGGGCTTGACGGTGGTCACCGTCGCCACACCGGCACCCGCGGCCTGCTTCTCGAGCGTGTTGCGGGCGCTCAAACGGATGGCTATGCCCAAGACGGCAATGACGAGCGCTACGCCAAGGAGAATCAGTACGTACCGCCGTGTCCGCGGGTCGGCCGCGTGCGGGGCCGGCGGGCTAGTGGGCTGGTCGGACATTACTGTCACTCCGGCGCGAATGAATCATGGAGAAGACCGTGGGCACGAAGAACAGCGTGGCAATGGTGGCGAACACTAAACCGCCGATCACCGCGCGGCCGAGCGGGGCGTTCTGTTCGCCACCGTCACCCAGCCCGAGGGCCATGGGCACCATGCCAATGATCATGGCGAGCGCAGTCATGAGCACGGGACGAAAGCGCTGCGTGCCGGCCTGCAGCGCTGCGTGCGTGGCATCGTCGCCGGCCGTCATCCGGTCGCGCGCGAAGCTGATCACCAGCACGCTGTTCGCGGTTGCCACACCCATGCACATGATAGCCCCGGTCAGTGCCGGCACGCTCACGGGGGTATGGGTCATGAACAGCATCCACACGATGCCGGCGAGCGCCGCGGGCAGGGCAGTGATGATGATGAAGGGGTCGAGCCAGGACTGGAAGTTCACCACGATCAGCAGGTAGACGAGGATGATCGCGCCGGCGAGGCCCACCAGCAGCCCCACGAACGAGTCGTTCATGGTCTTGATCTGACCACGCACCGTTACCTTAGAGCCGCGCGCCAGCGAGTGCTTGGTATCGGCCACGATCTTGTTGATCTGCTGCGAGACGTAACCCAGGTCGGCGCCATCCGCGCTGCCGTAGATGTCTATGACGGGAATGGCGTCGTAGTGGCTGACCACCGCCGGAGTCATGGTGCGGCGGAAGCTCGCCAGATTCGCCAGCATCTGCGCGGTGGGCGCGTTGGGCCCAGTCACAGGCGTGGTGGTGAGATCGGTGAGTGAGGAGAGCCGGAACTGTGGAGTCTGCGCGACCACTGGGTATTGCGTGCCGGTCTTGGGGTCGATCCAGAACGAAAGCAGCGTTTGGCCGCTGCCCGAGAGCGAGGTGAGGAGGTCATTGGCCACATCGGTCTCGGTGAGACCCAGCAGGGCTGCCTTGCTGCGGTCCACGTCCACGTTCAGCGTTGGGTAGTCAAAGGCCTGCTGGATGCGCAGGTCCACCACGCCCGGAATCTTGTGCAGCCGTGCCAGCAGGTCGTTCGCGTACGCGCGGTTGGCGTCAACATTGAATCCCGAGACCTGTATGTCGAGCGGCGCCGGCAGCCCGAAGTTCAGGATCTGGCTGACGATATCCGCCGGCAGGAACGCAAACGTCGCGGAGGCGTACAGCTCGTTCAGCCGCGGCCGCAGCTTGTGCACGTAGTTGATGGTCGGGTGATGGTTCTCTTTGAGGTTCACCAGAATGTCGGCATCGCCCGAGCCGACCGGGGCGGAGTTCGAGTAGGCGGTGTTGATGCCGCTGTAAGGCACGCCGATGTTGTCGACGATGGTCGCGATCTCGTTCGCCGGGATGATTTCGCGGATGGTGGCCTCGATTCGGTCGCACAGCGTGGCGGCCTCATCGATGCGCGCCCCCGTGAAGGCGCGCACGTGCAGTTTGATCTGCCCGGCATCGACCGCCGGGAAGAAGTCCTGACCCAGGCCCGGCATGAAGCGCGCGAGCGGGAAGGCCAGCACCGCAGTCAGCGCCATGGCGGCCAGGAACGGCGCCGCGAAGCGCATGCCCGCGCCCAGCGCGCGCTCGAGGAGCGCGTGGTAGCCGGCCCGCAAGCGCGTGAACCAACGCTCGAAGCCATGCTGCAGGCGCTGGAAGAAGCCGGTCGCGGTTTCGTGCTTATTTGGGTCGTGCTTCTGCAGCCAGTACTTGGAGAGGGTCGGTACGAGCGTACGCGAGAGCAGGTAAGAGGCGAGCATTGCGAACACGACCGCCTCGGCGAGCGGGACGAACAGGTAACGCGCCACCCCCCCGAGCATGAACATCGGCACGAACACGATACAGATGGCGAGCGTCGAGACCAGGGCCGGAGTGGCGATCTCGTGTGCGCCCGTCAGGATCGCATCTTCTACCTCCTTGCCCTCTTCCAGGTGGTAGTTGATGTTCTCGATGGTGACGGTGGCATCGTCGACGAGTATGCCGACGGCGAGCGCCAGGCCCCCCAGGGTCATGATGTTGATCGTCTCCCCGAGCGCGGAAAGACATACGATCGAGGCCAGGATCGACAGCGGGATCGAGATGGCGATGATCAGTGTGCTGCGGATACTGCCGAGGAAAAGCAGAATCATGAGGCCGGTCAGCGCCGCGGCAATCACCGCTTCGCGTACCACACCGGAGATGGCACCGCGCACGAAGATCGACTGGTCCCCGATCAGGTCGATGTTGAACCCGGGCGGCAGCTGGGTGAGCACCCCCGGAATGCGGGCCTTGATTTCCTTGATGATGTCGAGGGTCGAGGCACTGCCGGTCTTCAGCACGCTCATGAGCACGCCACGCCGGCCATCGCGGCGCACCATGTTGGTCTGCGGCGGGTAGCCGTCACGTACGTTGGCGACGTCGCGTACGTAGATCACCGTGCCATTGCGGGTGGTCACGGGCATGTCGTTGAGTTCCGCCACGGTGCGCGGGTTCGAATTGACGGAGACGAAGTATTCGCGGTCGCCGATCTTCTGCGTACCGGCGGGCAGGATCGAGTTCTGGTTGGCGATTGCGTTGGTGATGTCGTTCCCTGAAAGGCCCTGGGCGCGCAGTGCGTCCGGGTTCAGATCCACCTGCACCTGACGCTGCAGGCCCCCGTAGGGGTAGGGCATGGAGGCGCCGGGCACCGTGGCGAGTGCCGTGCGGATGATGCTGTTGCCGAGGTCAAAGAGCTGCGCCTCGGAGAGGGTGTCGCTGGAGAGCGCGAGCTGCAGGACCGGCACCGAGGAGGCGTTGTAAGCCAGGATGAACGGCGGGGTGGTGCCGGGGGGCGCCTGGCGCAGGCCGGTCTGGGAGACGCCTGTGATCTGCGCGAACGAGAGTTCCTCGTTCACGTTGGGCTGGAAGAAATACTTGACGATCGACTTGCCGCTCAGATTCTGTGACTCCGTGTGCTCGACGTCGTTCACGGTTGTCTGCGCGGTGCGCTCGCTGGAGAGCACCAGGCGCGTGGCCATCTCATCCGGGGAGAGGCCGGTGTAGTTCCAGATCGCGGCGACCACCGGGATCTTGATGTTCGGGAAGATGTCCGTGGGAGTGCGCACAATCGAGAACACGCCGAGGAGCGTGATCAAGATTGCGAGCACCAAAAAGGTATACGGGCGCCGCAGCGCCAGTTTGACGATCCACATCCGGCTTGCACCCTAGCGCAGTGCCGCGGTTGCGGCCTACTCCTCCAAAGGGGCGGGACCGCGCTTATCGTTTCCTCACATCATGCGAATCCTCACATCATGCGAAATAAACGATATCAGGAAGCAGACGTAAGACTTTGATATACCAGCGCTAAAATGGATACAAAAAGATAAAGCGGACGCTCAGCGGCCTGGCTTGCGATCCTTGAAGAACCTCGAAACGCGCGCGGCGGCATCCGGCGCCAGCCCTTCGTTCTTGAAGAGCGCGAGCGCGTGGGCGTCGTGCAGCGTCAGCCCATTACTTTCCAGTAACGCCCGCTTGTTGACCTGGTTCGAGTACCAGGAGTTGGCGAGGATGTCCTTGCTGAGCGCCACCAGCTCCGCCTCGAAGCGATCATCAGCAAAGCAGAAATTCGCCAGGTGCATGTCATGTGCCTCGGCGCCCGAGTAGCTGCGGCAGGTGAACATCATCTCGGCGGCCTTGGCGGTACCGACGCGCTGGGGCAGGCGCAGACTCAAACCCCAGATGGGCGTCAGGCCCCAGCGGGCGTAGGCGTCGCAGAAGCGAGCGCTCGCTGCGGCGACGATCAGATCGGCCGCGAGCGCCAGCTCCAGCGCTCCCGTCGAACAATGGCCCTGCACGGCGGTAATCACCGGCTGGGGGAGATTGGCGATCTTTTCTATGACCTCAACGTAGTGGTGCGGCTTGGCGTGGGCTTTGACCTGTGCGAGAACCTCGGCCATGTCGTGGCCGGCGGAAAAGTTGTCCCCCGCGCCGCGCAGGATCACGAGCCCCACGGTCTTGGTCTCCCGCGCGAGCGTGTCCACATGCTCCTCCAGGCAATCAATAAGGTCCTTGGAGAGGGCGTTCAGCTTCTCGGGGCGGTTGAGCGTCAGCACCGCCATCCCGTCACGATTCTCGCGTAATACCAGCGTGCTCATTTAAATGTGCCTTCCGGGCGATTCCACCAGCCACCGCCGAGCGCCTGGAACAGGCCAGCGGTATCGGCATAGCGATTCGCCTGCGCCTGGATCAGGGCGATTTCAGCCTGACGATAGGTTTGCTCCGCGTTCAGCATCGCGATCTCACTGATGGTACCGAGCTGGTGCTGCTTGCGCGCCAGTTCAAACGAAGCACTCGCCGCACGCTCCGCCTCGGCGTTGGCCTTGAGCGCGTCGGCGTCGGCAGTGAGCGCGCGCAGCGTATCGGCGACGTTCTGGCAGGCCAGTATCACGGCGGCCCGGTACTGCGCTCCCGCTTCGTCCAGCGCCGCGTCCGCGGCACGGTGCCGGTGCATGAGCGCACCGGCGTCGAACAGGGTCTGCGTGAGCGAGGCGCCGGCATCCCAGAACCGGGTATAGGGAGTAAACAGCTGCGCGATCGCGAGCGCCGCGGAGCCGGTGTCGGCGCTGATCGAAAACTGCGGCAGCATGTTCGCCACCGCCACGCCGACCTGGGCCGAGGCGGCGTGCATGTTGGCCTCCGCCTGGAGCACATCGGGGCGCTGCGCCACGAGTTTCGACGGCAGGCTCACCGGCAGTTCGGTCGGCAGCGTCAGATTCTCGAGCCGGAATGTCTCGGCAGGCTCTTCGGAGGGCAGGCGGCCCAGGAGCGCCGTCAGGGCGTCGCGGGTTTGCCCGAGCTGCTTTTGCAGCGGCGGCAGGCTGGCGGCCGTCTGGGCCTCCGCGGCGACTTGCGGCAAAAGATCGACATCACTGGTGGTGCCGAGCGAGCGCTGCTGGCGGGCGGTATCCGTTATCTGGTGCTGCAGCGCGAGCAGCCGCTCGGTGGTGGCGAGCTGCCCGCGCAAGGCTGCCTCCTGGATCGCGGTCACGACGACGTTGCTGCTCAGGGTCACATCCGTGGCGATGAGCTGGTAGCGTGCGGTATCGACCTGCGCTCCGGCTGCCTCCAGCGTGCGACGCAGCCCGCCGAAGACATCAGGAGAGTAGCTGAGCGTGAGTTGGGCCGTGTAGAGATTGTAGTAGGGATTTGCCTGCGGGAGGTTCGTAGGATTGGCGAGCGTACCGACCGGGTTCTTGGCGCGCGTGGCGTCGAAGCCGCCCTGCACCGTGGGCAGGAAGCTCGCGCGTTGCGCGGCATAAAGTTCGTGCGCCTGCCGCAGCGCCGCCTGCGCCGCGTCGATGCCCGGATTGGCCCTGAGTGCCTGCTGCACGAGGTTGGTGAGCGGCTGCGAGTTGAACAGCGTCCACCACTCGCCCGGAATATCCGCGCCGCCATCGAAGTGTTGGGCAGCGCCACCGGTGCCCTGCGTCGCAACGGTGGTGTCTGCAGGGGTGGCCCTACCATAGTCGCTCGCCGTCGGCGGAGCGGGGCGCTTGAAGTTCGGCCCTACGGCGCAGGCGGTCAGCGTGGCGAGCAGGGCTGTGCTCAGGATGCGCGATAGCGTGTTCAGGCCCATCGCGCTTCTCCATGGCGTCCTTCGGCCCAGTGCTCGATGACATGGTACATCGAGGGCAGCACGACGAGGGTGAGCACGGTGGAGATCGCCAGGCCTCCGACCACGACCGTGGCAATACCGCGCTGAACGTCGCTGCCCACGCCGGTGTGGAGCGCCGCCGGCAGCATGCCCAGCGTCGCCACGGTGGCCGTCATGAGCACCGGCCGCAGGCGTTCGGTTGCGCCTTTCAGGATGGCATCGTGCAGCTCCAGGCCCGCCTGGCGCATGCGATTCAGGTTCGCGACCATGATGATGCCGTTTTGCACGGCCACGCCAAAGAGCGCGATGAAGCCGACGCCCGAGGCGACGTTGAGCGTCTGGCCGGTGACATGCAGCGAGATCAGCCCTCCCAGGGTAGCCAGCGGCACGATACCGAGGATCAGGAGCGCCTGGCGGAACGAGCGCGTTCCGATGGTCAGGAAGATCAGCATGAACCCCATGACGAGACCGAGAATCAGCAGCAGCCGCGACTCTGCGCGCCGCTGGTTCTCAAACTGCCCACCCCACTCAAGACGCACTTTGGCTGGATCAAAGTGCACCTGAGCGGCAATCTTTCTCTGCGCTTCATTCAGATAGCTGGTCAGATCCTCGCCGCGGTTGTCGATGCGAATAGTGAGATTGCGGTGGCCGTTTTCCCGCGTCACCGTGCTCTCGCCGGTTTGTACCCGAATGTCAGCGATCTGTGACAGCGGCACCTGCATACCGCTTGCTGTATGCACCGTGAGGTTACCTAAGGTCTCGGGCCGATCACGGCTGGTGGCGACAAAGCGCACCGTGAGGTTGTAGACTCGTTCGCCGACGTAGACGGTCGAAACTGGCGCCTGGCCGACCCCGGTCTGAATGACGTTCTGCACGTCGGCGATGTTGATGCCGTAGCGCGCCGCCTTTTCGCGATCGATCTTTATATTGATCTGCGGGATCGGCGGCTCCTGGAAGACCGAGGCGCTGGAGGTCTGAGGGATGGTGTTGAGCACTGCGACTATCTGCTCGCTGAGCTTGCGCAGCATGCCCAAGTCGTCGCCATAGACCTTGATCACGAGCGGGCTGTGAGCGCCGCCGATCATGTCGTTCACGCCATCGATGATCGGCTGGCTGATGCCGATTGAATAACCGGGCAGGGTGCGTGCCAGGGTCGCGGCGAACTTGTCAACGAATTGCTTCTTTGACTCCCCGCCCGGCCAGGTGTCATAGGGCTTCAGTCCCACCGGCGCCTCGATGTGCGACATGGTCCAGGGGTCGGTGCCGTCATCATTGCGGCCGGTCTGGGTCACCACGTAGGAGACTTCCGGGAACTTCAGGATCTCGCGCCGCAGAGCGCTGGCCATATCGCTCGCCCTGTTAAGCGCGAGCCCGGTGGGCATCTGCACCTGCAGCCACAGGGCACCTTCATCCAGATCCGGCAGAAAATCTCGCCCCACCGTAGCCCCGAGTCCGATTACCGCCAGCAGCGCGAACAGCGCAATGCCGTAGACAATGCGCGGCTGCGCAATGCACACCGACAGCACCCGCTCATAACGGTGCGTCAGCCATTCCAGCCAGCGGTTGTGATATACGCGGCCGGGTTTGCGGTAAGCGAAGTAGGCGAGTCCCGGCACCAGCGCCAGTGCCGTCAGCAGCGCGCCGAACAGGGCGTAGCCCATGGTGTAGGCCATGGGGGTAAACAGTTTCGCTTCAGCGCGCTCGAAGGAGAACAGCGGCAGGTAAGCGGTAATGATGATGAGGCTGGCGAAGAAGATCGGCCGGGTCACCTGCACCGCCGCCGCTTTGACCTCGCTCTCGCTGAGCTCCTCGTCCGGCATCGCCTCGCGCCGGCGCAGGATAGCCTCGGTCACCACGATCGCGCCATCCACCAGGATGCCGAAGTCGATGGCACCGAGGGACAGCAGGTTCGCGGATACGTGGGTAAGGTTGAGCAGCGAAAATACGAACACCAGCGCCAGCGGGATGGCAACGCCCGCGACTAGGGCGCTGCGCGGGCTGCCGAGAAAGAGGATCAGGATCAGGAATACCAGGGTGATGCCCTCAAGGATGGTGCGGCCGACCTTATGCACGGTGGAGCGGACCAGGTCGTCGCGGTCGATATAGGGCACGATCCGCACGTCCTCTCGCGCCAGCTCGTGGTTGAGCTCGGCCACCTTGGCGTGAATGCCCTTCAGGGTCTCCGAGGGGTTCTGGTACTTCAGCATCAGCACGATGCCTTCGATCGTGTCCGGGTTCTGGTCCTTGCCGAGGATTCCCTCGCGCTCCTGGTGGCTTAAGGTCGTGCGACCAAGGTCGCGCACTAGCACTGGCGCGCCGTTGACTTGCGTGACTACGGTCGCACCGATATCGGCGAGGCCTTTGATGAGCCCGACGCCGCGGATGATGTAACTCTGGTCGCCGCGCGACACACGACCGCCGGCGGCGTTGGCATTATTGTTGTTGATCGTGTTGATGACGTCGGTAATGCCGAGGTTGTAGTGCTGCAGCTGCTTCGGGTCGAGTTCCAGCTGGTAGTCGGTGGTAAAGCCGCCGAAGTTCGTGTCATCGACCACGCCGGGTACGGACTTGATTGCCGGAATCACGGTCCAGCGCTGGATTTCCGAGAGTTCCTGCAGGTTTCTGGTGTCAGATTCGAGCGTGTAGCGGTAGATCTCACCGCCGGGCCCGGCCACTGGATCAAGCGACGGCGAGGCGCCACTCGGCAGCGTCACCTGGCTGATGCGCTCCAGTAGCCGCTGTCGCACCCAGTAATCTTCATAGCCCTCGCGAAACAGAACCGTGATCAGCGACAGGCCGAAGGTGCTCTCGGAGCGCATCAGGAGGAGGCCGGGGGTGCCGTTGATCTCGCGCTCGAGCGGCACGGTGATCAGCTGCTCGACCTCCTCGGCGGCGAGGCCCGGCATCTGCGTGGTGACCTGTGCGGAAACGTCACCGAGTTCCGGATAGGCCTCGACGCTTAAGGTCTCCCAGGCGTAAATGCCATAAAGGCTCAGCAGCACGGCGATCGCAATGACCGCCATGCGCCGCCGCAGGCAGAAGTCGACGAACTGGTCAATCATTCAGCAGGATCCCGCCTTTTACGACGACCTGCTCGCCGGCCTTGAGGCCCGAGGCGATGGTGACCTGTGAACTCTCCTCGAGCAGCGGTTCAACACTGCGCCGTTCAAAGGTCCACGGCGCCGTGGCAACGAATACGCTGGTGCGGTCATTGTTCATGAGCAGCGCCGAGCTCGGCAGCACCACGCGCTGCAGCTGCGGGCCATGCAGCGTGACGGTGGCAAACATGTTTGGCTTGAGCAGCCCGTCCGGATTCTGAAAGGCGATGCGGGTCTTGTCGCGTCGCGAGTCCGGCTCGATGACGTCTGACACGAACAGCACCTTGCCGTGCAGGGCCTTGCCCGGATAGGCGTTGACGGTAACCTCTGCGTCCTGGTTGCGCGTTACATTGGCAACGTCCTCCTCCGCGACGAGCGCGGTCACCCACACGACCGACAGATCCGTGATGGACATGATCGGCTGGGTATCGTCATTGATGGTCGCGCCCGGGGCGGTCGTCAGGGTCGTGACGCTGCCGGCCACCGGGGCACGGACCGTCAGGAGGCGCGCGTCACCGCGGGCGTCGGGCGGGCCGCCCATGGCGCGCAGGTGCTCACGCGTGCGGGCATATTCGGCGACCGCCTGCTCGTTGTCGCTGCGGGCCTGCTCGAGGTCTTTCTGTGCGGCCGCGCCGATCTTGAACTGCGCCTGCTGGTAGGCGAGGTTTTTCGCGGCGAGCACCGCCGCACTGGCGGCCTTATCGTTATCGTCGTAGGCCTGGGCCAGGTCCGGCGAGTCGATGGTCAGGAGTGGCTGGCCGCGCCGCACGTGATCGCCCAGGGCGACCTTCAATTCGTGGACGCGACCGGCCCCCGGAGGCAGCACGGTGATGGTACGCGCGGGATCCGACTCCACGATGCCGGGAGCCCTGATAATGGCGCTCGTCGACTCCGCCGGCGCCGCCAGCACCGTCAGCCGCTGCCGGAGGGGCGAATTCTCCGGGATGAAGACCTGCTCGCCCCTGTGCACCAGGGCCGGGGCTTGCTCGCCCGAGCCGCCGCGTCCCCCGAAGAGGCCGAACCCGTGGGTCAGGAGCACTAAAACCAGCAGCACACCAAGTCCGATGCCGCCCCAGAGAAACGCGCGTCCTTCCGGGGTTGCCGAATGATCGTGGATATCCATGCTGGCCGCTCAAGTTAAAGTTGTAAGAGTACCGGGGTAATTGTGACAGCACGTCGTGCGGGCACACCACCCGCCCGTGGGCCCTGGGGCTGCCCATTGAGCACTCTACGGCGCCGTCCGCCGCCGTACGGGCCGCGCACTATACCATACCCCCTACCCTATACAGGAAGCGCAGCGGCGACCGTCGATGGGCTCACAGAACCCACCTGGTGCGGGACGGCCTTGGCGGACTGATGTGGCGATCTAGCCGGCGGCTCTGGCGGTCGACATGCGGATATTCTCGGGCGTCGTGTCCACGTGATCATCGCCGAGGCCCGTGTCGACGCCCGGCACCTTGATCGTGTACATGTTGAGATTCTGTCCACGGCCTCGCCCTCCATCCAGCGGCCGCTCACCAGCACCTGCACTCTGTCACCCCGGTCGTATTGTCCGGCGGCGTGATCCTCGGCCGCGAGTTTTCCGACCCGCCGCACTTCCATGGGCCACTGTTTCGACACGCTGATCCCGTTCGGCAGCTGCACCACGTAGAAGGTGCCGTGTACCTGCATGACCTTGGCTTCCTGCCAGCCGTCACTCAGGATCCGCACGCTGTCGCCGACCTTGAATCCGCCAGGTCCGGCGTTGCTTGCAGGCATGGCCGGCAGAGGGGCTAGCGCGCTGCGTGCGTCGGCCTGCGCCTCGGCCGGGGTCTGCAGGTGGCAGCGTGGCAGCAGACCCATGACCTGCGCGTAGGTGGATTTGCCGCGCTGGAACGGGTGGCCGGCATTGAAGGACTGCACGTCGCACCAATCGGTGGCGCTGGTGCCAGTGCAGGAATAGAACTTGAAGCTGTAGGGTGCCATGCACTCGTACATGACGTTCAATCGCGGCGCGGCCTGCGCGTGCACACTGGAGAAGGAGGTATTTAAGGTCGGATATTCGCGGCCGGCGCGATCGAAGTACGCTGAAGCCTCGCATGTTGTTCTCCTGTCCCGTTGCTTGTTCTGCCGGCGCCATTACAACGACGCGCACCGCGCCGTATTGTCAGGGCGCGCGCCTGGCGCAGGATCCGCCGGCAGACCCGGCGCTAAGCCCAAGGCCAGGGAGGCAAGCGACGCCGCCTCTGGCGACCACCACAGCCAGACGCTGCTGCAAGGCAATCGTCAGTGCCCGGATGGGTGCCTGACGTTTTCACGGGGCTAGCGTCTGTGTACCAGTGCCTCGCTGGGCCAGCGGATCATGAATCAGGACCAAATCATATTTTTCGTCTCGCTGGTGGGTCTGGCTCTTTTCGCGGGCGTGGCCGCCCGCAAGTTCCTCAAGCGCAGGCGTGCCCACCGCTGGCCGACCGCCGGAGGCGAGGTGGATGTGGCCGAGGTTCACTTTCAGGAGGGAATCAGCGACACGTCAGGCGCATGGGTCGCCACGGTTAAATATCACTATGGAGCGCCGGGGCAATCGCATAGCGGTACCCATCACCGCAACTTCATGACGAAAGGGCGCACCGAAAAATGGATCGCCGCCTACGCCACCGGCGGCGTGCTCGCAGTGCGGGTCAATCCGCGGAAGCACGAAGATTCGGTCGTACTCGAGAATGACAACGTCTCAGCCGCGCTTGCGCGAGCTGCCACATACAAGGGGAATGAGTCCATGAATGTAGCGAACATCAACAATCCGCGCGGAACGGTCATCAAGGTGCCCGATACCACGCCCGGGATTCTCTCGGTCAACGGTAAGCAGTATTTTTTCACCCTTGAGGGCGTGTGGAAGTCGGCTATCGCTCCGAGTCCCAATCAGACCGTAACGGTAGGGCTGGACAGCGCCGGCGTACTCACGTCGGTCGCCGTTCTTGATCAACAGCAGCTCGCTAAGGAGAAACTCGGCGAATTAAGTGGCGTAGCCCAGGAGCACGGCAAGGTGATCGCCGGCCAACTTAAGGGCGGCGTCGTCGCGCTGGCCGCGCGTATGGGCGCAGTGACTCTGGGTGCCGCGGTGGTCATCTGGATCGCCTCGTATTTCCTCACCGCCGGTGGAATCTCGGGCGGCGCAGGGGATATGGGGTCCATGGGGTCGTATTCTTTCCGGACGCTGCTCGGGACTGACCTGACGGATCCAAATTCGCTGATGAATCCCGGACATGCCCGCGGACTGTTGCGATTGATCGCTCTCGTCGCCATCGCAGTTCCCTTCGCGGTTCCCTTCATCCGCACGACCTGGTCGCGCTATTTGAATGCGGCGCCACTGGCGGCCGCGCTGCTTGGCTGGCTGGTGATCCACGAGAATATAGCGAAGGGCTTCGGCGGCGAACCCGGCATGGAGAGTCCATTCTCATTCAAATGGGGGTTCTACGTTCTGCTGCTTGCCTGCGTGGTGTTGGCCTCAAGCGCACTGAAGAAGCCGGTCAACCAGACCTGAGTCACGGGAACGGACGCCATTCTTTCGGTGTCAAAAAACACTGTCAAAAAATAAATAAAATATCGCGACCGAACGACAACCACCGTGCCCGCGGCGAGGTCTCGCGGCGGGCTTATGAGTCGCGCGGTGGTTTTCAGGCGCGGTAATCAGCCGCTAGCGTTTCGTCTTTTGCCTGCCGTCCGCTGATGGCGTTCAGGATCACGGTGAGCACGACCGCGATAACGAGGTTCAGGAGGAGCGTGTAGAACGCGGTATAGCCAGGGAATGTGTGGCCTGCGAAAGCCACCGGATACGTGGGCTTGAGGTTGGCGAGCACCGCCAGGCGCGTGCCCGTAACGATGCCGACGGCCCAGCCGGCGAGCAGCGCCCAGGAATTAAACCAGCGCGTGTACACCCCGATCATCACCGACGGCAGCGTCTGGATGATCCAGATACCGCCGAGCAGCTGCAGCTGGATCGCGTATTGCGTCGGCACGAACAGGATAAACACCAGCGCCCCGAGCTTAACGATCAGCGATACCCACTTGGCGATCTGCGCTTCCTCTTTGTCGGTGGGATTATGGTTAATGAACTCACGGTGGATGTTGCGCGTGTAGAGGTTCGCCGCCGCGATCGACATGATCGCCGCCGGCACCAGGGCGCCGATGCCGATGGCCGCAAAGGCCACACCGACAAACCAGGACGGGAAACTGTGCAGCAGCAAAGCAGGTACGGCGTAGTTGTCGTGGAACTGCTTGAAGCCTCCCGCAAATTCCGGGAGCTTGCTGACGCCGGCCGCTATGGCAAAGAAGCCAATGAGCGCGAGCAGACCCAGTACGAAGGAATAGCCGGGGAGGAGGGCGGCATTGCGCCGGATCGCGCGCCCACTGTTGGCGCTTAAAATCCCCGTGAGGGAGTGCGGGTAGAGGAGCAGGGCGAGCGCGGAGCCGAGCGCGAGCGTGGCATAAGCACCATAGGCGCCGGTGGTGTGCGGACCCGGCACCGCGAGCAGGAGCTTTTGCGCCGGCACCGCAGCGAAGATCTTTCCAAAACCGCCGAGTTGCATGGGGATCACGATCACGACCGCAAACGCGGTGATGTAGATCAGGATGTCCTTGACGATGGCGATGGATGCCGGCGCGCGCAGCCCGCTCGAATAGGTGAAGGCCGCCAGCACCAGGAAGGCAATGATGAGCGGCAGATCCGCCATGAAGCCGGTCCCGGACACGCCTAGCGCGCCGATGACGACCTGGATACCGACCAGTTGCAGCGCGATGTAAGGCATGGTCGCGGCAATGCCGGTCACCGTGATCGCCAGCGCCAGCCAACGGTTGCCGAAGCGGCCGCGGACGAAATCGCTGCCGGTGATGTAGCCACGCTTGGCGCATACGTTCCACAGTCGCGGAAACACCAGGAACAGCAACGGGTACACCACGATCGTGTACGGGACGGCAAAAAACGCCAGCGCGCCGGCGCCGAAGGCCAGCGCCGGTACGGCGATGAACGTGTAGGCGGTGTATAGGTCCCCGCCCACCAGGAACCAGGTGATCAGCGTGCCGAAGCGGCGCCCGCCGAGTCCCCATTCATGCAGCAGGTCAAGATCACCCTTGCGCCAGCGTGCGGCTGCAAATCCCAGCCAGGTGATGAACCCGAACAGCAGGACGAAAACGCTGAGCGCAACCCAGTTGACGCCCTGCATGTCAGTCTTTCTGCGTGAGCAGGTAAATCAGCGCGGTGATAACCGCGCTGATGAGGATCCACAACATCTGGTACCAGTAGAAGAAGGGTACGCCCATGAAGTAGGGCTTGGCGTGGTTGTAGAACGGCGGCCAGAGCACGGCGATGAACTGCACAATAAAGAGCAGATACCACCAGCTCCAGCCGCCGCGTTTGCCCCGAGCGTTACTCATGGCGCACCTCTCGCGGCTGCCTCTACTGGATAGTGCGGTCTTTGGTCTCCGGCAGGAACAATGCGCCGATCACGACGGTCATCAGTGCCACGATGATCGGGTAGCGCAGGCCGTAGTACATGTTGCCGGAGAAGGCCACGAGGGCGAAGGCGATTGGCGGCAGGAAGCCGCCGAACCAGCCATTGCCAATGTGATACGGCAGCGACATGGATGTATAGCGGATCTTCGCCGGGAACAACTCCACGAGCCATGCCGCGATCGGGCCGTAGACCATGGTCACGTAGATGAGCAGGATCACGAGCATCAACAGGACCATCGGGTAGTTGATGTGCGCAGAATCCGCCTTGACCGGATAGCCAGCTTCTTTCAGCTTCGCCGCCAGGTCCTTGCCGAATTTGCCGCTGGCCGTTTTGAAGTCAGCCGCCGACATGTTGCCGCCAGCCACCGAGGGAACCTCGGCAGAACCGACGCGTACGACAGCGACGCTACCGGGCGCAGCGCTCTGGTTGCTGTACGGAATACCCGCCTTGGCCAGGGCTGCCTTGGCGACGTCGCATGACTGCACGAATTTCTTCTTGCCGACCGGGTCGAACTGGAAGCTGCAGTCATTGGGATCGGCGGTCACCGTGACCGGCGACTGCGCGGCGGCGCTCTCGATCGCAGGGTTGGCGTAATGCGTAATGCCGTGGAAGATCGGTATGTACGTTACGGCGGCCAGCAGGCAACCCGCGAGGATGATCGGCTTCCTGCCGATGCGGTCGGAGAGGCTGCCGAAGAGGATAAAGAACGGCGTCCCGATCAGTAGCGCCGCGGCGATAAGCAGACTCGCCGGCTGCGCGTCCACCTTCAGGACCTGCGTCAGGAAGAACAGGGAGTAGAACTGCCCCCCGTACCAGACGACGGCCTCGCCAGCCGTCGCACCCAGCAGCACCAGAATCACGATCTTCAGATTTCCCCAGCGGGCGAAGGATTCGGTGAGCGGCGCCTTGGAGCGCGTGCCCGCCGCCTTCATCTCAAGGAATACCGGCGACTCGGCGAGCTGCATCCGGATGTAAACCGAAATGCCAAGCAGGACGATGGACGCGAGGAATGGAATGCGCCAGCCCCAGGTGTCGAAGTCGGGCCCGAGGGCCGAGCGCGTCACCATGATGATTATCAGACTGAGGAACAGCCCTACCGTAGCCGTCGTCTGGATCCAGCTGGTGTACAGGCCGCGCTTACCTTGCGGGGCGAACTCCGCCACGTAGGTCGCGGCGCCACCGTATTCACCCCCGAGGGCAAGGCCCTGCAGAAGGCGCAGCGCCACGAGCAGGACCGGCGCGATAACACCAGCCGCCGCGTAGCTGGGCAACACCCCGACCAGTGCGGTCGAGAGACCCATGATCACGATGGTTATAAGGAAGGTGTGCTTGCGCCCAACGAGGTCGCCGAGTCGGCCGAACACCAGGGCTCCGAACGGCCGAACCGCAAAGCCGGCGGCGAACGCGAGCAGCGCGAAGATGAAGCCGGTCGTCTCGTTCACGCCCGAAAAGAACTGCTTTGATATTACGGCGGCCAGCGACCCGTACAGATAAAAGTCGTACCACTCGAAGACCGTTCCGAGGCTCGACGCGAAGATGACGCGCCGATGCGCCTTATCGATACCGGACTGGGAAGGCAGAGCGATCGTAGTCACTGTGCGGACTCCTTAATGATGTCTTCGTTCTTTTAGGGTCGGCCCGAACTATCGTTGTACTGGTACCACACTCCAGCCACACGCTGCAAAACAGTCGCGGAGTATTTCACACCACCCGGCTGGCAAGGAAGCCTTAGCCAGAATGTAACATTTTCGCGACGGCGCGCGTGTCCTGGCCCCCGTAAGGCTCTGCGGCGACCCGGGCGGGTCACGCAGCGGCGTTGCCGCCCCGGAAGTCCGGGGATAAGGGCGCCGGCTCACCTGTCTGGCTGTGCACAAGTGCAGCGGCGGCGGGCCTGACAAAACGGCGGTACGCCCGTCTATCTCCTCGTACGGTCGAGAACAACCAAAGGAGATCAATCATGCGACTGCTGTTGAGACACTGTGCGCTGGGTGCCGCGCTGGCGGTTGGGGCTTCCGGTTGCGGTGCCTCAGAACCATCTGAATCACAGAGAAAGAAGCCATGCTGTACACCATGAATCATCCGACCGGTGTGACAAATTCCGACCCGATCACGATCACCACCTTCAAAAAGGAAGGTTGCGACAACCCGACCCCCAGGGGCTACAACTGCTCATTCACCGTCATCGTCGCCTCTGCCAATATCGGCGCGTCGATGTACAACAATGTCCCGAGTGCCTTCTTTTACCTCGAATAAGGATTCCAGCAAGTGGGTGATGCGGCCGCCGTTTTGACTGCCGGGGCGTGAATTCTCAGGGACGATTGCCGGACACCAAAAAACCGGCCCAGTAATATGGCATAGGAGGCGCCATTGCGACCGCTCATGGAGCGCACCGCACGCTGTGCATGCTGCAGTGCGAACGCGCCTGGAGACTTTCGAACGCGACAAGCTGAAAACTGTAGAACAGCTGCCGGACTTAGCGGATACAGCCTGCGAATTCATCTGGGATATCGCGCAGGATGAGCACGACAAGTTTCAGGAAATACGCATCGGAAATCGCCTGATCTGGCGTGAGCTGGTTTTTTGGGAAAATGGCCCCCGCTTTGGTGAAATTGAGCATCTGCTGAAACAAAAATACGGGGCGCGGTTCGTGAGTCTGACCCCCACGCCCGGCAGCAAGCTGTGGCTGTGGGGTGACAAAATGCGGATGATCGTCCGACGGGTGGGGCACCCGATGGCATAGCCAGCGGGTCCATCGATGGCGCCGTGAGCATTTGTTTTGCGGTCCGGTGGAGCTCGCGGACTGCCCGCAGCGATCGCTGGCAGCGCATCAGTGTTTTCGGTCTAAGACGGTCGCAGGTGCGCGGCAGGGCTTTCTTGCGCATCGGCGACGAACTTGCCCTGCGAGTCCAGTTCCGCGAACACGCCCCCCAGCTTGACCAGCTCGTCGTAGCGGCCCTGCTCGACGAGCTTCCCGTCCTTGATGACCAGGATGGTATCAGCGGCGCGCACGGTCGAGAGGCGATGCGCGATGACGAAGGTCGTGCGTTCCTTCAGCAGTGCACCGAGCGCGCGCTGCACGCGCGCTTCGGTCGCGTTGTCGAGCGCACTGGTGGCCTCGTCGAGAATGAGAATCGGCGCATCCTTGAGCATCGCGCGGGCGATCGACAGACGCTGCCGTTCGCCACCGGACAGTGACTTACCGTGTTCGGCCACCATGGTGGCGTAGCCCGCCGGCTTGGCGGCGACGAAGTGATGCGCTTCAGCCGCGCGCGCCGCGGTCTCGAGTTCGGTGTAGCTGGCGCTGGGTTTTCCCATGCGCAGATTGTCGGCGATTGAACGATAGAGCAGTCCCGGGTTCTGGAACACGACGGCGATGTGCGCCCGCAGTGACGACAGGCTCACGGTGCGGATGTCGACCCCATCGATGGTGATCCGGCCGCTCCCAGGATCGTAGGCGCGGTAGAGCAGCGACAGCGCAGTGGTTTTGCCAGCGCCGGTGGGTCCGACGACTGCCGCGGTGGCACCTGCTGGCACCTTGAAAGTGAGACCCTTGAGGACCGGGTGCGCGGCATCGTACCCGAAGGACACACCGTCGAACGCCACCTCGCCCCGCACATCCTTCAGATCCGGAGCGCCCGGTGCTTCGTGCAGGCCGCTTTGGGCATCGAGGACTTCGAAGAAATTCGCGAGTGCCGGCGCCTGAAAGAATATTTCAGAGATGAAGCCTGCCAGTTGCTCGAGGCGCCCGATCATCATCATCGCGAAGCCGACGAAGCTTACGATGGCACCGACGCTGACTTCACCTCTGCCGTGAAGCTGCACACCGAATGCGAAAATGCCTATTACCGTCAGGGTGCTCGCGGCGCGGTTGGCAACCGACACCCAGGCCCAGCCTCGCAGCACCGGGTACTGCGCCGCCAGAACCTGTGCGACCAGCTGCCGAAGCGCAGCAACCTCGGTGACGACGCGCGAGAAGCTCTGCACCACCATGACGTTGCCAAACACATCTCCGGTGCGCTCGCCGATCTCCTGGTTAAGCTGCTCCACTTTGCGCTGCGCGTCGCCGGTGCGGCGGACGACTATGGAGTTGAACAGGACGAACGTGGACATCAGCGCAATCATCAGCAGCGCGAGCTTCCAGTTGATGCGCAATGCCAGCGGGATCATCACCAGGATGGCGATGAGGGTGCTCAGGTGACTTCGAAAGAAGGACAGCCACAGGCCAAACAGGTTACCGCTGCCGGCGTGCAACGTGCGCAGCAGTCGACCGGTGTGCTGACGATCATGGAACCCCAAGGGCAGGGCGAGGGCATGCTCAAAGAAGTCCACGATCACGGCCAGCTGCCGTCGATGCGCGAGGCGATCAGAATACAAAGACACCATCACATTCGCGGCGACGCCGAAAAACCCCACGCCGGTCCACCAGCCTATGTAGGACCAGGCGTCGCCCGAGTGTTTCGCGGCCAGCGCATCCACCACACGGCCGAACAACCACGGCTCGAGCAGGAAGACTGCAGCCATGCCGAGGTTGGCAACGGCCAGGGACGTCGCCAGCCACTTTTCCGGGCCCAGCAACGCCAGGACGCGTAAATAGATCTTCAGCAGGGACATGTGTGGCCCGCGGTGGTCGTGCGGGCAATGATATACGTCGCGGGCGACGGCCAGTCGGCGCTCAAGGAATGAGCGGAGTCGCTATGCCGAAAAAACAAGCGGGTGGTCGAGACGAACTGGACCTACCCCACCCGGAGCGAACTGAGCGCAGCGTCAGTTGATCGGTGAAGCGCGGCGCTGGTCGAGCGTAAGGGAATTTGCGCCTGAGCGGAGCTGGACTGGGTGATCCCAGATAAGAGGCTGGTTGCCGATGAGCGCGCTGATCATGAGGTAGTAGGCGGGTAGGGTACTCAACGCCAACCAACGCTCGACGACGCCGCCGCACCGGAGAATGGTGTGAACAGGGACGGCCTCGAGAATTTAGTCACTGAAGTGGACCGCTTTTCGATAACGCCTCATAACCGGAAACTACTTCGAAGAGTTCCTCATCGATGGACTCCTGCCTGATCCGATGGAATTTGCGCGTAAGTCCCTGCAGAACGTCCGAGATATTCTCCTCGGCACGTTGCATCGCCGCCAAACGACTGGCATTTTCGCTAGCCAGCGATTGTGCACAAGCCTGAAACAACAGGACAAAGAGGTATTCGCGGACGAACGCCTGCAGTGAGGCCCTGGTTCCACTAATGACTTCGGGTATTGTCGGAGTGACCCAGCGAAGCGCCGTTAATTCGCGTTGCCAGATCGCATCGAGCGGCAACAGACGCTTGCTGACGGGTCGGTAACCCGCGGATGCGAGCGGTTGATTGTGATACACATAAATTTCATTAACGTGACTCTTCTGTCGGGCAGTCTCTATGCCGATCAGGATCTGGTCCACGAGCGGCAGGATGCCATCAATCGAATGGGGAACGGCTAGGTAAGTCGGCGAGGGCAATCCCGCTTGCGTCACGAGTTCCCGCATGCGATCTCCCGCAACCCAGACACAGCGAGTATCGCCCGGCAATGCGCGGAGTGTACGGACGGCGAACTCCATGAGCACTTCGTTAAAGCGTCCGACGAGACCCTGGTCCGAGCCAAAAACGATCGCGCCCCGGGTGGGGGTGCCCGATTTGTCCGTATCGTGAGCCGTCGAACCCATCTCACGAAGGCATACGGACAGGGCGAGCTCTGCGGTGCGGGCGTAGTCCTGCAGGGATTCGACCGACTGTTCGTATTGCGCGATGCTCGACGCGGCGAGCGCCTTCATCGAGCGGACCACCGCGGAAAGGTCCTTCGCGCCGTTTATCTTTCGACTGAGAGCTTCGGAGCCGCGACTCATGACGCCACCTGCGCAATGGGTGTCGTCGGGGCAACAGAGTGAAACGGTGCCAGCGATATCGTGGCAATGTCCAGGACGGCTTTCCTATCGATATCGCTCAAATTGGATGCGGACGTCAGTCGGTCAACGACCTCTGCCGCAAGGCTTGTCGTCGCCTGACGCAGCGCGTGCTCGGCGTCGGATACTTTGTCCAGTGGTATCGAGTCAAATAGCCCCGCCGCCAATGCCAGCAACACCGCCAATTGGTCGGTCAGCGATACCGGCCGGGACTCGGGTTGTTTGAGGCATTCGCGGATGCGTCGTCCATGCTCAATGATTTTCCGTGTGGAGTCATCCAGCCGTGTACCAAATCGCGAGAAAGATTCCAGTTCCTCAAACTGGGAGTAGGAAAGCTTGAGGTCGCCGGCAACGGCACGATACGCCGCGCGTTGTGCCGCACCCCCGACGCGAGACACCGATTGACCGACATCGACTGCCGGCAATACCCCCAGTTCGAATAGGGTAGGCGATAGATAGATCTGACCGTCCGTGATCGAGATCAGATTGGTCGGAATGTAGGCTGAGATATCCTGTGCCTCGGTCTCTATGATGGGTAGGGCGGTCAATGAGCCGCCGCCACGATCCGCGGACAAATGCGTCGCCCGTTCCAGGAGACGGGAGTGAATGTAAAAGATGTCGCCCGGAAACGCCTCCCGTCCCGGTGGCCGACGCAGCAATAGAGAGAGTTCGCGGTAGCTTCGCGCGTGATGAGTGAGATCATCGTAGACAATCAGCACGTCGCGCCCCGCTTCCATGAAGAACTCCGCAATGCTCGTAGCGGCGTAGGGCGCGATGTAGCTAAGACCAGGCGCTTCGTTGCCTTCGGCCACCACAACGATGCAGTAATCCATGGCGCCGCTCTCGCGCAATTGGGCCACGACTTTGGCGACCGCGGATGCTCTCTGACCGATGGCGCAGTACACACAGATCACGTTCTTGCCGCGCTGGTTCAAGATTGAGTCGACCGCAATGGCGGTTTTCCCTGTTTGCCGATCGCCGAGAATCAATTCGCGCTGCCCGCGGCCTATCGGGATCATCGCATCGACGACTTTCAGGCCCGTCTGTAACGGGACAACCACGGCGGCCCGATCCATGATGGGTGGGGCGGGACGCTCGACAGGGCGTCGTTCCGTCCCTATGAGGGCGCCCTGATCATCAAGCGGTTCACCGAGCGGATCAATCACTCGTCCGAGCAGGCCCTCGCCGACAGCCACATCCATCACACGACCGGTCCGAGCGACCTGATCTCCGACTCGAACGGTTTGGCAGTCTCCCAGAAGAATGACGCTGACTTCCGTTGGATCGATGTTGAAGGCGATGCCGTACGTGCCGCCGGGAAATCGCACCAATTCCTCGAATCCAACCTCCGGTAACCCCGAAACGGTGGCGATGCCGGTGGACACCCGGGTGACCAGCCCCACCTCATGCGGCACAAGGTCCAGTACGAATGTCTCTCGGGCTTCCCGGATCGCCGCAAATGTGCGTTCAAGGGCGACGTGTGCGGGGGTAGACGCCATGGTCAAGATGCCAAGGCGTGGGCATAGGGGTCGACCACAGCCGGCGCGGATCCGGGCGCGACGATGGGTGGCACCGATATTGTCGTGGCCGCAATGTTGAATTCAGGCACGGCGCCTGATGGCTTGATTTGGGCGTCTATGAGGGCCTGCGCCTTCTCTTCGAGCGCTCCTAGGTATCCGGCGATGCTCCAAGAGAGCTTTTGACCGCCCACTGTCAATTCAATGCCGCAAACGCTGTCCGGCGCGGTCTCGAACGCCAAGCGGATATCGGCGGCAAATGTTTCGTTGAGCGCATTTTGTATAGTCGCCCTTTCTTGCGTGGCCAAGGAGAAGCGGCTGCGCACCATCGCTGCAGCGTGCGGCGCTCTGAGTGCAACCTCGAGCAACTGTTTCGATTCTGGTTTCAGCTCCCGCAGGCGGCGCGTGAATATCTCCCCCAACCGCTCCTCCAGTGTCATGGATGCGAGATCGCTAAGCGCCTGGCGTGCCACATCGAAGACTTCGGTGGCCGCCAACCGCATCATCTGATCCATGAGCGATGTGGTGTCTTTGCGCGCAGCGGCGCGCTGTTCGGACAGCAGGGCGGTCGCCGCCTTGCGGGCGTCGTTCAATAGCCGTTCGCGCTCTGTTTTGATCTCAAGCGTGGCCTTTGCCATCAACGCGTCGCGCTCTTGGTCGAATTGCTTACTTTTCCGGTCAAATTCATCGTGCGACCTTCGCGCTTGGGCCTCTCGAGCACCGGCCGCACCCAATTCTGTCGCAATGCGCTTTTCGCGAGCATCGATGGCGTTCAGGATGGGTTTGTAGAGAAAGCGTTTGAGCAACCACACCAAGATGATGAAGTTCACCGCTTGTGCACCGACCGTGAACCAATCAATCAGCATGGCTCATTTCCCCGGCACTTGGGCGATGACATGTGTCCAGAAGGGATTGGCGAATATGAGGATCATGGATACGACAAAGCAGTAAATGGCCAGTGACTCGATCATCGCCAGGCCCACAAACAAGGTTCGAGTGATCGTGGCCGAGGCGTCCGGCTGCTGGGCCAGCGAACTGAGCGCCACCGCGACGGCTCGTCCTTCCCCTAAGGCAGGACCCACGCAGCCCACTCCAATGGTAAGGCCGGCGGTGACAATCGACGCGATCGCGATCCAGGTACTGCTATCCATGTGAAATCTCTCTTGTGCGCGTACGGGTGGCAGCCGCAATGTAAACCGCGGCCAGAATGCTGAAAATGTAGGCTTGGACCATCCCGGTGAGAAGGCCGAGCGCCAGCATCACGAGCGGAAACAGTAATGGCGTAATCGTGAGCAAGATGCCAATGATCATCACGCCGCTCATCATGTTGCCGAAAAGGCGCATGGCGAGAGCCAGAGTGCGCGAGAGTTCACTGATGATGTTGAATGGCAGCATGAGGATGGTGGGTTCGGTGTAGGTTTTTAGGTATCCCCGCACACCCTGTTCCGCGATTCCGAAGAACGGCACGGCGAGAAATACGCACGCGGCGAGCGCCGCCGTTGTTGACAGAGAGCCCGTCGGGGGTTCGAAGCCTGGAATCATCGTACACAAGCTCGACATTGCAATGAACAGGAAGAGAGTGCCCAAGAACGGTAAGTACTTTTCGGCGTGACTCAAGCCTACTTCTTTGATTTGCGCTTCGATCGTGGTCACGATGATCTCGAGCGCGCTTTGCCATCGTGAAATGGGGTCCCCAGTTGCCAGCTTGCGGGTAATGAGCTTGGCGCCAACGCCCAAGACGATCATCATCATCCATGTGGTCACGATGGTTCCGTTGAGATCGAAGAAGCCGTGATGCCACAATATTTGTTGGTCCGAACTCAAATTCACGATGCCGCCTTTTCTAGCAATGGGGCTATCATTCTCTTTGGCCTCGACCTGAGGCGCTGGATGGCAGTGCGTGCCATCAGGAACCCGAGCAGACAGGACAGTACGCGACGCCAATCTCCTTGCGAAACCCAGTAAAAGGCCGCCATCACCACGATGGTTCGGAGCAGCAGGCTACCGAGGAACCACACGGCGGGGGAATTCGACACGACGGCGCGGCGAATCGTCCACCAAAGACCGCCGAAATAAAACACTCCGAGCGGCAGCCCGCAGATAAACGCCACACCCGTCGTCTCGATTGCCCTAGGGGTCATCGGTGGGCTCCTGGTGAATGGCCGCGTTTTGATCTGAAATCCAATGCCACGCGTTGGCACACCCCAGAATGAGCCCTGCGACCAGTAAGGCGAGAGTCCAAGAACGAGCACCCGGATGATGCTGATCCAGCCAGAGTCCGAGCATCGCACCGAGCAATGTTGGCACCGTCACTGACCAACCGATCACACCGAACATGCCAAGACCGAACCACGGGCGTTGGGTGCCCGCACGCTGAGCCTTTAGCTTTCGAGCAGCTTTGATCTCGATTGTCCGGCTGAACGTTGGCTCACTATCGCCCATGTTGGAATTCCGCAAATCGACCGAGGAGGGCACTTTCCATTCTGGCAACGGCTGCGCGAACGTCGCGCTCCTGGCGATCGAGCGATAAATATTCACGCTTTACAGTCTCGTGTAGTTCGCTCAAGGTCGTGCCTTGGATGGCTTGTCGGACCGATACCATGACATCCGCGCCACTTTTGACCAGCACTCCTTGATCCACCGCGAGATAGGCAGTGTCATCGCCCAGCGTATACGCCAGAACGCCCGGCACCAGCGCCGCGACGCAATCGAGCCGGTGAGGGAGTAGTCCAAACGATCCTTCGCGAGTCTCGGCGACGATGCGAGAAACTCGCTTCAAGTCGAGGAAGATCCGAAACGGGAGAAGAACCTTAAGATTCATGGGCTGTCGCGCTCAGGCGCTCTGGTGTCGCGTTCCGTTGGCGCGCCTCGCCGATTGCGCCGATCATGTACAGAGCGCTTTCCGGATAATCCTTGAATTCATCGGCAAGGATTCGCTCGCAGCCATCGAGCGAGTCGCCCAAGCTCACCAACTTGCCTTTGATGCCCGTGAATTGCTCCGTCGCAAAGAAGGGTTGCGTCAGAAACCGCTCCAAACGACGCGCGCGAGCGACCGCCTTACGATCCTCCGGCGAGAGCTGCTCGAGACCCAGCATCGCGATCACATCCTTGAGGTCCTCGTACTGAGCCAAGGTGCGGCGGATCTGTTGCGCCACCGCATAGTGCCGGTTGCCGACAATGCCGGGTGTCGCCATCTTAGAACTGGATTGCAACAGATCGATCGCGGGATACAACCCTTCGCTTGCCCGTTTGCGCGATAACACGATGGAAGCTGACAGATGCGAAAACACGTGTACGGCTGCCGGATCGGTCAAATCATCTGCCGGCACGTAAACGGCTTGAATGGAGGTGATCGCACCCGCAGCGGTGTTGGCGATGCGCTCCTCCAGGGCGGATAGTTCCGTACTCATGGTCGGTTGATAACCCAACTGAGAGGGCATTTGCCCCATCAGCCCCGACACTTCCATGCCGGCCTGGATGAACCGGAATATGTTGTCGATCAACAACAGCACGTCCCGGTGCTCATCGTCTCGAAAGTACTCAGCCATCGTCAGTGCCGTTTGGCCGACGCGAAAGCGGCTACCGGGAGGCTCGTTCATTTGCCCAAATACCATGACCATGTCTTTGAGCACGCCGGCGGCTTTCATGTCACGGTACAGCTCTTCCCCTTCGCGGCAGCGCTCGCCGATACCGCAGAAAATGCTGACGCCTTGCCGATGGCCGATCATGTTGTGGATCATTTCGGTGAGGAGCACGGTCTTGCCCACTCCGGCTCCGCCAAACAAGCCGGCCTTGCCGCCACGCTCGAGCGGGACCAATACATCGATTGCCTTGATGCCGGTCTCGAAGACTTCTGAGCGGGTTGATCGTTCCGATAACGGCGGGGGTGCTCGATGGATGCTGCGCCATTCAACACCCGCTGGGTCCGGCTGGCGGTCGATTGCGCGACCAAACACGTCGAACATGCGCGAAATGATGTTCTTGCCCACCGGCGCTCGCAGCGGCATGCCGGTATCCTCGACGGGCATGCCTCGGCATACCCCCTGAGTCGGGGTCAGTGCGATGCCGCGCACGTGTTTGGCATCGACCTGCGTCATCACCTCGATGACGATCTGCCCACTTGCCCCCGCGTGCAGCACCGAGGAAATCAAGGGTAAGCGGCCCTCGAAACGAACATCGACGACACTACCGCGCACGGCGGTCACGGTGCCGCGGTTCGGCAGCTTTACCTCATCCGTCATGCGCGGTCTCCAACTCCGCCCGCTGCTTGACCGCTTTTTGCGTTTTTGACGTTGGCCGGCCACTGCCAATGGCGAATTTCCGGCATGTCTTCGCCGTGCTGATCGATGTACACCTTGTGCTCGGCGCTGACGGTGGATCCCAACAGGTCGTTCTTGCCGCGCAACATAGGTATTCCCGCCTAAACCTAGCAACGCGCTAATTCTGGGCGCGCTCAACTAGGCGGTCGGTACGCTACCGCACGCCGGCGGGCTGGTTGCCGCGCGCGCAGGCCGCCCTGTCTTGTGACCTGGCCCGTTTCAAGTTCTCAAGTGCTCTGAATAACCCATTCAGCAGATGGACCCAAGTCATGACGCGACGTGGGCTGCGAGTTTTGCAACAGTGGCCGAGGCAGGACCCGTGAGCGATCGCCGGACGCCGCTTCGGTCACGCCGGCGCTGCGCAAGACCAGAGGACTCTGACTAGAGATCCCGGGCGGCCTCCAGAATCGTGGAGTCACCCGGCAGACTACTAAGTTTCAGTTCGAGTTTACGGGTGAAATCGAGCATGCGGAAATTGCTTGCGAGGATAAGCCCGTAGAGGCGGCGAAGACCCTGAGCGCGTGCATATTCAAACAGAAAACGCATGAGCGCCATTCCGACTCCGCGCGATTGCCATACGTCCGCAACCGCAACCGCGAATTCCGCGTCGGCCTCATCAGGGCCGCAGGCGTATCGGGCGACCCCAATGATTTGTTCCGCGCCGGAGTCATCGATGACGGCCACGAACGCCATGTTGTGTTGGTAGTCGATGTGGACGAATCGCTCGATCAGCTGCGGGGAGGGTTCCCGTATAGAACCCATCAAGCGTTTGTACCGGGATTCCTCGCTGAGATGCATGATGAAGGCCTTATCGTGTTCCGCGTCTTCAAGCCGGATGGGCCGGATGCGATACTCGAGTCCGTCGCTGGTCTGGGCGACGCGTTGCCACTGCGCGGGGTAGTCTGCTGCACTCAGCGGAGCTGCGAGAACCATCACTGTCTGCCCACACAGCGCCCCGTGCGCGCTAGCTGGTGGTTGCTATCTTGTTCAATGGCGAGCCAGTCTTCGCGCATTGTGGCAGGCAACGCGGGGAGACTAAGAGTCGGAAAATAAAGCGCTCTGCGGCTCCTCTGAACGCGCCACGCCAAATCGGCTGAGTTGCGATTCAGCGCCCCGTCGTTCCACGGTGAGACTACAGCGGTCGGCTGCCGCGGCTTGCGAAGCTTTGACGGCTCAACGATGCGAGTGACCAGGACTGTCTCCTTGATTCCTTACTATGTAACGTCCGTCAAATTGACGATTCGATGGAACGCGCGCGCCAGGAACTCACTCAGCAGATGCGTGGCAGCGGATCGTCTTCGAACTCATCGAGCGCGCGCCGGCCGCCAAAGGCAGCCCCCGTCATCAGTACGCCGGCTGGCTCCTTTGCACGCAGCCGGTCCAAATAGGTCGCGACCGGGACACATTCGACGATGCGCCCCTGCCGCATGACCGCCACCTCGTCGACCAGCTCCGCCAGGCCGCCCAGTCGGTGGGTAATCAGCAGCACACTACGCCCGCTCATGGCAGCTGCTAGGGCCTCGTAAAGCTGGGCGATGGTGCGCGCATCCAGCCCTTCGGTCGGCTCATCCAGAACAAGGATCGGCGGATCAGTCAGTAAAGCGCGCGCGATCGCGATGCGGCGCGCCTCGCCACCGGAAACACGCAGGCCGTCTTCGCCCACCCACGTGCGCAGGCCGTGCGGCAGACTCGCCACGTAGTCGCCCAGTTGGGCCTGCTCGATCACCTTGGCGATCTCGGCCTCCGACGCGTCGGGCCGAGCCAGTCGCAGGTTGTCACGGAGACTCGCGTCAAACAGATACGGTCGCTGCTCGACCACCGCGATCTGCGCGCGGACATCATCGCCATGCCAGGCATCGAGTGGCATTCCACCCAGCGTGATCGAGCCCTGGTAGGGATAGAGCCGCGTCAAGGCACCGATCAGGCTGCTCTTGCCGGCACCTGAGGCACCTACCAGGGCAACGCGGCGCCCTTGCGGCAGGTCGAAGTCGACGCCGTCGAGTACCCAGGGGCCGTGCTCGTGGTAGCGCAGCCGCAATCCACGCAGGCTCAGGTCATGCCGGCTGGTGTAGGGCGAAGGCGCTTGCGGTTCGACCACAGGTGGTGGGGTGTCGGCTAATGCGAACACGCGGCGTGCGGAGGCGAGCGTCGCGCCCAGCTGTGCCCAGGCCTCGGGCAGCGGTGCAATCGACTCGAACGCGGCCGGGATCAGCAAGACCAGCATGGTGAGACCCGGGCCGCTGAGCGCGCCTCCGCGCACGGCCGACAGCCCAAGCAACAATGCAGCAACCGTCGCCAGCTGCGCACTGAGCGTGACGCAGGCACCGCCCAGCGCCTGCAGTCGATCCATCTGACGCTGCGCTTGGTACTGCCGGGCTGACTCCGCGGCTAGCCGCTCGGCATGGGCCTCTTCGGCGCCATATAACGAGAGCTCGGCGCGCCCGCGCAACGCGTCGGACGCAAGCGAACGCATCGCCTCGCTGCAAGCCGCCGCGGTGGCGCCTGGCCCCGCGCCCCGGCGCAACGTCCAGCCCGGCAACAGCACGGCGGCGCAGCCAAACAACAGCAGCAACGGCACGCTCAGCACCGGTAGATAGATCAGCGTCATGGCCAGTACCACCAGCATGACCACCGCGGCAACCGGCAACGGCAGTAGGACGCCGAGGTAGGTGTGCTCCAGTGCGTCGACATCGGGGCGCAGGCGAGAAAACAGTTCGGCGCTGCGCAGCGATCCCAAACCGGCTGGCGCCAGCGGCACCAGCCGCCCGAACAGCCACACACGCAGGCGCGCCAGCAGCCGCAGCGTCGCATCATGGGTGACCAGCCGTTCGGCATAGCGTCCGCCGGTACGCAGAATCGCGAACAGCCTGATCAGCGCGGCGGGCGTGTAGTAGTTGATCGCTGCGCCGCCGGCCCCGGCCAGCGCCATACTGGTAATGAAATAGCCGGAGACCGCGAGCAGGCCGATTCCCGACAGCGTGCTGAGCAAGGCGAGGGCCAGCCCGAGAGACATCCACGCGCGCTCGGGACGCATCAAGCCAAACAGGCGACGCAACACGTCGAGCGTACCGGCAGGCACAGACGGGGCGGCGCGCAAGCTGCCGCTCATGCGGCACGATCCGCATGCAGCAACCGGGCAAAGGCGCCGTGCGTTGCGCGCAGTACCCCGGCCACGCCGACTTCGATGATCTGTCCGTCCGCGATCACGGCGACCCGCTCATCGGCGGCGATGGTATCCAGACGATGCGCGATGCGGATCACCGTGCGGCCCTCGGCCAGCCTGCCGACGGCCTGGTCGATGGCGGCCGCGGTGGCGGCATCGAGATGCTGGGTCGGCTCGTCCAGCAACAGCAGGGGCGCGTCGCGCAGCCACGCGCGGGCCAGCGCCAGGCGCTGGCGTTCGCCGCCCGAGAGCCCGTGGCCATGTTCGCCTAGCGGCGTGTCCAGCCCTTGCGGCAGCCGTGCAATCACCGGCAGCAGAGCTGTCGCGCGCAGCGCACGCTTGAGCTGCATTTCGTCGGCCGTTGGGGCGGCGATCAGCAGGTTGTCGCGCAAGCTGCCGTGAAAAATATGCGCTCGCTGCGATATCCAGCCGATGTGCCGGCGCCACGAACTCAGCTCGAGCGAGGCTAAATCCTCCCCATTGACCAGGATCCTTCCGCTGAGTGGTGTGACGAACCCCATCAGCAGGTTGAACAGCGTGCTCTTGCCGCTGCCGCTGCTGCCGACCAGGGTCAAGCGTGTCCCTGCCTCGACGCAGAGGTCAAGATCGTGCAGCACTTCGCGCTGCGCCTCGTAGCTGAAACTGATCTGGTCGAACGTGATCGCGATCCGATGCGCCGCGAAGATACCGGGCGCGGTCGGTGCGCCGGTTGCGGGGACCTCTTCATCCGGCGGCTTGGCAAGTAGTTCGATCAGGTCTTGCGCCGCTGCCGCGGCGTCCATTCGCTTATGCCGCTGCGCGCCAAGCGTGCGTAGCGGCAGGAACAGCTCCGGCGCCACCAGCAGCACGAACAGACCTTGCTCGAAGCCCAGGGTGCCCCACATCAGCCGAAAGCCGATCAACACGGCCAGCACCGCAATACTGAGCGTGGCGAAAAACTCCAGCACCAGGGCGGAGAGGAAGGCGATGCGCAATACGGCCATGGTCTCGCGCCGATAGGCTTGGCCCGTTGCGGCCAGCAACGCTTGCTCGCGCGCTGCCGCACGACACAGTCGCAAGGTCGTCAATCCCGACAGCGCGTCCATGAAACGTGCACCCATACGCCGCAAACGGGACCAGCGACGCTCGCTTGCACGTTCCGCAGCATCCCCGACGAGTACCATGAAAAGTGGAATTAAGGGTGCGGTGAGCAGCAGGATCAGGGCGGACCAAGGATCGGCCATTAGCACTGCGAGCACGATCACAGCGGGAATCGCGGCCGTCAGCGCCACCTGCGGCAGGTAGCCCGCGTAGTACGGAACCAGGGCGTTGACACCATCGACGAGCTGGGTGACGACATCGCCGCTGGTTTGCTGCGCCGCCCAGCTCGGACCGCGTTGGCGCAACCGTCGCTCCAGCGCGATTCGCACGCGGTCGCTCACCTGCGCACCTGCCTGGAACGTGCAACGCCGCTGCAGCAAGCTGAGCATGAAGCGGGCCACCGCAAGGACCGGCAAGCCGGCTACCGCAGGCCACAGCGCATCGAGGCTACGTCCGGCAAAAATCGCCGCAGTCAGTACGTGCGCCACCAACCACGCGCCGATGCACACCAGCGCGGCTTGCGCGGCGCCAGCGGCAATGCCGAATGCCAGGAGCCGCCGCACGGGGTGCGACTGCTGATGCAGCCAGGAAGATGTCGAAACAGTCATGGCGTGTTACACAACGCGGAACCGGCGCGACGCCGGCGCCGTTGACACGGGCTCAGAGGCGGTGGGCCTTGGCATTCGCCTCCATGGCCGCGCGCTCTTCCTGGGTGTCCAGCAGCGCGCCACCGGCAGCGGTGATCAGCACAATCATGGCGGTGCCCACTAGCCAGGCGAAATACCAGGCACCGGAATCACCGAGTACGATCGCCAGCAGGATCACTGCCACGGCGATCAGCATGAACAGAACGAACAGCAGAAAGGTTTTCATGGTCGGCCCTCAGTAAGCGTGTTTGTCAGCGGCTACGTGCTCGGCCTTGACCTTCCCGCGCATCACATAGAATGCCCAGCTGGTGTACCACAGGATCAACGGCACGAAGACCACCGCAAAGCCCACCATCCAGGTCAGGGTGAGCTGGCTGGAGCTGGAGTTCCAGACCGTCAGGCTCTGCGCGGGTGCGCTGCTTGAGGGCAGCAGAAACGGGAACAGCGCGACACCCGCCGTGCCGATGACGCCGATCCAAGCCACCGCGCCCAGCCACCAAGCCAGGTGCGAGCGCCTTGCAACCGCAGACAGCAAACCGAGCAGCATGCCGGCGAAGCCCAGCACGGGCAGCAGCCACAGCAGCCCGTGGGCGTGGAAGTTGGTGAACCAGGCACCGTCGGTCAAGGCCACATCCTGCTGCAACGGGGTCTGTGCAATGCCTGCGCCCGGGCTGCTGGTCAAAGCATAACCCTGCATGCCATGTACCCAGAAACCACCGACGGCAAACAACATGATCGCCAGCACCGAGGCGATGCGTGCCAGGCTGCGTGCGCGGTCGTAGATCGCACCCTCGGCGCCATTCATCACCGTCACCGAACCCATGAAGACCGACAGCGACGCCGACAACAAGCCGCACAAGATCGCAAACGGATTGAGCAGGTCCAGGAACGAACCGGTATAGGTCGAGGTGAGATTCCAGCTGAAGTGGAACGGCACACCCTCGAACAGATTGCCGAATGCCGCGCCGAACACCACCATCGGCACCAGGCCGCTGATGAACAGGGCCCAATCCCAGGTATTGCGCCAGGCCACCGACGGCAACTTGCTGCGATACTCGAAGCCGAGCGGCCGCATGATCATGCTCCAAAGCAGCAGCATCATCACCACGTAGAACCCCGAAAAGGCGGTGGCGTAGATCAGCGGAAAGGCGGCAAACACCGCGCCGCCACCGAGCACGAACCACACCTGGTTGCCTTCCCAGTGCGGGCCGATGATGTTGAGTGCCACCCGGCGCTCCAGGTCGGTGCGACCTACATAGCGAAGAATCGTGCCTACGCCCATGTCCATACCCACCATGACCGCCAATCCGCTTAGCAGCACGCCGAGCAGCAGCCACCAGATGATTTGGAATACGGCATACGTGTCCATGGATCAACCCTCCGCGTAACCAGCCAGCCGGCCGCTGTTCGAGTTGTCGTTGAACAAAGTGGCGTCATCACGCGGATCGTCATCATCACCGTGAGGTTGATGATCCGGACCCTTGCGAATCGCGCGTAACATCAGATACATCTCGGCGATGATGAACACGGTGTACAGGCCCACAAAACCGATTAGCGAGAAGATCATGTAGCCGAGGCTGTGGGTGGAGGCGGACATCCAAGTCGGCAGCACGCCGTACACCGTCCATGGCTGGCGCCCCAGCTCGGCGACCAGCCAGCCCACCTCGCAGGCCAGGAACGGCACGGGGATCATCCACACGGCAAGCTTCAGGAACCAGCGCTGACGCTCGATGTCGTTGCGCAGACTGTAGATCACCGCCAGCACGAAGAACGCCAGCATCGACAGCCCCATGGCCACCATCAGCCGGAATGACCAGAATATCGGCGCCACCTCGGGTATCGAATCGCGCGCGGCGTTGCCGATCTGCGCGCCCGTGGCCTTGGACACGTCCGGCGCATAACGCTGCACCAGGAAGCCGTAGCCAAGATCCTTCTCGTGTGCGCGGAACTGGGCGAGCGCCACGGCATCGCCTGGCCTGCTCGAAAGCGTCTGCAGGGCCTCGACGGCGGGAATGCCGTCTCTGATGCGCTGGGCAGCCTGCAGCTCGAGCTGGTCCACCCCTGGCACGGTGCCATCGAGCGAGTGGGTGACCAGCAGCGAGAGTGCGCCGGGAACCTGGAGCTGGCGGTGGTTCATCTGCTCTTTCTGGTCGGGAAACGCGATCAGGTTGAACGGCATCGGTGCCGGCTCGCTCTTCCACAGACCCTCCATCGCGGCCAGCTTGGTCGGCTGCGCGAGCCCCCCTACGAAGCCCAGCGCGTCGCCCAGGGTGATCACGCCGGCGGTGGCTAGCACGCCGAACAGCACGGCCATGCGGAGCGACCGCCGGGCCAGCTCGACATGACGGCCTTTCAGCAGGTACCAGGCGCTGATGCCGGTCACGAACACCGCACCGGTGACATAGCCGGCGATGCTGGTGTGCACGAACTTAGCCTGGGCGTCGTGGCTGAAGATCAGCTGGG
>Ga0182015_10000535_pt1 | contig 54490 bp, 58 predicted proteins | sample 712P3MmetaG_FD_120478 | JGI IMG/M metagenome (GOLD analysis project Ga0182015, IMG submission 120478) | Permafrost microbial communities from Stordalen Mire, Sweden - 712P3M metaG | ecosystem: Environmental > Terrestrial > Soil > Wetlands > Permafrost | place: Sweden: Stordalen | collected...
CCTTCCGCCGCCGGACTTTCCCGGAATAGGACGGTCGCGGATGTCGGCAGGTTGCTCTTCGAACTCGAAATCGTCTTCGTATAGCATGATCGTTCCTCAGTTGCCTCGTTTATTCTTACGCTTGGAGCGCGACGAGCGCGCAGTCTTGGGCTGATTCGATCCTGCAACGCCGTTATTGCTGCCGGCGCGCGCCGCGCCTTTAGGCGCGGCTTTCTCCGCAGCGACGTCGGTGATGGCGTGTTCGCTATCGATCAGGGAGAGCGGCTGATGGTAGCGGCGCAGGAGATAGAACTGCTGACCCATCGTGAAGATGTTGTAGGAACACCAATAGAGGACCATCGCCGACGGCCAGTGGTAGCGCCAACCCAGAAAACCGAGCATCAACGGAGAGATGACGGCCATCGAGCGCTGCATCTGCGCCTGCTGCGGATCGGTGGCCGGCATGCTGACGTACCGAACGCTCAAATACATCGAGAGCGCATAGACCAGGATCAAGAAGAGATCTGAATACGCGAGATTAGCCGCGAGGATCGGCGTCCCCAGCAGCTTTGGCACCCAGGAAGCAAACGCGACGTCGGGCGCATGCGTGACGACGCCAGGGATCCACAGCCACGACTGATTTTGGAAGACAGCCTTGTGGTTGAGCACGACGTAGTACACGCTGATGATGACCGGATACTGGACGATCATCGGCCAGCATCCGGCAAACGGATTGACGCCCTGCTCTTTGTAGAGCGCCATCGTCTCTTGCTGCTGTTTCTGTTTGTCGTCTTTATGGCGCTCTTGCACGCGCTTGAGCATCGGCGCGATCTTCTGCATGTTCAAAAAGGCTTTGAACTGCGCCGTATTGAGCGGCCAGAAGAGCAGGCGGATGAGTCCCGCTAAAATGATGAGGCTCCAGCCCAGGTTGCCGATGGGTTTGTCGATCGTCAGGACGACCCAATAGAGCGCGTTGACGATCGGATCGAGCCACGACGCTCCGAGGAGAAGATGCATCGCCTAAGCCCTCGGCACGAAATCCACGCCGCCGGGATTCCAGGGATGGCACCTCGCCAAACGCCCTAGCCCCAGCAGCATTCCACGAATCGTGCCGTGCGCTCGAATGGCGCTGACGGCATACTGCGAGCAACTGGGATAGAAGCGGCACGACCGCGGAAAGAGGGGCGAGACGAGTAGTTGGTAGGTGCGGATCAGGGCGATAGCAAGGCTGCGCGCCGGCACGTTACGCTGCTCCGAACGCCGAGCGCACTTCCGCTCGCAGGTCGGAGTAGCTGCGCAGCGCAGCTTCGGGCCGGGGAACGACGAGCAGCCGCACCGTCGCGTGCGATGCGAGTAGCTCCCGAAGAATCGCCGATAAGCGACGGCGTACTTTATTACGGACCACGGCCTTTCCAATCGATTTGGTGACGGTGATGCCGACGAGCGAGCTCGGATCGCCGGCGTGCGCATCACTGAGGTAGAGGGTGAGACTCTTGGTTGCGATACGGCGGCCATAGCGACGCACGCGCGCAAAATCCGCGTGCCGGCGCAGGCTTGCCGGCCGGCGCATCAGACCGTGAGACGGTGGCGTCCCTTTTTCCGGCGGCGCGCGAGCACCTTACGGCCGGCTTTGGTGCTCATCCGTTCGAGAAATCCATGCACGCGTTTACGGCGGCGATTGTGCGGCTGAAACGTCCGCTTCATAAAGTCCCTTCGGTGATCGAGTGATGCCCCACACCCTTTGTGACAGACAGCCCCTGATTATATCCGGGGAGCACCGTCAACGCAAGGCGCACCCTCCCCTCGGTGCGGGGGGAACCACCCTGACGCCGCCGTAAGTTGCTGACGTTTTGAGCCTCCCCGAAATCCAACCGCCTGTTCGCCGACGGGTCGTCGTGACTGGGCTGGGAGCGGTTACGCCCGTCGGCAACACCCGGGACGACTTTTGGCGCCGGCTCATCGCCGGCGAGTCGGGGATTGCGCCGATCACCGCCTTCGATGCCGCCCTTTTCGATACGCGCTTCGCCGGGGAGGTCAAGGACTGGAATCCCGAACAGCTCATCGGGCGCAAGGAAGCTCGTAGGATGGATCGCTTCACCCAGTTCGCCTTCGTTGCGGCCCGAGAGGCGATTGCGGACGCACGGCTGCCCGAGGATCCGGAGTTCAAGCAACGTGTCGGCGGCGTGATAGGCACCGGGATCGGCGGGATCATCACCTTTTGGCTCAACTCCGACAAAGCCAATGAGAACGGCACCTGGTCGAAGGTGACGCCGTTCTTCATTCCGATGCTCATGGCCAACGCCGCGCCGGCCCACATCTCTATGGCTTACGGCTACCAGGGGCCGTTCTTTGCCGCGGCCAGCGCCTGTGCCAGCGGAAACGACGCCATCGTTACCGCGTATAACGCCATCGTCTACGGTGACGCCATCGCGATGATTGCCGGCGGCAGCGAGGCGACCGTCTCACCCCTGGCGATCGGCGGGTTCTGCTCGATGCGCGCCATGTCCACGCGTAATGACGATCCGGCGCGCGCCAGTCGCCCCTTCGATCGCGAACGGGACGGCTTCGTCCTGGGTGAAGGCGCGGGCATCCTGGTGCTTGAGGAGTACGAGCACGCACGCGAGCGCGGCGCCTCGATCTACTGCGAGCTCCTCGGGTACGGTCAATCGGCCGACGCGTACGACCTCGTCGCGCCGGACCCCGATGGCCGGGGCGTGCGTCTGGCGTTCTCCCGCGCGCTTGCCAGCGCGCGTATCGAGCCCGGCGACGTCGACTACATCAACGCGCACGGCACCTCGACGCCAATGGGCGATCCGGCCGAATCGCGGGCGATCGAGAGCACGTTTGGCGAGCACGCCGCGCGCATCGGCGTGAGCTCGACGAAATCCATGCACGGGCACGCGCTCGGGGCGGCCGGTGGGATCGAAGGCGTCGCCACGGTGCTCGCCGTCTACCACGACCTCATGCCGCCGACGATCAACTACGAGTTTCCCGATCCGCTTTGCACGCTCGATTACGTTCCCAACGTTGCACGCCGAGCGCCGGTTCGCGTCGCGCTCTCGAACTCGTTCGGCTTCGGCGGACATAACAGCGTAATCGTCTTCGGCAAGCTGCGCTCTGGAGCGTAACGCTCGTCGTGAGCGGCGAAGCCTATCGGCGGCGGCTGCGCGCCCTGCTTCGCCTCGCGGGCGTTCGCAAGATTGACGACCTGAGCACCTTCGAGCGCGCCTTCGTGCATCAAAGCTATGCACGAGAACACGGCGGCACCAGCGGCGATCGTATGGAGTTTCTCGGAGACTCCGTGCTCGGCTGCATCACCGCCGGCTGGCTCTTCGAACGTTTCGCCGACGAGCCGGAAGGATTGCTGACGTTACGGAAGGCTGCCATCGTGAACGACGCGCAGCTCGCGCAGACGGCGCGGCGTCTGGGGTTTTCGGACCTGACGCTACTCGGGGCAGGCATGCGTGCCTCCGGCGGCGCCGACAACACCTCCGTGCTCGCCGATGCCTTGGAAGCTTTCGTTGGCGCCCTCTACCTGCGGTTCGGCTTGGAGAAAGCGCGCCGTTTCGTTCTTGCCCAGCACGTGGAACGGCTGGATCACCGCGGCGACGCGTTGCTCGATGCAAAGACCCGCTTACAGCACTACGCACAAGAACATTTGTCGGCGACACCTGTCTACCGTGAAACGGATCGCGGCACGCCGCAGCGTCCCGCGTTCAACTCGCGCGTGAGCGTTGCCGGCAAGACGCTGGGCAGCGGGCGAGGTGCGTCGAAGAAAGCTGCTCAGCAGGCGGCGGCCGAGGCGGCTCTACGCGCGTTGGACACGGTCGGGTCATGAAGCTCCAGCGCATCCGCTGCTTCGGATTCAAGACCTTCGCCGAACCGACGTCCCTCGACTTCGGCGAGGGCGTGACCGCGATCGTCGGTCCGAATGGCTCCGGGAAGTCCAATCTCGTCGACGCATTCCGTTGGGTTCTCGGCGAAACGTCGAGCAAGAGCATCCGTTCCGGACGGCTCGAAGACGTGATCTTTGCGGGAAACGAAACGCGCAAACCGCTCGGTCTTGCTGAAGTTTCTATTCTCTTCGACAACACCGACCGCGCGCTGCCCATCGAGTTCAACGAAGTAGAGATCACGCGGCGCGCCTATCGCGTCGGCGAGAGCGAATACTTCATCAACCGCGCGCAGGTCCGTCTGCGCGACGTCATCGATCTCGTTATGGGAACGGGTCTCGGTCCCGGTTCCTACGCGATCGTTTCGCAAGGGCAGATCGATGCGATTCTCGTCAGCAAACCCTCCGAACGCAGGTCGCTCTTCGAAGAGACCGCCGGCATCGGCAGGTTCTTGGCTCGCAAACACGAGTCTCTGCGGCGGCTCGAGCGTACCGAGCAGAACGCGATCCGAATCAGCGATCTCATCGCCGAACTCGAGCGCCGCATACCGGAGCTCGAAGCGCAGTTGCGGCGGGCCAAGCGGTACCGCAGAATCAGCACGCGGGTGCGGGATCTCGAGATTCTCGGGTATCTGCGCGCTGGCGCTTCGCGGCGCGGCGAACGGGCTACGTTGCAGCAGGAGCTGGAACGCCAGGAAGAATACCGAGCCGGCTCGGCGGCGAAGGCCGCGACCCTGGGCGCCGAAGCCGCTCGGCTTCGCACCGCACTCTACCGCTGCGAACTGCAGCTCGAGGAGCTGCGTTCTAATACGCAGAGCGAGCGCACGCACGTGTCTCGCATGGAAGCCGAATACGCAGCGGCGCTGGCGCGGCGCGAGGCGCTCGAGCGCCAGTCGACGCAAACGTCGCAGGACGCCGAGCGCGCGGCCGCGGAGGGCGCTTCGCTGGTCGCCGCGATCGACGATCTCGCGCAGCGTCTCGAACCGCTGGCGGCGGAGTTCGAACGGGCCAAACAGCGCGAAAGCGCGGCCGAAGCGGCGCTGACGCAGCTTCGTTCGCGTTTGGAGAGCATCTTCACGGAGTTGCGCGCGGTCGATGCGGGCGCGACCGAGGTCGCCGAGCGCCGTGCGGAGCGGCGCGCGCAAGCGGAGGCGCTGCGCGTGGAGAGCGAACGGCTCGAACGCGAGGAACGGGCCGCTCGAGAGCGCGCGGAAGGCTTTGAGATCGCAGCCGGTGCGGCCGCGCATCGCCATGGCGAATGCGATCGCCGCGTCGTAACGCTCGATGGGAATTTGCTCGACGCGCGCGGCCGCGCCGAGGATGCGGAGCGCGAGGCGTCGGGCGCCCAGGCCGACGTGGCGACGTCGCTCGCGCTCCATCGCGATCGTCTCGCGGAACTCACGGCCGCGCAGTCTCGGCTGCATACGCTCGAGGAGCTCGAGAACTCCTTAGAGGGACACGTGCCCGGTACGCGCGCCGTCGTAGAGGCTTGGCAACGCGGCGAGCTCGGCGGCATCGAAGGGATCGTATCCAACCTCGTGACGACCGAAGAACGCTACGCGCACGCGATGGACGTTGCCTTCGGCGCTCGCCTTTCCAACGTCGTCACGGCGACATCCGAGGACGCGGAACGCGGTGTGGAGTTTCTCAATCGCAAGGAAGCGGGGCGCGCGACGTTCTTGCCGCTCGATACGCTGGGCGATCGCCAAGGCCGAACGCTGGATCCGTCGCTCGCGGCGGTGCCCGGTGTACTGGGTTACGCGCAAACGCTGCTAACAACCGCACCGCGCTTCGCGGGCATCGTGAATTTTTTGGTTGGCAGCGTGCTGGTCGTCGATCGGATGCAAACCGGGATCGAGCTGGTTCGACGGCGCGGCGTTCGCGACACCATCGTTACGCTCGGCGGCGAGCAGATCACCGGCGGCGGCGCGATTACCGGCGGCCGGTTTGCGCGGGAACGCTCGATTCTTTCGCGCAGATTCGCAGCCCAGACGTTGCGCGAAGCGCTCCCGGGCATGCGAACGAGACTCGAGGAGGCCGACGACGCGCTTCGCGCGGCGCATCACCGTGCGCAAACGGCAATCGAAGAGCGCGATCGCGCTCGCGAATGCCAAGCCCGTTTTGAATCGGAGCTCGTTGGTCTGCGGGCGCAAGCGTTGGCGCTTGCGGCTGAGGTCGAACGGACGCGCGGCGAGCTCCAAACCGCGCGCGGCGTGCGGCAAGCGCTGCGCGAGCAGATCGACCGCGCGCGCGAGCTCGAGCGTTCCTACGAGCAGCGCGAACCCGCGGACCAACGTACCGACGACAATCGTACGCGGCTCGAGCGCGAGCTGGCGCGGGTCCGCGACGAGATCGCCGCGGCGCAAACCGAAGAGAACGCCGCGAATGCCTACGCGGCCGATCTTCGCGAACAGACGGCGGCGCTGGCTGCCGAACGCGATGCCGCCCGAGCGCGGCTCGGCATGCTGGACGTCGACCGCGAACGTGCGGCTTGGGCCCGCGAACGCATGCTGGCCGAGATAGCCTCGCTCATGGAGGAGACGCGGACGCTCCATGCGCGGCTCGAAGGCCTACAGCGCGGCGTTTCGTCGCTGGATGCACAACTGGACGGCGTGCGCCGCGAACGGGAGGAACTCGTTACCGCGCAGGGGCGCGTGGAGTCTGAACTGCGCCTTGCCGAGACGGAGGAGCGAGAGGCGGCGGCCGGCGGCGAGCGCCAACGTACGCGTTTGGCGCAGATCGAGGCCGAGCTCGGCATGCTCGTTTCGCAGTTTGCGCAGCATCCCGCAACCAACGACGAATGCGCCGACGTCGAAGCACGCTATCGCGACGAGCCGGACGAAATTCTCGCCGAGCTGCCGCGTTTGCGCGACGAGTTGGCACGCCTGGAAGCCAACGTCAATCTCAACGCGCAGGCGGAGCGCGACGAGGTCGCGGAGCGGGAAGCCTTCTTACGCGCGCAGCTGGACGATCTGGCGCGCGCGCGGGCTACGCTGCTCGAGTCGATCGCGGAGATCGAACGCGACAGTCAAGTGCAGTTCAACCGCACGTTCGAGCGCGTCGCGGCGGCGTTTACCGACACGTACGCTCGTCTGTTTGCGGGCGGAAACGCGAAGATGTGGCAGACCGAGCCCGAGAACTTGGCTGAAACCGGGATCGAGATCGCCGTACAGCCGCCGGGAAAGAAGCAGATGCCGCTGGCCGCGCTTTCGGGGGGAGAGCGCGCGATGACGGCGGCGGCGCTGATCTTCGCCTTGATTCAGACCAAGCCTGCGCCGTTCTACCTCCTCGACGAAGTCGACGCCGCCCTCGACGACGCGAACATCGAACGCTTCTGCCAGATGGTGCGCGAGTTCGCGGCCACGTCGCAGATGCTCATTGTCACGCATAACAAGAAGACGATGGAGAGCGCGGATCGCATGTACGGCGTCACCACGCGCGAAGCCGGCGTCAGCGCGGTCGTTTCCGCCGAGCTCGCCGCCGCGGAAGCGGAGATGTCGGTTGCCTGAAGCGCCACCGCGTGCGGCGCTGTTCTCGCTCTCGGACAAGACCGGAGCCGTGGATCTGGCTGCGGCGCTTGCCGCCCGCGGGATAACCATCTACGCCACCGGTGGTACGCGCGCGTTCTTGCGTGACGCCGGCGTGGAGGCGCGCGATGTTGAAGAACTGACGGGATTCCCGGCGCTGTTTGAGGGCCGGGTGAAGACGCTGCATCCGAAGGTATTTGGCGCGATCCTTTACGACCGCAACGATCCGGCGCACCGGCAACAGGCCGAGAAGTACGCGATCCCCGCGCTCGAAGCGGTCGTCGTTAATCTGTATCCTTTCGAAACGACGGTGGCCCGTGCCGGGACCACCGAACAGGAGGCGCTGGAGCAGATCGACGTCGGCGGCGTCGCCTTACTGCGCGCCGCCGCCAAGAACTTCGAGCACGTTGCGGTGTTGACGCATCCCGCGCAATACGATGAGTATCGCGCGGCGGTCGAGGCAGGAGTCGTGCCTGCGGCGCTGCGACGCAGACTCGCCATCGCGGCCTTCGAGCGCACGGCCGAGTACGACGTCGCGATTTCGCACTATCTTGCCGCAGCCGGCGAGGTGCTTCCGAGCGATCTTCCGGGGGCGTTGGCGGTGACGCTGCCGCTGGCCACGCGTCTGCGGTACGGCACCAACCCGCAAGAGCGCGCGGCGTTCTATCTCGACCGCCCCGAACGTCTGCCGGACCAACTGCACGGCAAGGCGCTCTCCTACAACAACTTGTTGGATCTCGATGCGACCCTGAGGCTGCTCGCGCGCGCGCCGCTCGGCGCGGAGTTCGGCAGCGATCGCGAGCGGTTCGTGCGAGCCGCGGTGGTGAAACATACCGTCCCCTGCGGCGTCGCGCAGCGGTCGAGGGTCGGGCTCGCCGTGCGTGAAGCCCTCGAAGCCGATCGCGTCTCCGCCTACGGCGGCATCGTGGCCACTGACGCGCCGCTGGATCTCGAAAGCGCGCGGACGTTGGATCGCTTTTTTTTGGAGATCGTCGCTGCTCCCGACTTTTCCGGCGATGCGCTGGCCCTGCTCCAGAAGAAACGCAGCCTGCGTGTCATGCGCTTCGCGCGGGCGTTGCCGGACGAACTCTCGCACGAATTGCGCCTGCGCAGCGCGTTGGGCGGCGTGCTGGCGGAGAACGACGATCCAGCTGCGCCGGCCGAGCAATGGCGCGTCGTCAGCCGCCGGCGCCCCAGCGACCAAGAATGGCATGACCTGGCGTTCGCCTGGGATGTCGTGCGCCACGTCAAGAGCAACGGGATCGTCATCGTCAACGGGGGAACGACGCGCGGGATCTGCGCGGGACAGACCAATCGGGTGAGCGCCGTTGAAATCGCTGCCGCGCGTGCAGGCGCCGGCGCGCGAGGCGCAGCCTGCGCCAGCGACGGATTTTTTCCGTTCGCGGACGGCCTCGAGGCCGCAGTCGCCGGCGGTTGCCGTGCGGTCATCGCACCCGGCGGCTCGGTGCGCGACGACCAGGTCATCGCTGCGGCCGATCGCCTCGGAGCGGCCTTGGTGTTTTCGACGTACCGGTATTTCCTACATTAGCGATCGTTAGGGAGGAGAGATGCCTCGATATTTGCACACCTCGATCTTCGTCAACGATATGAACGAATCGATCGATTTCTACACGCGCAAGCTCGGCCTGAAGCTTCTCGACGGCCCGTTTCACTATCCCGGTAATGCCGACATGGCGTTCGTCGGAAACGATTGGAATGCGTACATCGAGCTGGTATACGATTTGGAAGCGCATCCGCCGTACGCGCTGGGGAATCGCTACGAGCACCTCGCCATCGAGGCCGATGGCGATTTGCAGCCGTACGTCGACACGCTGCGCGAACGCGGCGTGAAGATTCTCAAAGACGTGTACAAATCGCCGGGCGGCACGCGCGCGATCGCCTTTGTCGAAGACCCCAACGGCATCCCGGTCGAGCTCTTGGAGCCCCGGCGCTAAAGCGCTGAGCTTAGCGGTAGACGAACGGGTCCGCCGGCGGAGCGATCGCGTCGACGCGCTGCGCGACCAAGCGGAACTCACCCCGCACGCTCGCAATAGCGCCCTCTGCGCGTACCCAGCCGCCGGTTTGAGCGCGCGGCGCCCGGTCGAGTCGAACGACGATCGGCGCGGCGTCGGCGCGGCAACAGGTAACGGCGTAACGAACCAGCGCGACGGCGTCGCCGTCGCGCACCAGCCTTCCCGCGAACGCGAGGCGCTCTCCGGGAAAGAGATCGGTCATCGTCGTCTCGGTGGCCCGATACGGCGGAGGCGGCGCAGCCAGAACCGCGCCGGCCAGAAGGATCGCCGGCGCGAGACGCGCCGGCAAATTATGGAACCGGCGATACACGACTGCACTCGTCAGCGAGACGACCGCGCAGCACGCGTAGACCGGCGTCAGCGCGGGGTGCACGAGCGCGTCGCCATGGCGCGCGGCGACGATCCCCAATGCGCAGCCGAGCATCAGATACGCCGTCGCGTCGGGCATCGTTCGTCGGGCGCGCGCAACGGTTAGAGAACGCAGATCGAAGATTCCGGCGATGCAGAGGAAGCCCGCAGCGCAGAACGGCGCGCTGGCGCGCAATGCTCCGGCAATCGCGACGGAACCGAGTCCGCACGGAGCGGCGGCGAAGCCCAGCGCGATTCCGGTCAGCGCTGCGAGCGGCGGCGGCAACTTCGCGAGATCGAAGAGCGCGACGAACTGCGATGCGGCGCCCGCGAACGATGCCGCTGTCAGCAGTTCGTTCAATCCCTCCAGCAGAGAGGGCATCGCGTGCGAATCTTTCGCTCGGTCGCACTTCGGGGATGTGAAGCGCGCGACCACCATCGCTGCAATAAAACGGGCCGCCGCAACCCACGGTCCGAAGACCAGACACGTTGCGGCCGCGGCCGGAAGGGATCGTGCCGACGGCCCTCGCGCGCATCCGCATCCGAAATAGACGACGAGATGACCGCGGCGGAAGAGTGCGGCGGAGGCGCTTCCCGCCAGCAAGAACGGTGTCGCTTCGCAGAGCGCGCCCGCCGAGGTGGCGAGCGCACCGCGAACGAGCTCGGGCGAGAAAACACCGGCGACTGCGACCAACGCGGCAGCGAAGAGGGCGACGCGCACGCGTGCCCTTCACGCGGCGCCGTCGCAATGGCTAGCGAATCGGTTCGGCGAACGGCACGGCCGGGATGAAGAAGTAAGCAATGCCGGAGAAAATAAGCGCTCCCCGTGGAACGTCAGACGTTTATCCCCCCGATTCGCTGCGCTGGAGATCGCTCGAGGAGCGCATAGCGGCCCTTGCCGCGCGTTTCGGTTACGGCGAGATGCGCACGCCGATCTTCGAATACACCGAGCTCTTCGTCCGCGGCGTCGGCGAAACGACCGACATCGTGGAGAAGGAGATGTATACGTTTCCCGATCGCAGCGGGCGAAGTCTGACGCTGCGTCCCGAATGGACCGCACCGGTGGTGCGCGCCGTTCTCGAGCACCATCTGCTCGCGCTGGGACCGTTGCGCCTCTTCTATCTTGGGCCGATCTTCCGGTACGAACGGCCTCAGCGTGGACGCTACCGCCAATCGAATCAGTTCGGCGTTGAGTGCTTCGGGTTTTCCGGACCGGAAGCGGACCTCGAGGTGATTTCGCTGGCCTGGGCGTTGGTGCGCGAATATGGAATCGACGATGCCGAGCTTCATCTCAACTCGATCGGCGACCGTTGCTGCCGCGAAAGTTATCGTGACGCGCTGCTGGCATATTTTCGTCCCCACGCGGCGGCCATGAGCGGGGAATCGCGCCGGCGGCTGGAGCGCAACCCGCTGCGACTGCTCGACAGCAAAGATCCGGCCGACCTTCCGTACGTCGCCGCGGCGCCTGCGTTCGAACAGTTTCTCTGCGCCGCGTGCCGGGAGCACTTCGATGCGCTCAAAGCCTATCTCGAGCTGGCACAAATTCCGTTCACGATCGATCCGCGCATCGTTCGCGGGCTCGACTACTACGGACGAACCGTCTTCGAGATCACCTCGAGCGTGCTCGGCGCGCAGAGCAGCGTCTGCGGCGGCGGCCGTTACGATGGCTTGGTGCGCTCGCTAGGCGGTCCGGACGTGCCAGCGGTTGGATTCGCCCTTGGGATCGAACGGTTCTTGATGATGCTGGAGGCTCGCGGCGCGGCCGTCGAGCCCGAGCGGAGCGGGATTCAAGCCATAGCGCTGGGAGCGCAGGCGCGCGCGGCAATTGCGCCCATCGTCGTCGAGTTACGGCGGTCGCTCGCATCGCCGACCTACGTCGATTATCTCGATCGCAAGTTGCTGGCTCAACTAAAGATCGCGGATCGCAATCGCGCCCGCTTCGCGCTCATCCTGGGTAGCGAGGAGCTGGCGTCCGGTCAGGCCGTGCTTCGCGATCTCGAGCGACGCAGCGACCGCAGCGTGCCGTTCGCCGCGACGAGAGTCCTTATCGAGCTCCTCGTAGAAGCGGGTGCATAATGGACGAACGCTACGCGCAGGAGTTGGAGACGCTGCGAGGGTTGCTCGCGTTGATGCACGAGCACGACCTCGACACGATCAAGGTGAAGCTCGGCGATGCCGTGTACGAACTCTCGCGCCGCGGCGAGGATCGCGGCGCAGCCGCGTCGGCCGCCGCTTCGCCCGGCGAACCTGCGGCGCCGGTGGCCAATCCAAACGTCACCAAAGTGCTGGCGCCCCTTACCGGCGTCTTCTATCGCGCATCGTCGCCCGACGAGGCGCCGTACGTCGAGGTAGGCGATCGCGTCGTGGAGGGCGACGTCTTGTGCGTCTTGGAAGCGATGAAGCTCTTCAACGAGATCCAGAGCGATTACGCCGGAACGCTGGTTCGCATCGTACCCGGTAACGGCGAGTTGGTCTCGCAGGGCGAAGAGCTATTTTGGATCGAGCCCCGTTCGTGAACGCGGAGCAGGCACGCCAGAAGTACCACGGACGCCGCGATTTTGACGAGCTGCTCGCCGACCGTCGTGCGCTGCTCGACGAGCCTCGCTACCCCGCGCAAGTCGAGGCAATCGCCGAAGCGTTGGTGACGGCGCTGCGCAACGGAAAGAAGATCCTCTGGTGCGGCAACGGCGGAAGCGCCGCCGAGGCGCAGCACATGGCGGCCGAGCTTTCGGGGCGCTACTTGCGCGAGCGTCCCGGCCTCAATAGCGAAGCGCTCTCGGTCAACTCGTCGACACTGACGTGCGTCGGCAACGATTACGGATACGACCGCGTCTTCTCGCGCCAGGTTGAGGCCTTCGCGCAGCCAGGGGACGTGGTGATCGGTATGACGACGAGTGGCACCTCGCGCAACGTGGTGCTCGCGCTCGAGGCCGCGAAGCGGCGTGGTGCGGTGACCGTCGCGTTTACCGGCAATGGCGGGGGCACGGTCGTCGACCATGCGGATTACGTGTTGCTAGGGCCCGACGGATACGCGGCGATCGTCCAAGAAGTGCATCAAGTGATGGCGCATATCGTCTGCGATCTCGTCGAGCAACGGCTCATCTTCGACGACGGGTTGCAGTGACGGCACTGGAGCTCCCAGGCGCGCGAACCCTCTTCGAGCGCGCGAGCGGCCGTCGCATCCTCGTCATCGGCGACGTGATGATCGACGAGTGGATATGGGGCACGGTAACGCGCATCTCGCCGGAGGCGCCGGTCCCGGTGGTCGCCGTTGCCGACCATTCTTTTACGCTGGGCGGCGCCGGCAACGTTGCGAGCAACCTGCGTGCGTTACGCGCCAACGTCGTCTTTGCCGGCACTGTGGGCGACGACGCGTTCGGCGCGCAGATCCGCGCGCTTCTGCGCGCGCAACAGGTCGACGACGCCGGCATCATGACGCTCGCCGACCGCCCGACGACGCGCAAGACGCGCATCGTCGCGCACAACCAGCAAGTGGTTCGCGCCGATTGGGAATCCACCGTGGCGCTGCGCGGTGCGGATGGCGCGAGCGTCGCCGCGTTCGTGCGCGAGCGCGCGGCGCAATGCGATGCGGTCATCCTGAGCGATTATGCGAAGGGATTGATTTCGCGCGAAATCGTCGAGGCGGCCGCGGGCTGCGCGCTCGTCCTCGCCGATCCTAAGCCGCAGAACATCGCGCTCATGCGCGGGGTGACGCTCGTCGCGCCCAACGTTGTCGAGGCGGCGAGCATGACCGGCGTTCCGATTGCCGGGGCCGCCGATCTGGAGCGCGCCGGCACGCGCCTGCTTGAGATGCTCGATTGCCGGTACGCCGTGATCACGCGGGGCGAGCACGGCATGGCGCTCTTCGGGCGCGATGGCGAGCGTTTGGAAATTCCTTCAGTGGCGCGCACTGTTTACGACGTGAGCGGAGCCGGCGATACGGTGATCGCGACGCTGGCGCTGGCGCTCGCGGCCGGCGCGCCGATCCAAGCGGCGATGCAACTGGCGAACTTTGCCGCCGGAGTGGTCGTCGAAAAGCTCGGCACGGCGACGGCGTCGCCCGAAGAAATCGTCGCGCTGGTGGGGCCGACGGCATAACGATGGACGCGACGTCGCTCTCCGGAGCGCTGCTCGATGTGGACGGAGCGGTCCAGTGGCGCGAATCGCTGCGAGCGCGCGGTCGCGCGGTCGTCTTTACCAACGGCTGCTTCGACCTGCTGCACGCCGGGCACGTGCGCTACCTATGCTGGGCGCGCGCGCAGGGCGACGCGTTGATCGTCGGCTTGAATACCGACGATTCGGTTCGCCGCATCAAAGGGCGGTCGCGGCCGATCGTGCCGTTCGCCGATCGTGCCGAGCTGCTGCTGGCGCTGCGCAGCGTCGACGCCGTGGTTGGCTTTGCAGAGCTGACGCCCGAAGTTCTTTTGGATCGTTTGCGACCGGACGTCCACGTCAAGAGCGATCAGTATAATGAGGACGAGCTCCCCGAACGCAACGTTGTACTGGCTGCGGGCGGCCGCATCGCGCTGGCCCCGCACGCCTCCGGCAAGAGCTCGACGGAGCTCGTCGCTCGTATCCTCAATGCGTATAGCCGTAACGGCTAACGGTCCGGGCGAGGTCGCGGGCTGGCTGCGCCCGCTGATGCGCGCGCTCTATGCGCGCCGCCCCGATTTGGAGATCGCAATCTTCCTGGTTCCTGACGATTACGCCAGCGGTTTCGAGGCACAGATGCTGCGCGACGCCTTCCCGGAGGCGCTCGTCGTCGAACCGAAGACCTATGTAAAGTTCGCGCTCGGCGCTCGCGTCGACGGCCTGGCCGCCGGCGCCGACGTCGTGCAGTATATCGGCGGCGATCTCTTGCACGTCGCACGCGTTCACGCTCGGCTCAAAGGGCGGGCTGCCACGTATAAGTTTTCGCGGCGCCGCTACCGCAGGTTATTCGATCGCGCGTTTGCGGTCGACAAGCGTAATGCCGATCAGCTGCAGGCGTGGGGAACGCCGCCGGAACGGATCGAGATCGTCGGCAATCTCGCCGCCGACGGCGCGCTCTTCGAGGCGGCGCTTCCCGAAGAACCGGGCACGCCGCGAGACGGCGTGCTGATCATGCCGGGCTCGCGTACGTACGAAGTCGAGAATCTCGTACCGTTCTACTTTGCGGTCGCGTTGCGGCTGCTTCGCGAGCGTCCGGGACTGCCGATTGCCGTCGCACTATCGCCCTTTACGATGCGGCCGCAGGTCGCGGCGGCAATCGAGGGCGGAGGGCATCCGCGCATGTTTGGCCGGCGCGGCCGATTGGTAACGCAGGACGGTCGCGAGTATTTGGCGAGCGTCGATGGCGAGGTTCGATTGCCGGTCTTGCGCAACGGGCTAGCGGCGGCGCAACGGTCGCGGCTGGTTCTCACGATACCAGGAACCAAAACGATCGAGCTCGCCGTGCTTGGCAAGCCCGCGGTGACGATCACCCCCCTCAACGCTCCCGAACTGGTCACCATCAACGGTCCCCTGACCTATCTCGACCGTATTCCAGTACTAGGCATTCCGCTCAAACGGGCCGCTGCGGTCGCGCTTTCACGGCGCTTTGCGTTCCATACGCAGCCAAACATGGATGCCGGTCGGCCCCTCATTCGCGAACTGCACGGAACGGTCACGCCGGGTCGCGTCGCCCGCGTTGCACTCGATTGCTACGACGATCTCGATTGGATCGCGTCGTCGGGAGCCGCGCTGTCGGAGCTCTATCGCGATCACGTCGGCGCGTCGGACCGGATGGCGGAGTCGCTCCTCCGGCTCGCCGCGTAAGCCGGCTTTCGCCGTGAAGTTCAGCGTCGTCATCGCTACGCGAAACCGGTCCCAGGCCTTGGCGCGAGCAATCGATTCGCTGCAGAGGCAGGATGGTGCGCCCGTCTTCGAGATCGTGGTGGTAGATAACGGATCCACCGACGAAACCCGCGAGCTCATCGAGCGCGCCGCTTTCGAAGGCGCTCCCGTTCGCTACCTCTACGAGCCCCAACCGAATCGGGGAGCGGCCCGCAACCGCGGCGTCGCCGCAGCCCGCGGGCGCTACGTTGCGTTTTGCGATGACGACGTCCGAGTGCCTGCGGGTTGGATGGCCGCCCATGCGGCGGCGCAACAGGGTGACGACTACGTCGTGAACGGACCGATCGTCAACGTTTCGTCGGTCGATGCCGCTCCCGCTCCGACCGTCGCGAACTATTCACGGGCGTTTCTCTGCACGTGCAACGTCTCGCTGGCGAAAGCGGCGTTCGAGGGGGCGGGCGGCTTCGACGAAGGCTTCGACTTGTACGGCTGGGAGGATACCGAACTCGGCGTACGGTTGCGCGCAAACGGCTCGCGCTGGAGATTCGCTTGGGATGCGTATCTCTGGCACGTGAAACCGGCGGCCGAAACGACTTTGGAGATCGAAGGCCGCAAGGCCATTGAGAAGGCGCGAATGGCGCGCCGCTTCTTGGAAAAACATCCTTCGCGCCGCGCGCGTCTTGCGACCGGCGCGCACGCCGCCAATCTCTTTCGGGCACGGCACCTCTTACCGGAGAGCTATATCGCGCTTTGCGCCGGGCTCTCCACGAGTTCGCGCGCTCCGCGATGGCTGCGCGAGGTTGCCAGAAACCAGTTCTTGGATGGCCTCTACGCCAGAGAGCTCGTGCGCGTGCTCGATGGCTAACACGCAGAGCGATCGCGCGCTGCTCTACTGCGCGGGCGGCGGCATCGGCGATTCGCTGGTCGCGTCGATCGTCGGGCGTGCACTGCGTCAACGCTTCGAACGGGTCGATGCGCTGACGCTTCCGGGGCATCGCGCGCTGCTCGAACGCGTTCCCGACGTCGACGACGTCTTGCTCGACGAGGGCGACGGCAGCGCGCTTTCCGCGAAGCTCGCGGCGGCGCGTTATAGCGCCTGCGTCGTCACGTGGGCCACTGCCAGGACGGCGCGGGTTGCGCAGCGCGCGGCGATTCCGGTACGCGTTGGGCAAGCGCGGCGTTTCTACTCGTTTCGCTTCAACCGGCGCGTCGTGGTTCGCAGCGAGCAGGGCGACGTCACCTCCCATTGGTCCGACGTTCTGTTGGATTTCGCGCGCGCGATCGGTTGCGACACCGACGACCGCCGGTATCGTTTTATCCCGACGGACGACGACGAGCGCGAAGCCGCGGCCGCGCGCGCTGGGCGCTCGCGCTTCATCCTTCTCAATCCTTGCAACGCCATCGCGTCGCAGCGCCCGCAGTGGCCATTGACGAGCTGGGCGGCGCTGGCGCGAGCGCTTACGGAGCGCTACGATGCCGCAGTGCTGGTGAGCGGATCGGCCGCCGATGCGCCGATGGCCGAGGGCGTCGCTCGTCTCGCACAAGCCGAAGGATGCGCCGCGTCGATCGCCGGCACCACGAGTCTCGGCGCCTTCGGCGCGCTTGCGCGCGGCGCTTTGGCCTTCGTCGGCATCACGACGGGCTCGATGCACGTGGCCGCGGCGGTCGGGTGTCCGACCGTCGGCATCTTTCCCTTCCAATCGGATTTCCCGGATCGCTGGTCGCCGTTGGGACCGCGAACCGCGGTGGTGCGGCCGTCGTTTTCGTGCCATCGCGGCGACACCAAGGAGCGCTGCGTGGATTACGCGTGCATCGCGCATCTCGACGAGCGGCGCATCGTCGCGGCGCTGGATTCGGTGCTTGCCTGATGTTCGCGACGATTCAGTTGTGTACGTACAATCGCGCCGCGCTGCTCGAGCGCGTGCTCGAAGCCTGCTTCGATCAGAGCGTTCCGGACGATGCGTACGAGGTCGTCGTCGTCGACGACGGTTCGGGCGACGCCACGCCGGCCGTGCTCGAGCGAGCGGCCGCGCGCGCGAGCTGCAGGTTCGTCGTCGTACGTCAACCCAACAGCGGCCTGGCGGCGGCGCGCAACGCCGGAATCGCGCGCGCCGGCGGGCGGCGCATTATGTTCATCGACGACGACGTGCTGCCGCTTCCGAACTTCGTCGCAGAGCACCTACGCAGCGATCGGGCGCATCCCGCCGCCATCGTGCGGGGCGGCGCCGTCGAGGTCACGGACATCGACGATCTGCCGCCGCCCATCTGGAGCATTCGCAACTACAGCGCCAACTATTTTTGGACGACCAACGTATCGGTGCCGCTGGAAACGATTCGGAACATCGGCGGTTTCAATGCTTCGTTTGCGGAGTATGGTTGGGAAGACATCGATGTGGGACTACGCCTGCGAGCCGCCGGCATCAAAGCGGTCTTCAACCCGCGGGCGCTCGTCTATCACGTCAAGCCGCGGGCATTGGGGGCGAACGTCGATTCGATGCTCGCGCAGGCGCGGGCCAAAGCGCGAACCGCGGCGGCGCTCGTTCGTCTGCATCCCGGCTGGCGCGCGGCGCTGGCTACCGGCATCAATCCGGCGCAGCGTGCTGCGGCCGGCATGCGCCGGCGGCTCGGTCTTTCGCGGCTGCTGTGGCGCCGCCTCGCAGGGATCGACCCGAACCGGCCGCTCTCTGCCGGCCAAGCGCGCACGGCACGTGCGCTGGCCAATGAAGCCTACTACGAAGAGTTGGAACGCGTTCTCTAACACGTGAGAATCTTGCTTTCGCGGACGGACCGCATCGGCGACCTCGTGCTTTCGACGCCGGCTATCGCGAGCGTGCGCGCCTCGTTTCCCGACGCGTATCTCGCTCTCGTGGCCAGCGAGTACAACGCCGTGGTGGTGGAGCGCAACGACGACCTCGACGACGTGATCGTGCTGCCGCGCCTCCGTGCACCGGGCACATTCGGTGCCACCCTGACGGGATACGACGTGGCCGTCGCGCTCGCTCCGCGATACGTCGATCTGCAGATCGTGGGAGCGACGCGCGCTCCGGTGCGAGTAGGCTATACGTACGAGCGGCGCTGGTTTGCCCGTCTCACGGCACCACGTTTTCTCAATCGCATCATGATCTCGGAGGCCGATCCCGCGCTCTGCGATCGGCAGCCCGAGCGCGTCGTCCGCCATGAGGTCGTGCAACTCCTCGACCTGGTCGCTTTAGCCGGCGCGACGCGCCGCATCACGCGGCTGCGGATCGATCTTCTCGATGCGGATCGAGTCGTCGCCGCCACGCTGCCCGCCGGGCCCATCGTGCTGCACCTCGCGCCCCGCTGGTTCACCGGAGGAAGTACGCTCGAGTCGACGCTCGCTATCGTCGGCGACTTGGCGCGGTTGGCGCCGGTGGTCGTGACCTGCGCGCAGGAGTGCGAGGCGCAGGCGCCGGCCTTCGAAGCGAGCGCGAACGTATCGCGCTGCCTGCGCGGCTTGTCGTTCCATCGCTGGGCCGCCGTCTTCGAAGGCGCGCGCGTCGTTGTTACCGTCGATACCGGTGCGACGCACGTGGCCAGCGCGGTGGGCAGGCCGACGCTCGTCGCGTTCGAACACCGATACTTTCGCCTGAACTCTCAAGAGTGGTCGCCGTACGGTGTGCCGCACGTGCTCGTGCGCAAACCGCAGCGCGCCGATCCGGAACTGCTCGACGCCCTTCGCGCCGAGATCGTCGCCGGCGTCGCTCGTTTACTGACTGAATAGGTTTCCCAAGATCGAATGCCCGAACTCTCCGTCGTCGTTCCTACCTACAACAGGCTGGCCATGCTCGAGCACGTCTTGCCGACGCTGCTCGAGCAAGATCTTCCCGCCGAGCAGTACGAACTGCTGATCTGCGATTCCAACTCGACCGACGGCACCGCTGCGTACCTCGCCGACGTGACGCGCCGGCATCCCGGCGTCCGCCATCTTCCCGGTGCGTACTCGGGCCGGGCCGCAGCGCGCAACGCCGGGATCGCTCGAGCCGCCGGCGAGCTCGTGCTCTTCAACGACGCCGACATCTTGGCGTCCCCCAATCTGTTCTCGACACACGTGCGCCGCCACCGCGAACGAGCGGGCATCGCCGTGGTCGGCTTGGAAGTACAAGTGCGTGACCTTGCGGAGTATGCGTACAAACGCGACCATCCGCAAGCGCGCGGGCATCTCCATCCACCCTCACGAAGAAAACTATCGTGGCTTTATTTTCTCACGGGAAATGCATCTGCACGGCGCACGGATCTGCTTCGCGCCGGCTGCTTCGACGAAAGCTTCACGGGCTACGGTCACGAGGACTTGGAGCTCGGCTTTCGTCTGGAGAAGCTGGGCATCGAGATTTGCTACGAGCCCGAGGCGGTCAACTACCACTGCCAAGATGTCGCGTACGAGGATCGGAAGGAAAAGATGCGCCTAGCGGGCCGCTCGACCGCGCGCTTCTACCGCAAGCATCCTCACCCCGAGGTTATGCTGCGGTTGGGAATGACGCCGCTATCGCTGGGGGCGCATTCGTTGCTCACGCGAATGCCGGCAGCCCTGCATTGGCTCGATCGTGCGGCGGCGCGCTCGCGCCTGGCGCGCGAGCTGCTGCTGCAGTACTACTACGTCTCGGGCATCAAAGAGGCCGCTGATGGGTAGGTTTTCGTGCGGAGCCTTGCGCGCGGGCGATGCCGGCGCGGCGGCGGAGCTCTACGGATGGGTGAATCGCCGCCGGGACCATGGCGGTTTGATCTTCGTCGATCTTCGCGATCGCGACGGCGTGACGCAGGTCGTCTTCGATCCCGGACATCCGAGCTTTGCGGACGCCGAGCATCTACGCAACGAGGACGTGCTGCGCGTGCGTGGCGCGGTGCGGCGGCGTCCGTCCGGAACCGAGAATCCCCGCCTGCCTACCGGCGACGTCGAGGTGGCAATCGAGGATCTCGACGTTCTCAACCGATCGCTCGTCCCGCCGTTTCAAGTCACCGCCGACGAAGCGGTGGACGAGAACCTGCGCTTGGAATATCGCTACCTAGACTTGCGCCGCTCCCGCATGCAGCAGAATCTGCTCGTTCGCCACCGCATCGTCAAGGCGATGCGCGATTTCTTCGACGACCGCAGCTTCGTCGAAATCGAAACGCCGATGCTGATCAAGTCGACGCCCGAGGGAGCGCGGGACTATCTCGTACCCAGCCGCCTCTACCCCAACGCCGTCTATGCATTGCCGCAGTCACCGCAGATGCTCAAGCAGATTCTGATGATCGCGGGCTTCGGACGATACATGCAGATTGCGCGCTGCATGCGCGACGAAGACCAGCGCGCGGACCGTCAGCCCGAGTTCACCCAGCTCGACGTCGAGATGTCGTTCTGCACGCAAGACGAGGTGCTGGAGACGATGGAGTCGTGCATGCGCTACGTCTGGCAGCGCGTGCTCGGGATCGAACTGGCACCCTTCGTACGCTTGACGCATCAAGAGGCCATCGCGCGCTACGGCCTCGACAAACCCGATCTACGCTTCGGGCTGGAACTCTCCGACGTGAGCGAGATCTTCGCGCAGACGCAGTTCGGCGTCTTTCGCGCTGTGCGCGAAGGAGGTGGTGCAATCGTCGCGGTGCGGTATCCGCAGGGCGCAGTCCTCTCCCGGCGCGAGTTCGACGCGCTCACCGAAACCGCTAAGCAGTTTGGGGGAAAGGGCATGGTGTGGGTGGCGTTGGGAAGCGACGGCATTAAGTCGTCGGCGGCCAAGTTCCTCACCGATGACGAAATCGCGGCGCTTTCCACGGCGACCGGCGCGCAGACCGGCGACGCGCTCCTGTTGTTTGCCGATTCCGTCGAACGCGCGCCCGCCGTTGCCGGCAGGATGCGCAACGAGATCGGCGCCCGCTGCGGACTGTGCGATCCGAAGACCTACGCCTTCGCTTGGGTGACCGGCTTCCCGTATCTCGAAATCGACGAAGAGAGCGGGAAGCCGGTTCCCGCGCACCACCCATTCACGGCGCCCGCCTCCGGGGATTGGGAGTTTATCGATCGCGCGCCGATGCAGATGCGCGCGCAGCACTACGATCTCGTCCTCAACGGATACGAGCTGGGATCGGGCTCGATCCGCATTCACAAGCCGGCAGAGCAGCGCAAGATTTTCGAGATGCTCGGGCTGAGCCCGCAGGAGATCGAGGAGCGTTTCGGGTTCTTCGTGCGGGCGCTGGAATATGGCGCGCCGCCGCACGGCGGTATGGCGCTGGGCATCGACCGGATCGTCATGATCGCCTGCGGCGAGGAGAACATCCGCGAGGTCATCGCCTTTCCAAAGAACCAGGTCGCGCGCGACCTGATGATGGAGGCGCCGTCGCCGGTGCCCGACCGGCTGTTGAACGACCTTCATCTGCGGCCGATTCGAGAAGCCGGCGCGCGCGGCTGAAGACGGCATCGAACATCGACGCGGTGAGCTTTCCGGTGTTCGTGTTTTGCCTGCTGGGATGATACGACGCGAGCACGGCGATGCGACGCCGTCCGAGCGTCGCTTCCAGCTGGGCGCCGTGCGCGAAACGCGGCGAGGGCGGCTCGCAAGCGAATCCGCGTTCGCGAAGCACGCGTAACGCTGCGGTAAACCCAATGGCCCCCAGCGCCACCACCACGCGCACGCGGGCCAGCGCATCGAACTCGGCCATGAGGTGCGGAAAGCAGTTGCGCAGCTGCGCCGGCGTGGGCCTGTTTTGCGGCGGCGCGCAATGCAGCGCCGCGGTGATGACGCAGTCGCGCAGTTGCAGTCCGTCGTGGCGATCGCGCGCTTCCGGCGAAGAGGCAAAGCCGGCGCGGTGAAGCGCCCCGTAGAGGAACTCTCCTGAAGCATCACCGGTGAACGGACGTCCCGTTCGATTGCTGCCGTGTGCTCCCGGAGCGAGGCCGACCAGCATCAAACGCGCGCGGGCATCGCCGAATGCCGGTACCGGTTTTCCCCAATACTCCCATTCCGCGTAGGCGCGACGTTTCTCTACGGCGATTCTCGCGGCGTACGCGCGCAGCTCGGGACATCGCCCGCAGGAGATGACCGAGGCTTCGATCGCCTCGAGCGGCGATGCCTTACGCATTCGTGTTCTCGAGCACGTCGGCGTATTCGATGCCGATGGGCGCGATGACGTACGCGACGCCGCCGTTACGCTGCCAAAGCGGTTCGAGTTCGCTGCGCGCGTACACGGCAGCGACGTTGGAATGCGCCGGGTCGTTCACCGCGCAATCCCCATTTGCGGTAAAACCACACAGCACCGCGATATGGCCGGCGGAGCGCGGCAGCGGTGCACCCGAAAGTTCCCCGTCGGACCACGAGTACGAAATAGCGATGGGCAGATTCCGCTCGATCAGGCGCCGCGCGTGCGCGAAATCCGCCAGATGGGCGATCGCGGCTCGAAAGCCCAGCCGGCCGCTGTACGCAACGTTGAAGGACCAGTTTCCGGTGCCATTGTACGCGCGGTCGAAAACCTCGCGGGCCGTATTCTCGATCGGCAGATCGATTCCGTGAAAGGCGTGAATCATCGTCAGGCTCGTGGGACTGCACCAGCCGCGATCGTCGCGGTCCGGCGCATACTGGGAACGGCGCGGAACGTCGAGGATGAGAGCGCTTCCGGACGCCGGCGACGCGGATTTTCGATACAGCGGAGCGGAGAAAGCCAGGAGCTCGAAATGGACGCCGGCCGCGCGGACCTCCAAACCGTCGAAGGGTGTACGCGCCGCGATGACGTCGATCTCCACGCTCGTTCCCTCATGAGTTGGACTCAAGGACGTAGCGCCGCCGCCGTGCCATTCCGAGTGATCGAGCCAGTCGCCGTCGGGCACGCCGGCGCGCAGCAGCCGAAAGGCGAGGCGACCGCAGGATGCATGCGTATTCCAGCTCAACACGCCGCCGCGCGTCGAACCGAAGCGTAGGCGCGCGCGCTCGTCGAACCCCAAGCGCTGCACGAACGGTGCAGGATTCAGATCCTCCATTGCCACGCATTCCAGCTATCGCCGATGAAGGCCGCCGGCTCGTAGTTTTCGAGATCGGCGTTCATCGCCGTGTAATCCGTCTGCCAACTGAAGAACACCGCGGGCACGAGCGCGCGAATCCGCTCTTCCTCCTGCTGGTAGAGCAGCTTGCGCCGTGCGGGGTCGAAGGTGCTCGCCGCCGCCGCACTGGTCGCATTGACAACCGCATCGTTCAACCACGAGGTGTTCGCGCCGTGCGGCGGGATGAAGATGCCGTTCCAGTCGCCCGAGTTATCGGGATCGGGTCCGTTGGTCTCGATCGACCATTCGAGATCGTAGCGCCCGGTGTAGAGCGGCCCGTCTTCTGCGAAGAGATAGCTGCCCGCAAAGTTTCTGACCTCGACGTCGATCCCAACCTCGCGCAGCATCGATTGGATGAGCAGCTGCGACTCGGTGTTCTCCTGGTGGCCGCTCGTGGCGTAGATCGTCAAGTGCATTGCGAGGGCGCCCTTACGCAGAATGCCGTCGGCACCGGGCCGCCACCCGGCCGCCGCCAAGAGCCGGCGCGCGTCGCTTGGATCGTACCGATACGGCGGTAGTGACGGCGCAGCCCATAACTCCGGAAAGATATCGGAGACGGCAAGCCGGTCGAGCGAATGAAAGACGCTGCGTTCGATGCGGCCCCAATCGACCGCTTCGGCGATCGCCTGGCGGACGCGCACGTCCGCGAGTTGCGGGCGGCTGCAGTTGATGCCGAGGTGACGCCAGTTGGCGACGAGCCGGCGAATGAGAACCGTGCCGCCGACGTCGCGCACCCGGGAGACCTCATTGGCCTGCACGCTGGGATAGACGTCGACGTCGTGCGTCGCAAGTTCGTTGCTCAAGGTGTTGACGTCCGGAATGACCTTCCAGACGATCTCGTTGAGCGGCGGAACGCCGCGAAAGTATCGGCGGTTCGGCCGGAAGATCAACGACGCGCCGTGATTCCAGCGAGCCAAGACGTACGGCCCGCTCGACAACGGGTCTTCGTTGTAGCGATTCTCGCGCAGATCTCGTACGCCGGCGAGCAGGTGTGCCGGCATCGGCGGGTACGCCGTGCCGCCGAAGGCGAGGATACCCAGGACCGCGACGCTGGGGCGCCGCAGGCGGATCACCAACGTGTAGGGGTTGGGTGCCTGCGCGGAGGCGATGTCGTCCCAGCCGTACGTGCTCTTGACCGCGGTGCGCGGATCGCGCACGAAGCGGTACGTCAGGAGCCAGTCCGCGGCCGTAAGCGGCGCGCCGTCGGCCCAGCGCGCGCTGCGGCGCAGATGGAGCACGATCGTTCTGCCGTCGCTGCTGATGCCTCCGTTGCGCAGCGTGGGCACCTCGGTCGCCAGATCGGGAATGGGATTGCCGCGCGCGTCGTATCGCAGCAGAAACGAGTAGAGCAGCCCCGAGATGGTGTCGCTCGCCGCGGTGTGTGCGTACATCGGATTGAGGCTGTCGGGTTCCTCGTCTTCGCCCAGGCGCAGCACCCCGGGAATGGTCCACGAATTGTGGCCGTGATGCGGTCCGGCCTCGCTTCGCACGCACGCCGCCAACAGCATTGCCAGGCCGAGCGAGAGCGCAAGGCTTTGCCGAATCCTCACGCGGGCGCGGCGGCCGGCGTGCGCTTGACGATCGCCGGTGCGATTGCGGCAAAAAAACCTTTGGCGCCGAAACGCACGACGTCTTGCGCGGGCAAGCCGGTAGCGTCGGCGGCGCGGGCGATCTCCTCACGCGCCGCAGGTTCGTCGTAAGCGCGAGTATTGAGTGCGATACCGACGACCTTCGCCGGTTTGATGGCGGCCAACAGTCGTTCGTGTATCGCGATCAGATCGCGATAGGGGAGCACCGGCGTCGGATACGATTCGATGCGCGTACGCGATGGATCGCAGACCAGGATCAGTGCATCGGGCGCGCAGCCGGTCATCAAGGCCAGCGTGACCGGCGCGTAGGCCGGATGGTTGATCGCACCCTGCCCCTCGACGACGATCAGCTCGGCGCCTTCGTGGGCCGCATAGAGAACGAGCTGCTCGGCGGCACCGGGTGCGAAATCGGCGATCACTCGATCGACGGCAATTCCCCACCCTGCGATGAGAATTCCGGTTTGACCGGTCGGGACGAAACGCGCCGCAGTACCCGCCGCACAGGCTGCACGCACGAGCTCGAGTGAGACCGACATCTTTCCAACAGCGCAGTCGTTGCCGACGGTGAGCAGCACGGGAGCGCCGACGCCGTAGACGTCGCCGCTGAAGAGCGGCACGTCGGGCGGCTCTCGAACGTCCCAGATTCTCGTTCCGGCCGCTTGCGCCGCCCGGCGAAACTCTCGATCCTTTGCGAGCAGTTCGTGCAGACCGCTGACGATTTCCAGCCGCGCGGCAATCGCCTCATGAATCGCTCCGCGCCATTCCGGGGGCAGCCCTCCGCCCTTGGGCGCGGTGCCGACCAGCAGCGCCGTTGGCGCAAACTGCAATGCAGCTGCAACGTCCGCGACGATGGGGGCCTCGCTCTCGAGATACGGGAGAACGTCGCGAACTCGACGCCCGGCGTGCGCCGGATCGATGACCGCGACGACTTCGTCTTCGCCGTACCGGATGACGCCGTGCGCCGTCTTGGCGTCGTGCGTGAAATGGTGCGGTGCGAGGATGGCGTAGCGGCGCTTCACACGGCCGCCGTTTCGCGTACGCCCAACCCGGGAGCGTCGGGAAGCCGCAGGATCGCACCGTCGTAGCGGACGCCGGGAAAGGGGTCGTGGGCGACGAGCAACGGTCCGTCGAGGTCTGCCCAATCCGCAAGCGGAGAAAGATGCGCCGCGGCGGTAGCGGCGATCCCGCTCTCGACCATGCATCCGATCATGACCTTCATGCCCATCGCTCGCGCCGTGTGGATCACCTCGAGCGCGCCGCGAATCCCGCCCGCTTTGGCCAGCTTCACGTTGACGCCGTCCACGCAGCCAAGTAATGGTACCAGGTCGCTCGCGCTGCAGCAGTCTTCGTCGGCAACGATCGGTATGGCGACGCGTTCGCGGATCGCGCGCAGCCAGTGCGGATTCCCGGCCGCTACGGGCTGCTCGCAGAACTCGATCTCGTGGCGCGCGATCTCGCGAAGGATGGTGATTGCATCGTCGACGCTCCAGCCCTCGTTGGCATCGATGCGCAGCGCGCCGCCGTATCTCGCGCGGATCGCGGCAATCGTTTCGATCTGCTCCGCCGGCGTGCCGGTTCCGAGCTTGATCTTCAGGATCGGATAGTGCGCCGCTTCGTCGACTTTGCGCAGCGTTTGCTCGGGATCGGCGATGCCGATCGTAAATGACGTGGCCGGCGTGCGGCTCGGGTCGAGCCCGAGCAGCGCGTAGAGCGGCTTGCCGAGCTCCTTACCGATGCAATCGTGCAGGGCGAGGTCGAGGCCGGCGCGCGCCGCCGGCGGGATCGCCGGGTCGAGCAGCAGCGCAAGGAGGTACGGGTCATCCGCGGGCGGGGGATGCGCGGCGAAATAGGCGGCGACGCTCTCGGCGGACTCACCGTAGCGTTCGATGGGAGCCGCTTCGCCAAGCCCCGAGCGTTCGCCGGCTCGAATGCGAACGATCGCCGTGCGCGCGACTGCCTCCTCGGAGCGCGCGATCTTGAACACGTGGACGAGCGGCAGCTCGAGCGGCGTCACCGAAATGTGTAAGCCGGACATCGCTGCGCATTTCGGGAGACTCCCCCGTTCTACCGGCTTGACTCGAGCGGGCTACTTGACTGCCGGTGATACGGTAGAGGGGCTCGACTGCGCTTAGCGCGCAGCGCACGTAGGTCCGAACCACTTAGAACCCAACGGGAGCATCAGCTCCGGTAACGACAGACGTCGCGAGCCTTGCGCTCGCCGCTCCGGCGCCCGGGCCGCACCCACCTGCGAGACGCAGGTTCGACCACCACGTACGCAAGACGCTATCTGTGGTTGAGTTCTTTGCGTGCGCGACAGATTTCGTCGCGCCAGAGGGCGATGGCCGCGCCGATTTCGCCGCGTTCGGCGGTGCCCGACGAATCGTCGAGCGCAACGAAGCCGCGATACGTGGGGAATGCCTCGATCGTTTCGACAACGTCACTGCGACGTTGGGGCCGGATGGGGCTCCACAGCAGCACACTGCCGGCAGCCAGCGTGCCGGGGTCGGACCCGGCGTCGAGCAGCTGCGGTTCCGGACCATAGCGCAGCCACGCCGAATCGGTCTCCTTTGCGACCCGTTTGCAATCGTGCGTTCCGGCGGCGAAGGTGCGCGCGCCGTTGCGAAAGGCGAGCGTCACGTTGAGCCGCTTTGCGAGCGAAGCGGCAACGGCGAGCCGCTCCAACTGCTCGCTCCACGAACACTCGGTCTCTCCGGCGAGCGGTGCCGCGAGCAGCGGTGCGCCGACGACGAGCGCGAGGCGCAGCATCTCCATCATGCGTTCGCCGGCGCTGCGGAAGAAGTGGTCGTCGGCGAGCGCGGCAATGGAGAGGCCCCAGTCGGCGGCCATCTTCTTGAGCTGAGCGAGGTAGTCGTCGTCGGTTCGCGGAAAGTGGCGGACGTCCAAAACGATGCCGTCGCACGCAAATTCACGAGCGCAGAGGTCTAAAAACTCGAGTTGCGTCAGCTCGCCGCTCTCGATGTCGCGGTGAAGCGCACCGCTGGTGCAAGCAAGCTTCATCGGTTTTGGATTTTCGACCGTTTGCCGCCGCTTACCCTCGACGTGGAAATGTTGACGACATCATGAAAATCGCCGTGGGCGCCGATCACGCCGGCTTCGAATACAAAGATCGAATCGCCGCCCTGCTGCGCGGGCGGGGTAACGAGATCCTCGATTACGGCACGCACGACGCTACGCCCGTCGACTATCCGCAGTACGGCTACGCCGTGGGCGAGGCGGTTGCGACCGGACAGGCCGAGCGCGGCATCGTCGTCTGCGGCTCCAGTCTGGGCATCGCGATCGCCGCCAATCGCGTTCCGGGCGTGCGCTGCGCCCCGGTGATGGAGCCGTACTCCGCCGAGCTCGCGCGCCGGCACAACGATGCAAACGTGATCGCGTTCTCGGAGCGGCTGACGGGCTGGGAGATGATCGAGCGAATGCTCGAGATCTATCTGACGACGCCCTTCGACGGCGGGCGCCACGCGCACCGCGCCGAGCAGCTCTTCGAGTTCGGCGACGCGCAGCGCATGCGGACGCTCAAGGACCTCGAGCGCGGCGAGGTAACGGGCGCGCAGACCCCCAAGGAACTCTTATAGTGGATATTCTTACACCCAGCCGCATCGAGGCGAGCGATCCGGAAGTCTTTGCCGCCATTGCCGGCGAGGAGCGCCGGCAACGCGATAACTTAGAACTCATCGCTTCCGAAAACTATGCGAGCCGCGCGGTACGTGAAGCCAACGCCTCCGTCATGACCAACAAGTACGCGGAAGGTTATCCGGGCAAGCGGTACTACGGCGGCTGCCAATGGGTGGACGTCGCCGAAAACTTGGCGATCGAACGCCTCAAGAGCATCTTCGGGGCCGCGCACGCCAACGTTCAGCCGCACTCCGGCGCGCAAGCCAACATGGCCGTCTTCATGGCGGTCTTGCAGCCGGGAGATACCGTCCTCGGGATGTCGCTCGCCCACGGCGGCCATCTGACCCACGGTACGAAGGTCAGCTTCTCCGGAAAGCTCTACAATGCCATCGCCTACGGCGTGCGGCAGGACACCGAGCTTATCGACTTCGACGAAGTGCGGGCGCTCGCGCGCGAGCACAAGCCCAAACTCATCGTCGCCGGCGCCAGCGCGTACCCGCGCGTTATGGAGTACGAGCCCTTTGCGGAGATCGCGCGCGAAATAGGAGCGTCGCTGCTCGTCGACTTCGCGCACATCGCCGGCCTGGTAGCGGTGGACCTTCATCCGTCACCGGTTCCCCTGGCCGACTTCGTAACGTCCACGACGCACAAAACGCTGCGCGGACCCCGCGGCGGCTTCGTACTGTGCACGCCGCAGTGGGCGCAACCGGTCGACAAGAGCGTCTTTCCGGGAATTCAGGGAGGGCCGCTGATGCATACGATCGCGGCCAAGGCGGTCGCCTTTGGCGAAGCGCAGCAGCCGGAGTTCGCCGCGTACCAGCGCCGCGTCGTCGAGAATGCGCGCGTGATGGCCGAGGAGTTCGTACGCAACGGTCTGCGCTTGGTCGCTGGTGGAACCGATACGCATCTCGTGCTCGTCGACGTTTCGGTCAAGAACCTGACCGGTAAGGCAGTCGAAGCATACCTCGACGAAATCGACGTCACGGTCAATAAGAACGCCATACCCTTCGACCGGCAAAAGCCATTCGTTGCCAGCGGCATCCGCATCGGTACGCCGGCGATCACCACGCGCGGCTTCGGCCCCGAAGAGTGTCGCGAGGTCGCTCGGATTATCTGCGACGGTTTCGCCGACGTCGAGGCGCGCGAGCAGATCGAGCGCCTGCGCGGACGGGTGCGCGAGCTCACCTCTCGCTTCGACGTGCCGTAAGCGACCGCGGCGTGCGCCCCGGTTGGGACGAATACTTCATGCAGATCGCTCACACGGTCGCCACCCGAGCGACCTGTCCGCGCGCATCGGTCGGATGCGTCCTGACCCGCGGGCACCGCATCCTGACGACCGGCTACAACGGCGCGCCGCGCGGCGTCGCCCACTGCACCGAGGTGGGGTGCACGCTGAGCAACGAGCATTGTCTGCGTGCGACGCACGCTGAGGCGAACGCCGTGGTGCAAGGCGCGCTGCACGGCGTGAGCGTGCACGACGCCGTCGCGTATTGCACGCATCAGCCCTGCGTAAACTGTTCGAAGCTGCTCATCAGCGCGGGCATCTCCAAGATCGTCTACGAAACCGCCTATCCCGATGTAGTGGCCAGCGGGCTGCTCGCCGAGGCCGGGGTGGCGCTCGTTGCGTATGCGTCGCTCGAGGGAACTCGCGCGTGAACCCGCACCACGTCGGCGCAGTCACCGTGTATGCCGCGGCATTGGCCATCGCGGGCATCGTCAGCTGCCTCGCGACGCCGCTGGTCGTCCGGCTCGCGAACCGCTTGGGGATCGTCGACGCCGACGGCCACGAGCGGCGGATGCACGATATGCCCAAGCCGCGTGTCGGCGGCATCGCCGTCTTCTTCGGCTTCTCGTTCGCGCTGTTCGCCGTACTCGGCGTCTCCATGGCTTCGCCGTTCACGCTGCTGCCGGGGGCCGACCAGTTCGACGCCATCCATCGTCTCGTCGGCCTGCTTTTCGGAAGCCTGCTGATCGTCGGCGTCGGCGTATGGGACGACGTGATGCAGATGCGACCGCGCAATAAGCTCGTCGCGCAGATCGTCGTGGCGCTCATCTCGATGCTCTATGGTTTCGTGATCCCCGGCATTACGAATCCGTTCGATCGAAATCCCGGCACGAACTGGATCGACTTTCCCTTGTGGGTCGGCGTGCCACTCACGCTGCTCTGGTACGTCGGCATGATGAACGCGATCAACTTTCTCGACGGGCTCGATGGATTGCTCGCGGGCGTGACGGCGATTTCGGGCGTCTTTCTCTTCGTGATCGCGCTGCTGCACGCCAATCCGGTCGTTGCACTCGTGGTCATTGCGCTGGCCGGATCGGCGCTGGGCTTTCTCCCCTACAACTTCAATCCGGCGCGCATCATCTTAGGCGACGCGGGATCGCTGTTCATCGGTTACGTCTTCGCTACCGTCTCGATCATCGGTGAAAGCAAGACGGCCATTGCGATCAGCGTGGTGGTCCCGCTCCTGGTGCTGGCACTGCCCGTGCTCGATACGGCTGCGGCCATCGTGCGCCGGGCGCGTAGCGGCAAACGCATCACCGAGGCCGATCGCGGCCACTTCCACCATCAGCTGATCTTTCGTTTCGGACTGAACGTCCGTCAAGCCGTGCTGCTGCTCTATGCGGTGTGTTTCTTCTTGGGAGCGGTCGCACTGGCGTTTTCGGGGGAGTTCACGCACGTCTTCCGCCACGCAACGTGAGCGAAGGCAGGGTGCGGGTGCTGAGCGTGTTCGGGACGCGCCCGGACACGATCAAGATGGCGCCCGTGGTGCGCGCGCTGCGGCAGCATCCGCAGATCGATGCAAGCGTCTGCGTGACCGCGCAACATCGACAGATGCTCGACGATTTGCTCGAGTTTTTCGCCATCGAACCCCAATACGATCTCGATATCATGACCGAGGATCAAAGCCTCACCGAGATCACCACCCGCGTGCTGCGCGGAATGGAGCCCGTGCTGCGAGACGCGTTGCCGGAGATCGTCCTGGTGCACGGCGACACGACGACCAGCTCCGCCGCCGCGCTGGCCGCCTTCTACCAGCACGCCGCCGTCGGTCACGTCGAGGCAGGGCTGCGAACGCGTAACCGCTGGCTGCCGTACCCCGAAGAGATGAACCGGCGTCTGACCGCGACAATCGCCTCCTATCACTTCGCGCCCACCGCCCTGGCGCGCGAACACTTGCTCCAAGAAAATGTCGCTCCGAACGATGTTGTGGTAACCGGGAACACGGTCATCGACGCCTTCCTCGAAACCGCGGCGCGCAGCGATCTTCGCGAACCGCCGCGCTGGAGCGAACTCGATCCGAGCCGGCCGATCCTCGTCATCACCGCTCACCGCCGGGAGAACCACCCGCACATGCGCGAGATGTGCACCGCACTGCGCGCGATCGCGGCACTCCCCTCGGAGCCGCAGCTCTACTGGCCCGTTCACCCATCACCGCGAGTGGCGCCGGTGGCTCGCGAGGTACTCGGGGACGTCCCCGGCGTCATACTCGTCGATCCCATCGATTACGGCGAGATGGTGGCCGCGGTTCGGGGTTCGAGTTTCGTCTTAACCGATTCTGGCGGATTGCAAGAGGAAGCGCCATGTCTCGGAAAACCGGTCGTCGTTATGCGTGAGGAAACCGAGCGGCCGGAGGGGCTGACCGCCGGCACGCTCGAGCTCGTGGGTCACGACTTCGAGCGGATCGTCGCGGCCGCGAGCCGGCTGCTGGGCGATCCGGCAGCCTACGCTCGCATGGCGCAGGCAGTCAATCCGTACGGAGACGGCCGCGCGGCGCCGCGTATCGCGCAATGGCTCGTCGCGCGTTGCGCCGGCGGCCCCTATCCGCAGCCGTTCGATGTGCGACCGGTGCGCACGACCGCTCGGTGATGCGAGCCGTCCTGCCGGCGGTGGTTGCCGGTGGAACGTTTGCCGGATGCGCCATCGTCGGCCTGGCCGCCGGGGCACTCGCGGGCGCGCGGCTTGAAATGCCGCTCGGCGCGCCGCTCGGATTGGCGATCGGGGCCGCCCTCGGCGCCTATGGCGCATTCCGCCTGCTCGCAAAATCCATGGCCTGATGCCCCCCGCGCAACGCCGGAAGGAGATGCCTCCCGACCGACGTAGCTACAGCGGCGCCGAGTCGAGTGAGGATCTTGCGGCATACTACCGATTGAAGTGGTCGGTCGCCGCCCGATCGGTCGTAGCAGCTGTCGGCGGGGCGCTGCTGCTCCTGCCATTGGCCCGCTTCGCCGCGGTCGCATTCTTCATCGGAGCGGTTTGCGGGATAGCTAACACGCTCGCGATCATGAGGGGGAGCGAGCGGCTGGTGGAAACGGGCGGTACCGCCATTTTCGGGTTAAGTAGTTTACTGCGGCTGGCGGCCTTTAGTATAGTAGCCGCGGCGTTGGCGGGCCGCGGACCGTGGTGGTCGCTCGGGCCGTTCTTGGCCGGTTTCTTTTTTCCGCTCGCCGCGTACGCCTGGGGCGCGCATCGAGCCTTCCGACGGAAACCTTAACGGAACGATTATCGTTGCACGAACACATCGGCGAACACATTCTTTGGCATCTTCCGGTGCTGGGACCGGTCCATGCCGATACGATCATGACGACCTGGCTCGTCATGATCGTATCGTTGCTGTTCCTTGGGTGGATCGGTGCGAGCTATCGTTCCCCGTACGTCAGCAAACGCCAGGCGATCTTCGAAGCCGTTTTCAACTACATCGCGGATCTCGTGACCAGCGTGCTCGGGGAGTACGGGGAACCGTTCGTTCCGTTCTTCGTGGCGCTCTTCATTTTCATTTTCTTACTGAACCAGTTCGGCATCGTGCCGTTCAAGGCGTTCGACCTTCCCTTCGGCGGCTCGCCGACCTCCGATCTCAATACGGTGGTTCCACTGGCGCTGGTCGTCTTTTGCATGATCCAAGTCGCGGCGTTCCGGCGCAAGGGCGTCGGTTATCTGGGGCACGTCTTCAAGCCGTTTCCAGCGCTCTTTCCGGTGAACGTGCTGGACGAAATTCTCCGTCCCATCACGCTGGCGGCGCGGCTCTTCTTCAATATCTTCGTCGGCGAGCTGCTCTTCATCATCGTGACGTCGATCATCGTCGCCCGGATCAGCATCGGCTTTTTCAATCTTTCGATCGGCGTTGCCATCGTGCCGATCCTCATCCAGTTCTTCAACTTCTTCGTAGGAACGATCCAAGCTTTCGTGTTCACGTTGCTGGCAATCGTCTACCTCTCCTTGGCACTTGCCGACGACCATTAGAAAGGAACGTCTGTGAATCCAGAAGCACTCGTCGCCGCAGCAGCGCTCATCTGTTTCGGCATCATCATCTCGGGGGTCGCGTTCGGCTCGGCGGTCGGCGACGGCACCGTCGCGTCGAAGGCCGTCGAGGCCATCGCACGTCAGCCCGAGGCACGCCCGAACATCTTTCTCTTTATGTTCTTGGGTGTCGGCGTGTTGGAAGCCGTGCCGTTTATCGCCATCGCGCTCTCCTTCTACATCTTGCTGGTCGTCGTACGAGTACCGGCGATCATCAGCGCGCTGGTCAAGTAGATCGAATGTCCTTTCTCTCGGTTGACGGAACGCTGGTCGTCCAGTTGATCAACTTCGCGATCTTCTTCGCGGTGCTCAACGTGGTGTTCCTCAAGCCGGTCGCGTCGGCGATTCGTCGCCGGCGCGAGTACATCAATAGCCTCGTTTCGGATTACGACCGCTACCAGTCCGAAGCAGCGAGCTTGCGCGCCGAAGCCGAGAGCGTTCGCGCTGCGGCCCGCCGTGAGGCCGAGGCGCACGTCGCCGCGGCTCGCGCTCAAGCGTCGAACGAGGCGGCCCAACTCTCTTCGGATTACGGGCGTCGCGCCCAAGAGATCGTCGATGAGGCGCAGAGCACGGCGCAGCGCGAGCTCCAAGAAGCGCAGGCTACCGAACCTGCAGCCATGCGCGGCCTTGCGGACCTCATGCTGGACCGCATCATTCCCGAGGCCTCTCGATGAGCGAAGCGCAGCTCTACATCAAGATCGCCGTTTGGAGTCAGGTCGTTTCGTCGATCTTCTTTATCGCGGTGCTGGCGTTCGTATGGTATCGCTGGATGCTCCCGGTACTGCTCGCGGCGCAGTCGCGCAGCAATCGGCAGATCGCCGAGGCCGAACGCCATCGCGACGAGGTGCGCGGCGCGCTCACCGCGCTGCGCGAGGAGATCGAAAGCGCACGGCACGATGCCGGCCTCATCGTCGCGCGCGCGGACGTGCACGCGCGGCACGAACGTGAAGCCGCGCTCAAAGAAACGACCGAGTCGGGTGAGCGGACGCTGCACGACGCGCAAGGGGAGTTGGGTCGCGCGCGGGCCGCAGCCCGGCAGCGCCTCCGCGACGAACTCGTTGCGGGCGCACTGAAGCTCGCGCGCGGGGATGCTGTGGCACGTGTCGGGCCCGGGATCGAGCGACGTTTGATCGACGGGCTGGTCGGCTCGTTGGAGCGTTCTGGTGGTTAACGCCGTTCTCGCTCGTCGCTATGCGACCGCGGTGGCTTCGCTCGCGCAGCAACGGGGCATCGTCGATGCGATCGGCGCCGACTTGGCAGCCATTGCCGCGGCGATCGGCGAGCGCGGCGCCATTTACGATTTCTTCGTGGCGCCGGTCGTAGACCGTCGTGAGAAGGAACGCGTGCTGGCGGAAAGTTTCGAGGGGCGCGTCGATCCAATTGCGCTGCACACGCTGCTGTTGTTGGTTCGTAAGCGCCGCGAAACGCTGCTCGGCGCCGTTGTGAACGCGTATCGAGCCCTGCAGCGCGAAGCGCGCGGCGCCGAAACCTTGACGGTGCAGTCGGCGCGTCCGATCGAACGCGATGAGTACCGGTCGCTCATCGAGCGCCTCGAGCAACTCTACGGCAAGAAATTTGAGGTGACCGAGCGCGTCGATCCGGATTTGATCGGCGGCTTGCGCATCTTCCTCGGCGACCGGCGCATCGATGCATCGATTGCCGGGCGCCTCGAGGCGCTCGCCCGAGAACTCGCTACAACCGCTTAATACAAACGAAGAAAGCTAAGAATGATCAACGCAGACGAAATCGCCGGCATTCTCAAGCAGCAGATCGAGCAGTTCAAGACCGGCGTGCAAGAGGACGAGGTCGGGACGGTCATCGAGGTCGGCGCCAACTTGGCGCGCGTCTATGGGCTGCGCGGCGTGCGATCCTCCGAGCTCGTCGAGTTTTCCAATGGATTGCTCGGGGTCGCGCTCAACCTCGAAGAGGACAACGTCGGCGTGGTGATCATGGGCCCCGACAATGAGATCAAAGAAGGCGACAGCGTCCGGAGGACGGGACGCATCGCCTCGGTGCCGGTGGGCGATGCGCTGCTGGGGCGCATCGTCAATCCGCTCGGCCAGCCGATCGACGGCAAGGGAGAGATCGACGCGGCACGCTTTCGCACGATCGAGAACGTGGCGCCCACCGTCGTGCAGCGCCAGCCCGTCAAGCAGCCGCTGCAAACCGGAATTCGCGCGATCGACGCGCTTATCCCCATCGGAAAAGGGCAGCGCGAGCTCATTATCGGCGACCGTTCCACCGGCAAGACGGCGATCGCCATCGACACGATCATCAATCAGAAGGGGCGCAACGTCTTCTGCGTCTACGTCGCGATCGGCCAGAAAAACTCTACGGTCGCCGCCCTCGCGCAGATTCTCGACCAGAAGGGCGCAATGGAGTACACGACCATTGTCGCCGTGAGCCCCGCGGAAGCGGCGGCGCTTCGCTGGCTGGCTCCGTTTGCGGGATGCGCGATGGCCGAAGAGCTGATGTATCAAGGCAAAGACGTGCTCATCGTGTACGACGATCTCACCAAGCACGCGCAGTCGTATCGCGAGATGTCCCTGCTCCTGCGCCGGCCGCCCGGCCGCGAGGCCTACCCCGGCGACGTCTTCTACCTGCACTCGCGTCTGCTCGAGCGAGCGGCGAAGCTCTCGGACGAGATGGGCGGCGGGTCGTTGACGGCGCTACCGGTGATCGAAACGCAAGCCGGTGATTTTTCGGCCTACATTCCCACCAACGTGATCTCAATCACCGACGGTCAAATCTACTTGACGCCGCAGCTCTTCTTTCAGGGCATTCGTCCCGCGGTCGACATCGGGCTCTCGGTGTCGCGGGTCGGCGGCGCAGCGCAGACTAAAGCGATGAAGTCGGTCGCCGGACAGCTGAAGCTGGAGCTGGCGCAGTACCGCGATCTCGCGGCTTTTGCGAAACTCGCCAGCGACCTCGACAAGGCGACCCAGAACCAGCTGATGCGCGGTGAGAAGCTGACGGAGCTGCTGAAACAGCCGCAGTACCAGCCGCAGCCGATGGAGGATCAGGTGGCCGTCATCTACGCCGCGACCAAGGGGTTCGTCAACGACATTCCGACCCCGCGGCTGGCGAACTGGGCCTCCGGTATGCTCGACTTCCTGCATGCAGAGCATCCCGAGATTCCGAGCGCAATCGCGGAAAGCGGCCAGCTTTCCGACGAGGTCCGCAAGCAGCTCGATGCCGCGCTGACCGAGTTCAACAAGAGCTTCTAGGAAAAAACGGCGTGCCGTCCGTACGAGACCTGCGCGACCGCATCCGGTCGCTGAAGAACACGCAGCAGATCACCAAGGCGATGAAGCAGGTGGCGGCGGCGAAGATTCGTCGCGCGGAAGCGGCCCAGAAACGCGCGCGGCCGTATGCCGACGCGCTTCCGGAGATGCTCGCCGATCTCATTGCCGCCGTCTCTTCGGTCGATCATCCGTTCATGAGGCCCGGCAAGGCTGCCGCCGGTCCCGGCGTCATCCTCATGAGCGCGGATAAAGGCCTCGCCGGCGCGTTCAACTCCAACGTCATCCGCGCCGGCGATGAGTTCGCGCGAGAGCACGGCGGCGCTCGATACTACACCATCGGCATCAAAGCGCGCAACGCCGTGCGCCGAATCGGCCACGGCGAGGATCCGACGTGGAGCCTTGGTTCCGGGGCGAAGCTCGACACCGCACGTGAAGTGGCCGCGCGCAGCACGGCGGATTTTCAAAAAGGCGAAATATCTCAGATCGTTCTCGTGTCGCAGAAGCTCGTCTCGACGATGGTGCAGCGTCCGCAAACGCGCACCCTCGTCCCCATTCAAAATTCCTTACCGGCAAGCGACCGCAGGGAGCGCAGTCCTGAGCGAGGCGTAGCCGAGTCGAAGGGCGTAGCCGAGTCGAAGGGCGCAGCGGAGTCGAAGGGGGCCATGGAGTTTGCGCCGTCGCCGGAGTTCGTTCTCTCGCGGCTGCTCCCGAAGTACCTCGAGTTTACGATCTTTTCCGCAATGCTCGAAACCGACGCGGCCTTCTTCGCCGCCCAGCTCGTGGCGATGACCAACGCCACCGACAACGCTTCCAAGCTCGTCGACGAGCTCACGATCGCGATGAACAACGCTCGTCAAGCCGCTATCACGAAGGAACTCTTGGAGATCGTCGGCGGGGCGGAAGCGCTTGGGGTCGAGTAGATGGGATACGTCGTGATCGTCGCCTATCGCCCGAAGCCCGGAAAAGAGGACGAGCTCGTGGCCCTGACGCGGGAGCACCACGGGATTTTGTACGAACAAGGCTTGGTTACGGCTCGTCCGCCGATCATCGCCCGAGCGCGAGATGGAACGCTCGTCGAGGTATTCGAGTGGACCCCGGGAGCCGTCGAGCGGGCGCATTCCAACGCAGCGGTTTCCGAGCTTTGGAAGCGCTACGAAGCGGTGTGCGACTACGTCCCACTTTCGGCGCTCGGTGAGAGCGCGAACCTTTTCGCCGGTTTTGAGGCGATAAACTAAAGATCCGCTAGGATAGAGGAAGACTACCGTACCATGCCTACCGATACTGGGAAGATCGTTCAAGTTCTGGGGAACGTCGTCGACGTCGAGTTTACGCCCCAGACGCTGCCGAATATTAACGACGCGCTCGTCGTCGGCGTGAATCAGGACTCCACTCCATCGGGAAATGGCGAGCTAGGGGGAACCGCCATGGCGGCGCGCGAGTTGACGTTGGAAGTCCAGGACGAGCTGGGTGACAACCAGGTGCGCTGTCTCGCGCTCGGCTCCACCGACGGCCTCGTCCGCGGCGCTCCCGTTCGCAGCCTCGGCGGCCCGATCACGGTCCCCGTGGGTGAAGGTACACTCGGACGCCTCTTCAACGTCTTGGGGCGGACCATCGACAGCGACGCGCCGATCAACGCCGCGGCGTACTGGCCGATCCACCGTCCCGCGCCGGCTCTGAAGTATCAAGAGCCGACGGCGCGCATCTTCGAAACGGGCATCAAAGTCGTCGATCTCATGGCGCCCTACACGCGCGGCGGCAAAGTAGGGCTCTTCGGCGGCGCCGGCGTCGGCAAGACCGTCCTCATCCAGGAGCTGATTCGTAACATCGCTTACGTGCACAAAGGGTTCTCCGTCTTCACCGGGGTCGGCGAGCGCACGCGCGAGGGCAACGACCTGTGGCTGGAGATGAAAGAGTCGGGCGTGATCGATCAGACGACGCTGGTTTTTGGCCAGATGGACGAACCGCCGGGCGTTCGTTTTCGCGTGGCGCAAACCGGCGTCACGATGGCCGAGTATTTCCGCGACGAGCTTGGCGCCGACGTGCTGCTCTTCATTGACAACATCTTCCGCTACATGCAGGCCGGTTCGGAAGTCTCGGCGCTTATGGGCCGCATGCCGTCGGCCGTCGGTTATCAGCCGACCCTCGGCACCGATATGGGCGTGCTCGAAGAGCGCATCACCTCGACCCGCAAGGGTTCGATCACATCGGTGCAGGCGGTCTACGTTCCGGCCGACGATTACACGGACCCGGCGGTTGCGACCACCTTTGCGCATCTCGACGCCACGACGGCACTCTCGCGCCCGATCTCCGAACTCGGCATCTATCCTGCAGTCGACCCGCTCGCCTCGACCTCGCGCATCCTCGACCCGCAGATCATCGGCGAGGAGCACTATCAAGTGGCCCGCGGCGTTCAAGAGGTGCTTCAACGCTATCGCGATCTGCAGGACATCATCGCGATTCTGGGCGTCGAGGAGCTCTCCGAAGACGATAAGATCTCGGTGGCGCGGGCGCGCCGCATTCAGCGCTTCTTCTCGCAGCCGTTCTTCGTTGCCGAGCAGTTTACCGGACGACCCGGCAAGTACGTGAAGCTCTCGGAAACCGTCGCATCGTTCAAAGAAATTCTCGAGGGCAAAGTGGACGATCTGCCCGAGGGAGCGTTCTTCTATGCCGGCACGATCGACGAAGTACGGGAAAACGCGCAGCGCATGTCGAGCGGCGGCTAATGGCCGAGACGGTGTCGTTCAAACTCGTGACGCCGGCCAAGGTCGTCTTCGACGGCCAAGCCGCGTTGGTGATAGCGGTCACGACCGAAGGCGAAGAGGGCGTTCTCCCCAAGCACGCGCCCTTTCTCGCGGCGTTGCGGCCGGGGGTGCTGCGCGCCAACGTGCTGCTCGACGGCCAGCCCTCTCGGCTGGAGCTGGCGACAAGCGACGGCTTCATGCAGGCGCTGCCCGACCGGGTTACGGTCTTGGTGGATGAGGCGCAGTCCTTCGAGGAGGTCGACGTCGCGGCGGCGCGCGCGCGGCTGCAGGCAGCGGCGGACCGCCAAAAAGGCACGGTAATTGGCAGCGAGGCCTATGTGCGCGAACAGAGCGCAATCGATTTCGCCAATGCACAATTACGGCTAACAGGCCACCGGTAGGCGGGTGAGCCAGCCGCGCGAACGGTAAATCGCAAGAACATGCTGGATCGCCTGGAAACGACGCTCCGAATTCGGGGCGGCTCACGCTTAGAGGGCTCGGTTGCCACGCACGGCGCGAAGAACGCGGCGCTGCCGATCATGGCGGCATCGCTGCTTGCCCGCGGTACCGTAACGCTGCATCGGATGCCCCACATCACCGACGTTTCGGTGATGTGGTCGCTGCTCGAAGCGTTGGGCGCTCGGATCCGCTACGAGGGCGACACGACGGTAACGATCGATGCGAGCAACGTGGCATCGTGCCGCGCGCCGTACGCGCTCGTACGCAAGCTCGCCGCCTCCTTCGATATCGTCGGTTCTCTCCTGGGGCGCTTCGGCCGGGCGGAGGTTCCGTTGCCGGGCGGCTGCGTGTTGGGAACGCGTGCGACCGACATGCACGAGCAGGCGTTCGTTGCGCTCGGCTGCGACGTGCATAACGCGCACGGCTATCTCATCGCGCAATCGCGCGGCAGCCGTCTGCGCGGTTCGACGATCGAGTTTCGCATGCCCAGCGTCGGCGCGACGAAAAACGCGATGCTCGCCGCCGTACTCGCCGATGGATCCACGACCTTGAAGAACGTGGCGATGGAACCGGAAGTCGTCGACCTCGCCAACTTCTTGAACGCGATGGGGGCGCGCGTCGGCGGCCACGGCACCGATACCATTGCGATCGACGGCGTGCGGGAGCTGCACGGTGTCGAGTATGAGATCATTCCGGATCGTATCGTCACGGGAACGCTGCTGCTGGCCGGATGCGTGACCCGCGGCGACGTTACCGTGACCGGATGCCGGCCCGAGCATCTCGGTGCCTTGGTCGACAAACTCGTCGAGTGCGGCGTCGTCACGGTTGCCGGCGAGGACTGGATTCGGGTCAAAGCGCACGGGATCACCGGCGGCACCGATATTCTGACGGCGCCGTACCCCGGCTTCCCGACGGACTTGCAGCCGCAGATGGTGGGATTTCTCTGCACGTGCCCGGGCACCAGCGTCGTCGAAGAATCGATCTTCAATGCGCGCTTCTCCTACGTCAACGAGCTCGCCCGCATGGGCGCAGACGTCAAGGTTACGATGGAGAGCAACGCCGCGGTTATCAAAGGGCCTAAAGCGCTTTCGGGGGCGCCGGTGGAGGCGCCCGACATTCGTGCCGGCGCCGGATTGGTCGTCGCCGGACTCGCGGCAGCGGGCGAAACGGAGATCATCGGGCTTGAGTATATCGACCGCGGCTACGAGCGCCTGGAAGAGCTGCTCTCGGAGCTAGGCGCCCAAGTGCAGCGCAGCAGCGGCGTGACGCCGTTGGTCGAACCGGCGGGATTCTTCGAAACGAGCGAGTATCCGCGCGTGTCGGCGGGCTAGATTTTCCGCCGCGCTTTCTGAACGAAGTAGGGAGAACTCTTGGACATCGGGATCGACCTTGGCACGGCCAACGTATTGGTTCACGTCAAGGGCAAAGGCATCGTGTTACGCGAGCCGTCCGTCGTGGCCAAGGATATGAATACCGGTCGCGTTTTAGCGGTTGGCGAAGAGGCGCGACAAATGCTCGGCAGAACTCCGGCGCACATCACCGCGATACGTCCGCTGCGCGACGGCGTGATCGCGGATTTCGAAGTGACCGAGGCGATGCTGTCGTACTTCATCAAGAAAGTGATGAAGGACCGTTCCTGGTGGTCGTCGATCATCAAGCCGAAACCACACGTGACGATCTGCGTTCCCGCCGAGATTACCAGCGTGGAAGAACGCGCCGTCAAAGATGCTGCCAAGCTTGCCGGGGCGCGCGACGTGGAGATCATCGAGGAGCCGATGGCGGCGGCGGTCGGGGCGGGCCTGCCCATCGACGGTCCTTCGGGGAGCATGGTGGTCGACATCGGCGGCGGCACCACCGACGTCGCGGTCATATCGCTGGGCGGTATCGTCGTCTCACAGTCGCTGCGGGTTGCCGGCAACAAGATGGACGAGGCGATCGTGCGCTACATTCGGCGCGTCTACAACCTGATGATCGGCGAGCGTACGGCCGAGGAGATCAAGATGAAAATCGGCTCCGCTTACAAGCTCGAGCAAGAACTCGCGATGGAAATTCGCGGACGCGATTTGATCAATGGATTGCCGAAGACGGTGAAGATTACCAGCGAAGAGATTCGTGAGGCGCTCTCGGAGCCGGTCGGCGCTATCGTCGAAGCCGTCAAGGCGGTGCTGGAGAAGACGCCGCCGGAGCTTTCCGCCGACATCATCGACCGCGGCATCATCCTCACCGGCGGCGGAGCCCTGCTGCGAGGCTTAGAAAAGCTGCTCTCCGAGGTCACCGGCGTACCGGCGATCGTTGCCGACGATCCCCTCTCCTGCGTCGCGATCGGGACCGGCGCGCGCGTACGCATCTAGCGCCTGACCCGGCGACGGCACAGCGAAGCCTCGGGCCGGCGTGGAAGGATACGAGAATGATACCGGATCGCGCGCAGCGCGTGGTCGACGCCAACGCCGCGCTGCTGGACGACGTCGCCGAAGAAGTCGCGCGTATCGTGTTTGCCGGCGGAACGGTCATTCTGCCGAACGATACGAGCTACTTGCTCGGCTGCGATCCGTACGATTCAGCGGCGATCGACCGCATCTATGCGGCCAAAGGTCGCGCCGATAACCGGCCGCTTACGGTGCACGTCGCCTCGGCGCAAGAGTTCCTCGAATACGCCTTTGACAATTCGCTCGCGACCCAGGTTGCCAAGCGCCTGCTCCCCGGACCGATTATCGTGTTGATTCGCAAGCCGGCCTTCATCAGCGACGAGCTCGCCGCGGGCTTGGACACCCTGGCATTTCGCGTGCCGGACGATCCCTTCGCACGGGCGCTGCTGGAACGCTGCGGACCGATAGCCGGCACCACCGCCATCCCAAACGGTGGCCCGGCGTACCTCGGAGGAGACGAGCGCTCGATGCTGCCGCCGGCGGACCTTCTGGTCGAGCACGGGCCGGTTCGGTATACCGTCGAATCGTCCATCATCGATCTCTCGGGCGCGCATCCGCGGCTCTTGCGAGAAGGCGCCGTATCGCAGCGCCGGCTCGTGGAGCTCCTGGGGCCGATCGAGCGTCCTACGGTAAAGGTACGTACGTACACAGCATGATTCGTTCGCTCGCGGCGCTCTGCGTCGCCCTTTCGCTGGCCGTTGCCGTCGCGCGTGGTGCCACGGCCACGCCGTCGCCCACGCCGAGCAGCAGCCCGTCTCCGTCGGCGGCTCCTGCGGCGTTTGACATCGGCGTGTGGACCGTGCACGCTAATTCGCTCGACGCAAACTTCAAGACCGGCGATTTCAGTACGCCCGCCAAGATTGTGATGACCCGCTCCGGCGGTGACGTCACCGCCGATCGGGCCAACGGAAACTATAAGAAGCAAGTGCTCTACCTCAATGGGCACGTCGTAATGCACGACGCTGCGGGCGGCGCGACAAGCATTGCCGGATCGGCGCCGAGCCAACGGCCATCGAGCCCCTCGACGCTGACCGCCGACCGCGCGCAGATCGACGGCGCGGCGAAGATATACAAAGCCGTAGGTAACGTGCGCTACGTGCAGGGCGAAACCGTCGTCACCGCCGACAACGGGACGCTCAACGATTCAGATCACACGCTCTTCCTACAAGGCTCCGTGCACATCGTCGCGGGCCCGCGCAGCATGAACGCGCAAACGGTGCGTTATAATACGAGCACTGGAAACGCGCATGCTGAGGGCGACGTAACGATGCAGTTTCCCAGCGAGTTTCGCCGGCGGCTGGCGACTCCGAAGCCGCTCAAGATTCCCAAGAATGGGCTCGTCAAGCCCGTCGGGCACCCCAGCGCCTCGCCGTAACGGCGTGGGCGATATGCTCTTCGACGTTCCCGCGCTTGCGTTGCCCCTGGCCGCGCGCATGCGACCGTTGCAGCTCGACGAGTTCGTCGGGCAGGAAGATATTCTGGGGGCTGGGAGAGCGCTGCGCGTCGCGATTGAGCGCGATACGGTTCCCTCGATGGTGCTTTGGGGACCGCCCGGAAGCGGAAAGACGACGCTTGCGGAACTCGTCGCCCGACATACCGGAGCGCACTTCGATCGCATGTCCGCGGTTAGCGCCGGCGTCGCGGACTTACGCCGGGTCACGAACGACGCCAGAATTCGCCAGCGCTCCGGCAAACGCACGATCCTCTTCATCGACGAGATTCACCGTTTCAATAAAGCGCAGCAGGACGCCGTGCTGCCATTCGTTGAGGACGGCACGGTGACGCTGATCGGCGCGACGACAGAGAACCCGTCCTTCGAGGTCAACTCCGCACTGCTTTCGCGCACCCGCGTCTTCGTGCTGGCCGCGCTCTCCGACGAGGAGGTCGGTCGGATCGTCGATCGAGCGCTTGCGGACGAGCGCGGGTTGGGCGGAAAGATTCGCATCGACGACGATGCCCGAAGCCTGTTGATCGACCTCGCCAACGGGGACGCGCGTGCTGCGCTGAATGCCTTGGAGTTCGCCGCAGCCTCGGCACGCGGCGAACCGCCGCTTATCGACGCCGGCGTCGTGCGCGAGGCGATGCAACGGCGCGAAACGCGCTTCGACAAGGGCGGCGAAGGGCATTACGACACGATCAGCGCCTTTATCAAATCGGTGCGTGCCAGCGATGCCGACGCCGCGCTCTATTGGCTCGCACGATTGATCGAAGGCGGCGAAGACCCCCTCTTCATCGCCCGCCGGCTGGTGATTCTTGCATCGGAGGATGTCGGGCTTGCAGATTCGATCGGCTTGCAGGTTGCGGTCGCCGCGCAACAGGCGGTCCACTTTATCGGTATGCCGGAAGGCTTCTTTCCGCTCGCGCACGCTACGCTCTACCTCGCCACGGCGCCGAAGAGCAACAGCGTCGGGCGGAGCTACGGCGCGGCGCTTGCGGACGTGCGGGAGACGCGCAACGACCCCATTCCGCTGCACTTGCGAAACGCTCCGACGCACCTGATGCGCAGACTGGGCTACGGCGAGGGCTATCACTACGCCCACGACGACTACACCGTGGAGCAATTCAATCTGCCGGAGAATCTGCGGGGACGGCGCTACTACGTGCCTGGAGCGCAGGGCGCCGAGAAAAAAAGGCGGTCCGAGTGATTCTCGAACCGCCTATTTCCCGTTGCTACTTCTCGGAGTGTGCGTTGGAGCTTCGCACAGGGCAATAATAGTGCGGCATACTGTGAGCGACCTGTGAAGCGTCAACGAATTTATCTCGATCACGCAGCGACCACACCGTTGCGTGCGGAAGCGGCGCAGGCGATCGCGTCAAGCGCACATCTTTGGAATTTTAATCCGAGCTCGCTGCATGCGGAAGGGCGCGGCGCCCGCGCCGCACTCGACGACGCGCGCGACCGCGTCGCCGCGACCGTCGGCGCGGCCCGCCACGACATTGTGTTCACATCAGGCGGTACCGAAGCAGATAACCTGGCGCTTCTCGGCGTCAGCCGCGCGACCCAACGGCCGCGGCACGTCATTGTCTCTGCAATCGAGCACTCCGCCGTTTTAACCTCGCTGCAACAGCTGCGCGATGATGGAACGGAGGTCACCGTATTGCCGGTCGATGCGGATGGCCGGGTGGATCCCCAGCAGTTTGAGGCGGCGCTGCGCCCGCATACCGTGCTTGCCTCGGTCATGTATGCCAACAACGAGGTTGGAACGATTCAGCCGGTCGCGGCCCTGGCGGCGACCGCCCGGCGGCACGGGGTCCTTTTTCACACCGATGCCGTCGCGGCGATGATGTGGGAGCCCATCGACGTCGAGAACCTTGGCGTCGATCTGCTTTCGATTTCGGCGCACAAACTCTACGGTCCGCGGGGTATCGGTGCCCTCTACGTCCGGCGCGGCGTCCCGTTGGCACCGCTGCTTTTCGGCGGCGGCCAAGAGTCGGGCCGCCGTTCGGGGACCGAGAACCTCGCGGCGATTGTCGGCTTCGCTCGTGCCGCCGAGCTCGCTGCGCGGGAGCGCGCGCAGAGCGTGCCGCGCGTCCGTTCGCTGCGCGACCGCTTGGAGGCAGGGATGCTCTCGCTGGTTCCAGGTTGTGTGGTCAACGGTGCGGCAGCCGAGCGGCTGCCCAGTATTTGTAACGTCTCGTTTCGTGGAGTTTCCGCAAGCGAGCTACTCGTCGCCCTCGACTTGGAGGGCGTTGCGGTTTCCGCAGGGAGCGCCTGCGCCACCGGTGCGGTGAAACCGAGCCACGTGCTCGCGGCCATGGGCCAAGACGCTCAGCAAATGGGCGGCATCCGGTTTTCCTTGGGGACGGCCACGACGGCGGATGAAGTCGACCGGGTCTCGGAGATTCTCCCGCGGAGCGTCGCCGGGTTACGAGGGGAGACCCTCTCCGCCAGACTCGCGGGGGGATTGGGTAGACTCAAAACGAACCGCGCGCGGCTGGAGGCAGAAGCTTGAACGAAACGCAGTATGGTGGCCTAGTGCTCGACATCCTTGCCGGGATTGGGGCGCTCCTGGTCGGCATCGGCGTTTTCATCGGAGCGCTCGCTGCGGCCAAGACTCTGGCTCGGCTCCGGTTGACGCTGGACGAGGTAGATCGACAACTGGAAAACATTGGCACGCCGATGACCAACACGCTGACACACGTCGATGAAGTGACGAAATCGCTCGAGGAGACGGCCGACTCGCTTTCACGTGCGGCAGATCTCGCAAAAAGCGCCGTCACCCCGGCGATCGTCAACGTCGGAGCGACGATGAGCGGCATTACCGCCGGTTTACGCCGCCTCGTTACGGGAAAAGACTCAAAAACTTAGGGAGTATTTCAATCATGGGTAAAGGCAATGGCGGAGGCGGATTCTTCGCCGGTTTTCTCGTCGGCGCGGTAGCTGGTGCTGCCGCGGCCGCTTTTTTGACGCAAGACGAAGCACGCGATCGGCTCGCCGGTAAGGCCCGCGAGGCAAGTGAAAAGGTCGGCGAAAAGGTTGGGGACGTCACATCGCAATGGCAGTCGAGCGTTTCCGATCTGTACGAGCGCGGGCGCCAAGTCGTCGAAAGCGCCAAATCGAATCTGACGGCCGCCGTTGCCGAAGGGCAGACGACGGCCGAAGAGACGCGCGAAGAGCTGCAACGGAAAGCCGAGGGATAGCACGTTGGATATCAAGGTGAACGTGCGCGAAGCTCCGGGCGATTGCTACGTCGTCGACCTCAGCGGGGAGATCGACGTCTACACGTCACCGAAAGTGAAGGACGCCATCGGCGAGCTGATCGACCGCGGCGTCTACTATCTCGTCATCAACCTCGAAAAAGTACGCTATATCGACTCCACCGGCTTAGGCGTTCTCATCGGGGGTCTCAAGCGCGTTCGCGAGCACGGAGGATCCGTGAACCTCGTGTGTACGAACCCGCAAATCAAGAAAATTTTCGATATCACCGGGCTCGTCAAAATCTTTGGGATATTCGAAAGCGAAGACGCGGCGATGAAAGCCATCGCGTGAAGCAGGCCGTCGAGCATTCCAACTTGGAGCTCGTCGAACTGCGCATCCCAGCCCGGCCGGAGTGGGTGGCGCTCGCCCGGCTCGCGGTCGCCACCGTAGCGAATCGCGTCCATTTTTCACTCGAAGAGATCGAAGACGTCAAGCTCGCGGCGGCGGAGGCCTGCGCCGCCGTTATTCAGCACGACCGCCACGGTGAGTTCATCGATCTAACGTGCGAGGCGCTGGAAAACGCCCTGCGCGTACGGGTCCGCGACAGCGGGCGCCAGGGCGTTGCAGTTGCTGCCGGCGCGCCGATGAACTTCGACGAAGCCCGGATCGCCGGGCTCGGCATTTTTCTCATTCGTACCCTGATGGACGAAGTTACGTACGACGTCAATCCGCAGGCGGGTACCGACCTATTTATGGTCAAGAGGCTGGCCGGCGCGACGGACAATTAGTGCACGAACGTGACGAAGCGCGCCGCGACCGCGAGCGGACGCGGGCGCTCTTTGCGCGATTCATCGAGCGGCGGCGCCGCGCCGAGGCGCCCGAAAAGCCCGACCCGGAGCACGAACGTTTGCGCGACGAACTGGTCGTCGTGCATCTCAACTTGGTGCGCTTCCTCGCCGTGCGCTTCGCCAACCGGGGTGAACCGCTCGACGATTTGGTGCAAGTGGGAACGGTCGGACTTCTCAAAGCGATCGACCGCTTCGAACTGGAGCGTGGCGTCGAGTTCACCACGTATGCGACGCCGACCATCGTTGGTGAGATCAAGCGCTACTTTCGCGACAAGGGTTGGGCCGTTAAGGTCCCACGGCGTTTGCAGGAGCTCAATCTCGCGGTCAACCGCGCCAGCGACAAGCTCGCGATTGCGTTGGGGCGAAGTCCTACGGTGACCGAGTTGGCCGAGCACCTGCACGCGGGCGAAGACGAAATTCTCGAAGCGCAGGAGCTCGGGCAGGCCTACAACCTGCTCTCCCTCGACAGCGAAGTCTCGGGCGAAAACGACAAGAAGTCGCAAACCCTCGCCGACACCGTGGGTGTCGCCGACTCCGGCCTGGAGTTACTCGAGGATCGCGCCAACCTGGAACGCGCATTTACCGCACTCACCGGCCGAGAGCGAGTAATTATATATCTCCGCTTCTACGAATCCGTCTCCCAAACGGAGATTGCAAAGCGCCTGAACGTCTCACAGATGCACGTCTCCCGGCTCCAAGCGAAGGCCTTGGAGAAGCTGCGCGCCGTGCTGGTGGAATAGCCCCGGCCAGGGTTGCATGCCGGCGGTTCGGGGACGCCCGCTTTTTCGCATCCGGCGAAAAAGCTGCTCCCTTCGTCGTCGCTCCGCCATCCGTGGCTGCGCTCCTCCCTCAGAGGCCCCGAGACCACCGGCATGCAACCCTGGCCGGGGCTATGCAACCCGACATTGCTCGTCGCTATAATCGAGTTACATGAAGAGTCAGCAGCTAAGGCAGGCGTGGGTTGACTTCTGGGTCGCTAAGCAGCACAAGTTGCTGCCCCCGGCCACGCTGATACCGCACGAGATGTCCACGACGCTCTTTACGATCGCCGGGATGGAGCAGTTCGTGCCCGTGTTTCTCGGCGAGCAGCCGCCGCCCGCGCCGCGAGTCGTGACGGTGCAGCGTTGCTTGCGGGTCGCCGGCGCCAAGAGCGACATCGAGAACGTCGGACGCACCGGCCGGCACGGCACGTTCCTGGAGATGCTCGGCAACTTCAGCTTCGGCGACTACTACAAGCGCGAAGCGATTGTTTGGACCTGGGAGTTCGTTACCGGCGTTCTGCAGCTGGATCCGCAGCGTCTCTACGTGACCGTCCATACCGACGACGATGAGGCGGAGCGGATCTGGATCGATGAGGTCGGGCTGCCGGCGGACCGGATCACCCGCTTCGACGAAGAGAACTTCTGGACGATGGGCGCTACCGGGCCTTGCGGGCCCTGCACCGAGATATTCTACGATACCGGTGCGCAATACGCCGCCGGCCCGGACGATACCGGGCCGAATCGCGGTGACCGCTACGTCGAGTTCGGAAACGTCGTCTTTCAGCAGTACAACCGCAGTGCCGACGGAACACTCGAGGAGCTGCCTCGTAAGAGCATCGATACGGGCGCCGGATTGGAACGCATGCTCGCGCTCTGCAACGGCGTCGCCTCGATGTATCAAACGGACCTCTTTACCGATCTCGTCGCCGCGCAGCCGCCGATCGGTCACACGACGCTCGACGAGCGCGAACAGCGGGCCCGGCAGAACATCATCGCCGACCACCTTCGCGCGACGACCTTCCTCATCAACGACGGCGTCTACCCATCGAATACGGATCGCGGTTTCGTGCTGCGCTTTCTCATCCGGCGGGCGATTCGCAACGGTAAACTCCTCGGCTATCCCGAAGGTTTTCTTGCCGAGCTCGTGCCCGCCGTGGTCGCGTCATTGGAGGGCGGGTATCCGGAGCTGCGTGAGAGCCGATCGCGCATCGAGGCTGCACTGCGTCAAGAGGAGCAGATCTTCGATCGCACGCTCGACCGTGGCATGGCGATGTTGGAGCGGGTGATCGACGAAGCGATCGAGCGTAACGGCCGGGTCATCGGCGGTGAAACGGCGTTCATGCTCCACGACACCTACGGGTTTCCGTTGGAGTTGACGCGTGAGATTGCGGCCGAGCGCGGCGCCGTCGTAGACACCATCGCCTTCGATCGGTTCATGGAAGAACAGCGCGAGCGCGCGCGGCGCGACGCCGCCGCTAAACGCGAGGTCGTGGCGGTCACCGATCTGCCGGCATTGCGCTCCGATTTTACCGGCTACGACGAAGGGCTCGAAGCCGCCGGCGAGGTCGTCGCGCTGCTGAAGGACGGAAAGCCCGTCGAAGCGCTTGCGCGCGGCGAGGAAGGCACGCTTATCCTCGACCGCACCCCGTTCTACGCGGAACGCGGCGGACAGATCGGCGATCGCGGGCGGATCGTCGCCGGTGCTTCGTCAGGCTCAGTGCAGGCCGTCTTTGAAGTTCGCGACACCCAATACATGGGAGACGCGATCGCGCATCAAGGCGCGATGAGCGAGGGGATCCTGCGCACGGGGCAGCGCGTTCACGCAAGCGTCTTCGATTGGTGGCGCCGCGAGATTCGCCGGCACCACACTTCGGCGCATTTGCTGCAGCGCGCGCTCAAAGACGTGCTGGGCGACGACGTCAATCAAGCCGGATCGTGGGTCGGTGTCGATCGCATGCGCTTCGATTTTCGCTGGCCGGGCGGAGCGCTCACCAACGAGCAGCGGCGTGCCGTGTCGCGCCGGGTCAACGAGATGATCCGCGACGACGCGCACCTCGTGACGCGCGTCCTGCCGCTCGAGGAGGCGAAGAAGACCGGCGCGACCTGGATGGCGGGCGAGAAGTATGGCGAGATGATTCGCGTCGTGCAGGCGGGCCCGTCGCTGGAGTTCTGCGGCGGCACGCATTCGCACTCGACCGGAGAACTGGGTTTGTTCGTGGTCCTCTCCGAGTCATCGATCGGCAGCGGTATTCGGCGCATCGAATCGTGCGTGTCCGCCGCGGCCGAGGAACACGTTGCCAAACAGAGCGAGCTCATCGGGTCGCTATCGTCGGCGATGTCCGCGGCTCCCGACGAGCTGGGCGATCGCGTCGAGCGCATGCAGCGCGACGTGAAGGATTTGCAGACGGCGCTCGGCCAGCTCAAGGCGCGTTTGGCCGCCACCGAGGCGCACGCGTATGTGGAGCGCGCGCAGCATAACGGCGATCGCGCGTTCGTCGGCGCGGTCGTGCACGAAGCCGACGGCGCTGCGCTGCGTCACCTCAGCGCAGCGATTCGCAACCGTTTGCACAGCGGCGTCGTCGCGCTGGCCGGTGTCGACGACGGAACCGTAAGCCTGCTCGTGAGCGTTAGCGACGACCTGATCGGGCAGGGACTGCACTCGGGTAATCTCGTGAAGCTGGCCGCGCCGTTGGTTTCGGGTAAAGGCGGCGGACAAGCGGCGATGGCGCAGGGGGGCGGAACGAACCCGGCCGGCGCGGAGGCGGCGCTGGATGCCATCCGCCATGCCGTGCTGACGTGACGCGCTACGTCGCGGCGGCGTTGGTCGTGCTCGGCACGCTTGGCGTCAGCGGCGGTCATCTCGACTCCCAGTACGTGCTGCAGCGCTACGCGCAGGCCGTGCAGGCGTTAGCGAAACCTCATGTCGTCGTTTTCTCCTATACGGTTTCTCAAGTAGGGCCGAGCAATATCGAACAGCATCATCGAATCTATCGCAGCGGTCTGGACGTGCGGGACGAAACGCTGTCGATCGACGGGATCACGCTGCTGCGCAAGATCGTGCGGTTCGAGCAGCGGGAGGATCGCTACACCGTCGCCCGTTTTGCCCCTGCGTCGAGCGTCTACGAGCTGCTCTTCCTCGGAACGGTCAAAGACGGGCGGCACCTCGACTACGTTTACGAAGCGACTCCACTGGTCCATTCTTCCGGTGCCTGGATCGATCGCCTCACCATTGACGGAACGAACTTCTTGCCGCGCTCGGTACATTTTCATACCGAGGGCGCCGATGCATCGGGCAGCGGTGAGATCGAGTTCGGGCCGTTTGGGCGGTACTGGATGCCTATCGTGGCCGACGCCAGCGCGCACGTCGCCGGTAAACTCGCGCACGAACATATTGTATGGAGCGATTATCGTTTTCCGCAGCGGCTGCCGCCCTCTGCGTTCCAGGCACCTCAGCCGCTGCCGACCGCGACACCTCCTCCCATTTGACGCAGCAGATTCGGCCCGCGTACGTCGCGGGCTTCGTCGCGTTCGTCGTCACCGCGCTCATATCGCAGCTTCGTCCTACTCCCTATGACAACTACGTATTGCTGGCGCAGGGACTGCTCGCCGGACACGCGTGGATCGACTGGCCCGGCGCCTATATCGACGCCTTGGCCCATAACGGGCATTACTTCATCATCGAAGCGCCGCTGCCGGCGCTGCTCCTGTTTCCCGCCGTCGCGCTCTTCAGTGCGAACGCGAATCAAACGGTGCTGGCGGCGCTGCTTGCCGCCGTGGCGATTGGCGCAACTTGGGAGCTGGGAGAGCGCTTCGAGTTGCCTCGCGCGAGCATCGCCTGGATCTGCGCGTTCTTTCTCGCCGGCACCGACCTGCTATGGTGCGCGATGCTGGGAGATGTGTGGTTTACGGCTCACCTCGGCGCCTGCTGCTTTACGATGCTCGCACTGGTCGAGCTTGCGGGAAAGCGGCGCGGCTGGCTCGTCGCACTCCTTGCCGCTTGCGCCTTCGAATCGCGCTTCTCGCTCGTCGTGGCCCTGCCGGTCTACGCATATCTGCTCACGGCGGCCCGCACGCGTCCTGAATCCGTTGCGGCGTTGCGCTCGTTCGCCGGGGTGCTCGTTGCCGTCGCCGTCCTTTGGGTTGCATATAATGAAGCACGCTGGGGCACGTGGAGCGATATTGGCTATACCGCCTGGTACCATCAGGATGAGGTCGGGATGCCGACCGGCTCACCGTTTCGGCTCGACTACCTTCCCAACCAACTGTGGTCGTTCTTCGTACAGTGGCCGACGTGGTTGGGCTCCTATCCCTGGCTGCGTCCCGAGTACGGCGGCGTCGCGCTCACGTGGACCTCACCGGCCTTGATCCTCGCCTTCCTCGCGCGCACGCCGCCGCGCTGGGTCGCAGCACTTTGGGCGGCAACCGCGCTCGTAGCGCTGCCGAGCTTCCTTTACTATGTCAACGGGTTCGCACAGTTCGGCATGCGGCACGCGCTCGACTTCGAGCCTTTCTTGGTTGCACTGATGCTGCTCGGAGTTCGCACGAGATTTCCACGTTGGGGCTATGCGTTGATCGTGTATTCGATAGCCGTGGGTCTATGGGGCTGCTGGTACTGGCAGCAGTTCGTACGCACCGCGTAGGTCGGCGGCGGTAAAGACCGGCGCACCGCAGGTCGTTCCCGCGCACACGTAGGCCGCCGGCGGCGTCGCGGTCAGGCCGTCCACCGCGGCTTGCGCGGGGGTCAGCGTGCGTACCGAAAGGAACGCGGGCGGAAGACGCAGAGCCGCTTCACGAAAGTCGCCGGTGAGCGCGACCTCGCCGACGACGCGCACGAGCAACTCGGGTGAAAGGTAGCGGGACAACGCGCGAGCGTAGGTTGCGGCAAAGGATCCGGCGTTTGCGGCCGTCTCCGCGAAGAATGAAAGCGTGCGGCGGGCGTGTTCGCGATATGATTCCGTTGCCGTCAACGCATGGAGCCGGAGCAGCGCATCGGCCATGAGGCCGTTGTCGCCGATGGGGCGATCGGCAAGCGCGAGTCTGCCCAAGGCACTATCCTCAGGAAGCCGATCGTAGAAACCGCCGCCCGGGGCGGCAAAGCGCTGCATCGTCGTGGCGGCCACACGCTGCGCGCGTTCGAGAAACCGCGGATCTCCCGCGATTTCGTGCGCATCGAGTAACGCCCGAAGATACGCCGCATGATCGGCGAGCAGTCCGCGCACCTCCGGCGCCGC
>Ga0182015_10000536_pt1 | contig 54326 bp, 45 predicted proteins | sample 712P3MmetaG_FD_120478 | JGI IMG/M metagenome (GOLD analysis project Ga0182015, IMG submission 120478) | Permafrost microbial communities from Stordalen Mire, Sweden - 712P3M metaG | ecosystem: Environmental > Terrestrial > Soil > Wetlands > Permafrost | place: Sweden: Stordalen | collected...
CAGCCTGCTAAATGACGCCTCGTTCAAGCCCGCAGACACTGCTTGAGGAGACGGGCTACGCTAGGTTTGTCTAGGCAGCCAAAGCCAACTCAGTGTTGGCAGTTCTAGTTTTCCACCCGATAAGGGACAGGTGGCGCCCCGCATGCCTTCGGGTCGCGACAGCTTCCGTCGAAACCGTGTCGCCCCCATATCCAGAATTCTAACACCATATCCGCCCGCGGCCGTGTGCGCGGCGCGGATCGACGTTCAGAATGTACCTGCGTTGGATTCTGCGGCGTTCGGATTGCGCGCTCAGGCGGTCTTCAGCGGTACCTGCGAATTTCCTTCAACCCTGTTGCGTCCATTATTTTTCGCGGCATATAGAGCCGCGTCCGCAGCATGCAATAAGTCGATCGGCAATCTCCCCTCGGCGGGCGCCACCGCAAATCCCAGACTCATCGTCGCGGAGATCGCCACATCGAGCGTTTCGATCGCCGCGCTCGAAATGCTTTGGCGCAGCCGCTCGGCCTGTTCCGCCGCACCGTCCACCCCGCAGCCGGGACTCACGATCAGGAATTCCTCCCCGCCATATCGCCCGACGGCGTCGTAGGGCCGGATCGACGCCTGCATTCGCCGCGCCGCTTCGCGAAGTACAGCGTCGCCGGTCGCGTGTCCATGTGTATCGTTGATGGATTTGAAGTGATCCAGATCCGCCATGATCACGGTAAATTCCGTGCCCTGCCGCAGCGAGCGCACCAGCTCGCGATCCAGAATTTCGAGAATCGCCTTGCGGTTCAACAATCCCGTAAGTGAATCGTGCGTCGCTTGAATTCGCAACTGCTCGCGCGCCGAAACCAGTTCTTCCTGAAGTTCCAGGATGCGCTTCCCCGCGCGCAGCCGCGCCTTCAGCTCCTGCAGGTCAAACGGCTTGGTAATGTAATCGTCCGCTCCCGCTTCCAGGCCCTCGATAATTTCCTCCTGCTGCCCTTTCGCGGTCAGCAGAATGATGTAGATGTACGGCTCCCGCGCCTGCTTCCTCACCTCGCGGCAGATGTCCACGCCGTCCATGCCCGGCATCATCCAGTCGAGCACCACCAGCCGCGGGCAGTTTGGCCTTTCGAGGGCACGGAGCGCTTCCTCACCGTCGATCACGGTCGCGACGCGGTAACCGGCATGGCCCAGCGAAACCTGCAGCAGCTTGCAGGATACCGGATCGTCGTCGGCAATCAGTATGTCCATCATGATTCAGCGCCACAAGACATCGGCGATCACCGCCATCAATGCTCAGAGCACAGACTCTTGCCGCTGCGTCTGGTCCTTGCCCCGGATCTCCAGCACCGCGCGAAGCCGCCGGATCTCCTCCGCCAGCGACACAGCCGCGGCGTCAGCGCCCGATAGATCTCCCGAGCGCGCAATCGCCTCGAGCTTGAGCGCGGCGTCCAAGGCCGGTTTGGCGGCGAATGTAGCCACCGAGCCCTTCAAGAAGTGCGCCGCCCGGTGCAGCTCATCGGCATTCTTCGCCTCGACCGCGGCTTGAACCGCCGAAAGCATGCGATCGCTCTCCTCGCAAAACAACTGCGCGAGATCCGCAAACAACGCGGCGTCCCCATCGATCCGCGCCAGCGCCGTGTTCCGGTCGAAAATGGAATCCTCTTGATCGTCGGGCATAACAATCGGTCCCGAGGACCCCGCATAACTTTCGGTGATCTGCAGCAGTTCCTGCACGCGTATCGGCTTGGAAATATATCCGTCCATTCCCGCCGCCAGGCAACGCTCGCGATCTCCCTTCATCGCATGAGCCGTCATGGCGATGATCGGAAGGTGTCCGCCGCTGTTTTTTTCCATCGCGCGGATCGTCGCGGTCGCCTCGAGTCCGTCCATCTCCGGCATCTGCACGTCCATCAGCACAACATCGAACTTTTCTTTTTCCACCGCCTCAACCGCCAATTTCCCGTTGACCACCACGGAGATCGTATGCCCGCGCTTTGAAAGTATCCGAGTGCTCAGTTCGCGATTGATCGCGTTGTCGTCCGCCAGCAATATGTGCAGATGCTTGCGCGCTTCCCGCAGCGAATGCCGCGTAACCAATTTCGCGGCATCTTCACGCTGCTGCTTCAAACCAAGCACGCGCACGATCGCTTCTCGCAGCTCCGCTTGGCGCACCGGCTTGGTCAGATACGCGGAAATTCCCACTTCGCGGCAGCGATCCGCGTCGCCGCGCTGGCCCGCGGAACTCAACATCATGATCGTCGCAGCCCGCAGGTTCGCGTCTTGCTTCACCTTCGCGGCCGTCGCAAATCCGTCGAGCAGCGGCATCTGCGCGTCAAGCAGCACGAGCGGCGTGGGATGGCCCGCCTCTTTCGCGCGCCTCAGGTCCGAGAGTGCCTCCCAACCGCTGGCCACGGATGTCGGTTTCATTCCCCACCGCACCAGCGTCTCCTCCAAAATGCGCCGGTTGGTCGGATTGTCGTCCACGATCAGAACCGGTATTCCCACAAGACTTTCGTACTTGGCGTCATTTCGCGCCGGCTGGCCGGCCTGCGCCAACTTAAATTTCCCCGTGAAATGGAACGTGCTGCCTCGGCCGGGCTCGCTCTCCACCCAAATTCGTCCGCCCATCATCGCGACCAGGCGGCTCGAAATTGTCAGGCCAAGACCGGTACCTCCGTACGTGCGGCTCGAGGAACCGTCGGCTTGCGCGAACGCTCCGAAGATCAGTTCTTGCTTGTCTTTCGCGATGCCGATGCCCGTGTCGTGGACAAGAAAGTGCAATTCGGCGTTGTGTTCGTCGCCCTGCTGCAACTCGACCTGCACCACCACTTCGCCGCGCTCCGTGAATTTGACGGCGTTCCCCAGCAAGTTCACCAGCACTTGCCGCAGCCGCTTCTCATCTCCGATGATCGCTTCCGGAACACTCGACCGAATGTCGCAAACCAGTTCCAATCCCTTCGCCCCGGCTCGCACACCGAACGTGCGCACGGTCTCTTCCAGACTTTCCCGCAAGTTGAAGTCCGTGAAATCGAGGTCCATCTTGCCCGCCTCGATCTTCGAGAAATCCAAAATGTCGTTGATCACCGCGAGCAAGGAATCGGCCGACGTCTTCACCATCGTCAGATAGTCCTTCTGCTCGTCGGATAGCTCCGTCTCCAGCGCCAGTTCCGTCATGCCCAGAATTCCGTTCATCGGCGTGCGAATCTCGTGGCTCATATTCGCCAGGAATTCGCTTTTCGCGCGGCTCGCGGCCTCCGCCGCTTCCTTCGCCACTTGCAACGCCTCTTCGGCGTTTCTGCGCTTGGTGATGTCGCGGCCAATCCCCATGATCCCGACCACGTTGCCCGCCTTGTCGCGCAAGGGAACCTTCGACGTGGAAACCCACTTCGCGTTTCCCTCCGCGTCCACCGTGCGTTCCTCGTGATTGACAAGCGCCTGCCCGGATTGAATGACCTCCTGTTCTTTGGAAAAAAAAGTCCTCGCAAGCTCTTTCGAGTAATAATCGAAATCCGTTTTCCCCAGCAGTTCTTCCGGATTCTTCGCTCCCATATGTGCGGCCAGCGCCTGATTCGCCACGACCCAGCGGCTCGCGGAATCCTTCACGTAAATGCGGTCCGGCATGTTGTCGATCAGCGTGCGCAGCAGCCTGCCCTCTTCGGAAAGAGCCTCCTCCGTGCGCTTGCGCTCGGTGATGTCGTTCGCGAATACGATCCGCGCCCGCCGCCCCTCCCAATCGATATCCGCAGCCGTTATCTCGACGTCGATCAGCGATCCGTCTTGCTTGAACTGCCGCCATGCGCCCGCTTCCCTGATTCGTGCTCCATCCGGGGCAATCGCCTCCAGCGCGCGCGCGGCGTCGTCCGCGGGATAAAGGTCTCTTGCGCTCTTTCGCAGAAATTCAGTCCGCGTGTAGCCGTACCGCTTGATCGCGGCTTCATTGACGCCCAGAATTTGCAGAGTTTCGCGGTCAAACACCCACATGACCTGCGGGCTTTGCTCGAACAATATTTCGTACAGCGGGTTTCCGGCCATGCAGTGTCCCAACCTTTGCGTCTGAATTTGCAGCGATTCGGGCCGGGAATTGTGCCTCGCCCGGAGGGGGCAATTCCGTACAGGAACCAAGCGTAGCCCCGCCGGCTGTGCCGCAATGGAACATATTTGAGGCGTGTCCCGAAAGAGGAAACCGTGTCAATTAGCGCACTACGCTAGCGTAGCCCGGCCGGGCAATCGCACGCGAGGAAACCCGCCGATACCTGGACGCGCAGAACATCGCGGGGCGAAACCGAGGTATCTAGCGTGCCAAAAGGGAGGAGATAAGTCGAGGATCATGCCGCAGGGTGCGCGGCGTAACGGCGGGCCGCATCTCTGCGCTGCGCGCGTACTGCCCGCATTCATTCGGCGGTCAGCAGGCTCTCCGCAAACGGCCATTCCGCGTCAATCCATTGCGTATCGGAGCGAAAGCCGGCGCTCTCGCCCATTTGCACGATTTCATCGGGCCGATATTTGTAGGAGCTTTCCGTCCAGATCGTCTCGCCTTCGCCAAATCGCACGGCAATGCCCGCGCCGGGAATTGAAACTTCCTGCTGGCGCTCCGAAACTAAATGCATCTCGATCCGCCGCTCTTGCTCGTCGTAGCGCGCGAAATGCTCGAATCCCCGCGGATCGAAGTCCGCGCACAGCTCGCGATTGATGCGCACCAGCAAATTCAAATTGAACGCCGCTGTAACGCCCAGCGAATCGTCGTAAGCGTGCAGCAACTGCTCGACCGGCTTCTCAAGATCGGCGCCCAATAGCAACGCATCGCCCGGCTGCAGCCGTCGCCGCACGTCGCCAAGAAATTGCGCCGCTGCCGGGCGGTCGAAATTGCCGATCGTGCTGCCGAGAAACAGGACCAGCAGCCGTTCGCCTGCGCTGCGCTCCGCCACCACCGCCGTCAATCCATCCAGATACGCGCGCTCCACGCCCACCACGCTCACTCGATCCAGTTGCTCCATCGCCTTCACACACTGCGCCAGCGCCGCGGGCGAAATCTCAATCGGGTAATACGTCGTCGGCCTCCGCCGCGCCAGCGCTTCCAAAATCCATCGCGTCTTCTTCCCGCTTCCGCTGCCAAGCTCCGCGACCGCAACCGGCCCCGGCAACAACGGACGCACCATCGCCTCCGTGTGCTCGCGCAGCAGCCGCTCGTCCGCGCGCGATAATCCGTATTCCGGCAGCAACGTAATCGCCTCAAACAAGGCCGATCCCAAGTCGTCGTAGAAATATTTCGGCGCCAACTCTTTCTGGCCCGGCTTGCCCAATCCCGCGCGCACGTCCGCCGCAAATTCAGCGATCGAGTTTTGCGCGATCGTGTCCGAAAGCATGCCCATCACCGCGCTCCCGATGGCCCGCCCGATTCGTGTTGAACGCAGCGAAATCCCGCATACACAAACGGATAGTGTGGCTGGAACCAATTGCGAAACGATCGCCGCAGAAAACACGCCGCGGTCCGCGCCGAAGCGCCCTTCATCACGTAGTGCTGCCCATCGAAAAAATTCGCCGAATAGCCCGGATAAAATGGGAACGCCTCAAATCCCGCAAACGGCGCGAAAATCGTGCGCGTCCACTCCCATCCGTTGCCGGCCATTCCCTCCGCGCCAAACGCGCTCGCTCCCGCCGGATACGCCGTCACCGGCGCCGGATCCCACCGCGCAAAATCGAAATTGCCGCGATCGGGCGCGGGCACATCGCCGCCCCACGGAAATGCGCGCTCCGATCCGCCGCTTGCGCCATACGCCGCGCGATGCCACTCCGCCTCGCTCGGCAATTCCTTCCCGCTCCATCGCGCGTACGCCGCCGCCTCCGCGTGGCTAACATACACCGGCCAATCGAGCGGCAGCGGAATCTCGTCGAACATCGTGCGCAAAAATATCCGCTCGCCGTGCGTCGACCAGAACGCCGGCATCAGCGTCCCGCTCGATTGCACCCACTTCCAATCCGCTTCCTTCCACAGCGCGCGCTCCTGATAACCGCCGCTCGAAACAAATTTCAGAAACTCACCGTTCGTCGCCATATTCGCATCGATCAAAAATTCCGGCACGTCGACGCGATGCTCTTCAAACTCGTTGTCCCACCCGAAGCTCTCTTCCCCGCCGCGCCGCAATCCCAGCGTCGCCACGCCCGCCGGAATGCGCACCATGCGCGCCTTTGCTGCCGCCGCCGGAGGCGCCGCCCGCTCCACTTGCGCGATCTTCCGATCCATCGGCAATTGATGCAGCATGTACGCCAGCGTCTCCGCGTGCATCAACCGGTGCTCAATCGCCACATTGAGCAGTCGCGCCGTCTCGACGGCGCGCTCCGCCGACGAATCCAGCGCCCCCGCCAGCCGTTCATCCAGCGCATCTCGCAGCCGCCGGTTGTACGCATCCACTTGCGCGCGCCGCGGCCAATCTTCCGCCGTGTCCGTCGGCAATCCTCCGCCCACCGGATCGATCCCAAACGCAAACAATTGGTCGAACCCAGCGTCGAACACCGGCAAATCGAAATGCCCGCGCCCCAATAGATTCCAATCGAACGCCTCCACATGCCCCGTGTAAAAAATAATACGGTGCCGCTCCGCAATCGGACGGTCGTAAAGCGCTTCGGCCCGCACAATTCCAAACAGCTCATCGGTCCGCGCGCGCGCGTCCGCCAGGCACTGTAGTAGCTCCGTCGGGCGCGACGCCCGTCGTTGGGTAGTTTTCCGTGCCGTTGCGGCCGTGGTTCCCATCTCACGCTCCCATCGATTCGATGCCGCCGATCAGGTTTCGGCTCAGGGGGGGTGCAAAGCGAAACGAGCTTTTCTTTTTAGTCGTTTTGCGACGCGGAGTCAACCTAAGCGGTGCATGTAATGCGGCCAATGCCCGTGGCGCGTCCGCGCCCGCTCCGCCGCCCTCGCTCCGCGCACCGCCCGCACAGTTGTATCCAAACGCCCGCCGTCCTAATCTAATGGTTTCCAGTTCGCATGACCGCAGGGGGCCCTATGTCCGCTACGCCATTGCCCAGCGCGCTCGACGCGCGCAGCCAAGCCTTCCCCACTCTTACGCCCGCTCAAATCGCGCGCGTCCGCGCCGTCGGGCACGTTCGCCCCGTCACCAAAGGAGAAATCCTCTTCGAGGTCGGCGACGAACACGTCCCATTTTTCGTTCTGCTCTCCGGCGCGATGGAAATCGTTCAGCCCGGCTACACGGGAGAAAGCCTTATCGCCACGCACCACGCCGGATCATTCACCGGCGAGATGACCATGATCTCGGGCCGCCGCTGCCTCGTGCGCGGCCGCGTCACCGAACCCGGCGAATTTCTGGAAGTCGATGGCGATGGCCTGCGCTCGCTCGTCGCCAAAGACGCCGAACTGAGCGAAATTTTCATGCGCGCTTTCATTCTGCGCCGCCTCGCGCTGGTCAGCGGCGGCCTCGGCAATCTCACGCTGATGGGCTCGCGCCATTCCGCCAACACGCTGCGCCTGCGCGAATTTCTCACGCGCAATGAGCATCCCTTCAACTACATCGATCTCGACGCCGACAAAACTTCCCAGGAACTCCTTGATCGCTTTGACGTCAAGCTCGAAGAAATTCCCGTGGTCATCTGCTGCTCCACGCGCGCGATCCTGAAAAATCCCACGATTCAGGAACTCGCGGATCGCGTCGGCCTCAACGTCGCCATCGACGAATCGCAGGTTCGCGACGTGATCATAGTCGGCGCCGGACCCGCCGGCCTCGCCGCCGCCGTCTACGCCGGCTCGGAAGGCCTCGACGTCCTGGTGATCGAAACCGAGATGCCCGGCGGCCAGGCCGGCTCCAGTTCCAAGATCGAAAATTATCTCGGCTTCCCCACCGGCATCTCCGGTCAGGAACTCGCCGCGCGCGCCATCGCCCAAACTGAAAAATTTGGCGCACGCATGATGGTCGCGCACAGCGTCGCACGGCTCGATTGCGATCGCCATCCGTACAAGATCGTCCTCGACAACGGCACGCGTCTTTCCGCCCGGGCCATCATCATCGCCACCGGCGCGCAATACAACAGACCGCAGATCGCCAATCTCACGAAGTTTGAAGGCCAGGGCATCTACTACGGCGCCACGCACATGGAATCGCAGCTCTGCGAAGACGACGACCTGATCGTCGTCGGCGGCGCCAATTCCGCCGGACAAGCCGCCGTCTTCCTCTCGCAGACCGCCGGCAAAGTTCACATGTTCGTGCGCTCTGGCGCGCTATCCGACACGATGTCGCGCTATCTGGTCCAGCGCATCGAACAAAATCCCAACATCGAATTGCATTACCACACCGAAATCACCGCGCTCGACGGCGATCAGCATCTCGAACGCGTCACCTGGAAAGATAAATCCACCGGCGAAATCTCAACGCACGATATTCGCCACGTCTTCATCATGGCCGGGGCCTCGCCGCGATCCGATTGGCTCAAAGGCTGCATCGCCCTCGACGAAAAAGGTTTCATCGTTACTGGCCGCGACATGAAAGCCGAAATCATCGACGCCGACGCCAACGCCGCCGCACCCGCGCCCGAAGGCGCATCCAACGGCGCGCCATCCAACGGCTCCGCGCTCCCGAAGTGGCCGCTGGCTCGTTTCCCGCTCATGCTCGAAACCAGCCTGCCCGGCGTCTTCGCCGTCGGCGATGTGCGCGCCGGCAACGTCAAGCGCGTCGCCTCCGCCGTAGGCGAAGGCGCCATCGCCGTGCACCTGGTCCACCGCGTCCTGGCCGAGCTTTGAGTTTTAGCTTTTGAATTTCGCAGCGGAGGCCGTGAGGCCTCCATCTTTGGTTTTCGTTCGAGGAGGCGACTCACAATGCCCGCATGCACTCATCTGAATCAAATCAAAAAAGGCTTGAAGCCCGCCTCCCACGTTTGCGCCGAATGCGTAAAAATGGGAGACACTTGGGTCCATCTCCGCATGTGCATGATCTGCGGCAACGTGGCCTGCTGCGATTCCTCAAAAAATAAACACGCCACAAAACATTTCCACGCCTCCAAGCACCCCATCATGCGCTCCATCGAGCCCGGCGAAGATTGGGGCTGGTGCTACATCGACGAAGTCGAACTCGATTTCTCCTAACTCATACCTAACGAGGGTGCCGCACACTTCGGTTTTAAGGGTGCGGGTTTTGATTTTAATCTCCGTTGCGCTCGCGCATTCCCCGCGCGCCGTCCCGCCCACGATTCTGCTATCCTGATTTCGTGCGCATCCCGAAATTTCTGATCTCCCTCCCCATGATCGCCGCCGGCGCCCTGCTCGCGCACGCCGTCGCCGCGCCGCAAACAATTCCGCCGCCGGCAGCCCCAACCGCGCCGGCCGCTGCACCGACTACCGCCGCAGTCACCGCGCCATTCATCGTCATTCTCGATCCAGCGCATGGCGGAGCCGATCCCGGCGCTCACGGTTCCACCGGCATCAACGAAAGCGACGTCGTATTGAGCTTCGCGCGCCAAATCCGCTCCGCGCTTCAAGTGCAAGGAATCAGCGTCCTACTCACCCGCGACGCCGACATCGATCCCTCCTTCGACGATCGCTCCGCCGTCGCCAACGCCCGCGACCACGCCATTTTCGTCAGCCTGCACATCTCTTCCACCGGTATCCCCGGCACGGTGCGCGTCTATTCCCTGCCGATCGCCACGCCGCCACCAGCCGCGCCAGCCACGATGCCGTCGGCCGCCGGCCTTCTCCCTCCGCCCGTCGCCGAAGCGAATCCCCATCCCGGCCTGCGCACCTGGGACAACGCTCAGGATTCTTTTCTCGATCTGAGCCTTCGCCTCGCCCAACTTTTGCAAACGCAGCTCACCCAGAATTTCCGCGGCTCGCCGCCCGCGCCCGCCCTCGTAGCCGTGCGTCAATTGCGCACCATCGCCGCGCCCGCCGTGGCCATCGAAGTTTCCAGCGTCTCCGTCGCAGATCGCCGCCAACTCGATGCCATGGCCGGCCCCTTGTCCGACGCCATCGTCCACGCCGTCATCAGCTTTGAACCGTCCTACGTCTCCGGCGCCGGCTCCGCGTCCGCATTCGCGGCGGGAGCGCACTGATGTCGCGCCGCTGGGCGATCGCCACGCTGATTCTCGCGGTGCTGGTCGTCGCCGGCGTGTACGAATTCCGCGCCCTGCGCCGCCACGTCTCCCAGCTCAGCACCGAAGGGCCCTCCGACGCCGAAGCCCGCCGCGATGTCGTCGCGCCGCAAATCTCCACGCCCACCGACGTGCTCGCCCCGGCGCAAATGTTCTGGCTCGCGCCCGGTTCCGCCGACGCGCTCGCGCCCGTCACGATCCAGCTATCGCTTTCCACCGATCCGGTCCAGCGCTCCAAGCAAGTGATCGCCGCGCTCATCGCCCAATCGCCCACGCCCGCCCAGCGCACTCTTCCCGCCGACGCCACCCTGCTCCAGTTCTACATTCTCCCCGACGGCACCGCGATCGCCGATTTCTCCGACGAACTCGCCAACGAAACGCCCTCCGGCATCCTAAGCGAGCAATTGACCGTCGATAGCATCACGCGCACACTCGCCGCCAGCATCCACTCCATCGCGCGCCTAAAAATCCTGATCCACGGCCAGGAATCCGACACCCTGGCCGGCCACGTAGACCTAACCGGCTTTTTCGCCGTGAACACGCCCCCAGCGCCAGTGCCCGCCCCCACACCGCCCGCCACCACCGCGCCGTAGCCTTTCGTCTTTCGCATTTCTCCGCGAGCCTCCGGCCCCTCAGCGTCTCTGCGTTATCTTTTTTCCCGCACTTCCGCGCCGCAACCATTCACGGTTGACACCACGCCACCCGCCCCTCAAACTCGCGCAGTATTTCGCCCCGCCCTCCCAGGAGACGCCGTGCGCACCGACGGACGAGCCCCCGATCAAATGCGCGCCGTAAAAATCACGCCGGACTTCGTCCCCACCGCCGAGGGCAGCGTGCTCATCGAAATCGGCCGCACGCGCGTGATCTGCACCGCCACCGTGGCCGACGGCGTTCCCCAATTCATGAAGGGCTCCGGCAAAGGCTGGGTCACTGGCGAGTACGGCATGCTGCCGCGCGCCACCGAGCAGCGCACTCCGCGCGAATCCTCGCGCGGCAAACAATCCGGCCGCACGCTCGAAATCCAGCGCCTCATCGGCCGCTCGCTCCGCGCCGTCACCGACGCCGAAAAACTCGGCGAGCGGACCATCTGGCTCGATTGCGACGTCATCGAAGCCGATGGCGGCACGCGCACCGCTTCCATCACCGGCGCGTTCATTGCGCTCGCTCTTTCGCTCGAGCGCCTCGTTGCCGCCGGCATTCTGAAATCTGTCCCGCTCACCGATTCCGTCGCCGCCACCAGCGTCGGCATCGTCGATGGAGCCGCTCTGCTCGATCTCGCCTACGATGAAGATTCCCGCGCCGAAGTCGATATGAACGTCGTCATGACCGGCTCCGGCAAATTCGCCGAAATCCAGGCCACCGCCGAAGGCCGCCCCTTCGGCGGCGATCAATTGCACGATCTTCTCGCCTTGGCCGCCGCAGGAATTCGCCGCCTCACCGAGCAGCAGCAATCACTGGTGCAAATGAATTTCCGTGCCCGCCCCACTCGCTAGCATCAAGCTGTATCTCGCGACTTCGAATCCCCACAAACTGGAAGAAGTCCGCTCCCTCGCATCAGCTGTTTCTCCCATGGGTGCCGCACCCTTCGTTCTTAGGGGTGCGCGTTTTGATCCTTCCTCCCTCCCGCCGCCGATCTCCGCCCCAACCGAGATCGCGTTACTCCCAAATTTCTCCTCTCTCCCTCGCTTCGACGAGATCTTCCCCACCTTCGCCGAAAACGCCGCCGGCAAAGCCCTCCACTACTCCCGCTTCACCGACCAACTCGTCGTCGCCGACGATTCCGGTCTCGTCGTCCCCGCACTCGACGGCGCGCCCGGAGTACACTCCGCCCGCTACGCCGGGCCCAACGCCACCGACGCGGATCGCGTCGCCAAGCTTATCGACGCGATGCGCGGTCGCGAGGGCGGCGAGAGGAAAGCCCACTTCGTATGCGTCATCGCCGTGGCGTATGGTGGCGCTGCGCGTGCAGTCGTCTCCGCGCAGGCAGATGGAGTGCTGCTCGATCGCCCGAGGGGTGGGTGCGGCTTCGGCTACGATCCGGTTTTCTTTTTTCCGCCGCTGGGCAAAACCTTCGCGGAGATTTCGCGCGAAGAAAAGAATTTGCACAGCCATCGCGGCATCGCCTTTCGCAAAGCGATGGAATTTCTGGCGAATAAGACGCCGCCGAATGCCGCGCCGGACCGGCGCGCGGTGAACGCAACGGACGATGACGGCGCGGGGTATGGTCCCGGGCCAAAATGAGGGCGAAAATGAAAAAACCAAAGAAGAACAAAACTCCGGCGAAAAAAACTGCGAAGAAGCCGGCCATCAAAGCCGCCGTGAAACCGCGCGGCGCCAAAGTTGCGGCGGCGCAATCCTCGCCACGCGCCGCGGGCGCGAAGCCGGCGCGTGTGCAATCAATCCTGGAGAAACTTGATGAAGCCTATCCGAGCGTGACGTGCGCCCTCGTTCACGCCAACGCCTTTCAATTGCTCATCTCCACGATCCTCTCCGCGCAATGCACCGACGTCCGCGTCAATCAGGTCACCGCCACGCTCTTCCCTAAATATCCCACGCCAAACCATTTCGCCTACGCCAACCCCCGCGAACTCGAACAGGACATCCGCCCGACCGGCTTCTTCCGTAACAAGACAAAATCCGTGATGGGCGCGAGCCGCAAAATTGTCGAACAATTCGGCGGCGAAGTCCCGCGCACGATGGAAGAGCTGCTGTCGCTGTCCGGCGTCGCCCGCAAAACCGCCAACGTCGTCCTCGGCACCGCGTTCGGCATCGCCAGCGGGGTCGTAGTCGATACACACGTGATCCGTCTCTCCGGCCGCCTGGACCTCACTCGAAACACTGACCCCAAAAAGATCGAACAGGATTTAATGCAGGTGATCCCAACGGAAAAATGGATTCTCTTCTCCCACCAACTCATCTGGCACGGCCGCCGCGTCTGCGTCGCCCGCAAACCGCGCTGCGCCGAATGCAATCTCGAGCGCATCTGCTATGCCAAGGACAAGACTGTATGATTTTTTGCCGCGGCCAACAGCGGGCGGGCAATCAGCGGCCCAGCGATCCTTCCGCTTCCAATCGCAGCCGGTCTTCGGTGGAATACACAACTGTTCGCCGCGGATTCACGAACACGAAGGCAATTCCCGCGATAAAAAACATCGCGGCATAGTAATACAGCGAGATTTTCCAGTTCGGGTGCCCCGCGGTTCCGGCCAGGATCGCAAGATGCACCACGATCCAGTAACTGAAAACCTGGCCCATGTTGCCGAACGAATTCATCAGTCCGGAAACGGTGCCCGCGTAGCGATGGCCCACGTCGATCGTGATCGCCCACGTCGCGGCCATCCCGATGTCCTTCGCGAAGGAGGAAAAACAGATCGCCACCAGCGCCCACACCGCGTGCTGCGCCGTCTCCTTGAACGCGACGAGCATTAGCGCTCCCGCGAAACCGTACCCAACCGTGCCGATCAGCGTACGTCCCCAACGCCGTCCCCACGCCCGCACCAGCCGATCGGTCAGGAATCCGCCCAGAAAACAGGCGAATCCTCCGGCGAAAAGCGGCGAGCCCGATGCCAGCGCGAGCTTCATTCCGCGCAAATGCAAATCGCCTTCGAGATAGGGCGTGATCCAGCTCACGAAAAATGACCAGCCCGCGTTGCTGCAAAAATACATCAGCAGCAGAAACCAGATCGTCGGACTCAACAGCAATGTGCTCCACGAAATCGGCGCGAGCATCGGCGTCTCGCGCTTGCCGTCCAGAATCAGCGCGCGCTCGGCCTCATTCACTTTCGGATCCTGCCTCGGCGTATCGCGGAATCGCGCCCAGAAAAAGCAGACCCACACCACGCCGATCGCGCCCGTCACCACAAACGTCCAGCGCCATCCAAATAAATCCGTGAGCACCAGCAAAAATGGAAACGCGATCGCTCCTCCGAATCGCGCCAGCATCCACACGTATCCCTGCGCCAGCCCGCGCTCGCGGTAAGGAAACCAGTCGCGCGTGGCGCGCGCGATGTTCGGAAACGCGCCTGCTTCTCCCGCGCCAATCATGAACCGGAAAAATACCAGGCTCGCCAGGCTCCACGACGCGCCCGTCAGCGCCGTGAAAAACATCCAGCACAGCACGATCCGCGTCAGAACTTTGCGTGGACCGAACTTGTCGCCGAGCCATCCGCTCGGCAACTCAAACAGCGCATACGAAAGCGTGAATGCGGAGAGCGCGTACGCTGTGCGCGCCGGAGTGAGGTGCAGATCGAACTCAATGTTTTCGCGGAGCTGTCCGCTGATCCCGACGCGCCCGATGTACGTGAAAACCGAAACGCAGCACAACCACGCCAGGACTTTCCAGCGCTCCCAGGTGGGTTTCGCGCCGGAGACATTCTCCTCAAACGTGGAGGGAGAATCGCTCATGCCGTTTTCTTCCGCGCAATCACGGAGCGAGCACCGGCTTCCATCGGGCCACCATCGCACGCACCTCTGCGATTTCCGTGGCGCGCAATTTCGGCAGCGGCGGGCGAACCGGTCCTCCCGCGAGCCCCGCGAAATCCATCATCTGTTTCATCACCGTCACTTCGTAGCCCCTGCGCCGGGCGCGCATGGCGTAAAGCGGCAGCACGTATTCGCGCATCAGCCGCCCAAGTTCTTTCTGATCGCCCGACGAAGCGGCCGCGTCCAGCAGCAGCGGAATCACCGGCGTGAGCGTCGCGATGCTCGACGTGAAAACGCGAATGCCAATGCTGTAGTAACCCGGAACGCAGTCGTCGCCAATTCCGCCGATCCAGTGCAGCCGGTCGCCTACGCGCGCGATGATCTGGTCGTAGCGCCGAATGTCGCCCTGCCCGTCTTTCCACGCGGCCAATGTCGGCACGCGCGCCGCGATACGCTCCACCCATTCCGCGCCGGGATTCACCCAGTCGCGGCTGTAAATAATCAGCGGCAGCGGCGTCGCCTCGCCGATCGCGGCGTAGTAATCGGCCAGTCCTTCCTCGTCGGAGTTGGGGTAATACGGCGGCAGCGCCAGAATCGCGTCGGCGCCGGCGGCCTGCGCTTGGCGCGCGAGATCGATCGCCAGTGTGCGATTGAATCCCGTGCCAGCGATCACGGGAATGCGGCCGCTCACTTCTTCGACGATCGCGCGCACCACTTCGCCGTGCTCGGCGGGCGAGAGCGAATAAAATTCGCCCGTGCCGCCCGCGGCGACCAGCGCGGCGAGGCGATGCCGCATCAGGTGCTGAATATTTTTGCGCAGCCCCGAAATGTCGAGCGAAAGATCGGCATTGAACGGCGTGACGGGAAATCCGATCACGCCGCGAAGTTTGGAGCGAAATACGTCAGCAGTCACGGTTCACCACCGGGGAAGAATGCGTTGCCAATTCGGATCCACGTGCTTGCGCATCTCAGCCGCGTCGTCGCGATTGCGGTACGCGCACTTCGCGTAGCGCTCGCGCCCGCGCGCCAGTTGATCGTAGTCGAGCTCGACGCCGAGGCCCGGCCGGTCCGGGATGCGCACGCAGCCGTTCTCGAATCGGATACGGCCGCCGGCCACAACTTCGTCTCGCTCCGACTGCCAAGGATAGTGCGTATCGCACGCATAAGAAAGATGCGGCGTCGCGGCCGCGGCATGCGCCATGGCCATCAGTGAAATGCCGAGATGCGAATTCGAGTGCATCGAAAGTCCCAACCCGAATGTGCGGCAGATTTTGCCGAGGTGCTGCACCTGCTGCACGCCGCCCCAATAGTGGGGATCGCACAGAACAATTTGGACCGCGTCGCTGCGTATGCTGGCGGGAATATCCGCGAACGAGGTCACAGCCACATTGCTCGCGAGCGGTGTGGCGATCGGCTCGGCAAGCAGCCTGCGCCGCACTTCGCCCATGCCGTCGAGACCGGCCGTCGGGTCTTCAAGATAGCCGCCGCCGGAAAGTTCCGCGGCAAGCGATCTTCCGACGCACACCGAAGTCTCGACCGACCACGCGCAATTCGGATCCAAGCGCAACGGAATATCCGGCCCGAGCGCGGCGCGGAGTTGTCGAATCGTTTCGATTTCGATTTCGGGAGGGAGGACGCCGGCTTTGAGTTTGACGTCGCGAAAACCGTACTCGGCGATCATTTGCCGAACTTGGCGCACCAATGTTTCCGGCGTGAGCGCTTCGCCATAAATATCCTCGCGCGCGTCGGCGCCTTCACCGCCGCCACCGGCGTGCTTGTAAAACGCGTACGCGGAAAACGGCACAGCATCGCGCGCGCGGCCGCCCAGAAGATCGCACACGGGACGCCCGACGGATTTCCCAATCAGATCAAGCGACGCAATCTGAATCGCGGAGTAGAGGCGCGCGGATTCGTCGAGCGGATTTTCGCCGGGAACGTGATACGTCTGCGAGCGATCCGCACCGGAACTTTTGGGATCGTCTTCGATCATCGCCAGCAGCGTGCCCGCCACGCGATAGGGATCGACGCCGCGAAGTTGTGGAGTAAGCGCGCGAAACGCCTGCGCGATCGCGTCACCGCCATGCGTTTCGGCGAGACCCGTAAGTCCATCATCGCTTTTGAGTTCGAGAATTGTGCGCAGAGCGTACGGCGCGTGCCGTCCGTAGGAGCTGCGCAGCGGCGGATCGGCGATGGCGATGGAATGGATCGTCAGATCGGCAATTTTCACTGGCGCTCCAATGGCTGATGCTCGACGCGTGGCCCGGCAGATGATACAGGAAAGATCATTGCGCGGCACTCAAGTCCCGACACGAAGACCGGGGGCGGCGAGGCCGGCGTCGTCGATCGGGCTTATTCGGTGCGGAACTTTCAGTATAATCGCAGCGCGAAGTGAGGGGGCGCGGAATCCAAATGGAACTGAGCGGAGCAAACATTCTCGGTGACGAAGTGAGCCGCGCGGGCACGACCACGTTTCGCGGCGTAAATCCCGCGACGGGCGCGGCGCTTGAGCCCGAATATCACGAAGCCACCGCCGGCGAAATCGATCGCGCGCTCACGCTTGCCGCGCACGCCTTCGCCGCGTACCGCAAGAAGACGCCCGATGAAATCGCGCGCTTCCTTGAAGCCATCGCCGCGGGCCTCGAAAATCTTGGCGCTGAACTCATCGACAGAGCGCGTGCCGAAACGGCGCTGCCGGAGCCGCGTTTGCTGGGCGAGCGGGCGCGCACGGCGGGTCAGCTTCGGATGTTTGCGGCGCTGGTGCGCGAAGGCTCGTGGCTCGATGCGCGGATCGACCGCGCCGATCCCGCGCGCACGGCCGTTCCGAAGCCCGATATGCGCAGGATGCTCGTGCCGATGGGACCGATCGTAGTTTTCGGAGCGAGCAATTTTCCGCTGGCGTTTTCGGTGTGCGGCGGCGATACGGCGTCCGCTCTGGCCGCAGGCAATCCGGTCGTGGTGAAAGGACATCCGGCGCACCCTGGCACTTCGGAGATGGCAGCGCGCGTGGTGCAGGAGGCCGTGCGCGCGTGCGGAATGCCGCCGGGGACATTCTCAATGGTCAACGGACCTTCGCCGGCAGTAGGGCTCGCGCTGGTGCGGCATCCGCTGGCGCGCGCTGTGGGGTTCACAGGCTCGCTCGGAGCGGGCCGCGCGCTGTTTGACGCCGCGAACGCGCGCGCCGTGCCGATTCCGCTGTTCGCGGAAATGGGCAGCATCAATCCGGTTTTTGTTTTGCCGGGCGCTCTCAAATCGCGCGGGGCGGCCGTGGCGCAGAGCATGGCGAAATCGGTGACGCTGGGCGTGGGGCAATTTTGCACCAAGCCGGGATTGGCGCTGGGCCTCGGCGGAGCGGATTTCGATTCGTTTGCGAAGACGCTGAGCCGCGAGATTTCGCAATCGCCCGCGGCGACAATGTTGCACGCGGGAATCGCGGAACACTATCGCAGCGGGTTTGAAAAGCGCCGCGGAATTTCCGGCGTTCGCGTAGCGGGCATAAATGAGGCGGATTCCGCGAGCGCGCGAGCGAAAAAATCCGCGGGCGCGATTGCGGCCGTCTTCACGGCCGATTCGCAATTGTTTCGCGATGAACCAAGTTTGAGCGACGAACTGTTCGGGCCGGCGACGCTTGTGGTGCCGTGCGAATCGAAGGAGTGCCTGACGGAAATCGCCGCGAACCTCGCGGGGCAACTCACCGTGACGATTCACGCCACTGACGAGGATCTGAAAGAGTTCGCGCCGCTGATCGATATTTTGCGCGAAAAAGCGGGGCGGCTCGTGTTCGGCAGCATGCCGACGGGACTTGAGGTCGGACCGGCGACGCAGCATGGCGGTCCTTACCCGGCGACCACCGATCCTCGATTCACTTCGGTCGGAACTGCGGCGATTCTGCGCTTCGTGCGGCCGGTGTGCTTTCAGGATTTTCCGCAAGCGTGGCTGCCGGCCGAGTTGAAAGATGAAAACCCGCGCGGCATCGCGCGAATGATAGATGGCGTGTGGACGCGCAAGCCGATCTGATCGGCCACAAGACCGAGCGCCGCACCGATCGTGATTTCCGCGAACATCTTCCTCTAATTCGCCATGGGCGCTGGGCCGCGGAAATTGTCGAGGCCGTCGAAGCGCTCGAGTTTTACGGTTTGGCCGGAAGCGGCGGACTGATAGATGGCTTCGACGATCTTCATGTCCTGCACGCCTTCTTCGCCGGGGGAACGCGGCTTCACGTCGTTGCGGACGCAGAGCGCGAAGTGATCCATTTCCGTGGCGAAGTGATCGACGTCGCCCATGCGCAACTCGGTGACGCCGCCGCGCGCGTGCGCGCCGCCTTCGACGAACACGCGCAGACCCGCGGTCGTGTAGGCGGGATCCATTTTTATTGTGCCCAGATCGCCCTGCACGCTGAAATATTTTGTATTGTGTGAGGCGTAGCTGCAGCACAGTGTGGCCATCGCGCCGGAAGGAAACAGCATCGTCCAGTAGACCGATTCCTCGACTTCGGTGAAGCGTGGATCGCCGGGCGTGGAGTAAATGCGAGCGGTGACCTCGAGTGGCTCTTCGCCGAGCGTGGAGCGCGTGGCGTTGAGGCAGTAAATGCCGATATCGTACATCGCGCCGCCGCCGGCCAGATTTTTTTTCAATCGCCATTGCGCGGGATCGCCTTCATTCTGCCCGTTCGAGCCGAGAATCACCTTCACTTTGCCGATTTCGCCGCCGCGAACCATGCGGGCGATCTCCAGCGCTTGGGGCGCGTACTGCATGCGGTAGGCGATCATCAGTTTGCGATTGGCCTGCGCGCAGGCGCGCACCATGTCCTGGGCTTCGGCGGAGGTTGCGGACATGGGCTTTTCACAGAGCACATGTTTGCCGGCGGCCGCGCATTTCAAAACGTGTTCGTGGTGCAGCGCGTTGGGCGTGACGACGTAAACGGCGTCAATGGACTGATCGTCGCGAATGCGGTCGAAATCGTTGTAGCCGTAAATCTTGCTTTCGGGCACGCCGTATTCCGCGGCCACCACGCGCGCCTTGTCGGGAGTGCCGCTAACGAGCGCGACGAGTTTCGCGTGTTTCGTCTTGCCCATCGCGGGGAGGATCGCGTCGACCGAAAGGCGGCCGAGTCCCAGCACGGCGTAACCGATGCGCTTATCCTGCGGATCCGTTGTGGGAGCCATCGCCAAATTCGCGCCGCCTTCGGCAGGAGATCCTTCGCCGGGGAAAACGACTTTGCCGTCTTTTACGTACCCCGTATCAATTTGCGCTTCGGGGATATTTTCCTGCGCGGCCTGGCCGGGCTTGGCCAGAGCGCCCGAGATTGCGACGATCGCGCCGCCGCGCTTGATGAATGTACGACGATCCATGTGAATGCCTCCGAGTCGCGGCATCGTGGCCGCAACAACGGCGGGATGATACCAGCAAATCGGCGGCGGAGAAATCGCAACGACAGCGTCGGCGGGTGTTAGCTGAGGACGGCGTTTCTTACGCCGGTTTCCAGCAGCTTGGCGAACTGCGCGGGATGCACGGGGCGTCCGAAATAGTAGCCTTGGGCCTCGTCGCATTGGTGAGCCTGGAGAAAGGCCAGCTCTTCCTGCGTTTCCACGCCTTCGGCGACGACGCGCAAATTAAGGCTTCGGCCCATGCTGATGATGGCGGTGACGATGGTGGTTTCGTCGGGCGCGGTGGAGATTTGGCGGACGAAGGATTGATCGATTTTGAGAGCGTCGATGGGAAATCTGCGGAGATAGCTCAAGCTGGAAAAGCCGGTGCCGAAATCGTCGATGGCGAGCTGAATGCCATTGGATCGCAGCGAATGCAGAACGGACGCGGCGGATTCGGCGCGCTTCATCAGCACACTTTCGGTCAGCTCGAGTTCAAGGAATCTGGGATCCAGGTTCGTGTCCTCGAGCGCGGCAAAGATTCCATCGAGGAAATCTTCGTGGCGGAACTCCATCGCGGAGATGTTCACGGCGATGGAACGGAGTGGCAGTCCGGCGTCGAGCCAGATGCGCGCTTGCTTGCACGCTTCGCGCAAGACCCAATTGCCGATCGGCAGAATCAATCCGCAATCTTCGGCGACGGGAATGAATTGTCCGGGAGAGACGGGGCCGCGCGTAGGATGCGTCCAGCGGATCAGCGCTTCGGCGCCCGTGATGGCGCCGGTGCGCAAATTGATTTTGGGCTGATAGTGGAGGGAAAGCTCGTTGCGATCGAGCGCGGTGCGCAACGCCTCTTCGATGGACTGGCGCTCGACGGCGCGGACGTTCATGGCGGGCTTGAAAAATTGGTAGCTCTGGCGGCCATTTTCCTTGGCTTGATACATCGCGGTGTCGGCGTTTTTGATCAGGGTTTCGGCATCGAGGCCGTCGTCGGGAAAGACGCTGACGCCGATGCTTGTGGTGATGTGCAGGCTGTGCTGGCCAACGGGATGAACTTCGGCCACGGCCTGGAGCATGCGCCGCGCGGTGATGGCCGCGTCTTCGGAATGTTCGACTTCGGAAAGCAGGACGACGAATTCGTCGCCGCCCATGCGGCTGACTGTGTCCGATCCGCGCACGCAATCGACAAGGCAACGCGTGATCGATTTCAGAAGTTCATCGCCGACGGCGTGGCCGAGCGAATCGTTGACGTGCTTGAAGCCGTCCAAATCCAGGAACAGGATCGCGACTTTCTTATCGTGGCGCTGCGCGAGCATGATCACCTGGCCGACGCGGTCGCTCAAGAGCATGCGGTTGGGCAGGCCGGTGAGAAAATCGTGGTGCGCGGAATGAATCATCTCGAGCGCCATGGCGCGGGCGGCGCTGACGTCGCGGAAAACGACGACGGCGCCGGTGGCCTGGCCGCCACGGTCATGGATTGGCGCGACCGAGTCTTCGATGGGCGTTTCGAACCCATCGCGCCGGATCAGGATGCAGTTCGGCGGCAGGTGCATGGTCCGGTCCTGGACGAAGGCCATCTCCATCGGATTGGCGATGACCTCACGGGTCGTGGCGTCCAGAATCTGGAACACGTCGGCCATGGGGCGTCCCGTCGCATCTTGATGGCCCCAACCGGTCATTTTCTCGGCGACGAGGTTCAGGAAGGTGATATTTCCGGCGACATCGGTGCAAACGACGGCGTCCCCGATGCAGTTGAGCGTAACTTGCGCCCGTTCTTTCTCGACGAAGAGCGCGTCTTCCATGGCTTTGCGCTCGATGGCGTAACGTAGCGCGCGCATAAGGCTTCGGGAATCGATTTGGCCCTTGATCAGGTAGTCCTGCGCGCCCTCTTGCAGCGCGCGTGTGGCGAGCGACTCGTCGTCCGAACCCGTCAGCACGACCAGCGGAATCCGCGGCGCGGCGGCGCGCGCGCGGCGCACGGCGTCCAGGCCCTGCGCGTCGGGCAGGCCCAGATCGAGCAGAATCATGTCGCACGAATGCGCCAGAAGATGCCCCTCGGCGTCTGCCATGCAGCGAACGACGGTGAGGTCGGAATTTCGCGCGCCCTGTTCGTTGAACATTTCGCGGAACAGGCGAGCGTCTCCGGCGTTATCTTCCACCAGGAGCAATATGGTGATCGACTTCCGCCACATTTCTGTTCACCTCTGATGCGGCAACTTGACCTTGGTGAGCCAAAAATCGTTGATGCTTTTCACCAGGGCCTCAAAGGCATCGAGCTGCACGGGCTTGGTGAGGTAGCAATTGGCCTGGAGCTGATAACTTTTCCGAATGTCCGCTTCCGCGTCGGACGTCGTCAGAATAACCGTGGGGATCATTTTTAGGTCCGCATCTTCCTTGATGTGGGTGAGGACTTCGCGGCCATCCATCTTCGGAAGATTGAGATCGAGCAAGATGAGATCGGGACGAGGATCGTGGGCGTGGCTGCCCTCATGCCGGAGAAAAGCCATGGCTTCGATACCGTCCATGGCCACGTGCAGGTGGATCGATTTGTTGGCATCCCTAAACGCCTCTTGGGTCAGCCGGACGTCGCCGGGGCTATCTTCGACCAGCAGGACTTCGATGGGCATGCCACTTCCTCCGATGGGTTTCACGATGGGTCCCGAGTTTCCAGAAACATTTTGGCGGCGCTCATGCTTTTAGCCGCGGCGGAAGCGTGGCGGCTTTCAGCCAGAATTCCGTGACGCTCTTCATCAGGACCTCAAACGCGTCCAACTGTCCGGGCTTGCTGAGGTAGCAATTGGCCTGGAGCTGATAGCTCTTAGCAATGTCGGGTTCGGCATCGGAGGTGGTGAGGATGATCGTGGGAATCGTTTTGAGGACGGCGTCCGCCTTGATATAGGCCAGGACTTCGCGGCCATCCATTCTGGGAAGATTGAGATCGAGCAGAATCAGATCGGGGCGCGGCGATTCCGGTTGATTCCCGTCGCTTTTCAGATATGCCATGGCTTCGACGCCGTCCGCGGCCACGTGCAAGTGGATCGACGCATCGGCATCGCGGAAGGCTTCGCGCGTCAGGCGAACGTCGCCGGGACTGTCTTCGATCAAAAGAACTTCCTTAGCCCTGCCAGTCTGTGCTTTGGTTTTCATTTTTCCCTTTCATGAATCGCCCGTGCGTAACGACAATCAGCCAAATTCCCGATCACGCGTTCGGCGTTTCCTGCGGCAAGCGAACCTTCATCAGCCAGAAATCGTTGATGCTTTTGACTAAAGTCTCAAACGTGTCGAGTTCGACGGGCTTCGTGAGATAGCAGTTCGCTTTGAGTAGATAGCTTTTCGCGATGTCGGCTTCGGCGTCGGAGGTGGTCAGGATAATTGTGGGTATGGTGTTCAGCGCGGGATTGCCCTTGATGTGGGCCAAGACTTCGCGGCCATCCATCTTGGGCAGATTCAGATCGAGCAGGATGAGATCCGGGCGCGGAGCGTTGGCACGGTTCCCTTCCCGCTTCAGAAACGTCATGGCTTCGACGCCGCCGGTGGCAATGTGTAAATGGACGCCGGCGTTGGCGTCGCGGAAGGCTTCCTGAGTGAGCCGGACGTCGCCGGGGCTGTCTTCGACCAAAAGAACTTCTGTGGGCATACCGTTTTTGTCGATCATTTTCATGTCTTCTCCAGACTTTCCGCCAGGGCGAAACTGAACGTCGAACCGTGCCCTGGCTCCGATTCGACAGAGATGTTGCCGCCGTGCCGTTCGACAATTTTTTTGCAGATGGCCAGACCGATTCCGGTGCCCGCGAACTCTTCGCGTTTGTGCAGGCGCTGGAACATGCCGAAAATTCTTTCAAAGTACTGCGGATCGATTCCGAGGCCATTGTCCTTAATTTTGAAAGTCCACTTCGCTCCGCCATTCTTCGCGGCGGAGACGTGCACCAGCGGGACTCCGGAACTTTGATATTTGATGGCGTTGCCGACGAGATTTTGAAAGAGCTGAATGAGTTGCATTTCGTCGGCCAGCACGGCGGGCAATGGATCGTGAGTGACGAGCGCTCCGCTGGCCTCGATGGAGCCGCGGAGATTGATGAGCGCCTGGCCGAGCGCCTCTTCGCTGGACGTATCGATCAGCTCCTGGCCTTTGGTGCCGACGCGCGAATACGCGAGCAAATCCTGAATCAGGCGCTGCATGCGCGCGGCGCCGTCCACGGCGAAGGCAATGAATTCATCGGCATCTGAGTCCAGCTTTCCTCTGTAGCGCCGTGCGAGGAGTTGCGTGTAACTGGCGACCATGCGCAGCGGCTCCTGCAAATCGTGAGAGGCGATGTAGGCGAATTGCCCCAGCTCGACGTTCGAGCGGTTCAGTTCATCGACCTTTTCAAGGAGGTGCGCTTCGGCCAACCTGCGCGCGGTGATGTCGCGGATCGCGGCGGTCACCAGGATTCCTTCGGCGCTTTCGAGCGGGCTGAGCATCAGTTCGATCGGGAACTCGGTGCCATTCTTGCGCAACGCGGTGAGTTCGATGCCGGTACCGATCTGCTGCGCGAGGGCGTCCTCGTCGGAGCGCAGCGCGTCGGCGACCAGGCGTTCGGCGAAACCTTCGGGAATGATGTTTGTCACCTTCTGCCCGATCAGTTCGTCGCGGCTGTAGCCGAATTGCGATTCGGCCTGAGCGTTGAGCAAGACGATTTCTCCCGTCGGGTTCACCACCACCATGGCGTCCGGCGCGGCTTCGAGCAGGCCGCGATAGCGGCCCTCCATCCGCGCGAGATGCCTTTCCGACGCCTTGCGCACGCTGATGTCGCGAATCGCGGCGGTAACCAGGATTCCTTCGGCGCTTTCGAGCGGGCTAAGCATGATTTCGATCGGGAATTCGCTGCCGTCCTTCCGCAGCGCGGTGAGCTCGATGCCGGTGCCAATCTGCTGCGCCAGGGCGTCTTCGGCCGACCGTAGATCGTCGGCGATCAGCCGCTCGGCGAAACCTTCGGGAATAATGTTCTTCACTTGCTGGCCGATCAGTTCGTCGCGACTGTATCCGAATTGTTTTTCCGCTTGCACGTTCAGCAGGACGATTTCTCCGCCCGTGTTCACCACGACCATGGCGTCCGGCGCGGCTTCGAGCAGGCCGCGATATCTGCCCTCCATGCGCGCCAAATGCTTTTCGGCTTCCCTGCGCACACTGATGTCGCGAATCGCCGCGGTGACCAGGATTCCCTCGGCACTTTCGAGCGGACTCAGCATGATCTCGATGGGAAATTCGCTGCCGTCTTTGCGGCGCGCGGTGAGTTCGATGCCGGTGCCGATCTTTTGCGCCAGGGCGTCTTCGGCCGACCGCAGATCGTCGGCGATCAAGCGCTCGGCGAAGCCTTCCGGAATGATGTTCTTCACTTGCTGCCCGATCAGTTCGTCGCGGCTATAGCCGAATTGTTTTTCCGCTTGCACGTTCAGCAGGACGATCTCTCCTCGCGTGTTCACAACAACCATGGCGTCCGGCGCGGCTTCGAGCAGGCCGCGGTATCTGCCCTCCATGCGCGCCAGATGCTTTTCGGCTTCTCTGCGCACGCTGATGTCGCGAATCGCCGCGGTCACCAGAATGCCGTCGGCGTTTTCGAGCGGACTCAGCATGATCTCGATCGGGAACTCGCTGCCGTCTTTGCGCAGCGCGGTGAGCTCGATGCCGGTGCCGATCTGCTGTGCGAGAGCGTCGGCGGCGGACCTGAGATCATCGGCGATCAGGCGCTCGGCAAAACCGACCGGAATGATGTTGGTGACTTTTTGTCCGAGGAGTTCATCGCGGTGGTAGCCAAACTGTTTTTCGGCCTGGACGTTCAACAGCACGATTTCACCGAGCTGATTCACTACGACCATCGCGTCGGGAGCGGCCTCAAGCAGGCCGCGATATTTCGCGCCCGACTCTTCGCTTTCGGCGGTCAATACGGCGGACCCGGAAGCGAAACGCGGCTTGCGAATCGTTGGAGACTTCGTCTTCATCGCGCACCAGCTTTGAAATAGAGGTATGGCTCCAGTGACGGCACAGAAGGCTGAAAGAGGGCAGCCGGAAGCCGAACACCGGTTACTTGGAAGGGAGCTTTAGCTTATACGAGATTCGCGCGCAGCGGGACGCGATTCGATGGCGCGTGTCGCATCGGCCATGTGCCAAAAGCGGGCAGTGCGCTCGGCGGCCCGATTTCCGCCACGCTCGTGGCGATTTGCGGGGCGAACGCTACACTTCGGGCGCGGGCAGTTGTTGCGGCACCAGAGTCGAGACGCCATTCACGACCGTGACCGGCGCCGAGGTGAACTGTACTTGCGCCGATTTCAGGCCGGCGCGCGCGGCCGTCACCGTCATCGTTCCGGCCGTGAGCGTGGAGCGCACCGAAACGCGATTGATGCCGCATTCGGTGTTCAGATAGAGATTGTTCGTGGAATGGATTTTTCCGCTGTTGTAGCCGCCGCGCCAGATGCCCGGCCCTTCAAAGGTGAAGTCGATTCGTGCATCGTCCGTGGGGCAGCGCTCGCCTTTCGCGTCCACGACTTCGACGTCGATCAGCGCGACGTCCTGACCATCGGCCTGCATTCCCTGCGGGCCGACCGTGAGCGTCAGGCGAATCTCGGCGGCGGGGCCGGCGGTGGGCAGCTCCTGCTGCGCGACAGTGTTTGCGCCGTTCATGCCGACGGCTTTCAAGCTGCCGGGCGCGAATTCGACGGCGGGATACGCGAACACGAATCCATCGGTCGGCTTTGAATTTACGCCGAGGGATTTGCCGTTGACGAAGAGTTCCACCGATTCCGTATTCGCGATCACGTAGATCGTCTTCACGGTTTTTTTGTCGTACGGGCCCGCCGGATAGCTCCAATGGCCCAAAATATGAATATCCGGCTGATCGTTCTGCATCACGCGATGCGCGAAATAAATTTCCTTCGGCAGACGAACCGCGTCCACCTTGCCGCTCACGCGGCAGACTTCGCTTGAATCCTGCCGGCCATCGGCGTCCGAGTCGGAAAAATAGATCGAGGCATAGCCCGACCATTTGGAATGCGCCGGATCGGTATTGGAAATGCGATTCTGCCAATAGGCCCAATAGCGCTTGATGCCGGCCAGCGCGAAAGTTTCGGAATTGAATTGCCAAACGTCCTTGGGCCCTTTGATGAATCCGAAATACGGCGGCGAATAATCGTCCCAGAATCGCCGCGCGCCTTCTTCGCGGAAATCTTCGGCTTCGATCAACGGCGCGCGGTCGCGGCGCTCGGCGCTGTAACCGCGGAACATCGCGGTGGGGCTCTGCAATGCATCGGTGTGCGGATCCTGGCCGATCATGATTCCGTAATATTCGGAGTAGGGAGTGAGCGCCATATTATTCGGCGTATCGTCGTTGTCGCGCACGCCGACAAGACGGCCGCCGTTGGGGTCCCACTGCTTGCGGATCTCGACCATCTGCTTCATCTGATCCACGGTGACGATTGTGTTGCCGGCCTCCCACAAAAGAATGCTGGGATTGTTCCGGAAATAGATCATCGAATCGCGCATCACTTCGGCGCGCTGATCCCACTGGCGGCCGGTCGCGTCGCGTTCTTTATCGCCCGCGGGGCAGATTTGAATGATGCCGAAGCGCGCGAAGGCATCGGCATCCACACGCTGCGGCGAAATATGCATCCAGCGCACGTAGTTGCCGTGGCAATCGCGAATCATTTTCGCCGTGAAATCGTGCATCCAGTCGGGATAAGCCTGGCCCAGGCCTTCCCATTCGTCGCTGGCGCGCTGCGCGAAGCCTTTCAAGTAAACAAATTTGTCGTTCAGATAGACGCCGCCTGTGCCCGCGCCCCCTTTGAATTCCGTTTTGCGGAATCCGGTCAGCGTCTTGACCACGTCCACGGTTTTGCCGTTCACTTTCAGGATCGTGTACACGTCGTAGAGATAGGGATCGTCCGGGCTCCAGAAACGCGCGCGCTTCAGAGTGGCTTTCGCGGTCAGCACGGACTTCGCGCCGGCGGCCACGGCGGTTGAGCCGCTTTCGAGGCGCGCGCGAATCCGGCCGTCCTGTCCGACGACCACGGCCGAAATCGCCACGTTTGCGGCGCTCGGCGAATCGTTGCGCACTTCGGATTCGATGGTTACGTCGGTGGTTTTTTGCGGAATGTTGTAATTTTCGCCGTAGATATAAGTGCCGGTGGCTTCGAGACCGTAATACAGCGGCAGCGTTTGGTAAATCTTGCCGGCCACATGCAGCCAGACGTGGCGATTGATTCCGCCGAAATCCGGATTGAAGTCGTTGGCGTTCCATTCGAACACGGTGTTCGTGGCGCGCTCGGGATAGGTGATGCGGTTGTCCACTTTGACGGCGAGGACGTTTTCCTGATCGCCGAACTGCACGGCGTCGGAAATGTCCACGCCGTACGCGGTGATTCCATTTTCATACAGGCCGATCGCTTTGCCATTCAGGAAAATGTCGCCCGCCTGACGCATGCCCTCGAATTCGATAAATATTTTTTGGCCCGAAAGGTTGGCCGGGAGCTTGAAGTGTTTGCGGTACCACGCGAGACCCTTGTAGGTGCCGACGTCGCCGCCGCTGTGCACAATGATCTCGCGGAAGGAATCGACGTCGTTGAACGTGTGCGGCGTGCTGATTGTGGACCACTGCGAATCGTCGAATGCGGGAACTTCGGCCCCGGGAACGTCGTCGCGGAAAAATTTCCAGTCGAGATTGAAGTTGAATGTGGCGCGCGGCGATTTGGGCGGCGTATAACCGCCGCCTTGCATCGCCGCGAGCACTGGATGGGCCCTCCCGAAAATCGCGGGCAATCCCACTGCCGCAACCGCCGCGGCGCCCATAAATTCGCGCCGCGTCACCTTGTTCGAAGGCATCGTGTTACCTCGCTTCGTAAATTTTCGCGGCTGCCGTTCTACCGGTCGATCCGCAGCGTCATCTTGTCGAGCGCGTCGCGATCGAGCGGATAGCCGAGCCCCGGCTCCGTCGGCGCCGGGATGTAGCCATCCGCGTCGGGACGGAATTTGTACGTCGTGTACGGGCGGTCGGCATACTCCGCCGGAAACGGCATCTCAAACCAATAGGCGTTCGGCAGCGCCAGCTCCACCTGAAAATGCACGGCCAGATCGAACATGTTGCCCCAGTTGTGCGGTGTGCTTTCGAGACCGAATGCGTCGGCCAGCAAGCCCACGCGCATCGAACCGGAAATTCCGCCGACGTTGTCGGCGATCAGCCGCACGACACTGAGCGCATCACGTTTGATGTACTCGGCAAAATCCGCGATCGAGGTGAGAAATTCGCCGACGTGAATCGCCAGATCGAGCTCGCGAACCAGTTCGATCAAGCTTTCGGTGTCCGTGCTGCGGACCGGATCCTCGAACCAGAGGTAGTCGAGTTCATCGAGAAGGCGGCCCACCTGCATCGCCTCGAAACGGTTGTAGCGTTGAACCGGATCGTGCGCCAGGACGTACTCGTCGCCGACGGCTTTGCGGACATTGCGAATCTCTTCCATGTGCCCGATGTACGACGGAATCGGCGGACCGTCCTTGTGCTGCCCGCCGCCGGGATGAATCTTGTAGCCTTTGTAATTTTGCTGCACCGCGCGCAGCACGTCCGGAACATAATCCTCGACGGTCGGCAGGTGCTGCGAACTGGCGTAGGCCATCAGCTTCGTTTTTGTGGTTGTGCCGCCGCTCAACAGTTTGTAAATCGGACGATTCACGGCCTTACCCAGAATGTCCCACAGGCAAACATCGGCCGCGGCCGTATAAAAATTTGGCCACGATCCGCCGCCGCGCGTGGTCAATCCCGATCCCATCAGATTCGCGCCGCTATTGGCCGGCGCCATTCCAAGGCCCGGAGCCGGAGGCATACCGCCGACGCGCGGCCCCGGCGGTCCGACGGTGCCACCGTCGAATCCCGCGGTTGATTTCATGCCCGACGTTGACGTGAGCGTCGGGAGTAAATCGAGCACGCTTTTGCCGACGAGCACGGGCTTGGCCCACGCCAGCCAGTTTTCGGTGCGGCCGCGATTGCCGGTCGTGTAGTTGCCTTCGACGCCGTCTTCGGTGACGACCGAGAGAATCTCGCCGGTTTCGCCGCCGTTGAGCTTGTGAATGCCGGTCATATCGGTGTTGTAGACCTTGACCTCTTTGATCGTCAGATTCGGCAGATCGCTGGGCTTCACACCCACGGCCTGCGCCGCGGCGAGGGCCGGATTCGCCCACCCCGGCACGGCGGACGCAGCGACGGCCGCGCCACCCGTCGCCACTGCCACTGCGGAATCGCGCAGAAAATTGCGCCGCGAAACTTTACGGTTCGGCATGTGCTCTCCTAGGCGCGGGCCCGAATTATTTCTCGGGCAGCGCAAACGACAGAATGTTGGCCCCTGATGCAACCGCCACGTACTGCCGCCCATCCACCATGTACGTCATGGGCGACGCGTGGAACGCCTCGTTGGTCTCGAAGTGCCAGAGAGACTTGCCCGTCTGTGCTTCGACGGCGGCAAAGCCTCCGCTGGTTTCGCCAAAAAACACCAAGTCTCCGGCCGTGGCCACCACGCCGGAATAGTTCGATTCCACCGGACCGATCAACGGAACTTCCCAGGCAAATTTTCCGCTGTCGATCTGAATCGCGCGAAGCACTTTCATCGGCGCATCGTTCGGATCGTTGTCGCGGCCGTAGCCGCCGTTCTGCGCCTTGTGATACACGGTGCAATCTTCCACCGTCATCACGTAATAGAGGTTCGTCTTCGGACTGTAGGCGGTCGAATACCAGTTCGTTGCGCCGCGCACCGCGGGACACGTCTTCACGCCTTCCACGCTCGTGTCGTTCGCGGGCAAAAGGATCGGACGGCCGTTGGCGTCGATGCCGCTGGCCCAGTTCAATTTCTTGGCGAAGGGAGTGGCGAGCAAAAATTTTCCATTGGTGCGATCGAGCACGTAATAAAAACCGTTGCGATTGGCGTGCAGCAGAAGTTTCCGCTGCTGTCCCTGAAACTGCGCGTCCACCAGGACCAGCGGCTCATTCGCGTCCCAATCGTGCAGATCGTGCGGAGTGAATTGGAAATACCACAGCAGCTTTCCGGTCTTGGGGTCGAGCGCCAGATCGCTGTTGGTATACAGATTGTCGCCGCCGCGATCGTCGCCATCGGTATCGGGATAGGGATTGCCGACGGCCCAGTACAGCACATTCGTTTCCGCGTCGTAGCTGCCGCTGAGCCACGTCGCGCCGCCGCCCTGCGCGTAGGCGCTGCCCTTCCACGTTTCGTAGCCCGGATCGCCGGGATGCGGCACCGTCCAGAAACGCCACACGAGCGCGCCGGTGGACGCGTCATACGCGGCGATGAAACCGCGGATGCCCTCGTCACCGCCGGAGACGCCCGCAATCACCAGGTTGCCGACGACCAGCGGCGCGGAAGTTCCGCCATAGTGCATCGGCTTATCCGGCGGAAGATATTCGTCCCACAGAAGCGCGCCGGTCAGCCGATGCAAACATATAAGGTGCGCGTTATCCGTGATGAAAAATACGCGATCGCCGAGCAGAGCTACGCCGCGATTCGCGCCACGCGCCGCATCGCCGGCGATCACGCCGTCGGTGGTGCGCGGCCGCGTGTACGCCCATATCTGGCGGCCGGTGCGCGCGTCGAGCGCGTAAATCTGATTCGGCCCGGTGACGTACATCACGCCGTCGATCTCGAGCGGCGTGGTCTCCAGACCAAAGAACGGAATCGAATAGCTCCACGCCGGCTGCAACTGCCCCACATTGCTCGCGTTAATCTGATCGAGCGTGCTGTAGCGATTGCCGTTGAGGTTGCCGGCGTACGTCGGCCAATTGCCGGGCTTCGGATTTAGAATCGCGTCCATGTCCGCGGACGTTGGGGCTTGCTGCGGCGCTGTGGCCGGCCCCACCGGCACGCCGCCCAATCGCGCGAGATAAGCGACCAGATCGCGCAGCTCGTCGGAAGTTCCACTGAATGCCGGCATGTAGGAATTCGGTTCGGTGGTAACCGAGATGTATTCGCCCTCGCGCAGCAAATGCAGTTGGCCGTCAAACGTCTGCAATTGCAGATCGTGCGTGCCTTGGCCGCGCGCGAATCCGCGCAGCGTGCTGCCGTCCGGCATTTTCACGTCCACGACGGCGTAATTCGGCATCCGCCGCGCGCCGGGATTCTGCACCGAGCGTTTCAGATCGTCGAGCGACGATTGGCGTCCCGCGTCGGAAAGATCGGGACCGTTCACTCCGCCCTGCCCCATCACCATGTGGCAATCGGAGCAGTGGCCGCTTCCGAAGAAAATTTTCTGGCCGGCGGCGGTGTCTCCGGCGGGAGCGAAATCGTAGGCCGTGGCGTTCAGAGATCGTACATACGCAACCAGGGATTGAATCGTGGTTTGCGGCAGCAGATGAAACGAAGGCATTCCGCCGCGGCCGTTCTTGATGATGGCCGCAATCTGGCCCGCGTTGAATCCGCGAAGCTCGCGATTGTTGATGAGCGCCGGAGCGCGATCCGTGCCGACGGCGTTGCTGCCGTGGCACACCACGCACATCACGCCGAAGTGCGTTTTGCCCGCCGAGACAGCCGCGGGCGTCAGCGGAGGACCCGACTCTTGCGGTTGAGCCGATCCCAGATGCTGCGCCGGCGCTTGCGGTTGATCGGGCGCTACAAGCGGAGCTTGCGCCGCCGCCACGCCCGCGCAAATAAACAGCACGACCGGCAATGCGGCCAATACGCGCGACTTGGCGCGGCGATTAAGCGCGAAGATAGGGCTTGAGATACTCATCCATCGCCGCGCGGATATTTTGCTTTTGCGCATCGTCCAGCGGACCCGTATCGCGCGCTCCGGGCCCCGGGCCGCCGACCGGTCCCATACCGGGCATCGGCCGCGAGATCGTATTTTCCTTGAAGACTCCGCGCGCCACCATAATGTACGCGCCCGACCCCGGAATGGTGTTGAACGCCTGAATCCTGCCGAACATATCGAACGCGGCTTTGTGATCGCCCGCGTGATACAGATCGAAAGTGGCTTGGTAGAGATCGGCAAGGCCGGTCGTCGGGCAGTGTCCGGAAAACCCGAGGCGCATTTCATCCATCATCGTGCGCACGCCATTGCCCGAAAAAACCGCGAGCTTGCCATTCGTGGCCGCCAGAATTTGCGTGACGCGCGCCAGCGGGTTGCCAGCTTCGTCTTTCACGCACTTCATCGTGGGAATCTGATTGAACATCTCCACGATCAGATCGACGCTCATGTCGCCCTGACTCTGCACCATCAGCGGCAGCGCGGTCGCCGCGCCGATCGCCTTGTAATAATCGAGCATGCCTTGATCGTTGGACTTTTCCGGCGGCAGCGAAATGATCGCGTCCGCGCCGTGCTTTTCGGCGTGTTGCGCGTAACGAATCGAAGTGGGCAGATCGGAGCCTATCGATTGCACCCCGATCACAAGCGAAGTCTTGCCGCCCTTGCCCGCCGCCAGAATTGCTTCCGCGCCGTCCATGCGCTCCTGCTCGGACATCGTGGACCAGCCGCTGGCGATCTGCGGCCACGCCATTCCCGCCACGCGGCCGCGATTGCAGAAATTCACTTCGGCCGCGAGGCAATCGAGATCGATCTTGTTGTCCGGCGTGAACGGAGTTTGCCCGATGGGGAAAACTCCCCAGAAAGGTTTGCCGCCCATATCGTGGGCGTCCGCGGTCCCGGCACGGCGATAGATCATCGCGCCGAGCGCGAGCGCTCCTGCCGATTGCAGGAATTCGCGGCGGCCCGGGCGCCTGTCAAAATTTTGTGATTGCATCGTTGCTCTCCTTCCGTTGACGCACGGTGGGGGACTATACTACAGAAACAAAGGGTACAGAATGACTCTCGAAAAAAATCAAGCGAAGCCGTTCGATCTCACCGGGCAAACCGCCATCGTCACCGGAGCCGCCACCGGAATCGGCGAAGCTATCGCGCGGCGCCTGGCCGGCGCGGGCGCGACCATCGCTCTGGTCGATCTCGATCGCGATGGCGCGGAAAAAGTTGCGCGCGCGATTGGAGGCGGCTCATTTGGCGTGCAGTCCGACGTCTCGAAATCCGCCGCGGTCGGCGCCGCAATCGAGGAAGTGATTCGCCGCACCGGACGCATCGACATTCTGGTGAACAATGCGGGCATCGCGGGCCCCGCCGCTGCGATTACGGAGCAGACCGACGACGATTGGCAACGCAACATCGCCGTCAACCTGACGGGCGTGTTCAATATGTGCCGCGCCGTTGTGCCGCACATGCTCAGCCGGAAATACGGGCGCATCGTGAACATCGCGTCGATCGCCGGAAAAGAAGGCAATCCGCGAATGGCGCCGTATTCCGCCACGAAAGCCGGCGTGATCGGCCTCACGAAATCAATCGGCAAGGAACTCGCTACGGATGGCATCTGCGTGAATTGCGTCTCTCCTGCCGTGGTTCAAACGCGTATCCTCGAGCAGTTGACGCCCGAACAAGTCGCCTACATGACCGACAAGATTCCGATGAAGCGCACCGGCAAACCCGAAGAGATCGCCGCCGTCGTCCATTTCCTCGCCAGCCCCGATTGTTCCTTCGTCACCGCCCAGTGCTACGACGCCAGCGGCGGCCGCGCGACGTACTGAGAATTTTTTCTCACGCTTCCGGCGCGGGCTGCACGAACAGCCACGCAAGCGCGCCCGCCGCGCACAATCCCGCGGCAACCAGAAAAGATGCGGTCCATCCGAAATGATTCGCGATCACGGGCGTGAGCGATGCGGTGATCGCGCCGCCGATCTGTCCGCCCATGTTCATCACGCCTGAAACCGAGCCGGCCGAGCGCTTTCCGATATCCGCGCTCATCGACCAGTAGCAGCTCTGCGAAAAATAAAGCGCGCCGGCGCCTCCGGCCAGCACAACACACGCGAGCTTCGCTGTCGCGACCTGCGTGCCGAAGACCAGGAAGCCCGCCGAGACCGCGATGGCGATTGCCGATAAATAGCAGCGGCCGGCGCGCTTGCCGCTGGTCGCCGTGATTCGATCGCTCACCCAACCGCCGACGGGCGAGCACACCGCCATCCCCAGAAACGGCAGCATGCTGTAGTAGCCGCTCTGCTTTAAATCGAGGCCGCGCACCGTGTGCAAATAGATAAAAAACCAACTGAAGAAAATGTAGGCCGCATACCCGTAGCAGAAATAACTAAACGTGACGGCAAAAAGATTGCCGTTGGTCAAGATTTCGCCCCAGCCGAGCTTCGGAATTATCTGGGACGCGGAATCAACGCGCGGCGTGCCGGCGGCGATCAGCGCACGCTCTTCGTCCGAGACCCACGGATGCGCGGCGGGCAGATCGCGGGCGGAGACGTACCAAACCAATCCCGCCGCGAGACCGAGCACGGAGCTGGCCCAAAAAGATGTGCGCCACCCATAGTGCAGCAGAAAATAAGTAACCAGCGGCGGCGCGACGCCCGCTCCGAATCCCACGCCCGAAAAGATCAAGCCGTTGGCGAAGCCGCGCTCCGCGGAGGGGATCCACGCCGCGACGATGCAGTTCGACGCGGGATACACCACCGCTTCGCCCATGCCGAGAACGAAACGCACGGCGATCAGCGCCACCACCGGCACGGCCAGATGCGGCGAAATCACCGTGATTACGCTTGTGAAAACGCTCCACCAGATGATCCCGAGCGTCAGCACCAATCGCGCGCCGTAGCGATCCGCCAGCCAGCCGGCCGGTGCCTGAAACAGCGCATATCCCGCGATGAACGCGCTGAAGACCCAGCCCAACTGCACATTGCTCAGATGAAATTCCCGCGCAATGTCGCCGCCGGCGATGGAAATATTCACGCGATCGAGGTAGGCAATCGCGCCAACCACAAAAACCCAGAAGATCAGAAACCAGCGGACGCTGAAGTGCGTGCGGCTCACGCGATTAAAAAACGGCGATCGTGATCACGCGCCCGATCACGTCAGGCTCGGCTGATCGTCCGCGCGCTTGGTCCATTTGTAGACGCGCGCCGAATTCTTCCAGAAATATTTCTCCGCCGCTTCGCGCGGCTTGGTGGAGAAAAATTGCTTTACCAGGCCGACCTCTTCGGGAATCGTGGCCACGCCGTAGCTATTGGGATAATCGGTGCCGAAGATCACGCGATCCTCGCCAAACGCGTCGTACAAATATTCCAGGCGCGCGCGCAGAAATTCGTAATCCTTCACGATCACGTTGTCCGTCAGGCGCGGATGATAGACCTCGGTGAGCTTCACGAAAATGTTGGGCCGGTCCGCCATGTCCTTCACCACGGCTTCATAGGCCTGCTGGCCGTCGGGCGTCGGATCGAACGAAGGCAGATGGTCCATGATGATGCGCAGGCTGGGGATCGCGTCGGCGAGCAGCACGTTGGCTTGCATCAGGTTCATGCTGGGATTGGCCGTGTCCAGCGCGAGATCGGCCTGCGCCAGCAACTTCAAATTGGCCACCTGCACGGGATCGAGCGCGACCTTGCCGCCATCCGCTGTGTAAAATCGGCTCGAGCGAATCGCGCGATACAGCGGGTCCTTTTGGAAGTGCGTCACATATTTGCCGAAATCCGCCTGCGATGGATCGAGCGTTCCCGACACGCCGACCATAATGTCGTCGGCCCGGCAGGTTTCGAGATACCAGAGATTGTCGTCGATCCAACCGCTCGATTCGACCACGATCGCGCCGACAATTCCGGCGGGCCTCGCAAGCGGGCTATACATGGATGGAAGCGAAGTTTTGGAAATCGCGCGGTACGCTTGCGAACCCATGTACCCCGCGCCCAATGTACGCGTGCCGTCGAACAGATGAATGTGCGCGTCGATAATCGGAATGTTGTCGACGCTCGCCGATTGCGCCAGCGCGCCGTCAACCGCCGCGACAGTGGCCGCCGCCGCGGCGCCCGCCAGAAACGTCCGCCGGCTGATGCCATCCTTCATTTCGCCCGTCTTGCTCAGCTCTCGCATAGCGCTCCCTCAAGCAGTCGGGGCAATCATAATTAAAACTCGCATAAACACAAGTGGCATCGATTTCGGATACTGTCGTTGGCCAAATTGATGGAGACGAACGCGCCCGCGCAACCATCGGGGCGCTCCTTCTCTTATCAGCGGAATTTCGTATACTTGTTGCGTGAGTCGGCTGATCCGGCGGATTAGAGGCTTGAGGCCCAGTCGCAAACTAACTCGGGATTCCATCCACAGACTCAGATCTGGGTCGGTCCGCACCATTCTGTTCGCCGCGCTCCTATTCACCTCGAGCATGGCGTCGTTCGCGCAAACCGGCGCGGCGCCCAGCGCAGGCATGAGCGCGCCCGCGCCATCCGCCTCCGCATCGCAGGGAGCCAACCCATACGCCGGCAGCACGCCGACGGCCGCCGTTCCCGGCGTCCTGCAACTTTCGCTGCTTGACGCGATCGATCGCGGTCTGAAACAAAATCTCGGCGCGCTGCTTTCCAATGCGGAAACCGAATCGGCGCGCGGCGAGCGTTGGGAGCAACTGAGCGCGCTCCTGCCGCATGTGACGGCGGCGCCTTTCATCGATTGGTCGAAGATCAATCTCGCGGAGGAGGGGCTCGGCTCTCTCAAGATTCCCGGCGCCACGATACCGTCGTCACTGAGCTTTTCGTATTTCGACGCGCGCGCGAATCTCGCGCAGTCCGTGTTCGATTGGCAGTCGATCAGCAACGCGCGCGCCGCCGGCCAGAGCCTGAAGTCCTCCGAATATTCCTACAAGGATGCGCGAGACCTCGTCGTCCTCGCCGTCGGCCTCACCTACCTGCAAGCCATCTCCGACGCGGCGCGCATCGACACCGCGGATGCGCAAGTGAGAGCGGCGCAATCCGTCTACGACCAGGCATCCGATCAATCGCAGGCCGGCACCTCGGCGCCAATCGACGCGCTGCGCACAAAAGTCGAGCTGCAGACGCGCCAGCAGCAGCTCATCCAGGCGACCAACGACTTCGCGATCCAGAAGTTGAACCTGGCGCGCGCGATCGGCCTCGCTCCCGCCCAGGAGTTCGAGCTGACCGACAAATCGCCGTACCAACCTTTTGCGGCCATGACGGTCGAGGAGGCGCTCGAGCGCGCCTACGCCTCGCGCTCGGATTATCAAGCGGCCATGGCGGACGTGCGCGCCGCGGAATTCTCGAGGAGCGCCGCGGTGGCCGGTTATTTCCCGTCGCTCAATTTCAATGCGGATTACGGCGTGGGCGGAGCGCATCCCGACACGGGAACACAAGTCTCCGACATTCGCGGTACGCTGAACATTCCGATCTTCCTGGGCGGCAGCGTTCATGGCGATATTTTGCAGGCCGACGCGCGGCTCACCGAAAGCCGCGAACGCCTTGAGAACCTGCGCGCGCAGATCGACGCGGATGTTCGCACCGCGCTCTTGAATCTGCAGTCCTCCGACGACATGGTCCGAGTGGCGCGAAGCAACGTCGATTTGGCCGAGCAGACGCTCGCCCAATCGCGCGATCGCTTCAGCGCCGGCGTGGCCGATTCGGTGGAAGTGGTGCAATCGGAAGAGGCTGTCGCCGCCGCGCACGAGCAATACATCGAAGGTTTGTACAGCGACGACAGCGCCAAGCTTTCTCTGATCCGTGCGATGGGTATGGCGGAAGACGGCGTTAAACAATACTTCAAAGGACAATAAACCGTGGCGGAAGAGAATCCAGCCGATGCCGGAATGAAGACAACGAAGCAACCCGCGCCGGGCGCGCCGTCACCGCCTTTGTCCGATGCGGAGGCCGTCTCGGGCTCACCGCGCCGCGGCACTGCCGCGAAGCGCCGCAAATACATTCTGATCGGCGCCGTCGCCGCCGTGGTGCTGATTGTGGGCGGCGTGCTTCTGTACCTCTATTTCAGCAGCTACGAAACCACCGACGACGCGCAGGTTGACGTTCATCTTTATCCGGTCAGCGCGCGCATCTCGGGTTACGTTGTCAAAGTGAATGTGGAAGACAACCAGTGGGTGCAGCAAGGCACCGTGCTGGTCGAAATCGATCCGAAAGATTACCAGGTCGCCGTCGCGCAGGCGCAGGCCAATCTGGCGAGCGCTGAAGCCACCGCGCAAGCGCTGAATGTCACGGTCCCTGTGACTTCCTCGGACACGGCAAGCCAAACGAAAATCACAGCCTCGGACGTCGCGAACTCCAACGCGGGAATTATTGCCGCGCAGCAACAGGTTGCCGCCGCGCATGAGCAGTTGGAGCAAGCCGAAGCTAACGACGTGAAGGCGCAGGACGATCTTCGCCGCTACAAAATGCTGCTGGATAAGCAGGAAGTCGCCGCGCAAATCTACGATCAGGCGTTGGCGGCGGCCCGGGCCAGCACGGCCACCGTCGCCGCCGCGCGCGACAATGAAGCCGCCGCCGAGCAGTTTGTGGAAGAAGCTCGCAGCCGTCTGGCCGCATCGCAAGCCACCCATCAATCCGCGGCGGATACCGCGCTGCAGCAAATCTCGTCGAGCCGCGATCGCGCGCTCGCCGCGCTCGCCGACGTCGAACAAAAGCGCGCCGCGCTCGAACAGGCGCAATTAAATCTCCAATACACTGAAATCGTCGCGCCCGTCAGCGGCGAAGTGAACAAGACCGTTGTCGTTGGCATGAACGTGGAAGCGGGCCAGCAATTGCTCACCGTCGTTCCTCTCGATGAGGTTTGGGTCACCGCGAATTTCAAGCAGACGCAGCTGAAGCACATTGAACCCGGCGAGCGCGCGGAAATTCACGTGGGCTCGCTCGGCCGCACGTTCAACGGCCACGTGGACAGCATCGCCGGCGCCACCGGTCCGCTGTTCAGCTTGCTTCCGCCGGAAAACGCCACCGGCAATTACGTCGAAATCGTGCAGCGAATTCCGGTGAAGATCGTTCTCGATCCGGGAGAAAATTCCGATCACCAGCTTCTGCCCGGCATGAACGTCAAGCCGGATGTATACCTCAAATGAGTTCCGCCGCTTCCCTGCCCGCCGCGCAGGACACCTGGAAGCCGCAATTCAATCCCTGGCTGATTGCCGTGGTCGTGGCCTTGGCGGCATTCATGGAGGTGCTGGACACCAGCATCGCCAACGTCGCGCTGCCTTACATGGCCGGTTCGCTGGGCGCCAGCAACGATCAAAGCACTTGGGTGCTGACTTCCTATCTGGTCTCGAATGCGATCGTGCTGCCGATCAGCGGCTGGCTGGCAGTCACCTTCGGACGCAAGCGATTTTTCATGATCTGTTTGTGCATTTTCACGGTGAGTTCTCTGCTGTGCGGGATCGCGCCGAGTCTCGGTCTTCTTCTTTTGTTCCGCGTGCTGCAGGGCGCGGGCGGAGGCGGACTGCAACCGATGGCCCAGGCGATTCTGGCGGACACATTTCCTCCCGAAAAGCGCGGATTGGCGTTTGCGTTGTACGGAATCACGACGATCATGGCGCCGACCATCGGCCCGACGCTCGGCGGCTGGATCACCTTCAACTATTCGTGGCGCTGGATATTTTTCATCAATCTTCCTGTCGGCGTGCTGGCCGTGTTTCTCGTCTACACCTTCGTCGAGGATCCGCCGTACTTGAAACGCCTGCGCAACGCCGCCGTAAGACTCGACTACATCGGCATCTCACTCTTGATTCTGGGCGTCGGCGCATTGCAGATCCTGCTCGACAAGGGCCAGGAGGACGATTGGTTCGGATCGAATTTCATCACCACGCTGATCATCGTATCCGCCGTATCCTTACTCGCGCTGGTGATTTGGGAGTGGTACCAGAAGGCGCCCATCGTCGACGTTCGCATGTTCAAGAGCTTCAACTTCGCCAGCTCCAGCCTGATGATGTTCGTGTTGGGAATCATGCTGTTCAGCAGCCTCGTGATGATGCCGCAGTATCTCCAGATCTACCTGGGCTACACCTCTCAGGTCGCGGGGCTGGCGATTTCGTTTGGAGGCGTCGCACTGCTGATTGAAATGCCCATCATGGGCGTGCTGACCACGAAATTTCAGGCGCGCTACTTGATTGCCTTCGGCTGGGTGTGCCTCGCGGTTGCCATGCTCTATTCCACCAGGCGTCTCGACTTGCTGATCAGCTTCAATTCCGCCCTCTGGTTGCGTGTTGCGCAGGTGATCGGCCTCGGCTTTCTCTTCGTGCCGGTCACACTGGTGGCCTACGTGGGAATTCCGCCCGAGAAAAACAACTCGATATCCGGCATCATCAATTTCATGCGCAACATGGGAAGCAGCGTGGGAACTTCGATCGTGACGACATTGATCGCCCGGCGTTCGCAGTACCATCAGGAAATTCTGAGCGGCTATGCGTCGCCGGGAAATCCAATTTTCCGAGACACTGTAAACGGATTCGCGCAGCATCTGGTGAAATCCGGATTGAGTCCGCACACCGCGAAAATGCAGGCGTACGCCAGGATTTATCAGAGTATCGAAGCGCAGGCCGGCACCCTGGCCTACATCGATACTTTCAAGGTCCTTGCGGTGGGAGCGTCGATCATGTTCTTTCTATCTTTCATTTTGAAAAAGAATGATCCAAGTGGCGCGCACAAGGTCACGGCGGAGTAGGATGCTGACCGGCATCGAGTCCACAGTAATGCCGCCAGCTCGCCGCGCTCCATATTGCGGCGCCGGGGAAGCCCCATGATCAAAATCGTCACAATCGAACGGGAGTACGGATGCGGCGGCGGTGAAATCGCCCGGCGGCTCGCGGAGCAACTCGGCTGGACGCTATGGGATCAATCGCTCACCGAGGAGATCGCGCGCCTCGCAAGCTGCTCCCAGGAGGCGGTCGCGCAACGGGAGGAGCGAACCGACCCGCTTTACTACCGTCTGTTTAAATCGTTTCTGCGCGGGAGTTACGAGGGAAGCCTCAACGCCCACAAACTCAATTTAGTCGATAGCGAAAGCATCTTGAAAATTACCGAGAGCGTCGTTCAGCACGCCGCCGGCGCCGGAAACTGCGTGATCGTCGGACGAGGATCGCAGCATTTTCTGCGCGATCGCCAGGACGCATTGCGAATTTTTCTCTACGCTCCGAGAGAAAACAAAGTGCGGCGTCTTTTGGCTCGCGGCAAAAGCGAGCACGAAGCCCAAGAGCTGGTTGACACCGTCGACGTCGAGCGCGCCGCTTTCATCGCCAAATATTTCAAAGTCGAATGGCCCAGCCGCGCCATCTATCACGCCATGATCAACACCGCGATCGGAGATGAAAATGTCCTGAAGAGCATCGCGGAATTCATCAAGACCGTCGAATCAACCGCGCGTTCGTAATATCTTGCGAATTCACGCCCTCGTTCCCCCGTGTCGCCGCCATCGTCGCTCACGTCGGCAGCTGCGTCCCGGCCTGCTCCGCCACCATGTACTCGGCGTACCAGTCGGGCCAGTTCGGATCGGCATGACCGATGCGCTTCTCGTGCTCCCCATGCGCGGCCGAAGCACGCCGAAGCGCGCTCGCCAGTTCGCTTACGGAGCCAAACGACGTCGCGGCAGCGTCGACGCGGCCGGGAAGCCGCGTCGTGACCTCTTGAAGCAGCCAACTGTTGCCGTCGGGATCATTGAACGTGGCGAAGGAGCCGTACGTGGCGTGCGCGGGCGCCGGTCCGCTGACGCGGCCGCTCGCGCTCTCGGGTTGGAACTGCGCGCCCGGCGTCGCGGCGTGGAACACATCGCTGACCTTCGCGCCGCGGGCGACGAGCGCGTCGCGCGCAGCCTGAATGTCGGAGACGACCAAATACAGCCCATGCGCCGAGCCGGGTCCGGCCGGCGTGATCTTCGCGCCGAATTGCACGGAGCAGCCCGACCCGGGCGGCGTAAACTGCACGATCCGGAATCCGTTATCGAAGCGAAAGTCCGCGTCGAGCCGCCATCCGAGCTTCGCGTAGAATTCCTTCGCACGATCAACATCCGCGACGGGGATGACCACGACCTCGAGCTTCAAGTCGACCTTCGCGACGCCCGTGTCGACACCGCGAACTACGTTCGTGCTCATCGCTGCCTCCTGAGTTGCATCATTTCCCTGCCTCCATCGCCAGCGAGCCAATTGGCGATTCAATTCGCTCCTCGAACTCTCTAACCAAAAGTGAAGTCAACCGCCCGAGCGCCGCGATCCAGAAATTCGATCTCGAAAGTCCGATCCATAATTTTCTCTTTCTGCCGGATCAGCTGATACAGACGCGGCTCGCGAACCTCGCCGCTGCCGTCGGGCCCACAATCGGCGCCGCAATTTTCGCCGGGCGCGGCGCCGTCCAGCGTGACCTTGAAGCGAACGGGCTTGCCGTCTTTCGCCGGGGCCAGCACAAAGTGCAGATCGCGGCTATGGAAGCGGTAGACAACGCTGCCGGGCGCCGCCTGAAGCTCGGCGCTCTCTTCACCGACTTTCCACGATCCGCGAAATCCCCATTCGTTCAAAGCGAGATGCGCTGGGCGGCTATAGATTTTTGTTGAATCGCGAGCCACTCGTTCCGGAGATGCGAAATTTCGGGCTTCGCCGTAGCCGACGTATGTTTCCGGAGATTGCTCGTCGTCGATGTCCGGCGGCGCCTCGATTCCCACGCCCGGTACGCTGACGACGCCGGTGTCGAAGCCCGTCGCTCCGTTTTCCTTAAGCAGTTGCTGGATCACGCGCTCGCACTGGATATATTCGCCCTCGCCGTAGTGGTGAAAACGAATTCGTCCTTTGGCGTCGACGAAATATTGCGCTGGCCAGTAGTTGTTCTTGAATACTTGCCAGATAGCATAGTTGCTGTCGATCGCGACCGGATAGGTGATCTTCAAATCGTGCACGGCGTTCTCCACGTTCACGGGTTCGTGCTCGAACGAAAACTCAGGCGTATGCGCGCCGATCACTACCAGTCCCGCATCCTTATACTTTGCCGCCCAGCCTCGCACGTAAGGCAACGGCCGCAACGAGTTGATGCAGGTGTACGTCCAGAAATCGACGAGCACAACCTTTCCGCGCAGCGACTCGCGGCTTAAAGGAGCGGAGTTGAGCCAGCCAATCGCGCCGCCCAAGTCAGGCATCGGCCCCTCGTCGCCAAGCGCCGGTTGCAGTTCAGCGGCGCCCGCCGTCAGACCAAACCGCGCGGCGGCGATGGTCATGCCCGCGGCGCCAAGAAAGCGCCGGCGGCGACGGTTGATTTCCTCGGAATTTTTGATCGCACACATTCCTGAATCTCCTTCACGGCGCGTAATGCGTGAAGACGTAGTCCTGCGCTTTGTAGGGCTCGTGGCAGGGGAAGCATGTCTTGAGCACCGCCTCGCCCGCCGGTTTGCCATCTATGAATTCGGCGTATGCCCAGCCGCCCGTCGCGGCGTACTTTTTTGAGTCCTTGACCATGAACTGGAGATTCGTGGGGGGCCCGGCGATGAAGGATTGGTCGCGGCCGAAGACTTTATTGTTCTCGGCCGATGGCACGTATTTCCAAGCGAGCCTGGCGATAATCGTGCCGTCCGGGAAAGGCAGCGTTCCGTTGCGAAAAGCCGGCATCGCCACAGCGTTGCCGAGTATGGCCCGTAAGTCGTCGTAATTCGCGGCTTCGTGAGCCACGGAGACCAATTCCCACTGCCGGTATCCCGGAGGGATTGTGACGCCGTACATTGGAGGGGCGCCGTCGGCGGCGCCCCCCGCGACGGGTGCCACCGAAGCAACGACGCACGCCGCCGCTGCAATAGCAAGCGCGAAGAGAAAGATCCGATTCATGGAGCCTCCTTTTCTACGCTTGACGTTCGCCGAGCGTATCAAAAAGCATCGACGTCGATGATCGCCTGGGCGAAATCCTTCGGCGCTTCTTGCGGCAGATTGTGCCCGACGCCGCCGGTGATGAGCCGGTAGTCGTATTTGCCGGAGAACTTGTTGCGATAGGCTGTGCTGGGTGCGTGGATTGCCCCGTTGGAGTCGCCTTCCATGGTGACGGCCGGCACGGTGACGACAGGAAGCGCGGCCAGCTGCTTTTCGAGGTCGTCATACTTCCGCTCACCATCCGCCAGGCCGAGCCGCCAGCGATAATCGTGCATCACGATGTCCACATGGTCCGGGTTGTTGAAGGAAGCTGCTGTGCGGTTGTAGGTGGCATCGTCGAAATTCCACTTCGGCGAAGCCTGGTGCCAGATGAACTTATTGAACTCGTCGAGGTATTTCGCATAGCCGGCCTTGCCGACTGGGGTAGCGAAATAATATTGGTACCAAAACAGAAACGCAGGCTCGGGTGGCCACGGCACCTGGTTGCCCTCCGGGCTGCTGATCAAATAGCCTCCGACGGAAACGATTGCCTTGCAGCGTTCCGGCCATAGGACTGCCATCACGTCCGCCGTGCGCGCGCCCCAGTCAAAGCCGGCGACGGTGGCTGTCTGAATCTTGAGAGCATCCATCAGAGCGATGATGTCCAGGCCAACAGCCGACTGCTGGGCGTTGCGCATCGTGTCGGCGGAAAGAAACGTCGTGCTGCCGTAGCCGCGCAGATACGGCACGATCACTCTGTAGCCTTTCGATGCCAGAATCGGGGCGACATCGACAAAGCTGTAAATGTCGTAGGGCCAGCCGTGGAGCAGGATCGCCGCAGGACCATCGGCGGGACCGGCTTCCGCGTATCCAACATTGAGAACGCCTGCATCGATCTGCTTCAGCGGGCCGAACGATGCGTTCGAGTCCGGCGGACTGGCGGGAACGCCCGCGCGTGTTGCTTCGCTGGCCTCCGCGTCCGCCGAACCGGTCGTGAGCAACTTGGCGGCTGCGACGGACGCGGCCATAGCGCCCAAGAGGCTGCGGCGACCGCGGTTGATTTCTTCAGCCTTTTTAATCGTACTCATTTTTTTCCCCTTAATTCGCTTTGGTCGTGCTCATTCTTGAATCTCCTGAATAAGTGCCAATGGAAGCGCTTGGCTGACGGCGACGCCACTCCTAATCTTGTTCGCCGAGAGTTTGTACGTAGGTCTTGCCGTACGGATAGAAAAGGTCCTTGCGGCCTTGCTCCCACTCCGCTTTGAGTTCCGGCGTCGTGATGTCCCAATCCGGCCGGCATTTTTTAGTGACCACGCGCAGATCCTGGCGGAGATCCTCCACAGTGGGCCGGCCCAAAAACCAGTAGCCGTTGTAGATCTTGGAAATGACAAGACCGGGCTCGAGGACTATCGTGTGGGGAATCATCGGATTGTTCAGAGGATCCGTGTACTCTGCAATGTCGAGATCCTTTTGGACGACACGCCCCGGGTCGGAGAGAAACGGCCAGTGGGCGCCCACGCCGCTGCGGTACTCACTGGTCTGCGTGATGTTGTCGGTGCTGATGGTCACAAGCCGGCAATACGAAACTTCGAGTTCGCGATGGAGCTGAATCAGTCCTTCCGCCTGCCGCCGGTCCTTCGGACAGTAGCCTCCGCGGCTCAGTACGAGCACCATGGGATGCTGTCCTTGCAGGTCCGAGAGTTTCCGGCGTTTCGCGGTGTGATCGGAAAGCTCGTAGTCTGGAAATTTGGCTCCCCGAATAATGTCAGCTCGCATACGAAAACCTCCCTGGTTAAATCGGCGTAACGGGCCGACGTCTCACCAATGCGTGGCCGCCGTTCTCGAGGCGGCCGCCACGCGCTTCGTCATGAATCCTCTGCGTCAGGCGCCGATGAAGCCTCGGACCAACGCTGCGATCTCATCGGCCGCCGTGTCCATCGCGAAATGGCCGCCGTCAACGATGTGCACTTCCGCTTTCGGGACATCGCGGCGATAGGACTCGGGTTCGGAAGGATCGAAAGAGAGTTCATACTTTCCCCAGATAACCAGCAGGCGAGGCTGCTTCTCGCGCATCCATGCTTGCCATTTCGGGTATAACTCGACATTCGTTCGATAGTCGTAGAAGAGATCGCTTTGAATCTCGGCCTGACCAGGCTGGCTGAGAAAGGCGAATTCATCGGTCCAGAGATCGGGGTCGTAGCGCTCCACGTTGGGATCGTTGCCGACGTGCCGGGTCCGTGTCGTCGCCAGCGAGAGGAGATTTACGCGCAGCGCGCTTTCGTTGGCGGCGCGATCGGCCCAAAAGGCCCGCCGCGCCTTCCAGTTCGCCCCCAGGCCTTCGTTGTGCGCCACGGCGTCCTGCACGATCAGAGCTTCGACGCGTTCCGGATGTGCCAGCGCCATGCGAAAGCCAACGGGGCCGCCGTAATCCTGCATGTAAAGCGTGTAGCGCGAAAGCCCCAGCGCTTCCGCGAAATGATTCATGATCTCGGCGTAGCGATCGAACGTATACGCGAATTTTTTCGGATCCGGCCAATCGCTGTGGCCGAAGCCGGGATAATCGGGCGCGACTAAGCGATAGCGATCTGCAAGCCGCGCGAAGAGCGGCTCGAACATTCGCGATGAAGAAGGCAAGCCGTGCAGCAAGAGCAGCGTGGGTGCGTCTTTCGGGCCGGCCTCTCTGTAAAAGATCGAGAGCCCATCAATTTGAATCGTGCGATACGAAGTCGGGTGATCCATGGGCGGTCCCTTCCATCGGTATCATTCAGAGATTCACGCGGTGCGAGTATGTTTTACCCCGCCACCTCGAAAATAATTTTCCATCGAATCCAAATCGAGTCGAGACAAGGCTAACGCCTGGTTATCTCGTAGCGGGGGCCGCTAACGAACGGATTGCCCGCCTCAAAGAAACGCAGGCGCCTGCCCACCTCGCGCGTGATGCCGATGCGCACAGCTGCGCGAATTTGCGCAGCCTCTCGAACCGACGTCCCAAGCCAAAGCGGACCGTCGGCACACAGGTCAATTCCGTCCAACCGCTTGTCGATTTGCAATGCAGCCGCAAGGCGTCCCGGCCCTCTCGCCAAATCCAGGAGCTTGTCGGTGTCGCGGTGCCGTTTCATCACGTTGATTCCTTCAAGTGGCTCAATGGCGCGCAGCAGCACTCCCGCACCAATCCCCGGCTCTTCAGCCGACACGTTGAGCATGTAGGACGTCCCATAGATGAAGTACACATAAGCGAATCCCGTGCCGAGAAATAACGATTGGTTTCTGGCCGTTCGCCCACGATAAGCATGCCCGCTCCGATCGCCCGGCGGGTAAGCCTCCGTCTCGACAATGCGGCCGCTAACCCTGCTTCGTCCGGTCTTGCGCACGATGGTTTTTCCGATCAGGTATACGGCCAGCTCAGCCGCGTCGCTTGGCAAGCTGGTCCGTGATAGGCGCCGGACTTCGTGAGCCAGATGCAACGCGGCCTGCGATGGAAACCCCCGCTCCCGCGCGCCAGCCCCACTATTTCGCAAGCCCGGATTCCTTCAGGCAGAGGCAGCAGTCTGCTGCGCCATCGGCTGCACTTCCCGCAGCAGGCCGGTCTCGACGTCGAAAATAAACCCTCGCACCGGAACTTCTTTGGCGATCCACGGATGTGATCTGACCTTCTCGATCTGTTCCCGCGTATTCCGTTCAGGATCCTTGAACGAGAAGAAGCGCATCGGAGCGGGCGACGCATCGCCGGTAGCAGCGCTCAGCTTCGCGTTCAGCTCTTCGTCGGTGAATGTCGTAAATCCACAGCCGGTGTGGTTCAGAATCAGAATCTCCGTGGTTCCGAGCACGCGGTTGGAAACGATAAGCTCTGCGAGAACATCCTCTGTTACGGCCGGTCCGCCGGTTCGAATCACGTCGATATCGCCTTGCGGCAGACCCAGCATTCCAGGCAGGTCTGAGAGCCGGGGATCCATGCAGGTTACAACCGCGATTTTGGGGAACGGACGATTCCCCGGCGGCGGATTGTAGCCTTTTGCATAATTGCGATTTGCTTCTAGCGCTTTATCGATAATGCTCATCGTGAGCCTCCCCAATGGTTGATGTCGTCATCTCCATGGCGCAGCTGCCCGATAACGTACGTTCTTCGCAATATCGCGTCTTTCGATTCCCTGCGCACAAATCTCCGTGCAGATGTTACGAGCGCAGCGTTCTGAACCCCGCTCGCAGTTCCTCAGTGAACACTTGCGGTTGCTCCCAGGCCGCGAAGTGCCCACCCTTGGGCAGCCGGTTGTAATAAATCAGATTGGGATAAGCTTTCTCGGACCAGCTCTTCGGCGCTTGGTAGATCTCATCTGGAAACGCGCTCACGGCAACCGGGATGGTGACGTTCCGCACGTCGAAAAAGCCGCCCTTGTATTCCCAGTAGAGACGCGCCGACGAGACCGCCGTATTCGTCAACCAATATAGCGTGACGTTGTCGAGAATGTCGTCTCGCGTCAGGCCCTCGGTCTGACCGTCGAATACGCGTGTAATCAACGCGTAGCTGGCTGAATCGTGATCGAGAATCCACGCGGCGAGTCCGACCGGCGAATCCGCAATGCCGTACAGCGTCTGCGGGCGATTCGCCATCTCCTCGGCGTAGCCGAGGCCGTGCGCATAGAAAAAGGCCAGCTGGTTGTACGCGCGCAGTTCGTCGGCTGAAAGATTAGCCGGTGGCGGAGCCCCGGCAAGCGCGGCCTTGTCAATCTCGGCTGGAACAGTGGCCGCCATGTTGGTGCTGATCCCGAGCAATCCCGGCGGCGTCTGCAGAGCCATCAGCTCCGTGACGCAATTTCCCCAGTCGCCGCCCTGGGCGACGTACTTCGTGTATCCGAGGCGCTTCATCAGCACGATCCAGGCGCTTGCGATGCGGGCAGGGTCCCAGCCGGTCGCGCTCGGCTTGCCGGAAAACCCGTAGCCCGGCAGCGACGGAATCACGACGTCGAAGGCGTCCGCGGCGGTTCCACCGAAGGCGGTCGGGTTGGTCAGCGGCTCGATGACCTTCAATTGTTCGATGATCGAGCCCGGCCATCCGTGCGTGATGATCAACGGAAGCGCATTCGGAAGCTTCGATTTCACGTGAATGAAATGAATGTCCAATCCGTCGATGTTCGTGATGAACTGCGGCAATGCGTCAAGGCGCGCTTCGCACTTGCGCCAATTGTGTTCGGTGGCCCAATAGCGCGCGAGCTTCTGCGTCGTCGCGAGCTGCACGCCTTGGGTGGCGTCGCTGACCAATTCCCGTTCAGGCCACCTTGTCGCGTTTACGCGTCTGCGTATATCGATAAGTTCGGTTTCCGCAGCATGGAAGTGAAACGGGCGAATTGTTTCGTCTCCGCCGCCTCCCTGTGGCTCGGCGTGAGAAGGCCGAATAGCGAAATCCTCCGCATCGGCGCCCGATCGCGCCCGCGCGTTTCCAGGCGCGCCGAGCAGCGCGGCTCCAGCGGAAACGCCGGCCATCGCCAAAAGATCGCGGCGCGAAATCCCACTCGATTCATTTTGCTTCATAGCTGTTCTCCTTTTCGAATTGCAAAGACATCGGACTGCCGATCTCGTTCTTCAGGATTTTGCCGGACACACCCGTGCCGCCGCGGGTGTATGCAGATCGAATGATGCTCCGGTCGAGCCAACCAATGCATGGCGCACGACAGTTCTCGTGAGTTCGTCTTCAGCCGACGCGACGGCCAGATTGCGCGCGGGCTTCCAATGCTCACGACAGGTTGGGTAGTTGTCTCAGACAGGGAGACGAAGCGCCGCTACGCTCAGCGCTGGATTTCTCGTACGCGGGCAGACTGAACTTTTTTCGGCCAACTGTCAAGTGATCCGGAAATTTACGCCAGCGCGGCGCCAAACGCGGATCTCCGTCGCAAGAAAAATCCGCCCGCTTTTCAGCCGGCCTCGCCGCTTTCGACAAATCGAATACGTAGCCGCGGCCGTCGCACGGCAATACCAATCACCGTCGGATAGATTTTCACAAGTTGCGATAGAATGAGTCGTCCGGCATGTCGGGGCGTAGCGCAGCCTGGTAGCGCGCCTGCCTTGGGCGCGGACCGACCGACTCCAACAACTCCATTCATTCCTCTGGCTTCTCTGTGTTTTCAGTAATTTGGGGAATCTGCTTTTCGCTCAACGCTAACCCCAATGGCATGAAAACATCGGATTCTGGCACAGTTTTGGCACAGGGGACCCGCCTGCTTTTGCAGCAGGCAATCAGCCCGCCAAGAGATCCGGCCACGGACGACAGGCTCTGCAGGGCTAGTTCTACCGCAGGGGTAGTGGGGACAGTTCTCGAACGACACATTTAATTGTGAAACCCCTGCGGACTTTCTGATCGTTAGTCAAGATGGCCAGTAACTATTCTCAATCCACTTTAGGCGTCCTTCCTTGAGATCATCTGTCGATGCAAGGATGATTCTAGCCTCTGTCTTGCTTTTAAGTTCCTGAATTAGCTTTAAAGCGGCTTCGAGATGAGGTCGATTCTGGTCAAAGTATTTGCTTGGTGCCAGAACAAGCCCCCAAGCACCCCGCGCTTTTTGGAGATTTTTATTCGCCAAACTATGTTTGATAGCGTGCTGTTCGATGTTATTAAGATTAAAGCGAGTTAGGCGAATTTGGATTAGATTTTCGACGACGGCAAACCAAGGATTTGCGTTGGTGGTTTTTACCTCAATGGCAACGGGATGATATATGCTGCCATGTTCAATAAACCCCAATGCATCGCATAAAACCTGTCCCTTGGATCGCCTTGCTAGTGGGAAATTCTGATCGGTTACTTCCAAGGAAAGAGTCCTGCCTTTTTCGCGAACAATTTCAATTGGAGACCGTTCAAACAACAGTCTTTCGATTTCCTGTTCGCCTCGGTCTAATCCATCCTTGGATTTTTTGCGATAACCCAACGCATGAGACCAACCCTCTCGTTGGGCTTGATCACTTTCCGCAATGGCTTGTGAATAGTAAGCCAGCACCTGTTTGATTGCCATTTCTGCGGGTTGTGTAAAAGCTTTAAGACCCTTAAAGCCATCAGCCCATTCTTGATAAACTTCACTCATTTAACCTCCCAGCAAGACTCTCTTACAATACGCGTGAAGAATATCTTTTCTAACTCCACCGCTGCGGTTGTGTGTATCGGCATGATTTTTATTGGATCTACCCGCTCAATAAATTCCATGATGTCCTGATAGTAGATGTGGCCGCTGGCATGGACAAGATCGAACCCACACCCGGATTTTTCCAGCTGGGCGCGAAGCTCCTTCAGCCGGGGTTGAGTATCGAGATAGCCGGGCCAGTAGGAGTAGAAGAGCCTCGACCCTGCAGGTAGCTTCGTCTCAAAAATCCGCTCGTACATCCATTCACGAAAGATCATCAGGAAGTTTCTTGGCGCAGCGAGAATTTCCGCGCGGGAGACTTCCACCTTTTTCATCCGGGGTATCAGCTTTTGCAAACGACGGCCCGCCATGCTGCGCAAAAACGACTCCGCGACGAATATCCTCATGTGTTTGCCCTGAAACGGATCGGGAACCTTGCACTCGCTCTTGATCAGATACAGGATAAAGGCCGCATAGGGATCGAGAACTAAGGTGCGATCGGTGCGGACGGCTGCACGATAATAGCTCACCAGACGATCCGCGTTCTGGGGCGAAAACATCGCCAGAGCCAAGCCCGGAGTCTGTTTCAGTGAATTGACCAACAGCGTCTCAACGTCCTGTTCACTAAGTCCGGGTTCCTGCCCCCTAGATAAGCTGGTTCCCTCCATGATGAGTAAATCCAGAGGAGCTTTGCGAATAGCCTTCAACAAATCCTCCGCCATTCCCGGTTTTCGGCCATGCAGACGCAGATCGCCGGAATAAACGATCCGCTTCCCTCCAGATTCAATCAGAAAGGCCAGGGAGCCGAAACTCGAATGATCGACCAGGTACGCGGTCACCAGGAATTCGCCAATGCGCCGAGGCTTGCCCGGCAAAAGTACTTTCTGCCGTTCACGCGGCAATTCGCTTTGTCCGGCGAAAAGAGCGCCGGACATGAGCATCTTGCTGGCTCCCCGACTGAGATAGACGGGGATTCTAGGACGCGTGTATTCGATCAGACCAAAATGATCCCCATGGGCGTGGCTCAGAAGAATACCGTCGATCTTTGGGCCGACGCTGAACAAACCCGGTATGTGCTTAATAACACCACGTCGGATCAGGTCAACCCGATCTGGTTTGCGCCTTCTTGAAGTGCCGTCGTCCATCATCTCGGACAAGGGCATGCCCACATCAAGGATCAGGCGCGACTTGGTCGTGGCAATTTCGACGCAGTTTCCCCCAATTTCATTGCTGCCGCGATGAATCGCGACGGTGATCGTCTGCTCTTGTACCAGAGGCGCGCTGGCGAACATCTGCTACCTACCCAGGACTGATTCCATGAACATTTGCAGGACAGCAAACGCATTTTCGACTTGACCTGATAGATCGCACTCGCGCGCAAGCGCGCGGTACGGGTTCTGCCACTCCGCAGGAGGTACTGGAAGCGTGCCTGGCAACGAGTGCGTCTTGCGGCGGTCAAAAGTAACGCGGATTGCTTCGGTGACTTTATTGTGTGCCAGCGTTGCGGACTGAATCAATAGAACCATGTCCACAAGATCTCTTACGCGGCTATTCACGGCTCCCTGTCGCGGCAGAGTGTAGGCGTGAAGTTTTTCAGCAAACTGTTGCTCGCGGGGGATCATGTACAGCGACGGCCTCGCAATACGCGCAAACCCCAACCAGTCGCGTCCTTCGATGACTTCAAGCGGCTCCATCACAGCATCGCCTATCCCTACGTCTAGGTGAAATCCAACGAATACGCGGCCATCGAGGCGAGCTTCGACTGGAAACCTCGCGCCACCATACGGGGCAGCATCTAGGTCAGCGATTGGCTCACCTATCGTGTAAACGAAGAAATCGTCACTACTGAACGCAGCGGCTTCTTGTAGCTTCTCCAGCACGGCCAGATTCTTCTTGTCGTCTTTCTTCTCGCCTGAAGTAGAGGCGCTGCGCATTGTCAGGTCGATATCCTTCGTTGCGCGCGCCGCCTTGATCCGCAGCTCCATCGCGTAACCACCCTTCAATACCCAAGGTAGCGCGCGAGGCTGTGCCGCCTGAAACAGTCGCGCCAAGAGCCGGTCAAAGGCAACCTGACGCCGCAGACGCTGCAAGTCAACGCCTTCCTTCCCGGCAATATCCTGAAGCCTGTGCTCCAGTGCCCTTCGAAAGGCTGTGGCTGTCGCGTATCTCTTAGGCTCCATCACGCGGCTACTTTCCGAAAAAAGGTTCGCACTTGCTTACTATCCACGAGATGTTTCCTAGCCTCTGCAATTTCGCTTCTGCGAATGAGACCTCGCCGTAGCCCTTCACGCACTGCTTGCCGAAGAGTCGTAAGCGGCACCTCTCCACCTGCCAGCAGATCAAGAGTTGTTCGCATAGGCTTTGTTACCCGCACTCCATGAGCAGCTCCGATGTCGCTCTGAGGGAGATCAGCGAAATGCAGGACGAGCACGCGGGGGATCTCACTATTTCGCCGGAAGCTTCTCGGTACAGTCATGTGCAGCTTCGCTGGCATTACGTCCGAAAGATCGTGAAGGCTCAGAGCAGTTTGATGGCTGTAGACTCCCTGGGCGGCTTCTCCTCGATTCCTGGACCAGAGCGACCAAAGCATCAGGTCAGGGCGTTCGCCTCGCGGAAAGCTGGCCAGCCGATAGATTCCCCGATGCTCACGAATCCAGTTTCCTGCCTGAACGTGGTACGGGTGAGTATTCTCCGCGAACCCCGCAGCTTTTGCCTGCTTCGTCGTGAAG